>Ga0315548_1000138_pt1 | contig 64970 bp, 56 predicted proteins | sample SalMarSW160110MG_2_FD_202540 | JGI IMG/M metagenome (GOLD analysis project Ga0315548, IMG submission 202540) | Salt marsh sediment microbial communities from the Plum Island Ecosystem LTER, Massachusetts, United States - Salt Marsh Sediment SW1601-110 ... | reverse complement strand
GCCGTAGACTCTATCAGCGACTACCAGATAGGAGAGCTAAACAGGCTTAAGGCTTGGCTTTACCGGCAGCGCATTAAAGCCAGGATGGAGAAGGATAGAACGGAGCGGAGACAGAAAAGGGAAGAGGCCAAAAGCCAACAGGAAACGGAACAGCCAGCGCTGTTTGAGTTCTAGCCCCTCCAATATCTAGCGAAAATAGGCCGTGGGTAAATCCACGGCCTATTTTTTGTCTCCAAATCGACCGCATATTGACATATTGAGGTGAATAGGTTAGCCTCAATACAATGACTGCGAAGGAGGAGATAAATGCAAGCCTACTGTATGAAGTGCCGCACTAAGAGGGAGATGAAGGATGCCAGGAGTATAACCATGAAGAACGGCAAACCAGCGACTCAGGGCACCTGTCCGGTATGTGGCACCAAGATGTTTAGAATCGGCAAGAGCTAGGTCTTTGCTGACAATAGCCACTAGACGTTAGAATAGATAGGGCTGGGCATTCCCGGTATCAGGATGCCCAGCCCTTTTTATTCTCCGAAGGTAACGAGATAAGCTAATGTAAAAATATCAATAGCTAACCGTATGCTGAGTGGACGGGGAGATCGAGTAGACCTATTTTTATCGGAAACAATACTGTGTCTTGTTTGATGCGACTCGTCCTAATGTGTACTCCACCATTCATGAACAGCCGTGACTTCTTTCGCCCAAAATCCGTCTTCATCATTACCAACCAGCTTTCCTAAGCCGCGCGCGCAATTGAAGAATCCAGGACCAGGTCTGCCTTCGTCTTTATAGATAACTAGAGCTGAAAGCATTGGATGTCCTTGACTGATTTCATCCTCGTTAATACTGTCCAGTAATTGCGCTATCTGGATTCTTGCTACCTCCCATGACATGTCCAAACCTACCCAGTTTCCGACCTCTGTATAGGTTTTCATTCCCTTATGACGGGCAACTTCTATCAGTTTGTTTCGTATAGTTTCAGCTTTATCTTCCATGTTTGCTCTACCTCACCAAAGCTACAATTCGGATGAATCTACCCAGTAGTCCGCCAGGACTTCGGCTTGCTTGAGCACGGTATCGATGGCCTTCTGCTGCTTGTCCGGCGGGTAGCCGTATTTCTTGAGCGTACGCCGCACGAGTACCATGAGCTTGGCGCGGGCGCTCTCTTTCATATTCCAATCGATTGTGGCATTCTTTCTGACCTTATCCGCAATCTCACGTGCAATGTCTTTTAACGTTTCGTCGCCGAGGATCTTAACGGCACTGTCATTGACTTCCAGGGCGGTGTAGAAGGCAAACTCGTCTTTACTCAGTTTTAGCTTTGCAGCTAATCCATCCACCTCTCTAATCTGCCGGGCGATGGTAAGCAGCTCTTCGATAATCTCCGCCGTGGTCAGTAGATTGTTCTGGTACTTCTTGATTGAGGATTCCAGCATGTCCAGAAGGCTTTTACCTTCGGTCAGGTAGTATTTTAATCTGACTTTTATTTCATCGTTAAGTATCTTCTTCAGCAGTTCCAGACCGAGGTTCCGGTTCTTCATGTCCCTGACGTCCTGGAGAAACTCCTCAGATAGAAGTGAAATTTCCGGTTTTTTAATCCCCGCCGCGTCAAAGATATCTACGACCTCGGTTGATGCTACGGCCTCATTCACAATCTGCCTGATAGCCGTTTCGTACTTGTGCTTGTCTCCCGTATCACCGTCGCCTTCAAACTTGAGCAGCCGGGCACGGACTGACTGGAAGAACGCGATTTCATCACTTAAAGCCAGGGCATCTTCATGCGGGACGGCCAGCGCGAAAAGCCTTGAGAGTGTCGTTGATTCTTTAACAAACCGCTCCTTTCCCTGGTCCAGTCCAAGTACAAACTCCTCACTTTGTAAAATGATGGAAAGCCGCTCCGATGTTCCGGCAGTGAAAAAGCGTTCGTAGTCAAACCCGTGGAACATCTGGCGGACTACCTCGATCTTCTCCAGGAGCAACTCAAGCGCTTTCTCCTGGGTTTCCGCCGGGTCACCTTTTCCACCTGACCTGGAATAGAAGGCAAGCGCTTCTTTCAATGCAGTGCCGATACCGATGTAGTCCACGACGAGGCCGCCGGGTTTATCCATGAAGACCCGGTTGACCCTGGCAATGGCCTGCATGAGGGTATGTCCCTTCATGAGCTTATCAATATACATCGTATGCAGGGGAGGTACGTCGAAACCGGTCAGCCACATATCCCGGACAATGACCAGTTTCAAAGAATCATCAGGGTCCTTCATCCTTTCGGACAGCAGACGGCGGTTTTCCTTGGTCGTCCGGTGCCAAGCGGGAATAACCAGGCTGTCAGGGTCTTCTGGATCGTAGGTCATCTTGTCCGATGACGATGACGTCATGACGACCTTTAACGCCCCTTTGGTCAGGTCCTCATCATGCCAGCCAGGTCTCAGTGCAATGATTTCATTATAGAGGGCAACCGCAATCCGGCGGCTCATGGTCACAATCATGGCCTTGCCTTCAAAGACCTCGGCCCGTTTTTCATAATGGTCGATAATATCCCGCGCCACGTTTTTCAGCCGCTCCGGATGGCCGACAATCGCTTCAAGCCTGGACCACTTGACCTTGGCTTTCGTGGTCTCCGGAGCGCCGTCGTCAGTCATTTCCTTGTCGAATTCCTCGATGAGCCGACGTCCGTCCGCCGTCAGGTTGACCTTGGCCAGGCGGCTCTCATAGTAAATCTTAACCGTCGCGCCGTCTTCCACGGCCTGGGCTACGTCATACACATCAATGTAATTCCCAAAGACCGCCGGAGTGTTGATATCCGTGCTTTCCACGGGAGTACCGGTAAACCCAATAAAGGTGGCGTTGGGCAGGGCGTCCCGGATATACTTGGCGAACCCGTAGGCTTTCCGTTTCCCTGTCACCTTGCCGGATTCATCCTTCGTATCAATCAGCTTGGCCTCGAAGCCGTATTGCGAACGGTGGGCTTCATCCGCGATGACGATGACATTCCGGCGTTCTGTGAGCCGGTCGTAGCTGGCGCTGTCACCTTCCGGAAAGAACTTCTGAATAGTGGTGAATACGATGCCCCCGGAGGCAACTTGAAGCAGGGATTTCAGATGCTCCCGCGATTCCGCCTGGACCGGCGGCTGGCCGAGCAGATTGACCGAACCGGCGAAGGTATCGAAGAGCTGCTGGTCAAGGTCATTCCGGTCCGTGATGACTACAATGGTCGGATTATCCATATCGTGGATGAGTTTCCCGGCATAGAACACCATGGAGAGGCTTTTCCCCGAGCCCTGCGTATGCCATACCACCCCGGCCTTGTGGCTGCCCTTCTCGGCGGTGGCCAGGCGAGTACTTTCCATAGCTTTGTTGACGGCATGGTACTGGTGATAGGCGGCCAGCTTCTTGACCGTCTCAATCTGCGTCAAGCCGGTTTTGGTATCTATCTTCTTGTCTTTTTCAAAGACGATGAAATTGCGTATCAGGTCAAGGAGCGTCGCTTTATTTAGCATACCCTTGATGAGCACTTCAAGCTGGCTTACCCGGGTTGATGTTTCCTTTGTCTCATCAATAGTTTTCCAAGCCTGGAACCGGCTGAAGGCAGATGATATGGTGCCCGCTCTTGCTTCCAGCCCATCCGAGATAATGCAGAAGGCGTTGTAGAAAAACAGGGATGGGACGACCGTCTTATACGTCTGTATCTGGTCATAGGCCTTGCGGATCGTGGCGTGCTCATCCGCCGGGTTCTTGAGTTCCACCACCACCAGGGGCAAGCCGTTGATGAAGAGTATGACATCCGGCCGTTTGTTCTGGTTATTCTCAATGACAGTAAACTGGTTGACGGCGAAGAATGCGTTGTTCTCTGGCTGCTGAAAGTCTACCAGCCAGACCCGCTCGCCGCGCTCCTGCCCGTCTTTCTGGACGGTAACGGGCACACCCTCGGCGAGCATTTTATGGAAGGCCTCGTTGGCGTCGATAAGCTGGGGCGAGAAAATGGAGAGTACGGCTTTCATGGCTCCCCGGCGGGTATCCTCCGGCAAAGCCGGATTGAGCCGGTCAATGGCCTGTGCCAGGATGCTTTTCAGGATTACATCATCGTAGCCGGCGCGTTTTTCGGGCAGGTCGTATGACGTCTTGGCTTCAGCCACGAGAGTTGCCAGCGGGACTTCGGCATCCGGAGCGATAGACGGTCCCGGAACATAGGAAAAGCCGATATTCCCCAGCTCATCAAGTGAGAAGACCTCGATTTCAGACTCTGTGAAACTTGCCATTATCCCCCAAGTTATGCCCTTCGATGCTCGGTGTACGACTCAATAAGTTTACTCATAGGTTCTTGATTGACTTCTCCATTTTCCAATCTGAACCAGCTTTTCACAGCCTCGCCGAGCTTCTTATTTGTCGTGTCCAGGTCAGCCTCTCTACCGATGACCCTGAGATAATCATGCATGAGTTCTTCGTCGTTCTCTATGTAGAGGAAGAATAAGTCTGTGATTTCACGAGTGAATTGCGATAGGGCTCTTTCTTGGAATTGCCGTAATGTCATAATACCTCCTGGTTAAACCTTTACCCTCACTTCGCCGGACATGAGCTTTGGAAGCAGCGTATCACGCAGGCGTGAGAGGGTACGGATCTCGATCGAATTCGAAAATATTTTATCAATGAAATTCCTTGTCTTTTCACCAAATCTATTGATAATGCTATCTGGTGGGATAGTAAGTTCGAAAGATTTTAAAGCAGTTTGATTTAGGCCCGGTTGGGCAGAATTTGCGTTTAATTGCTCCAGCTCTTCTTGTTCAAGAGTAAAATAGAGAAATAGTTGGACATTGACTTTTCCCGTTCTGAGAATAAATACATGTTCATTAATGCAACATTTTTCAAAGGGAAAACCATTCGCAAACATTGATTTCTTACCTATATATGCACCATCTTTGTATATTAGAATATCGTAGTTCTGAACTTTCCCACTTCTCATCGAATTGTAATATTCTTCCGTCACATATTTCGTCTCATAATAATCGTAATTTCCAACACCATTTATGCTCTCTGCACCTATACTAGGTACCCCAAAAAGCAAATTTGGGTCGATTCCACCCTTGGGTCTTTTACCCGTTTCAATTGACGTTACCAAATCCTCCAGCTTCCCCCTCTGCCAACTCGGGTCTGCATCCTCTACGAACATCTTCCGCCATAGCGCCTCCGCCATGCCTTCCAGTGTATTGTTCTGGCGGTGCAGCAGGTCAATCTTATCATCCAGGCTGGAGAGCACACCGGCAATAGCGTGCTGCTCGGGGAGGGGAGGGAGGAAGACATCCACTTCACTCAAGATGCTTGTGTTAATGGAGGGCATCGTAGCACCTACAGCAATCATCCTGATTGTTTCCTTGAAGGATTCTTGGCTGAAGTAGAAAGACAAGAAACATGGGTCTACTTTTTCTAGGTGGCTACGCACCCTTAATAGACGACCTGAGAACATCCATCCGTTTTCCGTTTCATGAACGAATGCACAACGATCAACAGAACCTACTCGGCTAAAGACAATATCACCAGTCTTCAATGAGTATTTATTTAGTCGTGTACGGTCTTCTTCTCCAACGAGAGGTAAATTGGAGTGAAGGATGCGATTGTCGCCAATGTGCTCTACGGTGACTATTGGTGTGCCCACGGATTTATAGTCTCTCATATGAAGCTGGCTACCGAAAGGGCCAGTCTGAACTTCTGCTACTTCCCCCAGCTTGTACCCCTGCCACCCCTGAAGACTGCCATTGTTTATCACCGGAACAACCTCAAATATTCTTCAAAGCTGAACACACGGTTCCGCTGGTAGCCGGTGGTCTCGGTAAGGATGCCGGCGGCCAGGAATGCTTGCGCCAGGTCATTGGCGGCCTTGGGGGAAAGCCCGGTTACCTGCTGTACATCCTTCACTGTCATTACTGGCTGGGAGAAAAGCGCCTGTAAAAGAGCCGCACCCTGCCTGGCGCGTTTGCCCATCGCCAGGATTTTATCCTGCTCGATGGCCGTCTTTAATTCAATAATGCGGTGCAGGGTAGCCACCCCGTTTTGCGCCGTCTGTATCACCCCGGTCAGGAAAAACTTGAGCCACTGTGCCATATCGTTCTTCGTCCGGACCAGCTCCAGGTTGTCGTAATACAGGTTCTTGTTCTTCTCGAAGAAATCGGAGAGATAGAGCAGCGGCCTCTCCAGCACGCCGGAACTGACCAGGTACAGGGTGATCAGCAACCGCCCGATCCTGCCGTTGCCGTCAAGGAACGGATGGATGGTCTCGAACTGGTAATGAGCAATAGCGATACGGATAAGATGGGGAATCCTGATATCCGTGTTATGCAGGAACAGCTCGAGGTCGGCCAGCAGGTCCGGCAGCTCGGTATGCGCCGGCGGAATGAATACCGCGTCCTCTAGGCTGGCCCCGCCGATCCAGTTCTGCGACGTTCTGAACTCCCCCGGGGTCTTGTGTTCACCGCGTCCGCTCGAGAGCAGGATTTTATGGGTATTCCTGATCAGCCGGTTGGAAAGCGGTAAAGTTTTAAGTTCTTCGATGGCGGTATTCATGGCGGTTACGTAATTATTCACCTCGCGCCAGTCATCCCGCTTTTCAGGGTTGATTTCCCTTTCCTCGACAACAGCCTCTTCGATGTTGGTATGCGTTCCCTCGATCCGGCTCGAAGTGACCGCTTCCTTGACGACGTGCATCTTAATAAACATATCCGGATCCGGGACAAACCGTGAAAAGGAGTTCAGCTCCCCGAGCTTTAAAGAAGCCTTTTCCAACAGCTCGTTGATGCTCTCATCCGTCCAGACAAACGGGTGGTTTATTTTTTCCGGCAGGAAATATTGATACCGGTTGCCTTTTCGCCAGATTCCCGCCTTGAATTCTAAGATATCCATTAGAGCCTTTTCCCTACATTATGGGTTTTCTTATTTTACTTTATACTACTAAGGTAAAATATAGTGTTTTATAATTTACTTTGTCAATACCATTTCTTACTGTTGGATATCCAGCCGAGAAAGGTTCTCCCTGATAAGGTCATTCAGCCGAGCTTCTTCTTTCATTTGCTCGTCAAGCTCAGCTTTCAACTTGGCAAAACGTTCGGTAAAGTCAAAATCGTCCTCATCTTCCGCCAGGCCGATGTACCGCCCCGGCGTGAGCACGTAGTCCTTCTCCTTTATTTCATCCAGAGTCACGGCTTTGCAGAAGCCCGGTATGTCCTGGTAGCCGTCCGCGCCGGTGCGCCAGGAATGGTACGTGCCGGTGATACGGCTGATATCCTCATCCGTAAAATCTTTGGTACGGCGGTTGATCAGGTAACCGAGGTTGCGGGCATCGATAAACAATACCTTGTCCTGTCTGCCCTCTTTGCGGCGGGAAAGGAACCAGAGGCAGGCGGGAATCTGCGTGTTGAGAAAGAGCTTGGCGGGCAGGTTGATGATGCAATCCAGCAGCCCGGCCTCGATGATAGCCTTCCGGATGTCTCCCTCGCCGCTGGTCTTGGAAGTGAGTGAGCCCTTGGCCAGCACGAACCCTGCGATGCCCTGCGGAGAGAGATGATAGATGAAATGCTGTATCCAAGCGTAATTGGCGTTCCCGGCAGGGGGAACACCGTACTTCCAGCGGGCATCATCCCGCAGCAAATCGCCGGACCAGTCCGAATCATTAAACGGCGGATTGGCCAGGACGTAGTCCGCTTTAAGGTCCTTGTGGTCGTCATTCAGGAACGAGCCTTCATTATTCCAGCGGATATTAGAGCTGTCTATGCCGCGGATAGCCAGGTTCATCTTACAGAGACGCCAGGTGGTCTGGTTGGACTCCTGGCCGTAGATGGAGATGCGGTCGGCAGGATTAAAGCTGATGCTATTACTGTTTCCATTGCCGTTCTTTTTGTAGTGGTCCCGGTGCGCGGCGATAAACTTCTCGCTTTGCACGAACATGCCGCCGGAGCCGCAGCAGGGGTCAAAGACACGGCCCTCGTACGGCTCGATCATTTCCACCAGCAGTTTAACAACACTCCGGGGCGTGTAGAACTGGCCGCCCTTTTTCCCTTCCGCCAGCGCGAACTGCCCCAGAAAATATTCATACACCTGCCCCAGCACATCCCGCTTTTGCGCCTGTTCCGTGCCAAGAGCGATAGTGCCGATGAGGTCTATGAGGCCGCCCAGGCTGGTGCGGTCAAGGTTCTGGCGGGCGAAGACCTTGGGTAGGACACCCTTCAGGGAAGGGTTCTGGCGCTCGATGGCTTCCATAGCCTCGTCCACGTACCCGCCAATGTCAACGCGCTTCCCGTTATCCATGAGGATATCGGTCTTTTTAGCGTTCTCCGAAATGCGCTCCCAGCGCGCGACCGATGGTACGAAGAAGACCTTCTCCGCCGTGTATTCGTTAGGATCTTCGGGATCAGCGCCTTCGTAGTCGCCCACGCCGGCCACCAGTTTGGCATGGACAACCTCAAACGCGTCCGAGATATACTTCAGGAATATCAGGCCTAAGACGATGTGCTTGTACTCGGCAGCGTCCATATTCTTGCGGAGCTTATCTGCGGCCTGCCAGAGGGCGGACTCCAGACTCCCGTTGCCGTTCTTCTTTTTCGTCTTGATTTTATCCAGGGCTTTGGTAGCCGTGGCGGGAGTAACATTGTAAAGGTCTATTTCATTGATTTTGTTCTGCTTTTCATCCAGGACGGTAATGATGATTTCGGTACCAGGTTCAAGATTCTCGGCGGCATAGTTCCTGGCGGCCTGGGCCGCTTCATCCGGATTGGAATACTTCGGGGATATTTCGTGAATCGACCCAGTATCGCGTTCGGTGATTCTCCATGAATAATCAGTGTTTTCGTCCATTTACCACCTGTTAAAAAGAAGCCTCTTTCGATTATGGCAATTATACACTGGTGAACGTGCTCGTTCAATACATAACCATTATAGAGACGAAACGTCAGAATGTTACTCTATCAACTCCTGTCTGGACGTTTATGATATACTTTACTACCACAAAAAGCCCTTTCAACAGGTATACTTCGTGTTATGACATAGGATGCTCTAAGTTGTATAATGGCACAAAAGCACGTATTCTGCAGCTAAGTTTACTAGGATTAGCCATTGTGATAGGTCTAACTATGAAGCGTGAGTGGAGGTATTTACAGTGCCAGAAATAGAACTTAAGAAGATACAACCTAACCGATTGAATCCGAGGTTGGAGTTTTCTAAATTAGGATTAGATGAACTTGCTGATAGCATAAGACAAGTGGGTGTATTGGAGCCGATTATTGTCCGTCCAATGGGTGATGGTAAATATGAAGTTGTGGTGGGTGAACGTCGATATCGGGCTGCGCAGCAGGCTGGATTAAATAAGATACCTGTCCAGGTACATAATTACTCAGATGAAGAAGTCATGGAATTGAACCTTGTAGAAAATATTCAGCGTGAGGACTTAAATGCTGTTGAAAAGGGGAAGATTTGTAGAGAGTTGCTTGATAAATTTCCGGAAAGATTTCCGAGTAATAATTCACTTGCAGAAAGGTTGGGGTACAGTGAGGGAGCGTTAAATAGTTGGCTCAAGCTTATCGATATGCCTACCGAAGTTCAACAGAGGATTGCCCCAGAAACTGGGCAAAGAGCGATACCTAGGGGTAAAGTAGATTATGACACAGTAATTCGTATTAGCCGACAAGTAAAAGAGCCTAAGAAACTCATCGATGTAATCGATCATATTGCTGAACATCGGATTCCTCGTAGGATAGCCACTCAGGTAACCAAACATATCGTGAATGAGCCGGAGAAATCAGTCAGCCAGATCTTCCATGAGGTTGTTGATGAGGCGCCCATATATTTACCTTTCTCCAAGCAACATGCAGATTCTGTAGTCAAGGGTGTTAAAACTCAGACATCCAGAAAAGCAAAGGATCCCAAACTACAACCAGGATCTATCGTAAGAGCTCAAATAACCCACTTCGCAGATCTCGAAGTAATAGATGTTTACCGGAAAAAACTGGTGGATTTTGATGAAGAAGATGCTCAAAGAGAAGGTGGTTATACGTTAGCCGAGTTCAAAGAGGTCTGGAAATCACTTCATGGGCAATGGAATCCAAATGAATCAGTGTATGTAATTAGATATCGATTAATGGGTGTGGTCGAAGAAGGTTAATACTCGGAGCTAATCGTGTTTATTAAAAGCCGTGAAGAGCAAGTATTGATAACTGTTAAAACATATCCTACTCCTGCGCATAGAGGGATTGAAGTTTCATGTACGGCTGGCATAACGGCGGAAGGTAAATGGATAAGATTATTCCCAATACCATTTAGATTTTTAGATGGGTCGCAACAATTTAAGAAATACCAATGGATAAAAGTAAATGTATCAAAATCTTCAGATCCTAGACCAGATAGCTATGAAATCCAAACTGATTCTATCGAAAAAATCGGATCTCCATTACCAACCACAAACGCTTGGGCTATTAGGAAAGAAGTAGTACTGCCTACCACAGCGCCTTCATTATGTAGTTTGGAGAGAGAGCGTCAAGAGGGAGGACCAACACTCGGAGTATTTAAACCAAGGTCCGTGAAAAGGCTAATAATAATTCCTGAAAGAATAAAGACATGGACTGAAAAAGAGCTCGAAATATTATCGCAGCTTTCGATGTTCGATAAATCTCCCTCAAGGCGACTTGAAAAAATACCCTACACATTTATGTATGAATTTACCTGTAATGAGGCTGATTGTATGGGGCACAAATTATCTGTGACTGATTGGGAGCTCGGTCAATCGTATCGAAGTTGGTTAGCATCGTATGGTTCAAAGTGGGAAGACCAATTTCGCAAAAAATACGAGTTGGAAATGTTGTTAGACAGAGATCTCTACTTCTACGTTGGGACTATAAGATCTCACCCTCATATATGGTTAATTATTGGCTTATTCTATCCACCAAAACATGAAAATGCTTAAACTTACTTGACCTTCCCCCCGGAATTAGTGGAACCATTGTCAGCAGTTCGGCTCCGCAGTTCGCCGAACTGCTTATGGGGGTCCGAATCCCCCCAGTAAATTTTAGCCTTCCGAACAAGAAGGCTTTTTGTTTTTTAACATCTGTATTAGAATACTGCTAATGAGTATTTGCCTTTTTTGTAAAACAGAAGGGGTATTCCGAACTAAAGAGCATATCATTCCGGAATCCCTGGGTAACGATACTGACGTTCTTGAAAATGTTATCTGCGAGAAATGTCAAAATTATTTCGGTAGAGAGATCGAAAAACCGGCGCTGGAAAAAACTAATCTGGCAATCTGGCGGACATACTTTGGAATACTAACAAAGAAGAGGAAGCTACCGTCTGTGAACCTCGACCCACCGACAAGAGGAGTAATTCCCTCTTTTCATTCTAAGACCGAATGGGGTGTTGGATTCACTGCTTGGGAAGACGGCTCCACATCGTTAGATGTGCAAAATCCTTGGCAAAAAAGAGGCTTTATAAATGATAAATCAGAATACAACTTGGTGATGACTCCTTGGCATTTAAGCATACTTGGCAGATTCTTGGGTAAAATAGGCCTTGAATTCCTAGCTTTAACCGATATTAATTACGCGATGGGTTCCAAGTTTAATGAGATACGGACATTTGTACGCTTTGGAAATACCAAACATCTATGGCCTATTTACAGTGGACAACGAGGAAAGGTTGAGGACTTAAAAAGTCCTATCAAATGGGATGGTTCCAAGGGAAGCCAAGAGATTGATTGCTATTGCTACTCCTTGGGGAAGAGAATCACCGGCGAGACGCTTTTTGCTTTCTCAATTGGCACGGATGAAATGTTGATTTGTTTAAACCATAGCATTCCTAAACCAGATTTTGAAGACAGTTTAGTCGGAGTTACACTTTCCTGCATATATTACCCTGACGGTACTTGGTAACAGTTCATAATTCAATTCCGAAAACTATCCTAAAAGCTCTGTCTATTGTACAACTTGCTCTACCGAAGAGGATTCAAAAGGTTTTTGATTAATGCTCTTTTCTCAAATAAGAGTTCGGAGCTTCCATACTGGCCTGACCACACAGAATTCGAACGTAATGCTTCTGATGACCTCTAGAATCAATTCCAGTTTTTAGGAAGTAGATGGTGCTACTAATAGGGGATTAAGCCATCTCAGGAATAGAATTAGTACGACGATGGCTATACCGTAGAATATTATCCTCCCCCAATTAATATCATCGCCAAATTGGTCTGCTCGTCCGATATTAGCTCCTATGAGATAAAAATAATGAGTTACTGCACCACCTATGTAACTAATCGGTACCTGCAGAATATACCCAGCAAGCAATTCAGGTTTCGTGGCAATAGAAAATAGTGAAAATACAGAGACTATCACTCCAACAACGTCAAGAAATTTTTTCAGTGATGTTACCCGGAAGATTATAAGCCCCACTATAAACATCAATATAGCCCATAAGAGATCGCCGAATTGCATTAGTCCTCCTCCGCCATTATCTTTGGTAACATGTCACCCTTCATTTGGCATATTTTCTCAGCCGAACTTCCCGTCATTGAACCGGGTCAAGATACCAATGATTTAAACCAATTTCTATCTGCGAGATTTCGGAACTCTCTTATTTTGTCATTGAATGAACATTTTCCTAATCGACGACCGCAACCACATGGACAAGGATACTTGTTGGCATCACGCTTCTTCATAGTGAGAAGACGTAAAGCGACCCGTGCTTGTTCGGGCTCTTTTAGACCAAATAAATCTGCGTAATCACTTAACTCTCCCGGGGTCCCATGTTGGAGTTCATTGAATGGAAGGTCTGCTCCGAATTGAAGCTTATAAGAAATGGCATAAAGATACGGGACAAGACACTTTTCAGCAAATCCAACCAGAGTTGGTAATAATGATAATTGCCATAGTAAACGTAGTGGTGATCCCAGACAGAGTGTCCCGTCTGGATTAACGTGGTAGTCACCATTACGAGGAATCTTGTGTCCAGTTTCCGTTACCTCGGGGATATTGCGAGGGAAAGCTACCGGAACCAAAATGCGAAGACTATAAGAATCAATAATCTCCTTCCCATTGTCCGGCTTTGCAGAGAAATCAAATACACCGCTCAGTGTTATGGGAGAACCTACCGATAATGGCTTTATCGCCATTCTCGGGTATTCGCGTAGAAACTCATGAATTCCTGGAACAACCTGTTTTGACATCAACCATATCTCACCCAAGGCTTAGCAGGGTTTACTATGTTATGGCTTTTTGGTTTTACCATAATTGTGGGCACCGCAACTCCAAGGGCTCCCTTGAGGGCAGAAACATCTGGAGATGCCGCAAATTTCTCCGTGGCTTGCTTGGTAATAAATTGCAGATTATCGGAAGACTCCATTATTTCAAAATCCGTCTTCGCTTGTTCAACCCACATCCAAAAGTTGTCTTCCAGTCTCATGCTCAGGCCTTCGCGAGTCCCCCATTTTTCCGCAAAGTCTTCGGCCGGGTTAACTGGATTCGGTATCCGAGGGCTGTGACGTGATATCAGGCTTTCAACATTTCTCAATATATTCCTCATCGCTTCATCAACATTCGTCTCTCCCGCGTATGCCTCTGCCGCAAGTGTGGTAATGATAACTGATATTGGTTTAGCTTCCGGATGATCAATAAACATGACATCGCGATGACGTTTCAGTATCTGAACACATCGTTGTAAAGGTGTCTTCCATCGATAGGTGGGCAATACGTCAACGCTTGCTGCTTTTGTAACAAGCAAACGTTTCTCCAGAAAACTCTGAGCCTGTTTCATTCGGAATTCAAACCAGCGAGCGTATCCTTCTGGGTTACTGATATTCCACTCACCTGCAAGACTTCTATAGTAAGGGTGCCTGTCATCTGTAATGGCCACCGTAAATGCTGAGACAGTTTCCACTAGTAATTCCTCTGATCCCTGTTTGGTCATCGCCGCCCTAATATTCTGACGAATCTTTTCCTCTTCGGGGATACAGGGAACGATATCCTTATGGAATTTGAGGTCATCCTTATAAAGCAACCGCCAGCACCGGTGTTTTTCTTCCTTTTCGTCCTCAATACCCCGGTAATTACGGTAGCTCTCGACCTCAACTCCTACAAGGTTCTTCAATTGCTCTTGAGAGTGGGTAGTCTTGGCTATACCTTTCTGGAGTTCACACGCTAAGTCTAGATCATATTCGTCTTCCCCATTTATAGGCCGAACGACGGTGCCAAGTCGAAAAGATCCCTGGGGGAAAACGTGAGGATCATAAGGAGCGCAAATTGAATTGTCTCTTCCGAGCCATTTTCCAAGGTCTCTGTAACGCTGTTCTGCCTTATCATAAGTTGATTCTGGTATATCGATACTTTCAGCAAGGACCTCTATAATTGTTTTATTAGTCTCATTACTCATTTTCTCCTCCTATTATTGGAATCGTTTCCATAAATCCACCCGCTTTATTATTTTGATCGTAAATTATCCACGGCATGTCAGCTTTTGGCATTCTCGCTCTTCCGAGCTCAACTGCACAAGCTACCGGCATTGCAGGAAATATCCGAAGAGGGCGGTCCTGTCCGTGTGCCTTCTTGATAGAGACCATCAGACGCCGAACTGATTCTCTAAACATCGATAATTGGGCCTGAGACCTTAAGAAATCGTTATGGCAGTCGGCTATCGTGATTTCCCAAATATTGATATTCTCAGTAAGCATTGAGGTAATACGAGTAGGATTAATTCTGTCACTAAGTGATATTATCAATACGGGATCATGCTGCGTATTCTCTGGTTGATTTACCCTGAAACAAAACCCCTCTGGATGGCTTTGCCACTTCCATGTTTGGGGTTCACGGTGAAGTTGATACACTTCTACCGGTACTTTATCTGTAAAGAGTGTTCCCAGCAAAATCAATAGAGGTTGTGGCGCCAGGGAAAACAGAGAAAAGTGGCAAGGGTCTGCTTCCTCAATCCGTGGTCTAATGTCCCGGCTAAACACTCGTCGCAGGTGGTCCGACTCCGTCTTCCAAAATTCCTTCGTTTGGTCTTCATGCGTGCCAGACATAGAGAGATTAACAGTCCTGTCTTCCGCAGGGTACCACTCAGGGAACATCGCCTCGACGGCTGTCTCAACTTGCAATGGAGAATTCTGCTCTCCAATATTGGCGCCATAGAGAATAACATGAGACTTCTTATTGGGACGAATACCAGTGACAATTGCTACCCGTTGCTCGTGCAGTCTTTTCCATTCAATTAGTAAACCCGCTGAGTATCGCCTGCCATCCTTGTCCTGGTCTATTGTTTTATGGCAGTCATGACAGACCAGCATTAGGTTAGATACATTATTTAAGTTCCCTTTATTAGTCAGGAACAGCCCCCAACCCCGGGGCCCATCCTTAGCGATTGAATAAATGTGTGCTTTTTCGGAAATATTAACCGATTCCTTGGTAATCGGTGATTGATACAGGATACGATTGCATCCGCTAAATTCGCATCGCCCTGCGGCACGTGCCCATAAAACACGCTCAGTCTCGCGCGTTACGTACCTTGTTACTTCTTTAATCATTTATCCGCCCTCAATATCCGCCAATTTATATTGTGTAAAAGTGGGTGGGAGTGGAGAGTAACCCCACTCCCTGGTGTCAACCATATCTCTTGTGGAGATCGTCATGCTCTTTTTTAGTTAATACTCTCAGGTTCAGCGGGTCATTGTTGTTTGGATCTCGGTCTTTATGATGGATTTCCAAATTACTGATGTTATGTCGTTTGCCATCTCCATCAGATATGCACCCGCGTCGCCTGATGATTTCCTCTCTTTTGCTTGTAGTCAATCGAGCCAATTATACTCACCTCCTTCCTACTCGGACTGAACTATTGCTTTTAACCTTCTGATAATGTATAATCATACTTAAGTATAAGCATAGTTAATGTTCGATATACTAGTATAATTCAATAAAGTGGTATTTGTCAAGTTATGAATGTACCGAATTAATCTGGGCTAGCTGTTCGGTGCTGTGGTAAATTAAAGGAGTTAGAATGTCAAAGAAAGAAACCGTGGGGCAGAGACTTCAATACATAAGGACTAATAAGGGTTTAACGTTGGATCAACTGGCAGAGAGGGCTGGTATCTCTAAGAGCTTCTTATGGGAAGTTGAGCATGACAATTCGGGAATAAGTGGCGAGAAGCTTCTTCGAGTCGCTAATGCACTAGGCGCATCATTGGATTTTATATTGAGAGGCGAGCCATCTCCTGAGAACTATCAAGGTCCACCGGCAGTCGAGATTCCGAGCGAGTTAAGCGATTTGGCAGAGGAACTGGGGCTAACGTACAAGAAAACGCTTGCACTACTCGAGATCGAAAAGTCGATAATAGCACGTAGAAGTACAAAAGGACGCTCTAGAAAAAGCAAGGCAGACTGGCAAAAGTTGTACGAAGGCGTCAAACCGTTTCTGGAGGAAACGTAGTGACTAAGAAGAATCAGCTGGCCTATGAAAATGAATTAATTCGCGTTGCGAAGAATCTCAAGCTTAACAGGCGTGGCAGCATTGAAGCTGCTATAAAGGAGTATTGCCGGAGTAAGTTGGCAGCTTGGATAAAGGCACATGGCCAGCCAAAAAATCTTACAGAACTACTCAGACTTTTTGTAGCCTCCTTGAACATGGAATTCGTTGAGATTCACGGTGAAACTGACATTAAAAGTCTGCTGGAGAGAATCCCTCCAAACCGAGAGCCAGTTATGGCTAGATTAAAATCGGAGCTTGATGATGAGACCGATGCGATAACCATCCAGAGGACTGGATGTGAATCTTGGGAAAGGCCTTTTTTGGCAATTATTAACTGCCTAAATTGGCATGCCAGGCGAGCTTATTTTACCAAGTGGCATGAGATTGTACATCGTATACTCGAAGGACAGCAGCTGCGTATGGCGTTCCGAAAAACACGAGCATATCGTCCTGATCCTGAGGAGGTGCTCGTCGATCGAGTCGCAGCAAGCCTGGCATTCTACCCAGAGATATTCAAGCCATTTATAGAGCAAGAGTTCGCATCTACAGGCAAACTTACTTTTGATGGTGCTGATAGGGTACGCCAGGAAGTGGTGCCGGAAGCTAGTCTCCAGTCGACGGTGATAGCTTGTCTTGAATGTTGCCCGCACCCAATGTGGTTTGTCGTTTGTGGAATGGGTTATAAGCGTGATGAGGAGCGAAGGCTATCGAGTAAACAGGGACGGTTGTTCCCTGACGAACTAGGGTTACCTCAACAGCAATTGCGAGTCCTGCAAGTAGGATCAAATGCGCCAGCTATTGACCTCGGTATCATGCCCTACCAAAATATGCGAGTACCTCATTCGAGTATTGTTACCCGAGCTTTTAATGATCCCTTTGGTTTGACACACAATGGAACCGAATCGCTTTCAGATTGGCAGACTTCAGCTTCTGGACCAATCGGATATGGTGAGATTGAGGTAGAGGCCTTCAAGAGGGATGACGAGGTATGGGCATTGCTGCAGCTGAAGAATTAAGTGGCTTAAGGTGTCCCTTCCCAACAGTTGTGGCGATAAAATTCGTACTTTATAGGTCGAGAACTTCTTTTGTTGGTCTGCCAGGTAACCACGGAAAAGTCATTGAAAAGATTCTTTCTGGAAACAGACGCTGACGATTACGAAAGGTTCTAGGTATCGTCCCCTTAAGTGGAGCTGGGGGGATTCGAACCCCCTACCTTTTGACTGCCAGTCAAACCTGAGAAAAGGCGGAGGCCGCTTGCCTCCTTTCTGAGCACAATTCTATCAAACTAGGAGTGAAAAATCAAGGCACCTTCGTCCACCGGTTGTCTCATCAACCACAATAGGCTGCGAGTAACATTACGATGTTTTGTTGAGGTGCTCAACCCCGTTTAACAAATTGGTGGGTCATTTATTGTTTATCAAGCTGACACGTTAAGCGTTATAATATGCTTACAGCCAAATAAGGAGGGGCAAATGAGGTGGAAATATGTGACTGCGTTAATTGCGGGTCTGTTTGTTCTTTGGGGCTGTGCTCAATCACCTACTGTGACTCCAGCGCCTACGCCGACACCGGCAGCCATGGAGGAAATAGAGCAAATAGTGAAGGTGGAAGCAGAAGGGGTAATCCTTCATTATCAAGCTGAGTCACTTTGGAGCGAGGACGAATTCTCTACCATTTTACAAAATGGAGACGGTTTTAGCTCTGACCTAATAGAGAAATTCACTGATGATGTATCAAAACATGGCGAACGAGGGGAGTATGTTGCCAATGCCTATGTCGAATTCAACGAAGAGAGGGAATCAACAGTATTAAGATGTGATATTGAAGGTGCCGTCAGGAAAAGTGAGATTAAGTACAGTGCTACATTTTTCTGGCTCCTGCGTCCTCTTGGACTAGACTTTATCGACAACGATTTTAAGGAGTCGGAAAAAGGACTCTTTTGGGAAGGACTTGTTAATGGCATTCCAACCAGTGTTAGTGTTAATTTGCCAGCCATAGACAGCTCTGTATATGAAGCGTGGCAACATCCAGTTGGTCACTGTCATGCGCATGTTTGGTGGGAAATTGCTCCTTAGGTAGCTCAAAAGTCGCTTCCAAAGGGGCAGTTGGCAAAGAATTGAAATAGGTGCTTGATAAATTATTCGGCAATCTTACGGCCGCGCCAAATCCACTGGAATAGTTCCCTTGAGCGCCAATCGTATAGTCAACGCTAAGGTAAACTACAAATCCTCCTCTGGTATGATTCTAATGCCATTTCTCCTTAATAATGCAGTTGTAACCCCATCGCCATCTATCAATCTGCCAGAAAATGAGCCATCGTATATTTGCCCACAACCACATGATGGACTGCCTGACTTAGCTATAAATTCCTTGATATTAAGTTGCCAGGCAATCTTTAATGTCTCTTCCGCTCCTTTAACAAATTCCCTAGTAACATCTTCTCCATCCTTATTCATAACCTTACATTTGCCGTTAAGGACATCCTCACCTGTACCACCCTGAATTTCTTGAGGTGCTCTGGGAGTCGGCAATCCTCCCGATTGCTCGGGACAAACAGGAATCAAAGGCTCTACCCTTGAAAGTTCAATGGCACGCTCATTCTTACATTTATCATCACCACTCCAAGCACACCTTATGCCTAATAAACAAGCACTGACGAGTCTCATTTCACTCTAATCCTTGTCACCTTATCAGACTACTCAGAGACTACATCAACCTCACCGCGAGCGTAGGCTTGGTGCCAGCCCTCAGGCACCGGTAGCCTCTTGTACCAAAGGACTCGTTCAGCCTCGAGCAGATTGCGGCGAAGTCCCATAAAGTCAGCAGCACAAACTACTTTACGCCCAGTAAGAGAAGAGACATGGTTCAACCACTGCTCTCCTTTCTTGGAGCGCATCAGGTGATGGTCAAGAATCAGGGTATCAACCCTTTTAGCCAAGCGCAAGGTCCTGTGTAAGGCGTCTTCCTGCTCCTCCAAAGTTAAGCTTGGCAAGTAGATGGGTGGGCCAGAGGCAAGGACTATGTTTGGCTGCCAGGCAAGAATTTGCCTAATTGCCGTATCATTAAGCATCTGGATGTCTGAGGCATGGACAAAGACTTCCCCATCCTCTTCAAGCCGAGTCATCATCACATTGCCACTACGCCCCCCTCGCTCACCATGGGGAACAGGGAGAGAAAAAGTCAGCAATCCCTCACTCGTTCCTTCTGCAACTGGCAGAATCCGGCCAAGGCTTTCAGCTAGAGCCTTCGCCCGGTGAGCCTGATTATATGAAATGTCCTTCGTCCCTTTAGCCCAGAAGTGGGGGCGCTGGCATAACTTGACTACTTGTTTCACGGAAAGCTGGTAGGGATTGGCATTAACCAATGGAATGTGGTCCCCATGATAGTGGCTGATGACTATGTCGGTGGCGTCTTCTAGAGCCCTCGCGATAAGTCTTCTGGTTCTTTCGGAAGCTGCTACCTGAACCGGGTGTGGTAATAGACCGTGCCGCCTAAACCCCAAGGCAACACCGGGGTCAATAACCACCTTGCGGCCTTTCGACATGACTACGCAACATAGTCCGCGAACCCCTAAAGATTCGGTACCAAGTATCTCTATCTGCATTGTCAAGTTCTCTTCGACTTCAAAGCTATATTAGCACCAGTCAGTAGTGAAGGCAAAGCTACTTTGTCTTTAAACCATATAGAAAATGTGATAACGTGGGAAGGGTCAAGCTAATGAAGGCTTATAAAAATGATAACTATAAAATGTGCTAAATGTAAGCGTAAGGTGTTTAGATATTTGAAGATTGGGAAAGGGCGAGTGCTACACTGCTGGAAAGGCCGGATAGTCAAGGATTATAGTGTCCGTGATGGAAACGAAGTTAAATGTCAGTGCGGTAATTTAGTTGGTATTGATGAGGGGAAGTGGATAAAAATGATGCACCACTCCTTTATCTACTAAGGGATAGAAGCAAGATGGTAGATATCCCGATGAAATTGATAAGTACTTGCCTACGCTTTAACAGGAGGCAAAACCTACTAGCTAGTGCACAAATTGGCTTTTTGTTACGTCCGCACGCTTGGGTGATGCATTTGTATTTCAGAGTATTGACAGCACTAATAGTAAGGACTACACTGAAGCCCCGACATATGAAACTTTAAAAGAAAATCTGTGTTAGCGAAAATGATAGGGCACCGGAACCGCTAATTAGACAGCGGTAGCTGGTGCATTTTGCCAACATACTTGACAGCATACACAGGTAGTAGATATAACTATAAGGTATGAAAGCAAAGCTGGTTACCGATAGAGTGGTACTAAAACTCACTTGTTGAAAAGGGCTGCCAAGAGCATCCTCAATCTCTTAATCAGCAGGTTAGAGGTTCGATTCCTCTGCGGCTCACACTCAAATTCCCCTTTTTTGTTATTGGCATCGGCCTATACGATTGACTCACTTATTCTGTTGTGTTATACTATTTCTCGCTTAAATTTAAATACTCTCCGAGCTGCTTTGCCTAAACCTTCACCAGGCATGGCGGGTAGCCGATAGGGTATTGGAGGAAACCCCAATGCCTCCCGTATTTGGAAAGGAGGGTTATGTGAAAGTGTTTAAAGCACTTCCCTCCGGAAGTGCTTCTTTTTATATGACTATCCCATTTTTAACCCTTTTAATTAGAGGGTATGCATTGTGTTTCTCCGAAAGTTAATCAACAATCGAATGGCGTTGACATTCTTCCTACTGGGGCTCCTGATATTCCTCTTTATTGTTATACCGCTGGCCAAAATGATATTTTCTTCTGTCTCTGAGGCCGAGATACTCTGGCAGACTATCTTGGACCCAGAAGTCACCGGTGCCATTGGGCTTACGCTATACGCCGCCTTGATAGCTACACTGGTAGGATTCCTTCTTGGAGTACCCCTGGCCTATCTGCTGGCGAGACATAATTTCCCAGGGAAAAGGCTGATAGAAGGTTTGATTGATGTGCCCATTGTAGTACCTCACACCGCTGCGGGAATCGCCCTGCTCTTTGTCTTCGGGCAGCGTTTTTTTATGGGGAAAGCCTTCCAGGCTATAGGCATTGGATTTGTCGATTCCATGGCCGGTATTATAATCGCCATGCTGTTTGTCAGCATTCCATTCCTGATAGATTCCGCCAAAGAAGGCTTTAAAAAGGTAGATGTCAGGCTGGAGAAGGTAGCACGCACCCTGGGGGCCTCTCCGTGGCAGGCGTTCTTCAGGGTCTCGTTCCCATTAGCCTGGCGCAGCATTCTGGCCGGAAACATCATGATGTGGGCCCGCGGCATAAGTGAATTCGGGGCCGTCATCATACTAGCCTACCACCCGATGATTGCCCCTGTTCTCGTCTACGAACGGTTCGAAACATACGGTCTCAACTATGCTCGACCAATAGCCGTGTTGCTCATTCTGGTGAGCGTGCTGGTGTTCATCGTGTTGAGGACTATCGCCTATAGAGGTGATAAGTCATGATCGAGGTCAAGAATCTGTATGTAGACCTTGGCGAGTTTATCCTCGAGGATATCAGCCTTGATATAGAAGATGGCGAGTATTTCATAATTCTCGGACCAACCGGGGCGGGAAAGACCGTGTTACTTGAGTCCATCGCCGGCCTCTACCCCACCAAGAGCGGTGAAATATGGCTCAGAGGAAAGGAGGTGACCAGAGTTGAGCCAGAAAAACGGAGAATAAGCATAGTTTACCAGGACCATGTTTTGTTCCCTCATCTTTCGGTCAAGGATAATCTTACCTTTGGTTTGAGGATGCACAAGACAGGAGCCGACGCAAAAAAGGATAGACTTAACTGGGTTACCGAATTACTGGGAATAGGTAGTCTTCTCCACCGGCGACCGGATACCTTAAGTGGTGGCGAAAAGCAGAAAGTAGCCCTGGGAAGGGCCATAATTACTCAGCCGGAAGTGCTACTGGTCGATGAGCCTCTGAGTGCCCTTGACCCCGAGACTCGCGAAAGCGTGCAGAAGGAACTACGCCAGCTTCATAAAGCGCTGGGAATCACCATACTTCACGTTACTCACGATTTCGAAGAGGCCATATCCCTGGGCAACCGGATAGCCGTAATCGGCGAGGGTCGCCTGATGCAGGTGGGGACTCCTGAAGAAGTATTCCGACACCCAAATTCAGAATTCGTTGCCCGTTTTGCCATGACCAGAAATATCTTCGTTGGCAGGGCGGAAAGGAAGCCAAGCGGGGACACCGTTTTTAAGGTTGATGGCACTGAATTCATTATTGCGTATGATGCAGATGGCACTCACCACGCCTCGATACGCCCCGAGGACATACTTATCTCTAGTGAACCTATACGCTCCAGCGCCCGTAACTGCTTCCCTGGAACCATCACCCATGTCGTAGACAAGGGCTCAACGTTATACGTTACCGTAAGCATACCACCCGAACTCTCATGCCTGGTTACACGACATTCCTTTCAAGAGATGGAGCTGCATGAGGGCAAAAGGGTTTATATAACCTTTAAAGCGTCTTCTGTACATCTATTCGATTAATCAAAAAAGGAGGTTTTACAAAATGAAAAAGAAAGTTACAGCAAAACTCAAAGCCATACCCATTATACTGAGTTTATTGCTCGTAGTTGGCTTGGTTGCTGGCTGCCCACAGTCAACGACCGAAAATGAACTGTCGGGACAGCTCCAGATATTTAACGCCGGCAGCTTGACCGCACCCTTTGAGCAAATAAGCGAGGAGTTCAACAAGATCCATCCGGACGTGGAGATACTGGCCGAAGCGGCTGGCAGCGCCACCACTATTCGCAAAGTCACCGAGCTGGGCAAGGAGTGCGGAGTGATTGGTTCCGCAGACTACCTCCTCATCCCTGAGCTGATGTTTCCAGATTATTCCGATTGGTACATAATTTTTGCCTCAAACGAGATGTGCATTTGCTATACGGATACATCACAATTCGCTGATGAAATAACCGGCGACAACTGGTACGAAATCCTGCAAAGAGACGGAGTAACTTATGGTCGCAGTGATCCCGACCAGGACCCCTGTGGCTATCGGACCTTGATGGTCTGGCAGTTAGCCGAAAAGTATTACAAGGCATCAGGTCTGTACGATAGTCTATATGCCGCCGCTGGAGACCTGATGAGACCCAAGTCAGTGGACCTCATCGCTCTTCTCCAGTCAGGTGATTTGGACTATGCCTTTGAGTATTCTTCGGTAGCGCAGCAGCAAAACCTTAAATACGTTGAGCTGCCGCCAGAGATAAATCTCTCTGATGTTGACTTCGAGGACTTCTATGCCCAAGCCGAAGTCGAGATTGCCGGCACAGAGCCCGGTGCCACGATAACGATGGTTGGAAAGCCTATCGTCTATGGGGTTACCATACCCAATAACTTCCCCCGCCAGGAGCTGGCTATCGCCTGGGTCGATTTCCTGCTGAGCGACCAGGGAATGGCTATCATGGAGGCCAACTTCCAGACACCAATTATTCCGGCAAAAACAAACGATGCCAGCAAGCTGCCGGAATCTCTCAGAAAGTACGTAGAATAAGAGTTTCGAGTCCGGCGGCTCACCAATACAGAGAGAAAAAGAGGAAGCCCCCCGAAGTGCGGGGGGCTTCCGGTATAGTAAAAGCCCTAAATTTCTCTATCTTTCTTCACCCGCTCTGGCTATGATTCTTGCCTCCTCGGGGATGGGGGGAGGCACCGGCTCCTCAGCGGCAAGCTTCTTCACCGCGCCAAAGCGGGGGGGACAGACCTCGAGGCAGGTCCCGCATTTTATGCATTTCTCCTGGTTGATGATATGAATCTGGCCCTTGCCGCCGTCAATGGCCTCTACGGGGCAGTTCCTGGCGCAAATCATGCAGGCCTGGCACTTATCCGGGTCGATATAGTAGGCGGGGGCTTCACTCAATAGTGTTTCTACCTCGTCACTGGTGAAGAGTTTAAGATAGTCGGCTTCATTAGGCAGGCGCGACGCCAGCTTCTCCTTTTTCACCAGCTTGATATAGGGAACCAGCTTCTTAACCTCTTCCAGCTTGGCCTTGAGTTCGTTCCGGTCAATGCCTTCGCTGCTGCCCAGGGGTCCCAACTTCTTAATCTGCGCGGCGAAGTCAATCATAATATCGGCGTAACGGATCCCTTCCCCGGCAGAAACCCATTCAATCCTTAATCTATCGGGGTTTATGCCTGCGTGCTCCAGCAGTTTTTTAGCCAGATGTGTCATGCTTAAGGCATCGAAGTTTCCTTGAGTGTTATAGTGGCAGTCGTTGAGGTGACAGCCGCCGATAAACACCCCGTCGGTTCCGTTGGAGAAAGCCCGGAGGACAAAGGACAGGTCGACCCTGCCGGAGCACATCACCCTGATTACCCTTATATAAGGGGGGAACTGATAACGAGAAACTCCGGCCAGGTCCGCCCCTCCGTAGCAGCACCAGTTACACAGGAAACCTATAATATTTGGTTTAAACTCGGTTCCGGCACTCATTATTATCTAACCTTTTTAGCCGGCAACCCCGGCTTTTTCTTTTTGGACTTCTACCGGGGCGGGAGCCGCCGCATCAATCTGGCTCAAGAGCTCCTCATCGGTATAGTGCTTGAGTGAAATGGCCCCGGTCGGACACTTGGAGTTACACAGACCGTCTCCTTTACAGAGGACGGGAATAACCGAGGCCTTCTTGCCCTGCTTCGTCTCCTTAAACTCTATGGCACCATAGGCACAGGCTGAGATACATGCCCCACAGCTAATACACTTCCCCTCATCCACCACACAAATAGAGCCGGAGGCGGTAACCGTATCATTGGCCAGAAGGGTCAAGGCCCGGCCGGCCGCCCCGTAAGCCTGGCTGATTGTTTCCGACATAAGCTTGGGGTAGTGAGCTATCCCACACAGGTAAACACCCTCCGCAGCAAAGTCAACCGGCCTCAGCTTGACATGGGCTTCCTGTAAGAAACCGTCCGGGCTCAAGGTTACCTTGAACAGGCGGGCTATTTCCTGACTGCCGGCGGAGGGAACAACGGCGGCGGCTAAAGCCAGGGCATCGGCATCTAGGGCAATCTTCTTGCCTAAAATAGGGTCGGTCACGGTAACCCTCAGAATTTCCTTATCACCCTCCTTAACCGCTTCCACCTGGGGTTTATCCTCCGGCGTATAGCGGATGAACTTCACCTCTTTATTGGCCGCTTCACGGTAATAGTCCTCATTGAAGCCGTAGGTCCTTATATCCCTGAAGAGAATATAGATATCCATCTCGGGGTTGAGCTCTTTTAGTTTCAGGGCGTTCTTGATAGACTCCTGGCAGCATATCCGGCTGCAGTAATTTCGGTCTTCATTTCGGCAGCCCACGCACTGTATCATCACCAGGCTCTGGGCACCAGTCACGCTCTCATCTCTTTGGGTGATTTTCTCCTCCAGCTCCAGGTGGGTCATTACCCGCTTGTCTTCCCCGTAAAGGTATTCGGTGGGCTGGTAGACATCGGCGCCAATAGCGATGACGGCGGCGCCGTGCTTTATCTCCCTGACCCTTCCTTCAGACTCTACCTTGGTTGTAAAATTCCCCACATAGCCGGTAGCCTCGGTGATGGTGGCCCCGGTATAGACGTGTACCAGGGGGTGCTGGTATACCTGGCGTATCAGGTCACGCAAATAGGCCTGAACATCCAGCCCTTCCAGGGTGTAATGAAGCTGCCGGGCGGTGCCCCCCAGGTCGGTATCCTTTTCCACCAGGTGGACTTCGTGTCCCTGGTTGGCTATGCTCAGGGCGGCGGTCATACCGGCCACGCCGCCGCCGACCGCCAGCGCCCTCTTATCAACCGGCAGGTCAAATTCCTGCAACGGCTCCAGAAGGGAAGCCCGGGCCACCGACATCCGGATTAAGTCCTTGGCCTTCTGGGTGGCTTCTTCCTTTTCTTTAGAATGGACCCAGGAGTCATGCTCCCTGATGTTGGCCATGTCAAAGTAATATTGATTAATGCCCGCTTCCCGGAGGGTGTCCCGGAATAGCGGCTCATGCGTCCTGGGGGTACAGGCGGCGACAACCACCCGGTTGAGCCCTTTTTCATTTATCGCGTCTACTATTTGCTGGGCAGCATCAGTAGAACACGAAAAGAGGTCTTCTTGAGCGTGGACAACATTGGGCAGGGTCATGGCGTATTCCACCGTAGAAGGAACGTCTACCACCCTGCCGATATTAGCGCCGCAGTGACAGACGAAGACGCCCACCCTTGGTTCCTCACCCGATACATCCCTTTCCGGTGGGTATACCCTTTCTCTGGACAGCTTCCCTCGCCGGTAACCAAGGAGCTCACCGCATTGGGAACCGGCCCCGCTGGCGGTCACCACCGATTCGGGGATATCTATCGGGCCACCGAAGGCGCCGCTGATAAAGATTCCGGGGCGGGAGGTCTTCATCGGGTTAGTCTCGTTGGTCTGACAGAATCCGTGGGGCTCGAGCTCGATGCCAAATTTTTTGGCCAGCTCTTCATAACCGGCCGGAGGGTTCAATCCGACGGACAGTACCACCATATCGAACTCTTCTTCTTTGACCCCCTCGTCGGGAGTGGAATACTTTATAGTTACGTTCTTGCTTTCCGGTATCTCTTTGCCTACTGATACGTAGCTCCTTATAAAACGGACGCCGGGAAGGTTCTCGGTCCTCTGGTAGAACCGCTCGAAGTCCTTGCCGAAGGAACGGATATCGTTGTGGAATATGGTACACCTGGCATCAGCGTCATGGTCTTTGGTCAAAATCACCTGTTTCTGGGTATAGGTGCAGCATACCGCGGAACAATAGCTGTTGCCGCCGGGGATAACCTGCCGGGAACCGACGCACTGAATCCAGGCTATATTATGGGGATGCTTCCCGTCAGAGGCACGAAGTATCTCGCCTTCGTATGGGCCGGTGGCGCACAACAGCCGCTCGTAGTCCAGACTGGTTACCACGTTCTCAAACTTTCCGTAGCCATATTCTTCCCTGAGTTTGGGGTCAAACGCCTCATAGCCCGGAGATAGAATTATCGCCCCCACCTCTATCTCCACCTTCTCGGGCTTCTGGTGAAGGTCTATGGCTTTATTCTTACAGACTCCTACGCAAATTTGACATTTCTCGTCCTGGAGGTAAAGGCAGGTTTCAGGGTCTATATAGGTGACCAGGGGAATTGCTTGAGCGAAATATATATGGGTGGCCTTGTTGTTCGATATGTCCTGATTAAACTTGTCAGGATACTTGACCGGGCAGTACTCTACACAGGTAGTACAACCGGTGCATTTGTCCTCGTCAATATATCTGGGCTTCCGGGTCAGGGTTACCCTGAAGTCTCCAGCTTCCCCTTCTACCTTGTCAACCTCGGTATAGGTCAGTATCTCTATATTGGGATGCCGGCTGCATTCAACAAACTTGGGAGACTCGATACACATGGAGCAGTCGTTGGTGGGGAAGGTCTTATCCAGTTGGGCCATATGGCCGCCGATGGTCGGTGATTTTTCCACCAGGTAAACCTTAAAACCGGCCGTGGCCAGGTCAAGCGAGGCCTGAATACCGCTGATGCCGCCGCCGACGACCATAATATCGCCGATATTATTCTCTTCGGGACTGTTAAGAGGCTGTCCTTCAACCAGTTCTTTTGCCACTACTGGCCGTCCTTATCGGGTTTCTTCTCTTCACCAATCGCTTCCTGGACAATCTCGGTGATGTCTTTAATCTCGATAGCCTCGCTGTCCTCCAGGGTTACCCGGCTATCCTCAAAATTGGTGATACAATACGGGCAGGAGGTAACCAGCACCTCGGCCCCGACATCCATAGCCTGTCCCAGTCTGATGTCGGAGAACCTTTCACCCTTGGGTGTGTCCATCCAGATGCGGCCACCTCCCCCTCCGCAGCAGAGACTGTCCTGCCGCGAATCGGCCATCTCAACCAGCTCCAGGCCGGGTACCTTCTTCAAGACCTCTCTGGGCTGGTCATATATGCCGTTATGCCGGCCCAGGTAACAGGGGTCGTGATAGGTAACTTTCTTCCCGTACTCCTCGGTGAGCTTTAGCCTTCCCTCATTAATAAGCTCGAATAAATACTGGGAGATATGGACCACCTCAAAGTTGGCCCTGAATTCGGTATACTCATTCTTGAAGGTGTGGTAGCAGTGAGGGGAAGAGACCAGGATTTTCTTCACCCCGTTATCGATAAAGGTCTTGATGTTTTCCCTGGCCAGGCGTTTGAATAGTTCCTCGTCGCCCGCCTTGCGGATGCTTTCTCCACAGCAGTTCTCCTTGGCACCCAGTATCCCGAAATCCACCCCCGCCCGGTTAAGGATACTGGCGGTGGCGGCAGCTACCTTTTTCAATCTTGAGTCATAGCAGAGGTAGCAGCCGGGGAAATATAAAATCTCCATCCCCTCGGTAAACGGCTTTACCGAAAGACCTTCGGCCCAATCTGCCCTCTTGGCCCGCTCTTCACGCAGGGGGTTGCCTTCAGCCGCCAGGCTGGCACTGACGCTGTGGATTGAAGCCGGAGAAATCCCGGCCTCCGAGGCAATCCGGCGAAAAGATAGACTAACGTCTATCGTCCCTACCCCCCTGGGGCACCGCTGGGGGCAGCTGCCGCAGGTAGTACAACGCCATATATCCTCACCTTCTATCTCGGGTAAACCGAAGGCAGCCTGCCGGACTATGTTGCGCATACTGAAGTTTCTAACCCGGTTCCAGGGGCAGACGGTATCGCACAGTCCGCATTGATAGCATAGTTTATAGGCTTCTCCGCCGGCCTCTTTGATGGCATCTATCGCCTCTTTGAAGGGGGCTACAGTCTCCACTATCTTTTATGCTCCTCTTCTTTCGCCTTAATGTTTTATTACTTTGACATCCGGGCAACGGTATCCATTACCGCCTTGGCCCCGTGTTTTTTGACTAATGACTCTAACCCTATCTCCAGTTCACCCGGCTTCGCCTCTTCTTCCCCTTCCTCTTCCCTTTCTTCGTAGGTCAGGGCATCAGATAAACACCACTGCACACACAGCGGCTCCGGTAACGGCGGTTCTTCTTCACACATATCACATTTTAGAGGGAGGTCTGAATCAGGGTCTTTGAAAAGCTTCCGGGACGGGCAGGAAGCCCGGCAGAAGCTACACTCGTCGTATACCTTTCCGTCAATGGTATACAGCTCTCTGCCGTTACATTCGGCTTCAGTATATTCACCGGCCAGCACCGGAATATAGATATCTCTTAGCGGGTCAAAAAGCACCCGGATGCGGGACCTCTCCGGATTAGTGCTGCTATATTTGGGCGTAGCGTGAAAAGCGGAGCAGACTGCCTCACAGGCGCGGCAACCATTGCATTTGTCAACGTCGATCTTGATTACCTTGACTTTTTTCATGCTTTTTTACCCTGACTTTTTTCTTTTTTAGTTTCTTTCTTTGTTGCCTCGGCTTTTTTGCTTTTTGGGGATTCCTTCTTAGTTTCAGGGGTTTGTTTCTTCCCGTTTTTATAAACCCCTCTCTGTTCCAGGTCCTGGCCAACGTAATCCAGACCGAGTTCGTCTAAGGTCTCTTTGGTAGGAATACCCTGATTATTCCAGCCCTTGAATTTATAGTAGTCGTCGAGCAGTTTGGCCTCAATATCAGGGAATCTCCTCTTCCAGTGGTCCTCAGGCGGCTTCTCGTCAGCTCTCCTCATGCCCCTTCTTACATTGATGGCCCTGATTAAAGTCCGGTTCCTCTTGGCTATCTGCCATAGCTTGGCTTCGTCCATATCCAGACCGGTGGCCGCTGAGATTAACTTCGGTAAATTGTGTATGTGATAGGGGGGCTTGATGGGAAACGACGACAGACCGGCGCATATCCCGGTGGCATCGTCAATGTAGTGCATCGTCTCCTGCCATTCAACCAGCTCACAGGCGGCGTCATTGGTCGGGTAATTTGGAAATGAGGTGCCCGGTTCCCCCCACTTCAGAACAAATTCCTTAAACTCTTCCTTGGGCACCTGAATCCAGTCCTTGACGAACTCCTCTCTCTCCTCTTTGGTGGCAAAAGGCGCCTGGGGTATCTGCCCTTCAATCTGGGTAATGTTTATCTTCTCACCGGTGGACCACATGAGATAGTAGATAGGGTTCATCGTCCCCAGCTTGATAGGTATCTGCTCGTGTTTCTTGATAGTATTGTGGTCATACTCCTCAGCCCCCTTGCCAATCTTACGGGCCGCCCAGTAAACACCATCGGCCAGAGCATCTCCAATCCCTTCCCGCCGAACAATTTTTTCCAGCAAATAGAAGAACCTCTCCTCGTTATCGGAGGGAAAGTCGGGCAGGTCCTTATCCGTCAAAATGCCGGCTTCGTAAAGCTCAAGGGCGAAGGCCATAACCTGCGGGGTGGTGTAGCCGTCCACGCCATACTCCTGGGCCAGACCGGCGATTCTAAAACCAAAATCCAGGTCAGACATGGCCGCCATGGTATAAGTAAGCTTCGAGTAGCACTTCATCATGTATCTTTCCAGCTTGGGGTGGGTAATTATTCCCCCGCATTTCATCGGGCAGTTATAGCAGCTTATCAGCCGCTCCACCGCCCTGTCCTGAATCCCCTTCCACTGCTCTTCGATTTCCTTGTTCCAGAAATCCCTTCTCCTGATGCGGGCATTTCCCCAGGCGAAACTGGCGGTGTGCCACTGCTCGTCATGCAGTGACATCTCCTGGGGTGAGCCGAGCCCGGCCAAAATGGGCGGCACCCCCTTAATTGGATTATCGGCCCGGTGCTGTATATATTTCAGCACCTCGTTGCAAAGCTCAAAAAATTCAGCCGGCCGGGCAACATTGACGTCCTTGGTTCCGCGCACGGCTATCGCCTTTAAACCTTTGTCTCCCATAACGGCGCCAATTCCGCCCCGGCTGGCGCTGGACCGGCCCTGCTCGATGGAGGCAAAATAGACCCTGTTTTCACCGGCCAGGCCGATAGTGGCCACCTGGGCTTTCGGCTCCTTAAGCTCCTGCTTAATCAGTTCCTCAGTTTCCAGACAGCCCTTCCCCTGCAGATGAGAGGCATCGCGTATTTCTACCTTGTCGTTGTTTATCCACAAATAGACCAGTTTGGGGGACTTGCCACGGATGATTACCTTATCATAACCGGCAAACTTCAGTTCCGGTGCCCAGAATCCCCCCATTATCGAATAGGCCATTAGCAGAGTCTGGGGAGAAAAGGTAGAAATAATGGTACGATTGGCACCAGGGGCCGGTGTGCCAGCTAAAAGACCAGCGCTGAATATCAGCAGATTCTCAGGGTCAAATGGTTTCATCTCAGGGGGAACCCTGTCCCATAGTATCCTGGCGTTAGTCCCCAGACCCCCCAGGTGAAGTTCAGTTAATTCCGGGTCGGTTCCTTCCCTCTCAATGCTGCCCCGGGATAGGTCAATTTCCAGATTAACCCCTGTCTCTGCGTACCTCATTTTTTACCCCCTAAAGGTTAGGCACCTAAACAACCCCTCCGATTAAGTGTTTAGCCCTCCTTGCCCCTCGGTAGTTCTTGGACACTGAATCGAAGTATTCATTGGCTTTCTCGGTGAGCAAGCCGTGGTATTCATCAAATAGAGCCGCTGCCTGGGGACGCAGCCAGTTCTCGGGGAGCAATTCCAGCGGCAGGTCCGGATCAAAGAAGGGCAGCTTGCGGTATTCATGGATGAGTTTGAAACGGGCGACAAAACACTCGCTGGGTTCAATAGTCTCACCGGCCTCCAGTCGTTTCCGGTGCTCTTCCAGCTTGGGGCGATAGTCAGCCATAAAATCGGCATACATCTGATGTATCTTGCCCAGGTCCCAGCAGCGGCAGACGATATTCTCCGGGCCAGTACCGCCCTGATGCTGGGCACTGAAGATATGAACATATTCCTCAATGTTAAGCCTCTTTAGCAGGTTCTTCACCTCTCTGGTCAGGTCATAGGGCGAAATCCAGGTGGCCTCGCTTAAGGGCCCGTAGCCCAGCCAGCGCAACTCAAGGCGCAGCCTGTCTCTGGCCTGCCGCAGGCTTTCCGGTATGGAGTAGGTAACAATATTCCAGTTGCCGTCCCAGTGAGAGTTCTTGCGCTGAAAAATGCGCTGCGCCCCCTCGGTCAGCAGGCTGTGTCCCTCACTGGTCAGCGAGTAGTAGCTTTTACGTTTGGTACGATTTGCCTTAAGGAGACCGGAACGGCACATCCTTGAAACCGCTGACCTGATGGCCTGTTCCGAAAGGCCAAAATTGCTCAGCAGTGTGACCAGACTGCCAATCCCGATCTCGCCACCCCTGTGCAGTACGTAGTCACCGTACAGGGTCAGCATAGCCGCTCTAGGACCTAACATCAGTATGTCTCTTATTTAATATTGCGTTATTTTTACGCTATATTAATATTATCATATACTTGCTGTTTCGTCAATCCCCCAAAAGGCTAGCCAGCCAGCCTTATAGACGCTATACTTAAAGAGAAGCATGGAGGATAAAATAAGAGGGGCGAGAAAAGATGGAGGATGAATTAGAGAGATTCCCCGTACTGCGGTTTACCAAGGAAGGCAGAAGCGACACCGAGCTGGCGGTTGCCAAAGAATTTATGTTTACCATCTTCCTGAACGACCGGGAACTGGCAACCATACTCTGCTCCCCGAAAAATCTGCACTACCTGGCGGTTGGCTTTCTTGCCTCTGAAGGCATACTTAAAAGCAGGGACGAAATCAAGAAGATGGAAATTGATGACTGGCTGGGTACGGCGCATATGGAGATTGAAGGAGATAAGACAGCCGATGATAGTATTACCAAGCGGCTGATAGCCTCGGGTTGCGGAGGAGCAGCTACTTTTTACAGCCTGGCTGATGCCGCCACCCCAAAGGTAGAGTCAACTATGAAAATATCCCCTGACGAGGTCTTTGCCCTGGTAAGCGAATTTCAACACGGCTCCCAGCTCTACCTGGCAACTCACGGTGTTCATAGCGCTGCCCTAGCCGACAGGAAAGACATAATAGTCTTCAGTGAGGATATAGGCCGGCACAACGCCATTGATAAAATCTTTGGCAAGTGCATTTTGGAGGATATGCCCACCAATGACCGAATAATAATATCCAGCGGTAGAATTTCTTCGGAGATATCGCATAAGGTAGCTAAAAGAGGTATTCCTATAATTGTTTCCTTATCAGCGCCGACCAGCCTGGGGTTGAAAACCGCTGACAAACTGGGTATTACCCTAATCGGCTCGGTGAGGGGAAAGAAGATGAATGTCTACACCCATCCTGATAGAATACCTTATTGACAGAGCCGAGTGGTGATTCGGCTAAATTAAATCTGGGAGGCTGCTATCATGGCAACAAAGGGAAAGGCTACCATGACCGACAAGGAAAGGGTGGCGGCGCTGTTAAGACGAGAAAGACCAGACCGGGTTCCTATCTGGCCAATGGCCGCTGGCTTTCCTATGGTATATACCCATACCTCTGTCGCCGACGCCTACAACAAGCCAGAAGTCTCTCTGGCCGCGCAACGTAAGACCGCCCGGGACTTCGGCTGGCTGTTTACTCCAATGATAGCTTACGCCGCCTTTGGCGGCTGGGAGTTCGGGGGAGAAATCAAGTGGCCCAGCGGCGAGTTTGCTCAGGCGCCAACCGTCCTCAAACATGCCGTAGCAACCCCGGACGATGTCATGACCCTCAAGGTACCTGACGTCAGCAAAGCCGGCATCATTCCCCTGGTGATGAAGTTCGGCACCCTGGCTTCGAAGGAAAAGCTCGATAATAAGCCGTTTAGCGTTGTCCTTTTCATGGAGGGAACCTTTAATACCGCCGCCAATATTGTCGGCGTGGACACCTTCGCCAAGTGGCTGCTCAAGAAGCCCGAAGCTGCCCACCGATTGCTGCGGCTGACCGCCGATTTTCAAATTGAGCTGGCCAAGTATTATAAGGATAGCTTCGGTACCGAAGGTGCCGTGCTCTTTGGCGGTGAGCCGAGCTCATCCAACCAGGTAATCTCGCCCAGGCAGTTTGAGGAGTTTGCCCTGCCCTATCTCAGGGAAACTCACCAGAAGGTGCTGGCTATGGGCTATAAGACCTTCCTGATGCACATCTGTGGTGAGCAGAACGCCAACCTGCCCTACTGGGCTAAAGTCCCCATGGGCGACCCGGGGCTAGTCAGCTTCGGCCACGAGGTTGACCTGGAAACAGCCGCTAACTATTTCCCCAATGACATCATCGTCGGCAATCTGGAACCGGCCATTATTCAGACCAGGACACCTGATGAAGTCTACCAAGCGGCCAAGGCGGTCATTACCAAGGGGAAAAAGTTAGTCACTGGCTTTATCTTTGCCCCCGGCTGTGAGCTGCCGCCGATGGCGCCCGTGGAAAATGTAAAGGCAATTACCAGGGCAGTTAACGACTTCGGCTGGTATGATTAGGAGCCCATCAGGGTTTTAGCCAGTCCACCGGACGTCGTTACCCAGCCAAAGACGGTGACAACGTTCCAGAGGGTTGCTTCCTGGGTGGAGTCAGGGCCGGCATTGCCACAGCCATCGCTTACCAGTATCGGGAAGTAATCGTTAAAGTAGGCATCCCTGAGCGTTGACTCGACGCAGACATTGGTGGCAATTCCCAGAAATACCAGGTATTTGATGTTGTAGGTACGCAGGACGGCATCAAGTTCGGTGTCGGAGAATCCGCTGTACCTGTTTTTATCAATCACTATGTCGGCCGGCTCAGGCCTAAGCTCGTCTATAATCTCCCAGTCCCAGCTACCGATAGTTATGAACTTACCCTTCCACTCCGGGTGCTGACGCATGGCCACTAGTCCCGGCTCCTTCCAGTAGTTGGGCGATTCCGGCCCCCCGGCATTAGCCAGGTCGGGCCGGTAGGCCATCCTGAGATAGACGATTTTTATCCCGGTATTCCGGGCTGCCTCAATTACTTTCCCATCGGCCTTGATGACACGGCCCACCTTCACCTGGTCAAGCCCCCAGAGAACATCAAACATCCCCTCTTTACTACAGAAGGCATTCTGCATGTCAACAACGATTATGGCCGTCCTCCCGGTGTCAATCTTAATCGGTTCCGGCTCGGCTGGAACAATCAATTCCACTACGGCTCATCCCCTTTTAGCCTGTTTTTCTTTGCTGGGCTAATTTTACACCTTAGGCTCGACCAAAATCAATGGAAGGAGTAGAATATTTGATGGCGACGGCTTTGCTGAGGTGGCACTAAATATCGTTAACACCCGGGAGCTATGACGTTACCGCCGACCTGTCGGACAACAACGAGAAAGAGCAAATGTCATAAATTTGTAATCTTTACCCGTTCTATTTTATGATTTTTCAATGGGTAAAAGGCTATTGTTCTCTCATATGAAAATAGGCAAGCCAATTTTGTGGTTACTCTTGGTGGCCATAGCCCTGATGGCTCTGGTGCCGGCGGGCCTGGTCGCCGCCCAAGAAGACGACCTTCAAATATCGCTAAACGTGCTGCCCGGCTACTACTACCAAGATATAACCCCCGGCCAGGAGAGTACCATTTATCTGGAACTCAGGAATGTCGGCAATCAGGCGGTAACCGATATCAACCTGATTACCGTTGCTACTAATAACCTCAAGGGTTGGAGTATCGGCCTGAACCCGGAGAGCATAGCTTACCTTGGCGCCGGCAGCTCTCAGTCCATTGATGTCAGCGTGACCGCCCCACCGGGGACGGGGCGGGGGGACTATACGCTGACGATTATCGCCGAAGCCAGCCAGACGCGCACGGCAACGAGCACGGTGGTGAATGTGGTGAGCAGCCTTTCCGTCTGGCTCTGGGTTGGGGTGGGGCTGGCCGTTCTGTTAATCGCCGCCTTCGTCATCATATTCCTTCGCTTCGGGCGAGATTAACAGCATTAATTATATCATTGGAGGAGCGATATGATTGAAAGAGTCCATGAGCACATTGTCAACGAGCTGGGAACGAACGCCCGCACCGACACCATCTTTGTCCTGGCCGCCATCCTGTTGAACCTGATTGCGCTTGGCGTCAATAGCGCCATTGCCTCCTCGAACAACAACGGCACCCAGACCATCATCATGTTTACCTTCGTCGTCCTGATAGTAGTGGTCAACCTGGTCTCCGAAATCGGCTTAATCCGAGGAAGGCGGATGAGGCGAAAGCTGCTTAACGGGCTGCTCAAGATGTATAAAGACCAGGGGGTGGAGGGCTACTACGACCCCAGCATCCTGGGTGATTACACCGTCAGATACAACCTTTTCATGCTGGCGGTCCTGGTCACCGGCCTGGTGGCTATAATTATCCCCTTTATTGTCCGCTGACACTCCGCCGGGTTTTCGGCAATTCTAGAGAGGTGAGGGAGATGGCGGCAGGAAAAGACGAGCTAGCACTCGGCATTGACCTTGGCGGCACCAAGATACTCACTTCAGTAGTAGACGCAGATGGCAAGATGCTGTCGCGCGACCACAGCGTGACCCCGGCCACCCGGGGCCGGGAAGCCGTCATTCAGGCCGTCATGGAATCTGCCAGACAGGCGCTGAAGGAGGCCGGTATCTCGCCCTCAGAGCTAACCGCGGTGGGGATTGGTGCCCCGGGGCTGTCCAACCCTAGCACCGGGGTCCTCTACACCTCACCCAATCTCCCCGGCTGGCAGGACGTTCCGCTGAGAGACATTATAGCCCAGGAGCTGGGCAGGACTGCCTATCTCATCAATGATGCCAATGCCGCCGCCATCGGTGAGTTTTACTACGGAGCGGGCCGGGGGGCCCACAATTTCATATATATCACCGTGAGCACAGGCATCGGCGGGGGCATTATCATCAACGGCGAGCTCTATACTGGCCCAACCGGCACCGCCGGCGAAGTGGGGCACATGGTCATCGACGATAACGGGCCGCTGTGCAACTGCGGCAACCGGGGGTGCTGGGAGACGCTGGCCTCAGGCAGAGCGCTGGCCGCGGAAGCGAAGCGCCTCATCAAGAAGGGAACCAGCACCACAATACTGGAACAGGCCGGGGGAACTATCGATAAGGTAAACGCCGAGGCCGTACACCAGGCCGCCCTGGCGGGAGACAAGCTGGCCAGCCGGCTGATAGCCAGGAATGCCTACTACCTCGGTGTCGGCCTGGCCAACCTGATAAACATCTTTAACCCGGAGGTAATCGTCATCGGGGGAGGCCTGGCCAGCATAGGCGATATGCTACTACTACCCGCCTACGAGGAAGCGGGGCGGAGGGCGTTCAAGCAGCCCTATAAGGCGGCACGCTTTGCCCGCGCTGAGCTCGGGCGAAACTCGGGGGTCATCGGCGCCGCCGCCTACGCGCTGGGCCAGTCCAGGAGAAAAACATAGAGACAGGGAGAGCAAGAGATGACAGTAAAAGTAGGTATCAACGGTTTCGGCCGCATTGGCCGGCTGGCGCTGAGGTCGGCGTTGGAGAGAAAGAAGGACATCGAGATAGTAGCGGTCAACGACCTGACCGACCCCAGGACCAACGCCCATCTCCTCAAATACGATAGCAGCTACGGGCGCTACCCCGGCGAGGTAAGCGCCACTCAGGACAGCATAAAAGTGGACGGCAGGGAGATAAAGGTCATCGCCGAGCGTGACCCGGCCAAAATCAGGTGGAGCGACTACGGGGTGGAGATTGTCATCGAGTCCACCGGCCTCTTCACCGACGCTACCAGGGCCGCCGCCCATAAGCAGGGCGGGGCCAAAAAAATCGTGATTTCGGCGCCGGCCAAGAACGAAGACGTGACCATCGTGCTGGGAGTAAACCAGAACAGCTATAAGCCGGACAAGCACCACATCATCTCCAACGCCTCCTGCACCACCAACGGGACGGCTCCACTGGTCAAGGTGCTTAACGACAGCTTCGGCATCAAGCAGGGGCTGATGACCACCGCCCACTCCTACACCAACGACCAGCGCCTGCTGGACACCTACCATAGAGACCTGCGCCGGGCGCGGGCCGCCGCCATCAATATTGTCCCCACCACCACCGGGGCCGCCCGGGCGGTTAGCCTGGTCATACCCGAACTCAAGGGAAGACTGGACGGCATCGCCCTCAGGGTCCCCACGCCCACCGTATCCATCGTTGATTTCGTGGCCAACGTCGAGAAAACTATCACGGTGGAGGAGGTCAACCAGGCCTTCAAGACGGCGGCGGAGGGCGAGCTCAAGGGGCTGCTCGAATACTGCGACCAGCCCCTGGTGAGCACCGATTTCAAGGGAAACCCGGCCAGCTCCATATTCGACGCCCTGAGCACCATGGTCATCGGCGGCAGCATGGTCAAGGTGCTGGCCTGGTACGATAACGAGTGGGGCTACAGCTGCCGCCTGGTTGACCTGGTAGCGTTCATAGCCAGTAAAGGGCTCTGATTATGGGGAAAAAGGAGATGCTGGTCTCTAGCGGGGGTGACCCCGCCGGCCTAGAAGCGGCCTTGAGGGAGCTTGAGGACAGCAACACCACCGGGCGCATCTGGGGCAAAGACCACACCCTCTGGAAGCCAGAGCCGGTGGAGATTGCCGAGCGCCTGGGCTGGCTTAACGTAACCGACTGGCTGGAGGAGCGGCTGCCTCAACTTTATGCCTTCGGCGCTGAGGTGCGGCGGGCAGGTTTCAAGCACGCCGTAATCCTGGGTATGGGGGGCAGCAGCCTGGGTGCCGAAACGCTCCGCCGGGTTATCGGCAGCCGCCGCGACCATCCCAAGATGATAGTCCTGGACTCCACCCTGCCGGCGGTGGTGCGGGGGGTAGCCGAGACAATAGACCCCAAGAAGACGCTGTTTCTGGTCTCCTCAAAATCGGGTACAACCACCGAGCCGCTCTGTCTTTTCCAGTATTTTCAAAAGCTGGTGCCGTCGGCTTCGGGGAGTGCCGGCGATAATTTCGTAGCTATTACCGACCCCGGGACCCCGCTGGCGGCGCTGGCGGAGGCGCAAAAATTCAGGCGCACCTTTCTCAATCCGGCTGACATCGGCGGGCGCTACTCGGTGCTATCATATTTCGGCATGGTGCCGGCGGCCATCATGGGCATTGATATTCCCAGATTGATTGAGCGCGCCAATATGATGCGACAGCAGTGCCGGCAGGATTCCCCCCGCCGCAACCCGGGGAGCTACCTGGGGACTGTAATGGGCACTATGGCCCTCAAGGGTAGGGACAAGCTCACCATCGTTACCAGCCCGCCCGTCAGCGGCTTCGGCCTATGGGTAGAGCAGCTTATCGCCGAGAGCACCGGCAAGGAAGGCAGGGGAATAGTCCCCGTCGTCGGTGAGCCCCGGCTGGAGCCCCAATACTACGGTGATGACCGACTGTTCATCTACATCAGGCTTAAAGACAGCGCCAATGCCGAAACGGATGACTGGATAAAGCGCCTGAAGGACTCCGGGCAGCCAGCGGTCACCCTGGAGATGAGCGATATCTATGACCTGGGGGCCGAGTTCTTCCGCTGGGAGTTCGCCACCGCCGTGGCCGGGGCCGTCCTGGGTATAAACCCCTTCGACCAGCCCAACGTACAGTCGGCCAAGAAGGCCACCGAAGACACCCTCCAGAACTACCAGCGCACCGGGGAACTTGCCTCGCTTAAAGTGGATAAGCCTCAGGACAACTTCCTGTCCAGCGCCGGCGCGGGCGATTACCTGGCCGTTCTGGCCTACCTGCCCCAGTCCGAGGAGACAGACAGGGTGATAGCCGGGTTCCGCCGGCGGGTAGCCCGGAAATACCGAATCGCCACCACGATAGGCTACGGCCCCCGCTACCTCCACTCCACCGGGCAGCTGCACAAGGGAGGGGCCAATAAGGGGCACTTCATTCTGGTTACGGCAAGCCACCGGAGTGACCTGGCAATTCCCGATAGGTCCTACACCTTCGGCGTATTGGCTGATGCCCAGGCGCTGGGAGACGCGCAGGCGCTGAGGTCGTCCGGCCGCCGCCTGTCGGGGCTCCATCTCAGCCGGGACGACGCCGCCGCTCTAACAAAAGCGCTGAATGAAGTGGGATAGGAGACCGGTATGAAAAGAATAGGCATACTCACCAGCGGGGGAGACGCACCGGGTATGAACGCCTGTATCCGCGCCTCGGTGCGCGCCGCCCTGGCCAAAAACGTTGAAATCCTGGGCATCAGGTGGGGCTATGCCGGGCTCATCAACGGCGACATCATGCCGCTGGACAGGAGAGCCATAGCCAACATTGTCCACCAGGGAGGGACCATACTGGGCACGGCCCGCTCTGAAGAGTTCAAGACCAGGGAGGGCCGGGCCAGGGCCATCCGGGTCCTGCAGCAGCGTGGAATCGAGGGACTGATTCTCATCGGGGGCGACGGTACTTTTAGAGGGGGGACCCTGCTCTCCGAGGAAAGCGGCATTAGCGTGGTGGGCATTCCCGGAACGATAGACAACGACTGCTACGGCACCGATTACACCATCGGCTTTGACACGGCGGTAAACACCGCCCTGGAGGCGATAGACCGCATCCGCGATACGGCCGCCGCCCACAACCGCCTCTTCTTCGTGGAGGTGATGGGAAGGCACACCGGCTTCATTGCCCTGGAAAGCGGCATCGCCGGCGGCGCCGAGGAGCTGGTTATCCCGGAGGTGCCGATAAGCACCGACGAGCTCTGCCAGCACCTGCGGCACTATTTCGAGCGCGGCAAGAAGAGCGCCATTGTGGTGGTAGCCGAGGCTAACCAGCCCGGCGAGGCATTCCGCATAGCCGCCGGGGTAAAGGGGGAAACCGGCTTTGACTCCAGGGTCTGCATACTCGGCCATATTCAGCGCGGCGGGGCTCCAACGGCATCGGACCGGGTCCTGGCCAGCCGGCTGGGGGTGTCCGCCGTACAGGCATTACTGGACGGGAAAGGGGGCTATATGGTCGGGGAGATAGACAGGCAGATAACCTACACCCCCCTCCGGGACACCTGGGAAAAGAGGAAGCCGCTGCGTACCGGCCTGACCGAGCTTATCAGCGTTCTTTCTGATTGAGATTCGGCGCCGGGGAGGTTTAATATAATATAATAGGTAAGAGGTTTAAGCTGATGAGACATCCAGCCCTGCTGAAAAGACGGACCAAGATAGTCTGCACCATCGGCCCGGCGACGGACTCGCCCTCGGTAATAGAGCGCCTTATCCGGAGCGGGATGAACGTGGCCCGGCTCAATCTATCCCACGGGACGTATCAAATCCACGCCAGGACGGTCAAGACGGTCAGAAGAGCGAGCCAGCGGCTGGGGGTTGAGGTGGCTATCCTCATGGACCTGCCCGGCCCAAAGTACCGCACCGGCAGGCTAAAGGGAGGCAAGGCCACCCTGAGGAAGGGGGCGGTAGTCACCCTTACCGTCAGGGATGTGGAGGGTGACCAAACGCTGGTGCCGGTGAACCTGCCCAATCTCCCTCAAGACGTGAAGCTGGGTGACACCGTCCTGGTGGATGACGGGGCGATGCAGCTCAAAGTACTGGATAAGACGGTCAGCGATATAAGGTGCCGGGTAATCGTGGGAGGTATCCTTACCGAAAGGCGCGGCCTGGTCGTCCCGGGAATGCCCACCTCGGGGCCCTTTGTCACCGACGACCTGAGGGAGCACCTCCTCTTCTCCCTGAAGCAGCAGCCGGACTACCTGGCGCTATCATTCGTCAGCAGCGCCGACGACGTCTCCCGGGTCAAAGCCTTGATGAGCGAGCAGGGCGCAGAAGTCCCGGTTATCTCCAAGATAGAGCGGGGCCAGGCCGTCCGCCACTTTGACGATATCCTCTCGGTGAGCGATGGCATTATGGTGGCCAGGGGAGACCTCGGCGTGGATATCCCCCTGGAGAGGGTGCCCCTGGTGCAGAAGGAGACTATCCGGAAGTGCAACCGGGCGGGCAAACCGGTGATTACGGCCACCCAGATGCTGGAGTCCATGGTCAGCGCCGCCCGCCCCACCCGGGCGGAGGTGACCGATGTCGCCAACGCCATATTCGACGGCAGCGACGCCGTTATGCTCTCCGCCGAGACATCCATCGGCAGCTATCCGCTGGCGGCGACAAGAACAATGGCCAGAATAGCCATAGAGACGGAGAAAAAACTGCCCTACGGGCTCATGCTCACCGAGCGGAACTCCTGGATCGAACGGGAGACGGACGAGCTTATCAGCTACAACGCCTGCCACACCGCGGCGGCGCTGGGGGCCAAGGCCATCGTCGCCTTTACCCAGTCGGGCAGCACCGCCAGGCGCGTCTCCCGGTACCGGCCGCGGGTGCCCATTATCGGCATCACCCCTGACCAAGCTGTCTGCGGCCGGCTGCTGCTACACTGGGGGGTCTATCCAGTCTATGTGACCAGCGTCCCTTCAACCGTGGCCCAGATGTTTGCCAGTGCCACCGAGCATGTCAGGAGTCTGGGGCTGGCCGGGCCTGGCGACCTGATTATCATCACCGGAGGCATACCGGTCGGCACCGCGGGCACTACCAACCTGCTTAAGGTGGAAAAACTCTAACATCGTGGGATCGGTCTCTTAACATGGAACAATGGCATAGTCTACCCGCTGAAGATGTACTGGCGGAATTTGACTCCAGGCGGTCTGGCCTGGAACAGGCTGAAGCGGAAGCCCGACTGCAGCGATACGGCCCCAATCTGTTGAGGATGAAGGGGAAAACTCCTCCGGTAGTGGTCTTTCTCAGACAGTTCTTCAGTCCACTGATATACGTCCTACTGGCGGCGGCGCTGATATCAATCGTAGTGGAGCATTACCTCGATGCCTGGGTAATCATGGGGGTGCTGCTGCTCAACGCGGTCATCGGCTTTGTCCAGGAAACCAGGGCCGAAACCGCCATGGAAGCCCTGATGAAGCTGGCCGCACCCAGGGCCAGGGTAAGGCGGGACGGCAAGGTCCGCTCATTGCCGGTTAGCGAGATAGTCCCGGGAGACATAATACTTATTGAGAGCGGAGACAGGGTGTCCGCCGACTCTAGGCTCATCGATGTTTCCAACCTGAAGGTCAGCGAGGCCACCCTTACCGGAGAGTCGGTGGCGGTGGACAAGCACACCGGCCCCATTGACGGGGAGGTATCGCTTGCCGATAGGAAGAACATGGTCTATTCAGGCACCACCGTAACCTACGGCCGGGCTACGGCTATTGTGGTAAGAACCGGCATGGGCACGGCCATCGGTGAAATAGCCACCGCCATTCAGGAAATAAAGCCAGAGCCGACGCCTCTCCAGAAAAGCATCAGCAAGCTGAGCCGGTACATTATCGGCATCGTGCTTGGCATCATCGGCATTCTCATAGCCGTTGGCCTGGCCAGGGGGCTGGAGTGGCTGGAGCTTTTCCTGCTGGGCGTGGCCGCGGCCGTCTCCGCCATACCGGAAGGGCTGCCGGCAGTAATAACGGTGGTCCTGGCAGTGGGTATGCAGGTCATGGCGCGCCGCAACGCCATAATCCGCAAGCTGTCGGCGGTGGAGACGCTCGGTTCGGCCACCGTCATCTGCTCGGACAAGACGGGGACGCTGACCTTAAACGAGATGACCATACGGCGGCTCTATCTCGGCGGCGATATGATTGAGGTAAGCGGTGAAGGCTACCAGCCGGAAGGGTATTTCAGCCGCAACAGCGAAATACTGGAGCCAGAAGCCGATGAGCAGCTAAAATTGCACCTGAGTATAGGCGCACTGTGTAACGACGCCCTGCTGACGTGCGAGAGCGACTTCTGCAGCATATACGGGGACCCGACCGAGGGCGCCCTGGTGGTGGCCGCCGCCAAGGCGGGAATGACCAAGGAGAAACTGGAAAAGAGCTTTCCCCGCATCGATGAAATCCCGTTCCAGAGTGAAAAGCAGTATATGGCCACCCTACACCCGGGGGACGGGGGGCGGGTAGCCTTTATCAAGGGCTCGGTAGAGAGGGTGCTCTCGATGAGCTGGGGCTACCTGACCCGGAACGGCGTCGCCCCGCTCACCGAGGAAGCTACCACAACCATCATCGGGGCCAATAACGCCATGGCCAGAGACGCCATGAGGGTTATCGCCACCGCCTACGCTTATCTCCCCACCGAGCTTTCGGAGCTGGGCGAAGACGATATCAGGGGCAAGCTGGTATTCGTCGGCCTGGCCGGGATGGCCGACCCGCCCCGGGAAGAAGCCAAGGCGGCGGTGAAGCTTTGCCAGCAGGCTGGCATCAGGGTGGTGATGGTTACCGGGGACAACAAGGTGACGGCAGAGTCTGTAGGCAGGCAGCTTGACCTGCCGCCAGGGAGAGCGATAACCGGCGCCGAGCTGGAGCAGATGAGTGATAAGGAGCTGGAACAGCAGGTCGAGACCATCTCCATCTTTGCCCGCATTGAGCCTCTGCACAAGCTGAGGATAGTAAATGCCCTTAAAGACCAGGGGCACACGGTAGCCATGACCGGCGACGGGGTTAACGACGCCCCGGCGCTGAAGTCGGCCAACATCGGCATCGCCATGGGCATCACCGGGACGGACGTGGCCAAGGAAGCCTCCGACATGGTGCTGACCGACGACAACTTCGCCTCGGTGGTAGCCGCCGTTGACGAAGGCCGGGCCATCTTCAACCGCCTGCGCAACGTGATTTTCTTCCTGCTGAGCACCAACCTCGGCGAACTCCTTGCCCTGATTTTAAGTGTCCTCTTCATCGGCAAGGCACCGCTGCTGGCGGTGCAGATTATCTGGGTCAACCTGGTCACCGACACTACCGCCGGCATACCGCTGGGGCTCGAGCCGAAATATGGCGATGAACTCAAAAATCCCCCCCGCCACCCCAGGGTAGGTCTCCTCTTCCCAGGGCTAGTTCTTCGGGTCGGCTTCATGGCGGCCCTGATGGGCACAGGGATATTCCTGATCTTCAACTGGGCAACGACCAGGGTAAGCCTGGAAGAAGCCAGGACCATCGCCTTCTGCTCAATGGTCGCCTTCGAGTGGTTCCGGGCCTTTAATGCCCGCTCCGACGAGCACTCCGTATTCAAAATGGGCCTCTTCAGCAACCGGTGGCTTCTCATCGCTATCGCGGTGGCGGTATCACTGCAAATGGCCGTTATCTATGCCGCGCCCCTGCAGATTGCCTTCAGCACCGTACCCCTCTCTCTCGGCGAGTGGGGAATCGCCCTGCTGGCTGGCGGGAGCCTGTTCATCATAGAAGAGACCCGTAAGCTTCTCTTTCCAAGGCTATTCTCCCTGGGAAAGTGGAGGCCGCTGTCCCAGTCGGCAACAAAGACCTAAGTGTCACATTTTTGTAACTTTTCCTCTCTCCATTTTATGACTTCGTTATCGCGCCCCCACTATTATTGTTGTGTTGCAACCAAAATAATTAGAGACGGTGTACCAATGATTTTCGAGCGGATAAAGTCAACAGGGATAGCCCACAACTCCTACCTCATCGGCTCCGGCAGCGAGGCGGCGGTCATCGACCCCCGGCGTGACTGTCAGGTCTATATTGACCTTGCCCAGCAGCACGGCCTGAAGATAAAGCACATCTTCGAGACCCACCGCAACGAGGACTACGTCATCGGTTCTATAGAGCTTAACAGCATCACCGGCGCCGTCGTCCACCACGGCCCTAATCTTGACTGGAAATACGGCCAGACACTGAAAGACGGTCAGGTTTTCCAGGTCGGCGGCCTGAGGCTCAAGTCCATCCATACCCCGGGCCATACCGACGAAAGCATGTCCTACGCCCTGACCGACCTGGCCACCGGGGAGGCCACGGTGATGGTCTTTACCGGCGATGCCCTATTCGTCGGCGACGTCGGCCGCACCGACCTCTACGGCCCTAAAGAAGTACCCCGGCTGGCGGCCAACCTATACGACAGCATCTTTAATAAGCTCCTCCCCCTGGGCGACGGCGTCATCCTCTGCCCGGCCCACGGCGGCGGCTCGGTCTGCGGTATGAACATTGCCAGCCGGGACGAAAGCACCCTGGGCATAGAAAAGACCCAGAACCCTCTCCTCCAGCTGACCAGGGACACCTTTATAAAGCGCAAGGTAGCCGAACGCCCGGAGAGGCCTTATTACTTCCGCCAGATGGAGAAATATAACCTTGAAGGCCCCCCACTGCTGGGCTGTATGCCACTGCCCTCCCCGCTCACCCCGGCTGAATTCTTACAGGAAATGGGAAGGGGGGCGGTGGTGGTCGATGCCAGCGAGCCGGCTGCCTTCGGTGGCGCCCATATCAAGGGGGCCTACAGCATCTGGATGGAGGGGCTGCCCGTCTTCGCCGGCTGGGTGCTGGCCTACGACCAGCCGATAGTGCTGGTGCTGGAGGACGAAGGCCACCTGGAAAAGGCGGTGCTCTACCTGATTAGGGCCGGCTACGACCGGATTACCGGCTACCTCAAGGGCGGCACCGAGGGCTGGTATAACACCGGGTTTCCCGTGGAAAGCCTGCCCCTGCTCTCAGTACACCAGCTAAAAGATAGGCTGGAGCGGGGTGAAGAGCTGCTGGTGCTGGATACCAGGGGCCAGGACGAATGGGACTCGGGGCATATCAAGGGGGCATTGCATATCTATGTCGGCCACCTTGAGGCGAGACTGACCGAGGTATCCAGAGATAGGCCGGTGGCGGTTATCTGCAACGTGGGACACCGGGCCGGGCTCGGCGCCAGCATACTGTTACGGGCGGGCTATAAAGAGGTTTACAACGTTCTGGGCAGCGTCCAGGCCTGGGTTGCCGCCGGCTATCCGGTGACCACCGATTAGGCTTTAAGCCTCCTCCAGGTGACCCAGCGTCACCGGTATCAGCTCGGCCAGGGCGGGGTGGATATGAAGCCCCTGGTCTATCTGGCCACCCTGCCCCCCCGAGGCCATGGCGTTGACCACCTCCTGAATCAGCACCGGGGCGTAGGGCCCGATGATGTGAAAGCCCAGTATCTTTTCCGTCTCTTTTTCGACGACGGCTTTGGCAACGCCCTCCGTCTCCATCATGGCCTCACCCTTGGCCACATCGCCGTATTTAGCCCGCCCCACTAATATCTTGTGGCCTTTTTTAGCGTCCGCCTCGGTCAGCCCCACCGAGGCAATCTGGGGATGGGAATAGATGGCGTGGGGGGCGGCGCTGTAGTCCATCTCGAAACTGGCGTTGTGGAAGGCGTTGTGGGCCACGATTACCGCCTCCCGGTTGGCCACGTGGGTGAACATCTGCTGGCCGTTGGCATCGCCGACGGCAAAGATATTCTTCTTGGTGGTCTCAAGGTGGTGGTCAACCCTGATAAAGCCCCGCTTGTCCACCTCCACACCGCTGTTTTCCACCTTTAAGGTATCGGCGTTAGACCTCCGGCCCACCGCCACCAGCACGTCCTGGCCGCTAAAGCTCTTCTCTTTGCCGGTCTTGCTGTCCTTCACCAACACCACCACCCCATCCCCCTTCTTTTTAACCTCTACTGCCTGGGCGCCGGTATGGACGGCCATGCGCCGGCTCAGCGCCTTCTTCAAAAGCTCGGATATCTCCGGCTCCTCGGGCAGAACCAGACGGTCGGCCATCTCCAGTATAGTCACCTTGGTGCCCATGGCGGCGAAGAAGTGGCCGTACTCGACGGCGATGTAGCCGCCGCCGATGATGAGCAGGCTGTCCAGCCTGGCCTTCAGCTCCAGCAACGACTCGTTAGTCAGATATTTGACACTGTCCAGGCCCTTTATCGGCGGTATCAAGGGCCGCGAGCCGGAGGCAATAAAGACCTTTTTCCCCTTGATTTTCTCTCCGTTAACCTCAAGGGTATAATCGCCGGTGAAATGGCCCTCGCCCTCATAAAAGTCCAGCCCCTCCGCCTGCTTGAAGCCCTTCCTGATATTGCTACGGCTCTTCTGTCGGCTGCGCCTCATCCGCGTCATGATGGCGCCGAAGTCAATGTCCTTTACCTCGGCCTCAATACCCAGCTTTCTGCCCTCCTCTATCTCAACTATCCTGTCCGCCGGGTATATCAGCATCTTGGAGGGGATGCAGCCCACGTTGAGGCAGGTCCCCCCCACCGGCCCCCTGTCAACCAGCGCCGTCTTGAAGCCGTGGGCGGTTGCCTCCTCGGCAATAATCGCCCCGCAGCCGGAGCCGACAACGATGACGTCGTAGCTCTTCATTTTAACCCCCCGCGGCCAGCATTTTTCTCAGCTCGACCACCATCTCCGGCACGTCGATTGCCATCGGGCACCTGACTTTGCAGCGGCCGCAGGTAAGGCAGGTGTAGGCCAGGGCCGCCGCCTTTTCTTTATCGCCGCTTATCATGGCTGCCCAGACAGCGCCGATGCCGGCGAAGTACTTGTCGCCGAAGTGGCCGGCGGTCACACCGAAGACAGGGCACTCGTAGAGGCAGCCGCCGCACCTCAGACAGTATAACAGCTGGCGCAGCCCCGGGTGTTTGGCCAGCTCCGTCCGGCCCCCGTCCAGAAAGATGACGTGGAACTCCCTGGGCCCGTGGGCGCCGTAGGTTATCACCTTCTCGATGTCGCCGGTGCAGCTGGGGCCGGAGACGACACTGATATACGGGGGGATGGTATAGTTGGCGTAGCGCCAGGTGACCTCGGCCACCTTCCAAGCATCAGCAAGGCTGGGCACCAGCTTCTCCATCCCCACCAGGGCGATGTGGACCGGCGGTGCGCCGGTGGCCAGGCGGATATTGCCCTCGTTCTCGATGAGAAAAAGCGAGCCGGTCTCGGCGGCGACCACGTTTGAGCCGCTGATGCCGATATCCGCCTTGAAGAACTTCTCCCTGAGCAGCTTTCGGGCAGTGGCCACCAGCACCTCGACATCGGCGGGCAAGTCTTCTCCGGTAATCTCGGACAAAAGTTTAGCCACATCCTCCTTGGGCACGTGTACCGCCGGCGCTAAAATATGCATCGGCCTTGAGCCCAGCTTCTGGACGATGAACTCGCCCAGGTCGGTCTCGTAGACCTCGTTGCCCTTTTCTTCCAGGTGTTCTCTTAAGCCAATCTCCTCGGAGGTCATGCTCTTGGCCTTGACGATGAGCTTGCCGCTGCCCACCAGCCCCCCGATAATATTAAGGGCGTCATCAGCCGTTCTAGCGATGTAGGCCTGGCCGTGGTTGGCCTCTATTGCCCGGCAGGCCTGCTCAGCCAGCTTTTCCATGTTGCCGATGGCCCTCTCTTTTATCCCCCTGACCTCTTCCGCCAGCTTAATAGTCTGGGGGAAGGCTTTAAGGGTCTTGTCAACGTTAGCCCGGTACTGCTTTATAGCCCGCGACAGCGCCAGCCTTATCCGCTCATTGTGGGCGGCGTCCATTATCTCTTTCTTATAGTCGCCAAAGACAGACATTCACACCCCCATGGCCATGGCCACCACCTGGGCCAGGTCGAGGACCTCCACGTTCTTAATCTTCAGGGCCTTAAGCCCCTCCTCAAGCTGCAGGATACAGCCGGGGCAGTGGCTGACGATAATATCGGCGCCGGTCTCAAGCAATTCTTTAACCCGGTTGACCGCCAGAATCTGGCTCAGCTCGGGAAATACGACCTCAAAGCCGCCCCCGCCCCCGCAGCAGGTGGCCCACTCCCCAAAAGTCCAGTCCGGCTCGACCAGCTCGATGCCCTTAATCGCCTTTAGTATCCGGCGCGGCTCATCGATAAGCCCCAGATAGCGGGCAAGCTGGCAGGGGTCATGATAGATGACCTTAGCTTCTCGGGGGAAGCGCAGCTCACGGGACTTAATCCCCTCCAGCACCACCTGCAAGAAGTGCTTTACCTCAATGTCGTATCCCGGGACATGCTTTGGAATAAGCTCGGCCAGGGTATAGGTGCAGGAAGGGACGATGCCGATGATTTTCTTTACGCCGTGTGATTTCAGCGTTTTATATAAATTCTGGGCATTTTGGGCAAAATCTTCTTCCAGCCCGGTATAGTGCAGGATTCCCCCGCAGCAGGGCTCGTCCTCGGCCAGATAGCCGAACTCTACCCCCAGCCCCTTAAGCACCTTAACCGCATCCAGCAGAGGTTGGGCGGCGTCACCGTCTTTGGCCGCCAGCCGGCGGTAGAGCTGGGCCGGGTCAAAACCCATCCTTTTGGTAAAGCTGGCCACACCCATGGGCAGCCCGGCGCCGACGGGGCTTTTATCCAGCTTCCTTATTATAGACATTAAGGACTCCAGGCTGGCGCTGTACTGGTAGCCGCAGCCGGCGAAGAATACCGTCTCGGCCTCTTTTGGTAAATTGAGGTCTTTAGCCCACCTGGCCCCGCTCCCTTTGGGGGCCCCCAGCAGGTTCTGCTTTGAGGTAATATTATCGGCGATATAGACCAGGCCGGGGGGAATCAACTTAGTCTTTTTATTCATCTAATGTCCTAAATAGCTCAAGGGCCAAAAAGTTTCAAGGGAGTCAGGTGTTTGAGGCCGGGGGCTAAGAGGACGTCAGGTGCTGTTTAACCAGCTCTACCACCTCGGACGGGTACATGGCCACGTCCACCCCCACCTCCCTGAGAGCGGCCATCTTGCTCTGGGGCGTCCCCATACCGCCGTGCTCGCCCTGGATGATGGCTCCGGCATGCCCCATCCTCTTGCCTTCGGGGGCGTTGTGGCCGGCGATATAGGTCACCACCGGCTTGGTCATCCAGCGGTCGATGAACTGGGCCGCATTCTCCTCCTGGACGCCCCCCACCTCACCGATAATCACCACCAGGTCGGTGTTCGGGTCTTTTTCAAAGAGCCTCAGCAGCTCCGGTATGCTGGTAAACACCACCGAGTCGGCCCCCATGCCGACCACGGTACTCTGGCCGAAGCCGGCGGTGACCAGGTTGATGCTTATCTCGTAAGACAGGGTGCCGCTCCGGGAAATCAGACCGATGCGGCCGGGGGCGAACATGTTGGCCGGCATTATCCCCATCTTGGCCTCGCCGACGGTAATAATGCCGGGGGTGGTGGGGCCGATAAGCCGCACCTCGCGCTCGCTGGCATACTCCCTGATTTCCATGACATCGTGGACCGGTATGTGCTCGGTAATAACGACAATCAGATGGATGCCGGCGTCAATGCTCTGCCGGGCGGCCTCCTTGAACGCCTTGGCCGGGATAAAGAATACCGAGGCCTCGGCGCCCTGCTCAGCAACCGCCTCGGCCACGGTGTTATAGACCGGGATGCCCTCCACCTCCTCGCCACCCTTACCCGGAGTGACCCCGGCCACGATATTGGTGCCGTAGTCCAGCATCCACTTGGTCTGCACCCGCCCTATCCGGCCGGTAATGCCCTGCACCAGCACCTTGGTATCCCGGTTGAGCAGGATACTCACGGCCTACCCCTCAGCAGGCGGGCGAGCTGCTCCACCCCCTTCTCCGTGGAGACGTCATCGACCACGTGGACGCCGTTATTGCGGAAAATCTCCCAGGTCTCCTCCTGGTGGTTACCCAGGGCTTTGGCCACCACCGGTATGTTAACCTGGTGCTCCTTCAAATATTTAACCACCCCCTTGGCGCCTTCGTGGATGGGGTTGATGCCCCCGTAGACGTTGATAAAAACCGCCCTTACCCCTTTCTTCTGCAAGACCAGGTCCATAACGTTGTAGAGAAGCTCGGCGGTAATTGCCCCGCCTGTTTCCAGGAAGTTGGCCGGGCGCATCCGGCGGCTGATGATGTCCATGCTGGCCATACCCAGCCCGGCGCCGCTGGCGACGATGGCTATATCCCCGTCAAGCTCAACATAGCTGACCCCTATCTCGCGTCCCTTACGCTCCAGGGGGTTGGGGATGCGGCTGTCCAGGTCTAGCTTAAGCTCGGGGTGGCGGTAGAGACTATCGTCGTCAATTTCCACCTTGGCGTCCAGGGCCAGATAGTCACCCTTGGTGGTGCGGACCAGGGGGTTGACTTCGGTAATCAGGGCATCGTACTTGTGGAAGACCTGGTAGAGGGCGCTGAGCATATTGGCCACCCGGCTCACATCGGCACCCCGCAGGCCCGCCCCACGGCACATCCGCCTGGCCTCGGAGGGGAGGAGCCCCTTGATAATCGAAACATACCTAGAGGCAACCGCCTCAGGACGTTCCAGGGCGAGCCGGTTAACCAAGACGCCGCCGGCAGCGCTCAAGATAGCCACCGGGGTGCCGTGATACTCATCTACGGTAACCGCCAGATAGAACTCACGGACGCTTTCCACCCTGGGGGTAACCATTACCTGACGTACCGGCCAGCCCCTGATTGACAGACCCAGTATGCGCTGGCTGGCCTCCTCCACCTCCTCCGGGGAATAGACGGTCTGCACTCCCCCCGCCAGCCACCGGCCTCCGGTCAGCACCTGGGCCTTGACCACCACCGGCAGCCCCAGCTCTTCCGCCTTTTCTCTCGCCTCCTGGGGAGTAGCCGCCAGGGCGTAATCGGGGACGGGTATGCCATCACGGCGGAGCAGGTCATTTCCTTCAAACTCGTATAGCTTCATAAGCGGCAATTGAAATATTACACAATTGGAGGGGCATAAGTCAATCTGGCCGCCCTGCCCGCCCCAAATTTTACAACCGGCCCGGCTACATGCTAAACTTAAAAGTCCCATTCTAAATCAATCCCATTGGTAACAAGGAGGCTGGAACTAATGGCGCTTAAAACGGTTGAACAGTACTATGATTCGCTGAAAAAACTGCACCCCACCACCTATATTCTGGGGGAAAAGGTAGAAAAGGCCTATGAGCACCCGCTGATAAAGCATATGGCGGCGGCGGTGGCCAAGACCTACGAGATGGAAAACGACCCGGAGGGTAAAAAGTTCCTAGTAACCAAGTCCGACCTTACCGGCGAAGATGTAAGCCGTTTCGTCGCCTTCTACAAAAGCCCGGACGACCTGCTGACCAAGGTAAGGATGCTCAAGTTCCTGACTCAGAGGATTGGCGGCTGCTTTATGCGGTGCACCGGTATGGATGCCATAAACGCCATCGGCATAGAGGCCTATAACTGCGACCAGAAATACGGAACGGAGTACTGGCCCCGGCTTAAGGAGTTTACCAAAAAGGTGCAGCAGGAAGACCTGGTTGTCTTCAGCGGTGTGACCGACGTTAAGGGCGACCGTTCGCTGCGGCCCTCCCAGCAGAAAGACCCCGATATGTATCTGCACGTAGTGGATAAGAACAAAGACGGCATCACCGTCAGGGGGGCCAAGATACACCAGACCGGCTCCATGTGCGCCCACTGGGGGCTGATTGTACCCACCCGGGAAATGCGGGAACCGGACAAGGACTACGCCGTCTGCTTCGCCGTACCCAATGACGCCGAAGGCCTAATCCATGTCTACGGGCGGGGCACGCTGGAGGCCCAGCCCCTCCAGGGCTGCGACCTGGGCAACGCCGAGTTCAGCAAGTTCTCGCCGATGGTGCTCTTCAACGACGTCTTTGTACCGTGGGAGCAGGTGTTCCTGTGCGGGGAGTACGAGTATGCCGGCGACATGGTGAGGAACTTCGGCAACTACCACCGCCACTCCCACGGCGGCTGCAAGTGCGGTGTTGGTGACGTGCTCATCGGCGCCGCCGCTACCGCCGCCGACTACAACGGCCTGCCCAAGGTATCCCACATCAACAACAAGCTGGCCGAGATGCTTAAAGTAACCGAGGCCATCTACGGCTGCTCCATCGCCGCCTCGGTGGAGTCTACAGAGACGCCTTCCGGCATCTGGACGGTTGACCCGGTGCTGTCCAACACCTCCAAGCTCTACGAGGGCAAGGAGTTGGCCGAGGTTATCCGGATGATGATTGAGATTGCCGGTGGTATGACCACCGACCTGCCCTCGGACAGGGACTTCGCCAACCCGGAGATCGGACCACTACTGACCAAATACCTCAAGGGCGTAGAGGGCGTCTCCACAGAAAACAGGGTGAAGATATTCAGGCTCATCGAGAAGCTGGCCTTCGAGAGCCGGGACATCGTCTCCAACATTCACGGCGCCGGCTCGCCGGAGACCCACCGCATGACCATCCTGCGCAACGCCGACATCGAGTCAAAGAAGAAGCTGGCCAAGAAGCTGGCCGGCATCAAAGAGGATTAAAAGGCATCCCCCTGGGCTGTTCGCCCAGGGGGGTCAGTCACCAAGACAGGACTACCTCAAGGCTATTTCTTGAATTTTCCCGGGCCAAAGGCGGAGTAGTCCAGGTCGTAGAACTGCTTGCAGGTTTCAAAATAACCCAGGTGTGAGCCACCCAGGACTATCTTTAGCACAACCGCATCACGGTAATACTTTTCGTAACCGTTTTCCCGGACCAGGCCAAAGGAGCCCATCAGCTCCAGGCCTCTGGAGACCAGGTCGGGCACGGTGCGGGTGATGTAGGCGTGGATGGCATGCCCTTTAGCAAACATGCTCTCCGTATTCCACATACCGTAGATATCCATATTGTCATACTGGTGGGCCGTCTCCAGGACGGCGGCTCTGGCCACGGATAGAAACGCCGCCATCTCGCCCAGTATCATCGCCCCGTGCAGGTGGCGGCTGACCGGCTTGCCCCCAGCCACCCTGCCCTCGGTGTAGTCAACCAGAACGTCGAAAGCTCCCTGCAGGGTACCGACGGCGTTGGCAGCATTTAAGGACATGGGGGCAGAAACGGCACTGGTGAAAATGAACCAGGCTTCAGGCCCCTGTATTCCCCACTCCTTGGGTACCCGGACGTTATCGAAATAGGTGGGGGTGTTACGGTCGGCGTTAGCCCCGCACTTGACCTCGAATTTACCGTGGGATACCCCATCCCAGGGCTCGGGAACATAGACCAGAGTAAAGCCGTCTATTCCCTTACTGGGGTCCATATTGCAGACAACGCAGTTGAGGTCGGCGATGCCGGCGTTGGAGGCCCACATCTTGCTACCATTTATCACCCACTCGTTGCCCTTAAGCTCGGCCCTCACCTTTACCGTCCGGCCCTCGTTCATCGGGTTCTCGATGTCGCAGGCGGAGTCGTCTTCACTGAAATTCATGCAGGCGACGGCCAGCTTGTCACCGGTGAACTTGGGGGCAAACTCACTGAACACCGCTTTACCCCAGGCATTGCCTGTTGGCGATGGTGATAAATAGGCCAGTATAGCTGGTACCAACCCCCAGTCGGTGCAGGCGCTGTGGAGGCTTATGCCATAGTCAGCGCGAGACAGTTGCTCCTGTATTAGGGCATCCCCGACCATGGAAAGCTGCTGGTTGCCACCGAAATCTTGGGGTATCTTGTTTTTCTGGTAGCCAAGGCCTACCTGTAGCTTCTTCAGGATGGGGGTAATAACCTTTTCGTGGGTAACGTCATCGTCAATCTTATCCCGGACTGGCATAATCTCCTTGTCAACAAAGTCGGCAAGGGTCTTCTGCATCATCCGCAGCTCTTCGCTAACGAAACACTCCGGGTACTGCAGCTTGTACCATTGACTGGTCTGGTCTAACATCTCTTCCCTCCTCCTAAATAGAATTTTTGTTCAAATATTGACTTAAGCCCAGTTCTTGAGATCATAGTAGCCCCTGGCAACACGATAGCGGCAGATTTGCTGTCCGCCCAGCCAGAGCTGGGTTACCTTGGCATCCCTCAGGCACTTCTCGTAGGGGAAGTCCTCGGAAATCGACATCGAGCCTAAAAGCTCGGCGCCCTTGTTAACTATCTCCACCGCCTTGTCCGAGGCAAAGACCCTGGTGGCAGCCGCCCTGGAGATGAACTGCGGTGACCATGGCGGGCCATATACATCAAGATGGTCCATCATGCAGCTGAGGTTGTAGATGCTGGCCCTCATCATATCCAGGCCAATGGCCATATCGGCGATAATTCCGGCGACCATGCTGTGCTGCCTTACCGGCTTGAACCCGCCCTGGCGGTTTCCGGTATACTCCAACACAATATCAAAGGCACGCTCGGCAATACCCAGGGACATCGTTGCCGAATGCCAGCCCGTCCCCGATTCCAGGAAGTGATAAATATTGGCATCCATGCCGGGGCCGGCCAGCCGGTATTCCTTGGGCACCCGGACGTTATCATAATGTATCGTACTATTTATTGATGTCTTGAACAGCATCTTCTTCTCCGGCTTACCAAAGGTCAACCCCGGGGTATCCTTGGGGACATATATCAGGGCAACGCCTTCGTCCCCGGCAGCGGGGTCGGTGGTACAGATGGTCAGATAGCACTCGGCAATCCCGCCGTGGGTCGGCCAGGCCTTGTTACCGTTGATGACATACTCATCGCCCTCGAGTCTGGCCGTGGTCTTGATTCCGGCACCGGCCAGCAGCGGGTTCTCGGAGTCGGCCCCTCCGGCTTCATCAGTCATGGAAAGGCAGGCATAGGCCAGCCTGCCGCTACAGAAACTGGGGATGAACCGGTCCATAACCGTCTTGTTTTTGACCACTATGGCCGGCTTAAGTATAATGCCCCAGTTGATACCAGCCGACAGGCTTATCCCCCCGTCACCCTTGGCCAGCTCCTCGCAGATAATACCCAGGGCGGTATTGGTACCGTCTCCCCCGCCATACTCGGCAGGGTAACCCAACGCCTGAATCCCCAGGTCAACCAGCTTCTGATGGACCTTTTCAACCAGGCTGTAGTCCGCCTCTAACTTCTTGGCATTGGGTATGATTTCTTTCCTGGTAAAATCCCTTACCGTCTCCCGTATCTGGCGGTCCTCATCAGTCAACAGGTGCTCTAAATTCATAGCGCTCCTCTCTCAGGCCGTCGTAGCTATTTTGCGGCTGAACGAGTTCCCCCAGCTAGCCAATAAAGGCAGCCTCAGGCACCAAGGGCAAGAGAACGGGAAAAGCTAACCTATTTGCTCTCCCCATGATAAAGTTCAACGCCCCCGAGTACATAAAAATCTCCAGCCCACTTGGAGAACCACTGGGGGAAAAATTCGTCCTTAAAGGCCTTGCTCTCCTGGGATTTTTTCCATTCCTCGGGATTGCTTATATCCACAATACCGATGTAATCATAGGGAGACTTGGTTGGGCTTGGCGGGGTACCTTTCTGGCCGTCCCCCTGTATTCCGCCCATCATCTTGACCAGTGTATAGGTTTTCGACCCGGGCAGCCCAATCAGCAAGGGCCCCTTGTAGTCTTCACACCACTTTATGTAGTCTTCCTCCTTAACATCGTCCCTCAGGTTGTAAAGAATGATTTCCTTGGGCATCTTGGCACTCCTTCCTCAAAATTTTGTTTTCATGGGGAATGTTCAACCGAACAGATGTTACTACAAATAGCCCTGATTTGGCAACAAGACGGAATTGATTTATTCCCAGCCCACGTGCTAATATTTAATATTGTTTAATAACTTACCAAAAGGAGCCAAAATGAAACAGCTACGTGTTCCGGGACCTACCCCCTGCCCCCAGGAAGTGCTGCAGGCGATGGGCCGGCAGATGATAAACCACCGCGGGCCAGAGTTCGCCCAGGTACTAAACAATGTCACCGCCAAACTGAAACAGCTCTTCCAGACCAAGAACGACCTTTTCCTGCTCACCGGCTCCGGCACCGGGGGCTTGGAGGCGGCGGTGGTCAACACCATGTCCCCCGGGGACAAGGTTCTTTCGGTATCCATCGGCGTCTTCGGTGAGCGCTTCGCCGCTATCGCCAAAGAGTTTGGCGCCGAGGTAACCCCGCTCAACTTCGAATGGGGCAAGGCCGCCGACCCCGATGCCATACGTAAGGCGCTCAAGTCCGACCCGAAGATAAAGACGGTGCTGGTCACCCACAACGAGACCTCCACCGGCGTCACCAACGACCTGGCGGCGATAAGCTCGGTGGTCAAGGAGGCCGGTAAACTGCTGGTGGTTGACGCCATCAGCAGCCTGGGCTCAATCGACCTGCCGGTAGATAAGTGGCAGTGCGACATCACCGTAACCGGCTCCCAGAAGGGGTGGATGGTCCCACCGGGGCTGGCCATGGTCAGCGTCAGTCAGGAGGGATGGCAGGCCAACCAGAAAGCCAGGATGCCCCGTTTTTACTGGGACTTCGCCAAGGCCAAGAGCTACCTGGAGAAAGGGGAAACACCGTGGACACCGGCAGTCTCGATATTCTTCGCCCTGGAGGTGGCGCTGGATATGATACTTAAAGAGGGCCTGGCCAACGTCTTCGCCCGCCACGCCCGGATAAGTAAAGCCGCCCGTGATGGGGTAAAAGTGCTGGGGCTGTCTCCCTTTGCCGAAGCGGGCCATGCCTCCAACACGGTTACCTCCGTCGCCGGCAGCAATGGCCTGGACACCAAGAAGATGCTTAAAATCCTGCGGGAGGAGCATGACGTGGTGCTGGCCGGCGGGCAACGCACTCTGGACGGCAAGATATTCCGCATCGGTCACCTGGGCTGGGTAACCGATGATGACATTAAAGAGGTGCTATCAGCCATAGAGAAGGTCCTGCCCCAGGCGGGATTCAGGAGCAGCTAACATGAAGGTCTTAATCGCCGACCCCGTCTCCGAAGAGGGGATAGAAATCCTGCGTAAGTGCGCCGAGGTGGATGTCAAGACCGGCCTAAAGCCTGAGGAATTGATAGCCATAATCGGCGACTACGAAGCCCTGGTGGTGCGCAGCCAGACCCAGGTCACCGCCGAGGTGATTGCCGTCGGCAAAAAGCTCCAGATTATCGGCCGGGCCGGCGTCGGCGTGGACAACGTTGATATTAAAGAGGCCACTCGACGGGGTATCGTGGTGGTCAACGCCCCCACCGGCAACACCATCTCCGCCGCCGAGCACACCATTGCCCTTATCCTGGCCCTGGCCCGGCATATACCCCAGGCCAACGCCTCGCTCAAAGGCGGGGCCTGGAAGCGGAGCCAATTTATGGGCATTGAGGTGAGAAACAAGACACTGGGCCTCATCGGCCTGGGCAATGTCGGCTCGGAGGTGGCCCGGCGCGCCCGGGGGCTGGAAATGAGGCTAATTGCCAGCGACCCCTTTATCTCAGATGAGCACGCCCGCAACCTGCAGGTAGAGCTGGTGCCGATGAAGCAGCTACTCAAAGAGGCCGACTTCATCACCCTGCACGCCCCGCTAACCGCCAAGACCAAGGGAATGATTGGCGAGAAAGAGCTGGCCCTGGTCAAGCCCACCGTCCGCATCATCAACACCGCCCGCGGTGCCCTCATCGACCAGGAGGCACTGGCCAGAGCCGTCAGGGAGAAACGGGTGGCCGGCGCCGCCATTGACGTCTTCCCCGTCGAGCCGACCACGGAAAGCGTCCTTTTTGACAGCGATAATATCATTGTTACCCCCCACCTGGGCGCCTCCACCGCCGAAGCCCAGGTCATGGCCGCCCGGGACGTCGCCGAGCAGATTGTCGATGTCTTTAACGGGCACCCGGCCAGATATGCGGTCAACGCCCCCTTCATCCCGGCGGAGATGCTCTCGGCGCTGGCGCCATTTATCAACGTAGCCGCTACTGTAGGCCGGCTGGTCAGCCAGCTGGTCGAGGGACAGGTGAGCGCTATCCAGATAAAATACAACGGCGAGATTGCCGAATATGACACCAAGGCCCTCAAGGCCGCCGCCCTGGGCGGACTGCTGGAGCAGGTAAGCGAGGAGAGGGTCAACCTGGTCAACGCCGATATGGTGGCTAAAAAGCGCGGCCTGACGGTGGTGGAGCAGGAAGAGGCCGAGAGCGAGAACTATGCCAGCCTGATTACGGTAGAAGCCACCACCAGCGCCGGGACTACCACCGTGGCCGGCACGGTAATGCGGGGGCAGGTCCACATCGTCCGCGCGGATAACTACTGGTTTGATATCGTCCCCACCGGCGGCTACTTCCTCTTCTGCGACCATCTCGACCGCCCCGGCCTGATTGGCGCCGCCGGCAAAATAACCGGAGAAGCCGATATCAATATCAGCTTCATGCATTTAAGCCGCCTCAAGCCGCGGGGACAGGCGCTGATGATACTGGCCCTGGACGAACCACTGACCGAGAAACAGCGCCAGCAGATACTGGCCCTGCCCGACGTCTACTCCGCCAAACTGGTCAAGCTGTAGGCAATTTCACCAGGCCGTTGACACAACTACCAATGGCTCTTACAATACAACTACCCGGAGCCTGAACTAGCTACCAGGCGGAGGTCTAAGATGAAAATCGCGCTGGATGCCAAAAATATGCCCGCCAGATGGTACAACATCACCCCCGATTTGGACTTTGACGTGCCCCCAATGATGAGCAGCAGCGGCTATCCGCTGAGCTACCACGACCTGGAGCCGCTGGCGCCTTCGGCCATCATTGACCAGGAACTGGAGATGGAGAAAAGGGACATCCCCATCCCCAGGGAAATCCAGGCCCTCTACTCGGAATGGAGACCGACCCCCCTCTACCGCGCCGAAAGGCTGGAAAATAGCCTGGAAACACCGGCCCATATCTTCTATAAATACGAAGGCTACAGCCCCTCGGGCAGCCACGAGATGAATACCGCCGTGGTTCAGGCATACTACGCCGCCCAGGAGGAAAACGTCAAGCGCATTGTGACGGCTACCGGAAATGGGGAGTGGGGGGCCTCACTGGCCATTGCCTGCAATTACTTCGGTATCCAGTGCCAGGTATATATGGTGCGCTCAAGCTATGAAGAAAAGTCCTACGGCCGCTATGTTATGGAGATACTGGGGGCGGAGGTTATCCCCAGCCCCAGCCAAAAGACGCGCACCGGCCAGAAGATACTGGCTCAAAATCCCGATTCACCGGGCAGCCTGAGCATCGCCTTAAGCGAGGCCTTCGAAGAGGCCATCACCCGCGATGACGTCAAGTTTTCCTGGGGCACGGTGATGAACCACGTCATCCTGCACCAGACCGTCACCGGCCTGGAGGCGCAAAGCCAGATGCACCAGGCCGGCGCCAACCCCGACCTCATCATCTGCGCCGTGGGCGGGGGCAGCGGCCTGGGCGGCCTGGCCTTTCCCTTTTATCAGGAGCGCGGGCGCGGTATGAGGATAATTGCCGTGGAAACGGCGGCGGCCCCCAGCCTGTCCAAGGGGCGCTACGCCTATGACTACGGCGATACCGAAGGCCTTTTCCCGCTGTTAAAGATGTACACCCTGGGCCACAGCTTCGTTCCCCCCGGTATAAGGGCCGGCGGCATGCGCTACCACGGAATCTCGCCGCTGGTCAGCGCCCTCTACCGCGAAAAGCAGATTGAGGCCCAGTCCTATACCCAACACAAGGCCTTCGAGGCGGCCATAACCTTCGCCCGCACCGAGGGGCTGATACCATCGCCGGAGGCGTCATATGCGGTGGCGGCGGTGATAGACGAGGCGCTGGCCTGCAAGCAGACTAAAGAACAAAAGAACATCCTCTTCCTGCTCGACGGCAACAGCAACCTAGACCTTGCCGTTTTCAAGGACTTCGTGGAGGGGGCTATCGAAGACCAGCCCTTCCTCGGAGAGAGCGTCCAGGCGGCACTGGAGAAATTACCCAAGGTAGCCCAACCCTAATTAGAGCCAGCGTTTTCTCTTGAAATAGACGAGCATGACGGCGGCGACAATTGCCATTACCAGCAGAACCCCGAAGTAACCCCAGTGCCAGCCCAGCTCCGGCATAAAACCGAAATTCATGCCGTAGATGCCGGCGACAAAGGTAAGCGGTATGAATATGGCAGCGAAGATGGTCAGCACCTTCATCACCTCGTTCATCCGGTTGCTGATGCTGGAAAGATAGACGTCGAGCATACCGGAAAGCATGTCGCGGTAGCTCTCCACGGTATCTATAATCTGGATGGTGTGGTCATAGACATCCCGCAGATATATCAGGGTTGATTCGTTAATCAGCGAAGACTCTCCCCTCTCCAGAGTGTTGACCACCTCCCGCAGCGGCCAGATGGACTTGCGCAGGAATATCATCTCTTTCTTAAAGCTACGGATAGTCTGCAGCGTCTCCAGGGTAGGATTTACCGCCAGATCCTGCTCGGCGTCCTCTATCATTTCGCCAATCTGTTCCAGAATCACGAAATAGTTGTCAACGATGCTGTCAATCAGGGCGTAGGCGAGATAGTCAGCCCCCGCCTTCCTCACCCGCCCCTTGTTTTTCCTGATTCTCTCCCTTAGAGGGTCGAAGATGTCACCGACACGCTCCTGAAACGAGATAACGAAATTCTCGCCGAATATCAGGCTGATTTGCTCCGCCTCTAACTCGTTCTTCTCCTGGTCATAATAGAGCATCTTCAGGACGACAAAGACGTGGTTCTCGAAGTCCTCCAGCTTGGGGCGCTGTCCGGTATTAACGATGTCCTCCAGCACCAGGGGGTGCAGGCCGAACTTTCGGCCGATTTTCTCTATCAGCTCCAGGTCATGCAGCCCGTCTATATTTATCCAGGTGACAGTGGGCTTGTCCTTAAAGGGAAAACACTCCTCAACTGTGGCTGCTTCCTTCTCTTCAAGCTGCGTTTCATCGTAGTCAATGATTCTAATCCTTACCTTCTCGACCTTCTTCTCCCCGGTATAGACCAGGGTGCCGGGGACAAGTCCCACCTTCTGCTTTGACTTCCTCATGGACAATCTAGGCATTGCCGTTCACCTCCCCCGCTTTAACACTAAGATGTCTGTTTTGATTAAAACTTACTTTGAAGAAACCGGCGATTTTCCGGCTGATAAGAGGGTACCACAGCCAGATGGTGGCGTGAGTAGCCGGAAGCCACATTATATCCGGCCGGCCGCACGCCTCCCAGAAATCGAGAACGGCCTCGGCGGAGATAGCCTCGTCCCAGCGGGCGTTAATCATCAAAAGCGGGCGCTTTCGCAGATTATAGGCATAGGTCATCGGGTCGACGAGGAAACCCTTCTGGGGGGGAGTGACATAGTCCAACCCCCTCTCGTCCACCTCGGCCAGGTAGTGTCTATAAGACTGCTGAAGGCTCTGGTATTCCGCCTCGGTACGCCGGTAGTCCTTGGTCAGAGCACTCAGCTGGCTCAGGTGGTTAATCTTTTCGCTGTTGCCGGCGGAGACGATAAACACCCCGGCGCCGAGGCGCCGGTCTATCCCCATGGCTATCGACGAGATAAAGCCGCCGAAGCTTATTCCCACCACCGCCACCTTCCCCCCCTCTATTTCGGCACGCCCGCCCGCCCAGTCAATCACCTGACGCACCTCAATCACCGAGGTCTGGTATATCTGGAACCACTCCTCGGAGGTAAAGACGGGGTAGCGCTCTTTCATGCCCAGCGGCAGGCGGCTTGAGTGTAAAACGAGATACAGAACCAGACAGGCGGTGCCGTTACCGGCCAGAGACCTGGCCAGCAGCCGACAGGGGATTACGCTGTGGTCGCCCATGCCGTGGAGCAGGATAACCAGCGGCGCCGGGCCCTGCCCCTGCGGCTGGAAGTACTCGCCCCTGGCCAGGCTGCCTCCCCAGAGGCCGCTGTGAAAGGCCGAGGGAAAATCGACCAGATAGGAAGACCACTTCTCGGTCACCTTATTTAAGCGCAGGTTGAAGGGCTGTTTATCGCTCTGATAAATATAGGGGTTCACTTTTAACCTTTTTATGTCAACTGCCCGCCTTAAACCGGGCCAGGTAGCCCTTAACAAAGTCCACCGCGGCCAGAGCCGTAGGGTCAGTCTCGTTTAGCATTGCCAGGTAGAAGCTGACGTAGTCCCCCAAGAGCACCAGGCTCACCAGCTGGGCCAGTGCCGTCTCCCCCACCGCCTCCACCAGCTCATGGCCTATCCCCGACCCGGCCAGCAGTTCAGCGGTAGCCTCATAGTGGAGCCGGCACCGGGGGCTGAGCAAGTGTGAGTGCAGCAAAACGACAAATATTTTATCCCGTAACTCAGGGGGAAAGTCATAGCCCGCCGCGGCATTATGATTGAGCTCGGGGAAAAGCTCAAAGAAAGCCCAGGCCTTGCCGTTCTCGTTGAGCTGGGTCTTCCAGCGCCGGGCCACCTCCGAGAGCACCTCCCCACCGTAGATTACCACCAGATGACCCCGCAGCCTAGCCGCCAGCCGCTTGGCCGGGTTTGCCGCCAGTGGGGTGGTCTCCACCACCTCCCCGGCCAGCTTATCCAGAATCTCCAGCGCCTTCTCCAAATCGGCTGACTTATCGCTGAGCAGGCCCAGTTCCTGAAAGATGCCGACCAGAGGCACGAAGCTGTGGGGGAAAGCGGCGCGGGGGGGTGCCAGGTAGTCTATGCTGAAGACGGGTATGCCCTCTTTTTCGGCCAGTTTTTTCAGCCTGCCCCCGGCGGTGATGGCCAGCTTTCTGGCCGGGGTCTTAAGTGCGGCGGTGAAGGCGGAGAGGGTCTCCTCGGTGTTCCCCGAGTAGCTCGAGGCAATAACCAGGGTGTCATCGTCAACGAAGGGGGGCAGGCTGTAGTCGCGGTTTACCCAGACCGGCACCCTGCTTTCCGCCAGAGATAAGCGGCGCACCAGTTCGCCGCCGATAGCCGAGCCGCCCATCCCCAGGATAACCACCTTGTCCACCCGACGGTATTCCGGGGGAAGAGTAAACTTCAAGGCCTTCTCCCAAGCCAGCCGGCACTGGCCGGGGAACTGGTGAAGGTGGCCGAGCATCCCCGAGGCGTCAAGCCGCCGGTAGACCGGGAAGTCGTCCAAATCGACCACGGCTAAGCCAACATCTCCAAAGCCATAAGTGCCCTATTATAGCACCCATAACCGGCAAGCTCAATGGAATCTGGCGAAAAAGGTAACCTTTACAAAGCTGACTACGGGGGCTAAAATAGGTATGATTCGGGCGGTTAGCTCAGTGGTTAGAGCGCCTGCTTCACACGCAGGAGGTCAC
>Ga0315548_1000136_pt1 | contig 65154 bp, 57 predicted proteins | sample SalMarSW160110MG_2_FD_202540 | JGI IMG/M metagenome (GOLD analysis project Ga0315548, IMG submission 202540) | Salt marsh sediment microbial communities from the Plum Island Ecosystem LTER, Massachusetts, United States - Salt Marsh Sediment SW1601-110 ... | reverse complement strand
TCCGTTTTTAAACTAAAATAAACTTTTATATAGATATCGTAAGGGTTTTAATCGGTTTTTCCTCCGGAAAATAATAGGGGATAATGGGGGGTTTTGGCACAGCCTCCGCGGTTAGCGGATAGCGTAGTATCTTTGTGTGTTCTGTGTCTTTTTGTGATATAATTTTTGTTTTTTTGATTTCGGATTCAACGCCCAAATCTTAACAATTGGAGCAAAGTATATGGGAAAAATAGTTGACAAAGCCGTAAGAAATTATTAAAATTAATATTTGATATAGTAGTAAAAAGCAAGAAGAAGGTGTTTTGAAGTGAGGATAAGAAAGAGAAAAGGATTAGAAAGAACTTCAGAGAGTATGAAAATGATGTTGCTTATACTGATGTGAAGGTCCTTGGAAGATTTGGTCCCATGGGTGCAGTAGAAAATGATGCCCGTTACCCAGCCATTATGCTCGTTTGAGAGGGTTTGCCTGAGGAAAGGAGATTAACATGAAAATTCTGTGCATTGACGATGATATAATCGATAGAAAGACAGTCCAGCGTCAATTAGAGCAAAGATTCGGGGATGAATTGAACTTCGAAACAGCTGCCTCAGCCGATGAAGCCTTTGAAAAACTCGAGAAGGATGATAATTTTGACATAATCTTTCTAGACTATATGCTGGGAGATACTACGGGACTTGAGTTTTTAAATAAGTTGAATAATAAAGGGATAGATTCTCCGGTAATATTATTAACAGGGCTTGGTGACGAAGAAGTTGCGGTTGAAGCCTTAAAGCTTGGAGTTTATGATTATTTTACCAAAGACCAGCTCAAGAGCGAGAGGATATTCCAAAGCATAATCAACATTACCGAGCGCAGGAAGGCGGAAGAAAAGATAAAATTTGAAAGAAAAAGACTTCAGAATATTATGGATAGTATGATTGACGGAATTACTATTACTGATATGGAAGGAAGGATAACTTCAGTGAACAATGCAGTGCTGAAGCAACTTGGTTACGAAGAGGATGAGTTGATTGGTAAGAATCTGGGAGAGGTTTTCCTCGAAGAGGAAGACGCCCCGAGGTTCAAAGAGATTATTGAAATGTTAGCTTCAGGGCAGATGGTAAAAGCCCAGGAATTTAGGGCGAAAAGGAAGGATAAAACATACTTTCATGTAAGTGTCAATTTATCTGTTTTAAGTGATCCAATGGGACAAACCGAAGAAATAGTTGCTGTACATAGAGATATTACCGAAAGAAAAAAGAGAGAAGAAGCCCTTAAGAAAGCAAAGAAAGAGGCTGAAATAGCCAACAGGACAAAAAGTGAGTTTCTTGCTACAATGAGTCATGAGATAAGAACTCCAATGAACGCGATAATCGGTATGGCGGAACTGCTCGCCGAGACGGAATTAGATAAAAGCCAGAGAAGTTATGTTGAGGTATCTCGGAATGCTGGAGAAAATCTACTTGGTGTTATAAACGATATTCTGGACCTTTCAAAAGTAGAGGTAGGAGAGATTAAACTTGAAAAAGTTGGATTCGATATTGTTGAAGTTGTGGAAAAGACCTGTGATATTATGGCGTTTCGAGCGCATAAGAAAGAGATAGAACTCTCCGAGCATATAAATACTGAGATACCGGTAGATCTCATTGGAGATCCGTTAAGACTCAGGCAGATTTTAGTAAATCTAACCGGGAATGCTATAAAATTTACTGATAAAGGAGAAGTAAATTTAGATGTTAACTTTGCAAGTAAAGAAGAAGCAGAAATTTTTAAGAAGGGAAATGGAAGAAAAAATATTCGTTTGCTCTTTTCTATCAGGGATACTGGAATCGGTATTCCGAAAAATAAGAAAAAGACTATCTTTGAATCCTTTACTCAGGCTGATTCTTCAATCACCCGTGAATATGGAGGAACCGGTCTCGGACTTACCATATGTAAGCGTCTCATTGAGTTGATGAGAGGAAATATCTGGGTCGAAAGTCAGGTGGGTAAAGGCAGTACTTTTTACTTTACCGCGGAGTTCGGTATCGGAGAGAAGGCTTCAAAATATATTGAATCTGAGGAAATTGAGGAATTAGAGATAGCGGGTTTGAAAACTCTGGTGGTGGATGATACTGCAGCGAACAGGTTGATATTGAGAGAGATTCTTACCCGTTGGGGAGCTAAAGTTGTAGAAGCGGAAAATGGTAAGGAGGCACTCGCCAGATTCAGAGCTTCCTATAGAAAAAGTGCACCTTTTGAACTCATCCTGCTTGACTGCAGAATGCCTGAAATGGGAGGATTTAGGGTTATGGAAAAAATTAATGAAGAGTTCCCTAAAGGTTGTGTTGCAGTTATGATGCTAACCTCAGATAATAGAGCTGGTGATTTCTCCATGATTGAGGAATTGGGTATTGGAGCTTATTTTGTTAAACCTGTAAAAAAAGATGCTCTGAAGAAAGCAATTATAGATACACTGAAAAAGGATAGAGAGGGATATAAGGAACAGGTTAAAAGGAAAAGAGAAAAAGAAAAAAATAAAGATAAAGAAAAGGATAAAGAAAAAGATAAATATAAATATAAATATAAAGATAAATATAAAGATAAAAGACTATCTCCTTTAAAAATACTTCTTGTCGAGGACAACACAGATAATGTTCTTCTCATACGGGCGTATCTTAAGAAGACTCCCTATGAGTTGGATATAGCGGAAAACGGAAAGGTTGCAATAGATAAGTTAAAAACGGGGAATTATGACCTTGTTTTTATGGATATGCAGATGCCTGTTATGGATGGATTTACCGCTGTGGAGAAAATAAGAGAATGGGAAAAGAAAGAAGGGAAGGAAAGAACGGCGATCGTTGCTCTTACTGCCTATGCAATGAAGGAAGAAGTAAAAAAGATACTTAAGGCCGGATGTGATGCGCACCTCGGTAAGCCAATAAGGAAGAAGGAATTAATAGAAATGATTAAAACATATGAATAATTTGCTTAAAGTTCCGTATTACGAGTTTTATGCTCGTAGGTTCTTTGGATTAGTTAAAAAAAGTCACTGACCGCTTACCGCCGACGGCTTACGGCAGAAAAAACAGTTCCACATGTAGTGCATGTGGTTAATTAAAATCTAAGGTACAGGGATTTTAGAGTTCAAGGTTCCGAGTAAAAAAAATTTGTGCTATTTGTGTGATTTGTTGTTTCTCTTTGTTTTTGGGTTGGGGGAGGTAAGCAAAATAAATATCATTTGTTGTTTTCTCTGTGTTTTTCGTTTCTCTTTATCCTCTGTAGAAAATTTATTATTTTTTTGAAACAATTTTCCTCTCCGCAGCGTCAAACATGATAAAAGGAGGAGAAAAATGATAAAATTTAAATTTCAATATAGATTCAAACACTTAAGAGAGACATTTTACCCGTCGAGCGATTTAGGTAATTATGATGTTTATAACCCTGAAACCTTATTCTTTAATGAATAAAAGGAGGTCTTATGGAACCTGAAATAATGATATTTATTGTACCGATCGTTGCTCTTCTTATTCCAATCTTTGGCTTATACTTTCACTACAAAGAGGAACAGCAAAGAAGGAAAGAAAGAATGATAGCTATAGAAAAAGGAGTAGAACTTCCACCCGAACCAGTACCTCAACCTCCGAAACCGCTTGATTACTTGAGAAAGGGATTGGTTTTTCTTGCAGTCGGGCTTGGCCTTATGCTTGGAGTGTGGTTATCCTCTAACAAAGGAGTCCCAGGTATACTATTACAATTCTTTACAATAGGCGGCTTCGTTTTGATCTTTATAGGAATAGCCCTTGTAATTTTCTACAAAATCCAGAGCAGATCGGAAAAGTAAATTACACCTACCTTTGAATAAAAGAGGAGCAGTTTTAACTGCTCCTCTTTTATATTTTATGTATTGAAAAAACTCTTAAGTTCGCTTTAAACCCGGTGGTCTGCTAATAATCGCGATTACCGCGCCTAACAGACAAAGTATGCCTGTTACAGTAAAAGCCATCGAGTAACTCTTTGTTATTTCGAGAACCCTCGGTGCAAAAAGTGTACCGAGCAGTCCGCCTACACCATAGGCTGTAAATACTAACCCATAATTTATGCCGATATTCTTTGTGCCGTAGAAATCAGCTGTAATCGCCGGGAATATAGCCAGGTAACCACCGAAACATAAACCTACTATGTATATACCTATCCAGTAGTAAATAGGAAATACTGCAATGGTATTGTATAGAAGTATTGCAACTCCATTTATAAGTAGCATAAGAAAAAGTGTTTTCTTTCTCCCCAGCATATCGGACAGGCGACCCCAGAATATTCTTCCTATTGCATTGAAAATTGCGAGTGTGCCAACTGCAATAGCTGCAACTTTCGGCGTTAACCCGACAAGCTCCTGACCTATAGGTGAAGTCTGTGCTATTATCATAAGCCCTGCAAGACAACCGACAAAATATATTATCCAGACAAGATAGAACGACAGAGAAGAAAGCATCTCGCCGGGTCCAAAATCCTGCCTGGTCATTTGTGTCTTTTCGGGTGGAGTCCAACCCTCCGGCTTCCAGCCCGAAGGCGGATTCCTCAATATCTGTGAGCTAATTACGATCACACACAGAAAACCTATTCCTAAAATTGCAAGCGTTGTAAAGACTCCAACTCCATCTATAAGGGTACGGGCTACAGGTGCCACTATAAGAGCGCCGGCTCCAAAGCCGGCCACACTGAGACCCGTTATCAAACCTCTTTTATCTGGAAACCACTTGATTCCGGTCGCAACAGGGCATACGTAGGTGAACCCGATTCCCAGTCCCGATATTACTCCATATCCTATTGTAAGCCAAATGAACGACTTCGAAAAGGCAGCTATTAGCATACCTGCGCCTAGAACAATTCCACCAACCGTAGCGACAAGTTTAGGGCCTGCTTTATCCTGCCACCTTCCTCCAATTATTGTAGCAATAGCAAAGAATATTAAAACCAATGAAAAGGGAAGTGTAGCCTGACTCGGAGTCAACCCGAGTCCACCATCCGAAATCGCTTGCTGCAAAGGTATACGAAATACGCTCCATGCGTAAATCGCACCAAGGCACAGCTGGATGAGAATTGCTCCTATTACTATCAACCATCGATTAAAAACTTTATCTTCCGCCACTGGGGACCTCCTTTTTAGTTCTCATACCCTTTAAACAGCACTGCCTATTCCGTCCACTGCTTCAGGATTTGCAAGTGTAGAAATATCTCCTACATTTTCTCCTATTGCCTTGGCTCTTATTATCCTGCGCATTATCTTGCCTGAACGGGTCTTGGGAACGTCGTTGACAAAGCCTATCTCATCAGGTCTTGCAATCTTCCCTATTTCTTTGCCGACATGTTCTCTCAGTTGCTCTCTCAACTCATCAGTCGCTTCTACGCCTCTCTTTAAAACCACAAACGCAGTTATTGATTCGCCTTTCAATTCGTGCGGTTTTCCGATGACAGCTGCTTCTGCGACTTTCGGATGACTTACTAAAGCAGATTCAACTTCTGAGTTGCCAATTCTATGTCCGGCAACATTAAGAACATCGTCCGCTCTTCCCTGGACCCAGAAATATCCGTCTTCGTCTTTCCTGGATACGTCACCGGCTAAATAAGTATCAGGATACTTACTCCAGTAGACACTTTCATATCTTTCAGGATCTTTGTAAAGACCTCTTAACATTCCTGGCCAAGGTTTGAGTATAACCAGACTTCCGCCGGCATTTGTAATGGATTCGCCATTCTCATTATATACATCTGCGGCGATTCCCGGCAAAGGCTTTGTAGCCGAACCGGGTTTAAGCGGAGTAATAGGTAGTGGCGAAATCAAAAAATGCCCCGTTTCCGTTTGCCACCATGTATCCATTATGGGACATTTCTCTCTTCCAATGTACTTATGGTACCATATCCAGGCTTCCGGGTTAATCGGCTCTCCAACCGAACCCAGAAGGCGCAACGACTCAAGATTGCACTTCTGTGGATGTTCTTCTCCTAATTTCATATGTGCTCTTATCGCAGTGGGTGATGTGTAAAGAACTGTTACTTTGTGTTTTTCTATCATCGACCACCAACGCTCAGGTTCCGGGAATGCCGGTGCTCCTTCATATATAATTGAAGTTGTTCCGAGAATTAGCGGGGCGTAAACAATATAACTATGTCCTGTTACCCATCCTATGTCTGCCGCGCACCACCAGATATCATCTTCTTTTAAATCGAATACCCATTTTAGTGTTTGTGCTGTGCCAACTGCATAACCTCCATGGGCATGTTGTATTCCCTTTGGTTTTCCAGTTGTACCGGAGGTATATAAAATGTACAGGATGTCATTTGCATCCATTTTCTCCGTTTCACACTCCGATGGCTGGTCTTTTGTGATTTCATGCCACCAAAGATCTTTTCCTTTATTCCAGGGAACGTCATCCCCTGTTCTTTTATAGACGATAAGGTGTTCGACTGAAGGAGATGCGTTTACAGCTTCGTCAGCCTGTTTTTTCAAAGGGACTTTTTTCCCGCGTCTATAGAAATAATCACAGGTTATAGCAACTTTTGCCTCACAGTCATTAAGCCTGTCGCTGAATGCCACGGAACTGAAACCTGAGAAAACGACAGAATGTATTGCGCCAATCTTTGCGCATGCAAGCATCGCTATTGACAGTTCAACATGCATTGGCAAATAGATTCCCACTCTGTCTCCCTTTTTTACACCTAAACTCTTAAGGGCGTTGGCGAGTTTGTTGACCTCAGTATAGAGTTCTCCATAGGTCCATTTTTTTACGTCGCCCGGTTCACCTTCAAAGATATAGGCAACCTTGTCTTTCCTTTCTGTTTTTACGTGTTTATCGAGAGCGTCGTGAACGATGTTATATTCTGCTCCCTCAAACCACTTGACGTATGGAGGGTCCCAGTCGAGAACTTTGTCATAGGGCTTATACCATTCTACCAACTCCTTTGCCATTTCTCCCCAAAACCATTCTAAATCTTGCGATTTTTCCAGCAACTCATCTAAATCTTTTATACCGTGTTCATCCATCCATTTTTTGACATTCGTCTGCTCTACAAACTCCCGGGTGGGTTTAAAAACTCTTTTTTCTTCTAACAGAACGCTTATATCTTTTTTAGCTTCGTTACTCAATTTTTCCTCCCTTTAATTTTTGCAATAGTTTGATAAAACTGAAAAACTTTAATATAAAAACATCCGGTAGCTTATTATATCAGTGATTTAGAATTTGTCAATGCCGTATGACTTACGTTTAATCTTGTTTTAATATAAAATATAGTGTTATAAAAAACTATTTTATTTTCTCCTGCGAATTTGTAAATCAAATATTAAAATTAAAAAAGCAAAATGTAGATTCTTCGAATCCAAGTTGAATTGTTGAATGGTTGAATTGTAGAAAACCTAAAAACGTTGTTTGCTTTGTGTGAGATTTCTTTTTGGGAGGGAGATTTAGGCTAAAAATTTCTATTTTTCTATTTTCCCATTTTTCAATTTTTCTAATGTAGTCTTTGTGCTTTTTGTGGTTAATAAAGAGGTTAGAAGTTAGAACAAAACAACAAATAAAAAATCCTTTTAAATCTGCGTTCATCTGCGTCCAACAGAAAAAGACGCTCATCCTGATGCGGGGATTGACTTTTGTCTTTCCTTATATAGAATAGATAAAAGGAGACTGTCTGATGTTTGATATCAAAATTACCGGGACAGGATCTTATCTACCCGAGAAAATTTTAACGAATTCAGATTTAGAAAAAATAGTAGACACCTCTGATGAATGGATTACAACAAGGACCGGTATAAAAGAAAGACATATCGCAAGAGAAGATGAGGCGACTTCGGACTTAGCTGCTAAAGCAGCTAAGGAGGCTCTTGATATGGCAGGGGTTCAAGCTAAAGAGATAGATGCGATAATAATTGCGACTATTACTCCTGATACTTTTTTCCCCGCAACTGCCTGCTGGGTTCAAAAAAAACTTGGCGTTAAACCCACAGTGCCTGCTTTCGATATAAGCGCTGCCTGTTCCGGATATCTTTATGGTCTTATTCAAAGTTCAAGTTTGATAGAAACAGGTGTCGTAAAGAAGGTACTGTTATGTGCCAGTGAAACGCTTTCAAAAATTACAAACTGGAACGACCGTTCTACCTGTGTTCTCTTCGGTGACGGAGCCGGGTGTTCGGTAATCGAAAAGTCAGATGGAACTTCCGGTTTGCTTTCCTATGTCTGGGGTGCTGATGGAAAGCTCGGAAAGCTTTTAATACAGGAAGCAGGGGGTTCGCGTATGCCTGCAAGTAAAGAAACTGTGGAGCAAAACCTTCATACTGTATCGATGCAGGGCAACGAGGTTTATAAACATGCTGTTACAAAAATGAAAAAGGCGGCTATCGAATCTCTGAAAAAAGCTAATTTAAAGGGGGAAGATGTAGACGTTTACGTACCTCATCAAGCGAATATCAGAATTATCGAGGCCACGATAAAGAGAGTGGGTATTCCTATTGATAAAACAGTTGTAACTATTGATAGGACGGGAAATATGTCTGCTGCTACTATTCCTGTTGGGATAGATTGGGCGGTAAGGGACGGCAGGTTGAAAAGAGGAAATATTCTTCTTTCGACTGCTTTTGGTGGTGGTTTCACCTGGGGAGCTGCAGCCCTAAGGTGGTGATTCTTTGATAGAGTTAAGGCTTCACGGCAGAGGAGGACAGGGGACTGTTGTTGCTGCTAAAATACTTGCCGAGGCTTTATCCGCTGAGGGTAAATTTGTTCAAGCTTTCCCGGAATACGGAGTAGAAAGAAGAGGTGCTCCTGTTAGAGCTTTCCTCCGAATTGACGATGATACTGTATATGAGCGATCCAAGATATACGAGCCTGATCATATAATCGTTCTCGACCCTGCCCTTATAGGAGTTGTTGAACTTACAGATGGATTAAAAAAAGACGGCTGGATAATCGTGAATACCACACGCGAACCAGAAGATTTGGGTTTCGAAAGCAAATTTCAGGTTGCCGTAGTTGGGGCAAAAGAAATTGCACTTAAATATCATTTAGGAACCGAGTCATCTCCTATTGTGAACACGGCTATACTTGGCGGAGTTATAAAAATTTTAAAACTGTGTAGTTTAGAGTCTCTCCTTGCTGCTGTCGGAAAGGCGGTTCCACGCAAAAAAGAAGAAAATGTAAGAGCGGCTGAGGAATCATATAAAAAAACAAGGGTTTGAAAATTGGCAAAAAAATCGGATAAAAAAATCACATTTAAGAAAGAAAAGGAAATGCCTCCCTATGCAATCTCTTTTTATTCCATGGAGTTTAACAAAACAGTAAGCTGGAGAAATTTCCGTCCGATAATAGACTATGATAAGTGTACCAGCTGCATGATTTGCTGGAAGTACTGTCCCGAAGCAGCTATCGACCTTAAAAAAAAGAAAGCGAAAGGCAAAGAAAAGCTTACGCCTGTGATTAATTATGAATATTGCAAAGGTTGTGGTATTTGCTGGGAAGAATGTCCAGTAGATGCTATAGACATCGAAGAGGAGGCAGGTTGAAGCAAGTTTTAATGGGGAATCATGCCTTATCTTATGGAGCCAAGGTCTCCAGGGCGCAGGTAATTTCAGCATATCCTATAACTCCCCAAACCGAAGTCGTGGAGCTTCTCTCGAAGATGTGCGCTTCGGGAGAATTGAAGGCGAAATTCATCAAAGTAGAATCCGAACATTCTGCCATGGCTGCACTTATCGGAGCTTCTGCTACGGGAGTTAGAACTTTTACCGCTACTTCTTCACAGGGTTTAGCCCACATGCATGAAATGCTACATTGGGCTGCCGGCGCCAGGACTCCTATTGTGATGGGTAATGTCAATAGAGCCTTTGCACCTCCCTGGTCTGTTTGGACAGAACAGAACGATTCGCTCTCGCAGAGAGATACCGGATGGATGCAACTTTACGCTCAAAACAACCAGGAAGTTCTGGATTCGGTTATTCAGGCTTACAAGGTAGCTGAAACCTTTGATTTGCCCGCGATGGTAATTCTGGCGGCTTTCGTTCTTTCGCATACCTCGGAAACAGTTGAAATACCGAAACAGGAAAAAGTGGACGAATTTCTTCCGCCTTACGAAAGAGAATATAAGCTTGATACCGATCAACCTCATGCGTTCGGTGGTCTTGCTGATCCTGATAATTATTTTGAACTTAGATATAAAATCCAAAAGGCAATGGAAAAGGCGGCAGTTAAGTGGGAAGAAGTCGGGGAAGAATTTGAAGAAATCTTTGGAAGAAAGTACGGACTCGTTGAAACCTACAAAGTCTCGGATGCAAAGAATTTAATCGTTTCTTCGGCAACGATAGCTTCCACGGCAAGAAACGCGGTCGATGCCTTACGCAGTAAGGGGATAAAGGTTGGACTCTTAAGAATAAGAGTTTTCAGACCTTTCCCTGCCAAACAGATACGTGCTATTTTAAATTCTGTAGATAAGGCTATAGTAATCGATAGAAATATTGGATTCGGTGCTTCAGGGATATTTTACCAAGAAGTTAAAGCTGCAATGTATAACGAAAAAAATACGCCTCCTATATTTGGAGTAGTAACAGGCCTCGGAGGTCGTGATGTATCCAGCAAAGATATAATTGAAATATATCAAAGTGTAATTAGAGAAGAAGAGCCCAAATCGGATATAATCTGGAAAGGTCTAAAAGAATGAATTTAAAAATACCAAAAGAAGAAATAATGGGACATGGTAATCTTGCCTGTCAGGGATGTGGAGCTACTCTCGCAATGAGACACGCTCTTAAAGCTCTGGGGAAAGACACTATTATTGTTTTGCCTGCATGCTGTTGGACCGTAATAGACGGGCCTTTTCCGCATTCGCTTGTTGACGTACCTCTTTTTCATACCGCTTTTGCTGCTGCTGCCTCAACTGCTTCAGGTGTAAAAGCCGCACTTGAAATTCAGGGTAAAGACACCAATGTGGTTGCCTGGACTGGAGATGGAGCCACTTATGATATAGGACTCGGAACGCTCTCGGGCGCAGCCGAAAGAAATGACGACATGATTTATGTTTGTTATGATAACGAAGCTTATATGAATACGGGTATTCAGAGGAGCAGCTCGACGCCTATTGGAGCCTGGACCACTACTACTCCTGTGGAAAGCCCGAAAAAAAGTCGTAAAAAGGACATGATCTCAATAATGGCGGCACACCGTATTCCTTATATTGCAACCGCTTCTATTGCTTATCCTGAAGATATGATAGAAAAATTTAAGAAAGCTAGAGATATTAAAGGTATGAGATTTCTTCTTGTTTTCTGCCCGTGCCCTACAGGATGGAAGTATGCGCCACAGTTAACTGTAAAGTTAGCCAGACTGGCTGTTAGGAGTAAAATTTTCCCGCTACTCGAAATTGAAAACGGGGTAAAATGGAAATTGACTAAGGATATTACCCGACCAATACCGGTTACCGACTATTTGAAACTTCAAGGTAGATTTAAACATTTGAACGATGAAAAGTTAGAGGAAATTCAAAAGATCGTTGACGAGGACTGGGATATATTACTACGGAAAACAGAAAAGTAAATTATTTTTTAGATTATTGACTATAACGAAATATTATTTAAAATATTTCAAAAGGAGGTTTGAATGTCAGGACATTCAAAATGGCATAGTATAAAACACCAGAAGGCACAAGAGGACAAAAAAAGAGGTAAGGTATTTTCTAAATTATCCAGAAAAATTTCGGTAGCTGCAAAGAAGGGCAAAGATCCCGAGAAAAATGTTGAACTCCGAAATGCTGTTCAAGAAGCGAAAGACAATGACATGCCCAAGGATAATATCGAAAGAGCAATACTTAGAGGCTCGGGAGAACTTCCGGGTGTCGAATATACGGAAACAAAATACGAGGGATACGGTCCCGGCGGGGTCGCTTTATACATCGAATGTTTGACCGATAACAAGAACAGAACTGCATCCGATATTAGGCACACAATGGAAAGACATGGGGGAAAATTGGGGGCAGAAGGATGTGTTTCATATCTTTTCGAAAAAAGAGGATTGATATTCGTACCGAAAAAGGACTCTTCGGAAACGGAAGTTTTCGATGCGGCTATTGAAGCCGGCGCATTAGATATAAACGAAGAAAAAGATACGTACGAGATTCAAACCAACCCTGCTGATCTCCACAAAGTTTATAAGGCACTTCAGGAGAAGAACATACCGGTTGAACATTTTGAGCTTACCTTTTTACCCAAAGCTACAAAGAAAGTGGATGATAAAGACGCCAGAAAAATACTCAAGCTTTTGTCCATACTTGAAGACCACGATGACGTACAGCAAGTTTATTCCAATTTTGACATACCGGATGAAATACTTGAGGAAATAGGATCTGAGGTTTGAAAATATTGGGAATAGATCCCGGGCTTTCTCAAACCGGAATAGCTGTACTTTCAAAAGGCGACAAAATCGATGAGTTTTCATGGAAAATGTTAAAACATAAAAAAGACGAAAATAGACTTCACAACTATTTTAAATCGCTCCGGGAAGTTATAAAAAAAGAAACACCGGACCAGATTGTAATAGAAAGTATTTTTAGGGGCCCGAATACAAAAACGCTCATAAAAATAGCGGAACTTCGGGGAGTATACCTTCTGCTGACTCAAATGGAAGGTATCCCTATCCGGCAATTTACTCCAAGAGAAATCAAACAATCAGTAACGGGTTCCGGAGCTTCTTCCAAAGAACAGGTAAGATATATGGTAAAAAAAATATTGGGCATAAAGGAAGAGATTCCGCTGGACGTATCCGATGCTTTTGGCGCAATAATATGTTACCTCAATAAAAACAATAAATATGCTGGAATCAATTAAAGGTGTAGTTTTAGAAGTAGAAAAAGAAAAAATCAGCATTAATGTTGGTGGTTTTGGTTTTTTAGTTAATGCGGTTATGGAAAGCGAAACTCCCACTGTAGGTGATGAAATCTCTTTGTACACTCATCTATCTATAACTCAAAACGGTTTGGATATTTACGGCTTCGAGAACAAAACGGAAAGGGAGCTTTTTAGGATGATTATCAAGGTTCCTAATATTGGGCCCAAGACTGCTTTTTCTCTGATGTTGGGATTGGGAGGTCATGGTATTAGGAAAGCTCTGGATGCTAATGATCCTGCCCCAATATCTAACGTTAAAGGTATCGGAAGCAAGACTGCTAAGAGAATAATTCTCGAGTTAAAAGACAAACTGAAAATGGCGCCGGCAAAAGAATTCGAAGAGGCAAAGAAGGCTCTTACATCGATAGGTTACAGTCCAAAAGAGGCGGAACAAGCAATAAGTGAAGCGGTGAAGGATGAGGATTACCTTTCGGTTGATGAGATAGTGAAAAAAGTTTTGAAGGAAATATGAGAATAACATCCCCTTCAAAAGACCCGATAGACGCTCAATACGAAAAAAGCCTACGCCCAAGATCTTTCTCGGAATTTATCAATCAGGACAAAGTCAAGGAAAATCTTCAAGTTTTTACAAAAGCGGCAAAGAAAAGAGAAGATCCTCTCGATCATGTTCTCCTTTTTGGTCCTCCGGGGCTTGGTAAAACGACACTTGCCCACATCATCGCCAGGGAAATGGAGGTTGGTATTACATCTGTTGCGGGTCCTGTTCTTCAGAGACCGAGAGATCTGGCGGGGATACTTACAAAACTTCATCGGTTTGACGTATTCTTTATAGATGAAATACATCGAGTCAATAAAGATGTAGAAGAATATTTATATCAAGCTATGGAGGATTTTTCCATAAGTATAATGATAGATTCGGGGCCGGCTGCGAGATCCATAGATATAAATTTACAACCCTTCACTCTTGTGGGAGCGACAACAAGGACAGGGCTGCTATCCGCGCCTCTACGTTCACGATTTGGTTATATCCCACGGTTGGATCATTATCAACCGAAAGATTTAAGCCAAATTATTAATCGCTCTTCTTCAATACTGGATATTAAAGTAAGTAATGAGGCATCGGATGAAATAGCAAAAAGAGCGCGAGGGACTCCGAGAATAGCCAACAGACTCCTCAGGCGTATCAGAGATTTCGCAGATGTAAAAGGTAAAGGAGAAATCGACTTAGAGATAACAAAATATGCTCTCGAGCAGCTCGAAGTGGATTCCGGGGGACTCGATATTATGGATAAAGCGATACTCAAGAGCATAATAGAAAAGTATAACGGTGGGCCGGTGGGATTAAAAACTCTTGCTACTTCCGTTGGAGAACAAGCAGAAACAATAGAAGAGGTTTTCGAACCTTATTTAATAATAAGCGGTTTCTTAAAAAGAACTCCTAAGGGCAGAGAAGCAACTCCTCTTGCTTATGAACATTTAAAGATTAGTCCTTTTAAGGGGAAGGGGAAGACATTATTTTGAATTAGCCACCAAGGTACCAAGACACCAAGACACTAAGAGAATAGGACGCAGATAAACGCAGATTAAAAAGGATTTTTATTTATTGTTTTATTCTAACTTCCAACTACTAACTTCTTTATTAACAACAAATCTCACGGATAGCACGAATATAAAAAAACAAAATTAATTCATTTGTGTAATTTGTGCTATTTGTTGTTGAAAAAAAGGGTGGTGTGGGTTAATGTCTGAAATGTCTTTTCCCCGTGAACAAAAGGGCGATATTATGCTCGTTTGCCGCTTCTATAACTTCTTTATCCCTAAGGGAACCGCCCGGTTCGACAATGGCTGTTATACCCGCTTCTTTCGCTTTATCAATTGAGTCTCTGAAAGGGAAAAAAGCATCCGATGCTAAGACCGAACCTTCTGTTTCATGTTCGTGCTTTTTCGCCTTAAGTACAGAAATTTCGACAGAATCGACCCTGGAAGGTTGCCCGGTTCCTATCCCTATTGTTTTCAAATCACTGCAGAGAACAATGGCATTCGATTTGACCCATTTGACAACTCTCCATCCAAAATCAAGATTCTCTAATTCATCTTGAGTCGGTTCTCTTTTACTTACAATTTCCCAGCTATTGGGGTCTTCAATGGAAGAATCACTTTTTTGCATTAAAACTCCTCCGATTATAGGATAGCATTTCATATAGTCGAGAGGAGAGAAAAGTTCTGCGTCAGCTTTCAAAATCCGTAAGTTTTTTTTCTCTTTAAGTTTTTTAAGAGCGTCCGCTGTATATCCCGGAGCTATTATAACTTCAAAAAACGATTCATTAATTGCTGTTGCTGTAGTTAAATCTATTTCTCTGTTACAGGAAATGATGCCTCCGAAAGCAGAAAGAGGATCACAACTTTGAGCTTTCTTGAAAGAGTCAAAAACATTATTTCCCATGCCGACACCACAGGGAGCAGCATGCTTAATTATAGCTACACAGGTCCTGTTAAATTCGGACACGGTTCCGATAGCGCCATCGGTATCCATCCAGTTATTATAAGACATTGGTTTTCCCCAGAGTTGTTTTGTGTCCACAAGACTTATCCTGCATTCATTAAATCTGTAAACCGAACTCTTTTGATGCGGATTTTCTCCGTAACGAAGATCCATTATCTTTTTGCAATCAAGCGATAAGAAATCGGGAAATTCTTCTCTCTCTTCCCCCAGTGATTTTATGTAATAGTCTGCTATCATTTTATTATAAAAAGAAAGTTGTCGAAAAGCTTTCTCTGCCTGCTTTTTTCGGTAAGAAAGCGAAATGACGCCTTTTCCTTCTTTAAATTTTTGAATGAAAATCTTATAATCCGAAGGATCGGACAGGACCAGACAATTTTTATAATTCTTTGCGCCCGCTCGAAGCAAAGAAGCTCCTCCGATATCTATTAATTCAATCATTTCATCATCAGAGAGATTTCTGTCCAGTCCGGATTTAAAAGGATACAGATTTACAACTACAAGGTCTATCGGTTCAAGATTTAATTCCTGCAGTTGATCAAGATGCTCTTTTTTATCTCTGTTTACAAGTATGGAGGCAAAAATTTCGGGTTGCAATGTTTTTACCCTACCATCGAGTAATTCCGGACTCGAAGCAATGTCTTCGACTTTAGTAGCTTTAATACCTTCTTCTGCTAATTTTGCGTGTGTTCCGGAAGTTGAAATAATATTTACTCCTTCTTTATCTAATTCGCGTGCGAGCTCGACCATACCTTCCTTATTATAAACAGATATTAAAGCGTTTTTTACTCTTAATTCCATCATTCGAGAGCTCTCTTCACTTCTTCTAATCTTCCTATTAAGTCCAGCTCTTCCGTTTTGCCGCTCATATGTTCTCTTGCTCCTTCTATGGAAATTTTTCTTTCTCTTAATAGATATTTTATCTTTTTCAGCAATTTGATATCGTCCTCTGAATAAAGTCTTTTCCCTCCGCTGCTTCTTCGAGGCCTCAGTCCCTTAAATTCTCCCTCCCAGAATCTCAAGGTCGATTCATTTTCATCCAGGAGTTTAGAGATTTCTTTGATTGTATAAAACATTTTTCTCATTTTTTCCTCTCCTTTTTTAATTCTCTTTTCATTAAATCCTTCATTGAATCGAAAGGATTTTTATTCTCATATAGTATGGAATGAACTTCCCTTGCTACAGGCATATTTACTTTATATTTATCAGAAAGCTTACAAATTGATTCGGTCGTTCTAATTCCCTCTACAACTTCTACCGTATTAGCAAGAATGTCATTTAATTTTTCGCCTTTACCTAATTTTTCTCCCACGGTTCTGTTTCTGGAATACTCCGAAAATGAGGTAACTATAAGATCTCCAAAACCTGAAAGTCCGGCAAAGGTTTCACTCTTACCGCCCATTTTTTCTCCGAGCAAAGAAAGTTCAGCCATGGATCTGGTTAAAAGAGCAGCTTTGGCATTCAATCCGAGTTTCATTCCGTCGCATATTCCCGCTGCGATAGCGTAAACATTTTTAAAAGCCCCGCCAAGCTCGACCCCAACGATATCGGAAGAGGTGTAAATTCTTATTTTATCACTCGAAAGTACCTTCTGAACTATCAAAGCCTTATCGATGTTGGCTGAAGCGGCTACTAACGAGGTTGGGACTCCTTTAACAACCTCCCTGGCAATAGAAGGACCTGAGACAGCAACTGCTTCCCCTTTCTGTGAAGGAATTTCTTTCTCAATAATTTCTGATATTCTTAATAACGAATCCGGATCTATCCCTTTAGTAAAACTTGCAATAATTTTATTTCCGTCAAAGTATTTAGCGAAAAACTCAGCGGTTTCCTTTATTATATTGCTGGGTAAGACAAAAAAGGTGAAGAGCGAATTAATCACAAGCTCTTCCGGATTCGCTGTGATAACAATGTTTTCAGGGATTCTATATCCCGGCAGAAATTCTTTATTTTCCCTGTATTTTTTCAAGGCTTTGATTCGCGTATCAACCGGTTCAAAAAGTGTTACCTTTACTCCTATAGCGTTAAGATATAAAGCGAGGGTAGTTCCCCAGTTTCCTGCTCCTATAATTCCGACACTTGAATATTTCATAAGTTTTCCTGAAATTAATAATTATCCAAAAGAAGTCAAGGGAAAAGGTATCAGGTATACATGACTTACCAAGAAAGCATAAGCACACCCTTGACAAAACTTTGAAAATTTATAAGATGTAATTTGTTGTATAGTAAGAAGAGGGGAAAGTACCACTATATAAAAATTTATTAACTCATTGCATAACAAAAAGGAGGTAAGTTATGAAAGTAAAACGTATAGTGTTCCTAATTATTACTGTAGCTTTTCTTTTTAATTGTAGGTGTTATTTTTGGGGTCCAATAGCGCCAAAGTGTCGTCCTCACTCATGTGAAGATGTAATTATAGGAGTCAAACATTTAGATTGTATCGATTCCTTGTATAAAATAGATTTGAATAGTCTAAGGTATGTGTCGATAGCCCCTCTTTCGTTTAATTTACCGGATCTTCACGCCGGCTTAGATTACAATGTAGACGGCACCTTATACCTCGGTGTAGCCGCCACTGGAGACCTCTACAAAATAGACCCTGCTACCGGTGTTGCTACTCTTGTCATAAATATCCCTCTTTCTTATGGAGAGATAATGAAATGCATTGCTTTCGCCCCTGTAGAAGTACCCGGCCCGGATGGCAGCAGTTTTCCTGCCGGTACTCTTTTTGGAGCTGAAGACAGGATCCTTCACGCAGTCAATATTGAGACGGGAGAAGTTCAAGTAATAGGGGACGTTGGACGGAAAAATGACGCACTCGCTTTCTCTCGTGATGGAATCCTTTACGGCCTCGAAGGGGGTAATAGTCTTCACATAATCAATACTGAGACAGTAGGATCAAGCAAGATTATCGACGAACCATTAGGCTGCCATAATCTAACTTTCGCTTGTGAGGATTTTCTTTATTCGGCTGGTACCGTTTTATATAGACTTAACCCTGCAGGCGGGGATATGGATTCCCTGTGTAATGTATCAGGTAAAACGGCAGGCCTTGCTACTATGCCCTGATATAAAATAGCATTAAAGCTTTTTTATATTAAAATAAACAGGTATGAACTTGGAATCAGGTTCATACCTGTTTATATTTTATTGCTGTTTTCTTGGTATCTTTGTGGCAATCTGTGTTTCGGGTTTCATGTTACGAGTTTCGAATCTGGTGAATTCCCCAAATTGGTTAAGTGGTTAAGTTGTTGAGTAGTAAAAACAAACAAAAAAATCTCTGTGTCTCTGTTAATAACTACGTCGTGAGTCCTGAGTTAAAATAAAAAACAGTAAAAATATTCGTGTTATTTGTGTAATTTATTGTTCTTTGTTTTGTTGGTTAGTTGGATTGTGGGTTTGTGGGACCATCTCACCATCTAACGTTTTTGTGTCTTAGTGTATTTGTGGCAAAATTTTACCTAATTTGTTTATAAGGTACAAGATGACCAATTTATGAAGAACTACTTTCTTTTAACCAAATAAATGTTATGAAATTGCAATTTCTCGTTCAGTCTTATGTATTCAAGTTCCGCAAAATAAAGCCTAAGCATTTCTTCAAATTTAACTGGGAACGTAGTAATTACATAAGCTTCATTTTCTTTTTTAAAGAAATCTTTGAGGGCATAAGGGCTTTGGTTTTTCATGTATTTATAGAAAGGATAATAGCTAATTTTAAACTTATTCAGATATGCGGGCATCGCTTCTATATCACATAGGTAAAGTATGACGGGAATATTTTGTTTTTTAGACTTAAGAAAATCCTGGAGTAATCTTCTTGGCTGGTAATCTGCAATAAAATAATAGTAGTACAGGCTCTGGGTTTTCTTACCTTCCAGAATATCCCTGTTAGCCATTGTGCCAACTTTACCGAGCTGTACCGCAAAAGTTGCATAAGAGTAAATTATAATGCCCAGAGTTATATAAACCATTTTATTCTTCAATCTTCTGTGTGATAAGGCAAGATAAAGGAGTGTACCCGACCCGATCGAAAAAACGGGAAGAAGACTCACAAATATTCTATCCCATGGCTTATCGCCTCTTATATATGAGAAAATAAAAGGCAAAATAAACACAATCAAAAGAACTTTTGAATTTTCTATTATCGATTCTAATCTTTCTTTGCGAAATTTGATTTCCTTGTAGTTCAGAATTATGCCAATTAAAATTATTGCAATTATTAAATATCTAGCTGAAATAAAATAATAGATTACTTTGGGGAATATTTCCAAAAGTATTTTCGAGTTGAATAACCCTTGTGATTTTACGAATCGATTATTGATTAAATTCTTCCAGACAGGTATGTAGAAGAGTATTGATGTTATCCCTCCGGATGTCATTGCAATTACCATATATAAAAATTTTTTAGTTCGTTTTTGCCAGAATTTGATTAGATATACGATACAAAACGCTAAGACAGGATAAAGGTTTAACGGAATAGTATAAAGCAAAAGCGCAACAATAATACCGATACACAAAAATTTACCCCGGGTGGGATCGTTTCCGTACGCAAAAATGAGATATATCAGAATGGATACGAACATCACGCTTAAAATATATCCCCTTATTTGTAGTGCAAAATTATATAAAGGTATAGAGGTGACAAAGATTATTAAACTAAAATTTGCGATTTCTCTGTTGAAAAATTTTGTTCCAATTCGGTAAACGAACGCAATTGTTACTAAAACATAGGAAAAATGTAGTAAACGAATTTTATAAGGCGAATCCATAAGGGTAGATAACTCCCTGATTCCTAGAGCCTTAAGGTAAATATTGTTAAGCAGATTATGGAGAATATGATTGTTTGGTAACGGATAATATGTAAGTGTAGTTTTTATTGAAGTGAATACAAAATGGCGAAGAGTAAAGATTTCGTCATACCAGAAATCCAGATTGAGGATTCTCAAAAGCGCAATCAGAAAAGGTATTGAAATTATCAATCCAATTGAAATTGTAGATTTTATAGGATTTCGAATATTTTTGAATGCCATTTCATTAGATTTGCATTTTTTTCGAAAGATATTCATATAATTCCACGTATTTTTAAAATAATACCTCTGTTTTTTAAATAATACGCATGTTTATTCTGTTAACTCACACTTGAAATATTGTTTTTGAACTTGGAGGTTTTTTATTTTCAGAGATAAAAATATGAGTATTTGATAATTTGTCAACAGGTGGCTTTTTTGTAAAAGATTACTTTTCTATTATACATAAATAAAGATATTATTTATATACATTATCATAAAACATGCTTTCCATTGACTAAAGAACAAAGCTATATATATTTAAGCTCGAATAACAAAAAGTTTTTATATCTATCGTAAGGAGGCAGTTTGATATTAACAGTAGTTATACCGGTTTATAACGAAAAGGATACGATTCAAGAGGTTATCGAAAGAGTCAAAAAGTCTCCAGTGGAAAAAGAAATTATTATCGTAGATGACGGCTCGGATGACGGGACAAAAGAAGTTTTGAATAGTATAAAAGAACAAAGGAAAGATATTCGATTCGTATATCTCAGTAGAAATATGGGAAAGGGACAGGCAATTAAGAAAGGGTTTTCGTTAGAAAAAGGCAAATATGTGATTGTTCAGGATGCCGATCTTGAGTACGACCCGAATGTGTACCCTAAATTACTTAAACCATTACTAAACAAAGAAGCTGATGTCGTCTTTGGTTCGAGACTTCTAAATAAAGCCAATAAAGGTGATTGGTTATTCTATATAGGAAGAGTTTCTATTACTTGGGTGGCTAATATTCTATATAAGAGTAATTTAACAGATGCGTATACATGCTATAAAGTACTGCCCTGTGATTTTGTCAAAAATATAAACATAAAAGCCAATGGTTTTGAATTAGAAGCCGAACTTACAGCTAAAACGCTTCTTGCAGGAAAAAAGATAAAAGAAATTTCCATAAGCTACAACCCTCGTTCTATAAAAGAAGGAAAAAAAATATCATGGAAAGACTGGTTCCGGGGTGTGAAAATGTTACTTGCCTTGAGATTAAAAAATAAGTGGTTAACTTAAAGAAAGAAAAAGTCCCAATAATTATAATTTTTTTTTCAATTATCCTTGCTTTGGTAACTTTTTCTTTTATCCCTTTTCTCGGAGGCGATAATTTTGCCTATTTCTATCTATCCAGAGCACTTATACAGGGCAAAGGTTATATTGAATTATGGAATCCAAATCTTTCCTTGCATACCGAGTATCCTCCTCTTTTCCCGATACTACTCTTACCAGCGGCTTTTTTCAATTTCTATCTGTTAGCAAAGGTAATTGTTTTCTTATGTTATATATTTTCATTGTTCTTTTCTTATCGGTTATTTCAAGAATTAAACGGCCCGAAATCTAAAGATGCGACATTAATTGGACTTTTATTCCTTGCTTTTTCCCCTGCGCTAATTGAATATAGTAGTTGGGCTCTTTCTGAAATTCCCTATATACTAGTTTCTGTTTTATCTTTGTATTTTTGGAGTAAGAAAAAGCATAATACTTCATTATTTTTTGCGGTTTTGGCTTTTTTTACAAGAATAGCAGGTATTACTTTATTGATCACTATAAGCGTTTTTTATTTTTTCGAATTCAGGGAAGGTAAAAAGAAGATTGTTTTCCCTTTGATTGCTTTCTCGTTTGTGTCTTTTTGGATGATTTACGCGCACCTTTTCAAGGATCCTTATCATGAATCTTATTTGCACCAGCTTCTACTTAAGAATCGTTTTAACCCAGCTTCAGGAAATATTAATGCTCTGGATCTACTGATTCGGATAGTCAAAAATATCTGGGCAATGCCTTCTAAAGTTTTTCCGCAGATATTCTGGGGAGAGCTTAAGAATTTCCCATTTTGTTTATCTATTGGAGTTATAATTACAGGATCAGTATTTTTGGGCATATTCGGTAATAAAATTTTTCCTATAAAAACACAAAAAAAGGCAGGAAAAGATACATCAATGTTTGTAACCACAAATCTTATGAATGTTTATTTGCTTTTATACTTGTTAACAGTTTGGGCCTGGCCGCTTATATGGTCTGCCGATAAGAGATTTTATTTGCCTATATTGCCTTTGGTTGCTTTTTGGGGCGGAAAAGGCGTAACAGTGGCACTCAAAAAACTTCCTGAAAATGTTAAAAAGAAACCTTTGTCTTTTGTTATACCAGGTATATTAGCAGTTCACTGCATTTTTACATCCTTATTAAATTCGGGTGAAATTTGGAGAGATAATAGCACATGGATCAATCACGGAATTCCCCCCAAAGAATACCGCCATTTTCAATTTTACATAAATGTTGAGAAATGGGCTTCCAGTGAAAAAATACCAAGTAATGCTGTTTTCATTGCAAGGAAAGCACGATCTTTTTATCACTTTACCAATTTTCATGCTACCCGAGTCCCAATAATAGGAGATCTGCAAGGTTTTAAGGATGTTTTAGAGAAATATAAGATCAATTATATTACAGTTTGTGTTTTTTTTGACTCAGCAGATATGCTTTTCACCGTAATAAAAGCACTTGAAAACGAATACGAATTTACCCCCGTTTACGTAGAACCTGATAAAAGCGGAGTTGTGTTTGAGTGCAAGAAAAAATTATTGCCAAATAAATAAATCCGTGGCCAATTATTTTTTTGTGTGGTGTGAGTTTGTAGTGTCCTTGTGTCTTTATGGCTATTTCAGTAAATCAAATTAAGAATCCAGCCAACGAAAAAAGCAGAAGAGATCATTATCGCGGAGGATTTGAGAGTATCCCAGAAGCCCAATTCCTTAAAGAGAACGACAAAAGTCGCCACACATGGAAAATACATTGTAAGAACAACGGAAGCAGTAATTAATTGTCCCATAGACAACCCCAGGGGCGCAAGCATACCTATTGCTACGTCCTTACGCAAAAAACCTATAAAAAGTGCAGCTATTGCTTCCGCCGGAATACCCAGAACTTTGGTTAATAAACCTCCGAAAATTCTAGACGTGAAATTTATAAAACCAAGGATGTAGAATAAATTTACAATAAAAACACCAATTAATACAAATGGAAGAGCCTCCCTTAAAAACCAACCTACTCTTAAGTATACTTTCTCAAGTAAAACCTTAAAGTAAGGAACTCTATATGGCGGTATTTCCGCGAATATCTCAGGACTTTCCCCCGAAACGTATCTGGCCATAATTTTACCTGTTATAATCCATACTAAAAACAATGTAATAAAGACCGGAGCAATTCCTTTTACCCCATATTTTCCAAGCAAACCGAATATCATAGCGGTCTGAGCCATACAGGGAATAGAGATCGACATAACTGTTGCGGCTATAAATCTTTCTCTTCTAGTCTCCATAATCCTTGTAGCTAAAACACCCGGAACATTACAGCCAAAAGCGAGAAACATAGGTACAATACCCATTCCATGGATACCGATCTGATGCATAAGACGATCCACAAGAACCGCTAACCTCGGCAGATATCCCGTATCCTCGAGAATAGAAAGAACAAAATAAAAACTGATAATATAGGGCAAAACAGCTGCTATTGGTATAAAAAGGCCTGTGCTCAAAAGCCCGAAAGATTGGTAAAAATCGATTTTTCCTTCTATCAATTCCCCTATGATAATTTTATTTAGCAAAGTTCCATCACCTAAAAAAACCGAAAGCTTCAATAAAACAGGCATCCATAAATTTTCGAAGAGGGGAGCAAAAACAAAACCTATCAAACCTTCTCCGATTAAACGGATAATTACAAAAGACAAAAACAGAACTACACCCGAAAAAAATATTCCGAGTAAAGGATGAGTCGAAATTTCCTCAAGGATTTGAAGGAAAGTGTGATGGTGGTGTTTGATGCTTTGAGTTTTATTGATAATCTTGCCAACCAAATCCCATATATCTTTTTTCTTTACTTTTAGATTTGCCGGTTTTGCATCGCTCAGTCTTTTCCTTAACTCTTGAATTCCGAAACCTGTAATAGCCACAGTTGGCATCACCGGAACCTTCAGAAACTTGCTTAGATTGTCGACATCTATATTAATCCCCTTATGCTTTGTTTCATCCCAAAAATTCAATAAAACTACAACAGGAAACTTGGTAGATAATAATTGAAGCGTAAGATTAAGGTTTCGTTCAAGGTTTGTAGAATCAATCACATTTACTATTACCGTTTCTTTAGGATCGCTGTCATCAATGATCTTTTTAGCCACTTTTTCCGCGGGGGAATCCGGATCAAGCGAATAAGTTCCGGGAACATCTATTACTTCGATATCATTATCTTCTATCCTCATTTTACCTCTGAGATATTCGACGGTCGTTCCCGGATAATTAGAAGCAATGACTCTTACTCCGGTAAGTCGGGTAAATATCGCGCTTTTTCCTACATTGGGGTTACCAAACAATAAGATTCTTTTCACTCGCTTACCTCTTCAACAAGTATAGTGCTCGCCATTCCTCTGCCTACGGCAATTTCACAGTTACCAACCCTTACGATAACAGGACCCAAAAAAGGGTGCATAGTAATCTTCTTTATAATCACACCTTCTCTTATCCCCATATTTGCGAATCTTCTGCACCAATTTCCTCCCCTTCCCCTTCCCCCTCCCCCTCCCATTCTCCTTCTCCCAGCTCCATGCCTCATTCCTGCTATACGTCCCTCGCCTCTCCCGACGGATTTCACTATAAGGGGAACATTTTTTCTTGCTTCAAGAAGAGATATCATAATTTACATAAACCTCTTTAGATTTGAGATAAGAATCCATCTTATCACATGTTTCTTCCGAAACTACATGCTCGATTCCACAAGCGTCTTTATCAGCGACCTTTTCGTCGACATTTAAAACCTCAATCAAAAAACTCCGTATCAGTTTATGCTTCCTGTAAATAGCATGCCCTATTTCATTACCTTTTTCTGTAAGCTCTATATACCCGTACCTTTTATGTTTTATCAAGCCATCGCTTTTTAGAGCTTTTATCGCGTAATTAACACTGGCAAGAGAAACATCCATGTGCGAAGCAATGTCTTTAACCCTGGCTACTTTCTCTTCTTCGCAAATCTCACATATTGCTTCGAGATAATCTTCCCTGCTTTTCGTTAATTCCATTTTTCACCTCCAATGTTAGACATATCTAACAATATAAGGCATGTTTATCTTTTGTCAAGCCGCATTGATAAATCAAATATTAAAAATCAAAAAGCAAAATTACAAAAAATAAAAAAGATTGGCCACGAAGAACACAAAGGCACAAAGAAAAAAATAATTTGTGTAAGTTATTTAATTTGTTGTTGCTGTCCGGTATTATGTTAGCGGTTATTAAATAAACACAATGAAATCTAGGGCTGGGGCTTTGTGTTTTAGTGTCTTTGTGGTGATCAGCAGCGGCTCTGCCGCGCTGGGGTTTGACTATTCTGAAAAAAGGATTATATTGAAGACAATTAGATGGTTATTGTGTAGAATTTTTATATGTATGGAACTTAGGATTAAACGTAAGGGTCATATTGCATAAAAGGAGGCTTTTTTGATTAGAAAAATCGTTTTTTTTGTATTTATTCTTCTGTTTGTTATGGATTGCGGAGAAGAAAAAGGTTATTTGAAAATCTGGCTAATAGACGCACCACCTCCACAAGACACGGAGCACATATACTTAACAATAGTAAGAATTAGATTAAGAGATGAAGCGGGAAATGTCTCAACTATTGAGCAAAACATACATACAATTGACGTCCTGGATCTTATCGGTGGAATTGCGGCACCGCTTACGTATAATTATAGGACCATGGACTATTTTATCGAAGTGGAACCCGGAAATTATAATAGTGTATTGTTATTACTAGCTGAGATAAACTACGTTGTAAGGGGCGATGACAGTTTAGAAGATTCCTTGTTAATTCCCGCCGACGAGCCAATTGAATACGAACTTTATGAGGACTTCACTATATTACCCGGAGAAGACCTTACAATTGTCGTTGATTTTGACGCTTCAAAATCAATAAATTGGGAATCGTATCCTTACGAGCTTACTCCACACTTTAGAATATTTCAAAGTTCAGATGCAGGATTTATAAGAGGAAAAGTAAAAGATATCTCAGGTGCAGCTGTAAAATTTGCCACTGTACAGGCTGTAAGTTCAACAGATACCATGACAGCATTGTCGGTGGACTTAGATACTACTTATTCATACTGTTTGATAGTTCCTGAGGGTACTTATGATATTAGCGCTTCCGCAGACGGTTATATCATATCCGATACCATATATAACGGAGTTAATGTAGTCGTGGATTCTATCTTAGAGGGTTTTGACTTTACGCTTGAATAAGTAGATATATATTGAAGTTTTAATTTCGGTAAGAATATTTAGAAACCGGGGCGGGCGCACTTTTTTTAAGTGAACAAGGAGGTATATCACATTTGTGTAGTGATATATTTGCCGACACCCCGGCATGGTTTATTTATACAAAAAATGTAAAAAAGCGCAAGGGGTGTTTTTTAATGTTTTTCCCAGATTATTTAAAGAAGATTGTCATAAGAACCTTTCGATTCTGTTCTTACTATAACATAACGCGGCAAAGCCGCTAAAATGCAAAAATAAAATATCAAAATGTAAAACTACAAATCAAATTTTAAAAATTCATTCTCACACAGAGCTACAGAGAACACAAAGTTTTTTCTTTATTCTAACTTCTTTGTTAACAACAAATTACACGAATAAAACAATTTTTTTAAAACTATTTGACCATTTTTTAATTTAACCATTCAACACCGATGCGAAGAATTTACGAGATCAATCCGAAGGAACTACCAATAATTTATTTCCTTCGTCTATTACCCGGAGCTTACCGTCCCCACGTTTTGCTCTTTCGGCGATCCACTCGTTTGGCGCGGCAATCGAAATGAACCCTCCCGGTTTCACTTTTTCCGCCGGGAGTTCAGAATATAAATAAAGTTTGATTTTCTGCTGCAGCATTAACTTCAAAACCCTATCCGTTTTCCATAAATATAATTCAAAATTCTTGTCGATCCAATCCGTAGCCTCGTTAAGCGGTTTTTCTTTTAATCTGACAAGATTATCCCAGAACAGGGCTTTTGAATTTTCGCTTGTCGCAAGACCCCTTACCTCCTCCGGTTGATTGGGTTTTCCTGTACATGGCGCTATGATAAGAGCTTCTCCTCCTTCTTCAATCGCGTATTTAAGTGCCATATCAAAGGAGTTTTGAACACCGTACAGGGTATTGCAGGCAGGAGGTCCTCCGGGTGAAATGACCACATATTTAGTACGGGGTAACTTAAAAGACGCTAATTTATCTACCGCTTTTGTCATCTGCATCGAGACTTTATGAGGATTGCCTGCTGCTATCCACTCGATGGTCGATTTTGTTGAAACCATATCTAAAAGAAACACAGGAATGCTTTCTTCCTTTAGCTTACCGTTACGTAGGACATAACGCTCGGATAATTTTCTGACATCTCTATTATCTTCTGCGAACGGGTTTTCTTTTCTCGACTCATCCTCATGATAGATAATTCGTCCCGCGGCGCTCAAATTGTGTTTTAAGGCATGTTTATGCGTCGAAGCTATCGTATTCCTGGAACAGAGACCCGGACAAACCTGCTTATCCACGACACTATACCCGTTCATATAATGGTATTTTGATTCGTGCCCGTAAATCCTTACTTCGTTTTTTAACCACTCTTTTGAAACTTCTGCATCTGTACCCAGTGGAGTTTTACCAAGATCGATATAATTATCACTGTTGCATTCATTTACGATAACGTTAGTTTCATGACCAAATTCTTTAGCTGTTTCTTTGATGAAGGTTACAATCTTTCCGCAATAAACTTTCGGATCATGAGTGCCATTGGCAATAAAAATATTAAGGCTTTTTGGGTTCCCTTTAAATATTTCGTTCATCATTACAGAAACAATCAACTCCTGAAGCCCTGAGCGAAATTCGTCGCTAATCACCAAACCCACTTTTTCCCCTTTAACCATATCCTTAACCGGAAGAGAATCAATAGGGTTCTTAATTGCTTTCTCTATCTTGCCCTTCATTTCCGCTTCAGTCATATTTGTAGAGGATTTTCTGGGTTTAACCAAATCTCCCGCAAGAAAATCTTCTGGAATTGAAAGATTAATTTTTTCTTTGCCGTAGGATATGTTTAGGTTTTTATTCATAAAAGTTATACACAAGAATAAGCTGTTTGCTTAAAAAAACAAGGAATATAATTTTATCCCATCTCCACAAGAACAGTGTTTTCGTTTTTCATGTTTGCAAATGGAATAAAATTATCTTTTATCTCTTTTCCATTGATGATTACTTTTTTTACGCCTTTCTGAACACCCGAATCGTTTCGGACTTTTATATTAAGTCTTTTATTTCTAAATTGTCTGCTTACGCTGAATTCTTTCCAATCTGACGGAATACAGGGATTGATTTTTAAGCCCTCGTAATCGGTCCTGATTCCAAGAATATATTGAGCCGCAGTATAATAAGCCCATGTAGCTGAACCGCTTAACCAGGGTAGGCGAGAGGCGCCATACCGGGGACTATATTTGCTGTGTGTATACTGGCAATAAACGTACGGCTCTATTTCACGTACTTCTGCTTTTGTATTGTACGCGGCAGGCATAAAAGCACGTAAATATTTATAAGCCTGATCACCGTTACCGAGTATCGTTTCCGCGGCTACAGCCCACCCTTGAGTATGGCAGAATATAGAAGCATTTTCCTTCATTCCTTTGTTGAAAAGAGATGCTTTCACAACTCTATGGTCTGTTTTTTCATAAGCAGGACTAACCACCATAATACCGTAATCTGTAGCCAGTTGTTCTCTTACTGCTTTCATTACTTTTTCGCTTTGTTCCTTAGTCGCATGACCGCTTAGAACAGACCAGGATTGCGGGTTGAGCCAGAGAGAACCTTCATCGTTTTCTTTTGAGCCAAATTTCATACCATCATACCTGTAGGCCCGAATAAACCAATCTCCGTCCCAGGCATGTTTATCAAGATTCTTATCCAGAGTCTCAAGATGAGGTTTTGCCCAAGCGACTTCGTCGCTTCTCTTTAACATCTCACAAATATCAATATAAGTTTTAAGTGCGTAACGGAGTTGAAACGCGACAAATACTGTTTCTCCTTCGTAACCGAGTTCGAGACAGTCATTCCAATCCGCGTACAAACCACATGGAAGACCATGCGCGCCCATGTGATCCAGACTGAACTTTATGGCTCGCTTCATATGTCCAAGCACAGTGTCTTCACCTTTATCTGCATAGGGAAGTACTTTATCGTAAAATGAAATATCGCCCGTTTCTTTTACATACGCTGGAATGGTGTTAAAAAGCCACATACAATCATCCGAGCGAAAATCTTCCCCTTCGGGAGGTTCTTCTTTTCCGTGATTATGAGCCCAGGGGCGAACCACCGGCATTGCTCCGCCTGAAGAAACCTGACCTGTTATCATAAGCTCAAGACGCCTGCCTGCCTCTTCGGGGATTAAATGCAGCACACCTAAAATATCTTGCACCGTATCCCTATAACCCAAGCCGTCACGTTCTCCGCTGTAAACGAGGCTTGCAGCGCGCGACCACGTATAAGTCATAAGACAATTAAAAGGATTCCACATATTCATCATACTATCGAATTCTGGATCGGGTGTTTTAACCATCATTCCTTCCAAACGGTCATGCCAATATTCTTTGACTTTATTGAATTCATCATGAACCTTATCGATATTTCCAAATTCCCGGATTGCTTTCTTCCCTTCGATAGCTGCTTTACCTATACCCATAATAACGACCATTTCTTTTGACTCTCCGCCCTTCAAATCAACATCTATTTGCAAAGTACCACAGCCATTATCGCCTTTGGCGAGGGAATTTTTACATTCACCTTCTTCTACTACCAGCGGATTGTGATAGGAACGATAAGGTCCCAGAAAAACTTCACGGTCTGTATCATATCCCGTAATTTCGCCGCCGGCAACACCGAGAAATGTATGCCTGTTCCCGTCGTGATTTTCGAAATCACTGCTTGAATCATCCGGAAGCAGCACATTTATTCCATGGTCGATTATGTTGTCCACAACCTCCATACCGAGAATAGCCTGAGTGTATTGAAGATTAACCGTATCTTGCCACATAAACCAGTTGTTGGCATATTCCAAGAAAGTAAACAACCTCAAGGAACGCCTTTTTGAATCCTCATTGGTTATTTTAAAATTCCAGCATTCAAAATAACGGTTTAATGGAACAAAATACTTGGTCTCAGTTTTAATTTTTGAATATTCTGAGGATATAATTGTATAGGCGGTTCCGTGGCGACATTCCGATTTATATTTATCGAGAGGCTTACCCACAGGCTGCCAGGAAGCAGACCAGAAATCTTTGTTATCCCGGTCATGAATATAAATATAACGTCCTGGCTGATCCATAGGAATAGAGTTGAAGCGAAGACGCATGAATCGCCCTTGCGCAGAAGATTTAAGAAAACTGTAACCGCCGGCGTTATTCGTAATAATTGCACCATATTCAGTAGAACCAAGGTAATTGCTCCATGATTTCGGTGTATCCGGTCGCTCTATAACATATTCTTTATTCTTATCATCAAAATAACCAAATTGCATTTTTTCCCTCTCTTAAATCTGCTTATTTGGGTTCGCTTTAATATAATTGATTAATTCATCTACCTGTGCAAAAGCAAGAGAACAAGTTGTATCAGCCGAGCCATAAAAGATTGCTATTCTTCCTTTTTTCGCACAATGAAGTGTTGCGCAGGGGAAGATAACATTGTCGACAAACCCGGTTCTTTCGTAAGGAGCTTCAGGAGTCAAAATATAATTCTCACAATCGACAATAACTTTTGAAGGATCATCGATGTCCAACAATGCTGCTCCCATACTGTATATGAATCCGCTGCAGCTCTGACAAACACCATGGTATATCAAGAGCCAGCCCTCTGTTGTTTCTATTGGAATAGGTCCTGCTCCAAGCTTTACGTTTTTCCACCAGTAATGAGTAGTTTCCATAACTAATCTATGTTTACCCCAATAAGTCATATCAGGACTCTTACTCAGATAAATATCTCCAAAAGGAGTGTGTCCATTATCGCTCGGGCGGTTAAGCAAAACAAAATTGCCGTTTATCTTTCTTGGAAATAAAACTCCGTTACGGTTAAATGGCACATAAGCGTTTTCAAGTTGGATAAAAGTTTTAAAGTCTTTGGTTTTAGCGATTCCAATCGTTGGACCATTAAAAAAATTACACCAGGTAATATAATAAGTCCCTTCTATCTCGACTAATCTCGGGTCATAACCGTACAGAATCGGTTCCGCAGGAGAACCGTCCTCATTTTGAAACTTAATTATTTTTTCTTCGATATCCCAGTGGATTGCGTCTTTACTTCTTCCCAGATGCAAATTCGGATATCCGTTCTTGTGGTCAGCTCGAAAGACTCCGATGAACTCTCCTTTATAAGGAATTACAGCACTGTTAAAAACTCTCAAACCCTTAAGAGCATCTGTTCCAACCACAGGATTTTTATCATATCTCCATACAATATCCGTACACCCCTCGGGTCTGTCCTGCCAGGGAATATTAGGTAGCGGATCGCCAATAATTGTACTTCCCATCTTCTCCTCCTTTAGTTTACAATCAAGCAGTTACAGCAGCATTTTCACCGCTTTTTTTTCTTCTCTCTTTCAATTCTGCTTCTATCTCTTCTACATGTTTTTCGTCTAAGGGATATAGGAACGATAAGATAAGCAAAGATAAAACACCGAGTCCAGCGGGGATCAAACTAAACAGCATAATCAAACTTTTTAGGCTCTCCTGAGACTGTGCCTGATTTGGCTGGAATCCAACCTGTGACATAAGCATAAGCGCGATATAAGCTCCTATAGCCCATCCCATTTTCTGTGACATGGTGGAAGCGGAAAAGACTAAACCCGTTGCCCTGCGTTTGTTTTTCCACTCGGCGTAGTCGGCTGTATCAGCGTACATTGCCCACAGTAATACACTGAGCGGCCCGCCGGTTATTGAACCTGTGAATTGCAAGACAAAAATCCAGCCGATTTGTTCGGCGCTCATCAAATAAAAAGCAGCTGTGCTTGTTATTGCAATAATAAAAAGGACTATAAAGGTCCTTTTTTTACCGAATTTTTTCGCAACCAGGCTTACGAGCAATGCTCCAACGAGGGACGCGATTTGCCCTGTCCCATTAAACAAAGAGGTTATCGTGTTAAAATCATAGATATGTTTTCCAAAAAACGGAAAAGAGAGCTCCCGGGAGCCGATAACATATTTAAAGTAGTGTACTGTAACACTGCTCCTGACAGCTACGAAAAGGATAAAAGTAATAGTGGTTGCGAGAAGAATGAGCCAGGGGCGGTTAGTTACTAATTCGTGTAGATCTTTCTTAATAGATGATTTTTGTGTTGGGGGTGGTTGAACCCGCTCGCGCGTACCTTTAAAAGCAATCAGGAAGAAAATAACGGCTGCTATACCATAGATTATGAAAGATAATTGCCAGCCACGCGCGTCATTACCCCCGCCAAGTTTCTTGGTCATAGGCAACAGGGAGAATGAAACGATAGTGCCTGCCAGAAACGCAAAAATAAATTTAATCGAGGAAACGGCGGTACGTTCGTTCGAATCCGGCGAGATAACACCAAGCATTGCAGTATAAGGAATATTGATAGCCGTATAAAGCATCATAATAAGGTTAAACGTAACATAAGCCCAGATAATTTTTCCCGTCGGTCCAAAGTTCGGAACGGTAAAAGTAAAAACTCCGACGATTGCGAATGGCACACAAAGCCAGAGTAGATAGGGGCGAAATTTCCCCCATCGGGTTTTTGTACGGTCAGCCAGCATACCCATCACAGGGTCGTTTACACCATCCCAGACACGACTCATAAGAAATAGGGTAGCCGCTGCAGCAGCCGGAATAACAAATACGTCTGTGTAGAAATAAGTGAAGTATAACATGAAAGTCTGCCAGTAAAGCACCGAAGCGAGGTCCCCGAAACCATAACTTATTTTTTCGCTCATCAATAGTTTGTTATTATCTGAACTCATATATTTCTCCTTGTTTTCTTTGTTATTTTAAATTTTATGGAGCCTATCATATCAGGCTTTCTCCAGTTTATCATACCAGTTAAATTTCAGGAATATCGAAGTTATCGCAAGAACACCAATACCTATATACATTCCCGTAAATTGTCTTATAACAAGATAGATAGGTATTAAGACAAAAGTCATCTGCCAGATGGTACCTACGATTACGTTTACCATATCACGTGAAAAATCTTTATTTCTCTGGAAATCTGGGTTTTCTTTTTTAACCTTTTCATAGATGGGTTTCCACAATCCCCATGGACGCACCTTCTTGTAAAAATCTATCAAAAGCTCGTCTTTCTCCGGAGCTGTTAGCAATGTACCTAAAATAGAGGCAGCAGTACTTATCAACAGTACTACCGGGAAAAGAGCAAGATTTGCTTGAATTCCGAATAAAACATCAGGGTTTCCGATAGCAAGAGGTAATATTATAGCCGCCGCCATACCGGAAATCATGCCATAGAAAAATCCATATCCGTTAAACCTCCACCAGTACCACTTAAGAACATTGGGCGCAACATATCCTCCCCAGAGCCCTGAAACAATCCACATCGTTATTTGATGTATCGATTTTCCCAACATTCCGAAAACGAGACCTAAAATAATAAGCAAAAAAGTGCTAATATAACTTATAGTAACATATCTCTTTTCTGAAGCTTCTTTATTTATATATCTTTTATAAATATCATTAACAATATAAGAAGCGCCGCAATTAAGTGTTCCGTCGTAAGTACTCATAAAAGCGGAAATAAGTCCCGCCAGAATTAGACCTACGAGGCCCACAGGCACGAAATTATGCACAACATAGGGAAAAATTTGTTCGAAGTCTACACCTGCGCCCATCGCGCTAAGCTGGGGGCTGAAGAAAACCAGTCCCAAAACACAGATACCCGTTACAAGAAGATATCGGGGGAAAAATAATACAACAGTAACAAAAAAACTCATAAGGGAAGCTTCTCTTGGATTCTTGGTCGCGAGTATTTTCTGCATGTCATAATTCGGAGCCGGTCCCGCTCCGCTCACCAATACACCTTTAAAAAGCATCATCATAAGGACAATACCTGCTAGTGAAAAACCATCACTGGCTATTCTGTCATTTATAGCAGGCATCAAATTTACCCAGTCCATACTAAGACTGCTCCATCCAAACCGAAGGCTGTCCCAGCCCGCCGGTATCGCTGCCTGTATAGCATCGAAAGAAGTATGTGTAAACGCGATATAACCAATAAATACGGACACAACTGTAAGTATGGAAAACTGAAAAGCGTCGGTAACCAAAACCGCGAACAAACCACCCATAATAGTGTAAATACTCGCGATACTCATTATAATTATTCCGTATGTATTAGCGGAAAGGTCCCATGGGAGAAATATCTGAGAAAATTTACCTATTCCCTGGAAAGCGTATGCGAGAAACCCTGTCGTACTTATAATAGCAAAAACAACAACACTGATATCCGAAAGCTGCGCTCCGCGGTCATGCCCAAACCTGGTTTTTATCCACTCGGCACCGGTTATAGCATTAGAACGTCTAAGCCACTTAGCAAGATATACCATCAGAAAAACCTGGTTGAACACGGGCCACACCCAGGGTAAGAAAGCTCCTTTTATTCCGTAAATAAAAAGCCATGTAACCAACATCATGGTACCTGTTACATCGAACATACCGGAAGCATTCGCCAGACCTAAAATATAAAAAGGAACTTTGTTTCCGCCCAAGAAGTAAGCTCTGATATCTTTAGCTGCCCATTTTTTTACGACTATACCTATAGCGACTACGATTACAAAATAGGCTATTATAATGCCTATATCGATTTTGTTCATAATACCTCCCTTCCGAAAATAATATTTTCTCGTTCAATCAAGAAGATTATCCTAGAATAACTTCAACTTCGTGAGATTTTCCGTCAGTGAATATCGGAACTTTATTTCCTTCTATTATTTTACCATCTACTTTTAAATTTTTTATTCCTTTGCTTTTCTTATTTGGATTACCGACTTTTATATCATAAACCGCACCCCTGAATTTTCTCCTGATTTTAAACCCATCCCAATCAGATGGAATACAGGGATCGATAATAAGGCCGTCGTAATCCGGTCTTATTCCGAGAATATACTGCGTAATTGCCACGTAATTCCAAGCTGCCGTCCCTGTAAGCCAGGAGTTTTTGGCTTCGCCGCTTACGCAAGCATCTTTACCCGACACCATCTGAGAATAGACGTAAGGTTCGGTCCTGTGAATTTCGCCTATATCTTCAAGATACGCAGGGGCTATCCTTTTGTAATAATCAAAGGCATTATCGCCTCTGCCTATAACGGTCTCCGCAATCATAATCCAGGGATTATTATGACAAAAAACCCCTGCATTCTCCTTATATCCCGGAGGATAACTGGATATTTCCCCCAGATTAAGACAATATTTCGAATAAGCGGGATTCTGGAGAACTATACCGTACTTACATAAAAGTCTTTCTTTTACCGAATCGAGCGCCTTTTTCGCCTTACCGTCACGGAGTCCGATACCTGCCATAATACAGAACCCTTGAGATTCTATAAATATCTGCCCTTCTTCATTTTCGCTGCTTCCGACTTTCTCTCCATTATTATCATAAGCTCGGAGGAACCATTCTCCGTCCCACCCATGTTCATTTATAACCTCTATCATATTCTTCACATGTCTGTTTGCTTCTTTTGCCTCTTCTTCCTCTCCTATCTTTTTGCATATTTCTTCGAATTCTCTTCCGTAACAGACAAACATACCTGCAATCAGAACGGATTCGGCGACTCTCCCCTCCTTATTCTCCGTTGTCTGAAAAGATTCATCGGGATCTTCGGAAAAACAGTTTAGATTAAGACAGTCATTCCAGTCGGCTCTACCTATCAAAGGCAAATTATGAGGTCCAAGATTATTGATAACATGATAAAACGACCTTTTCAAATGTTCGAAAAGGCTTTCAGCTTTACCTTCGTCGTTATCAAAAGGAACCGATTCATCTAGTATGGAATAATCTCCGGTTTCCTTAAGGTACGCAGAAACCGATGCTATTAACCAGATAGGATCGTCATTAAAGTTACCACCTATCTCATCATTTCCTCTTTTTGTAAGAGGCTGGTACTGATGATACGCGCTTCCGTCTTCCATCTGGGTAGCAGCAAGGTCAAGAATTCTTTGTTTTGATTGCTCGGGTATTTGATGTGTACACCCTAACTGATCCTGATTCGAATCACGGAAACCTACTCCTCTTCCTATACCCGATTCAAAATATGACGCGCTTCTTGTCATATGGTAAGTAATTATACACTGATAGGGATTCCAAATGTTTACCATCCTGGATAATTTCTCGTCCGAATGCTCGAGTTGGTAAACGGAAAGAAGATTATCCCAGTATTCACTTATAGAAGCCAATTCTCTATCCACATCTTCAGAATTTTTTATTTTGACTATCATTTCTTCCGCTTTTGTCTTATTTATAATTCCTGGACCTTCCCATTTATTTTTTACGTCGTTCTCTACATAGCCAAGAATAAATACATAATCTTTTACTTCTCCTGCTTTCAGCTCGACTTCTATACAATGCGAACCTATAGGCTGCCATCCATGAGCTTCCGAATTCCTAGATTTTCCTTGAAAGACTACAGAAGGAGAAGAAAAATCATTGTAAAGCCCAAGAAAATCCTCCATCCGAGTGTCGTAGCCTTCTATTTCCGCATTCACAGAGTAAAAAGCAAAATGGTTTCTTCTTTCTCTGTATTCTGTTTTATGGTATATAACAGAATTTTTAATCTCTATCTCTCCTGTGGAAAAATTTCTCTGAAAATTTGTCATATCATCGAGAGCATTCCATAGGCAGAATTCGACAAATGAAAAAAGTTTGAATTTTTTCGTAGAATTGGATTTATTTGCGAGGCGAACCCTCTCTACTTCACCGCTGTACCCAAGAGGAACAAAATAGAGAACTTCTGCTCCAATATTATTTCTTACTCCAGTAATTTTTGTATAACCGAGACCATGCCGGCATTCATATTTATCCAATTCCGCCTTTACAGGCTTCCAGCCAGGTGACCATACGTCACCGTTATCGTTGATGTAGAAGTATTTTCCGCCGTCATCAACCGGAATATTGTTGTAACGATATCGGGTTATCCTCCTCAGCCTGGCATCTTTATAGAAACTGTAACCACCGGCAGTATTGGAGATCAGAGAAAAAAAACCGTCATAACCAAGATAATTGATCCATGGGTAGGGAACTCTGGGCGAGGTAATTACGTACTCTCTCTCTTTGTCATCAAAATATCCGAATTTCAATTAAAACCCCTCTCTATATTTACGCATAAAATGTAAAAAGCCTTCATTAAAGTATTATTCGAATGAGTTAAGCAGTCAATAATAATAAGCTTTAACGAATTGTCAAGAGCAGGTAAGTAACTTACTTACATGGCCTTATAGTAAGGGGACTAATACAAAACCTTAAATTGGGGTAAGGAAAGGGTATATAGATTCTTCGAAATTAAGTCCGGTAGTAAATAAAAACTATAGTAAAAATTTTTATAAAAAAAGAGGGCTGTTAAAACAGCCCTCTTTTTATTTTTTGACTATTTCTTTACTTGACTTTTACTTCGATCTCTTTAGGTTTTTCTTTCTCCGATTTTGGCAGAGTGATGATCAGGACACCGTCTTTAAATTCGGCATTCACTTTCTTTTCGTCTAAGGCGGATGAAAAACTAAAGGCTCTCCGGAAATTCCCGTAGGACCGCTCAACTCTGAGATAAGATTCGCCTTCTTCTTTAGTCTCTTCCTTCTTTTCGCCTTCTATTAGAAGGCTGTTTTCCTTTATCTTTATTTTCAGGTCCTTTTTATCTATTCCCGGGACTTCCAAAGTAATCGTATACTTATCTCCATCCTCCTTAACATCCGCTACCGGAAATACTTCCCTGCTTGACAGCGAACTGCCAAAACCCCGCAAAAAGTCTCTCATTACATTGTCGAAGTCCTCCCTGATGTCAAAAAACCTGTCCAAAGGATCGTAATTAACCAAATCTTTCTTAATCATAAAAGCACCTCCTGTTTTTAAGATTCTTTACTTAACTTTCATATCAATAGACGAATATGACGCCTTAAAAGTTCCGTCCCAAGTACCTTATTTTTTTAATAGCAAATAGCGCAAATTTCGCAAATAATTTTTTAATTTGACCATTTTCTTTTCGTTTATTCGTGTAATTCATTGTTTCTCTTGGTTGTTTTGGTGTTGGGGCACTTGACTTGTTTCTGTTGTTTGATATGTTGTTGTACTGATAAATATAATTTTTATAAAATGGAGGCATAAATGATAGGTGATTTGACCGGCGAGGTCCTGCAGGCGCTTTTGGAAACGGTGCCCTTCGAATTCTCTGTGTTAGATGAGAACGATAAAGTTCTTGCCTGGAACAAACATAAAACGAGAATATTTAAAAGATCTGTTGGCGTCATTGGCAGGGATGTTCGCGATTGTCATCCAAAGAAAAGCCTGGACAAAGTAGAAAAACTACTTCTTGAGATGAAGGAAGAAAAGAGAGAAAAGGCAAGATTTTGGATTGATCTTCCTTTAGGGGAAAAGGGCAAGCAAAAGATTCTCATCGAGTATTATGCTCTTAGAGGTAAATCGGGTAAGTATATAGGCTGCCTCGAGGTTACTCAAAACATAACCGATATTCAGTCACTGGAAGGAGAAAAGCGTCTTCTCGATTGACTTTCTGGATTAAAGCTGATCTTTTGATTGTTACAGAATAAAGCTTTTAGACTTTTGCCTTTCGCTGTTAGCAAGAATTTTTTACCAATTAACCAATCAACCAATTCACTAATTTACCATTTTTGCTTTTGCGGCAAAAATTCACCCCTTGACAAAAATAAAATAAGGAATATATTATTAGTAGCTCTACTAATTCGATAGAATTAGTAGAATAAGAAAAATTTAAAATTGGGGGTAAAAATGTCTGAAATAAAAGTTGATTGTATAAATGAAACGTGTCCCGTTCCTCTTGTGGAAACGAGGAAAGCTTTACGTAAAGTTTCTAAGGGTGATGTGGTTGAGGTTAGGGGAACGCATCAATCTTCCAAAAAGGAGATACCTATGGCAGTAAAATCGATGGGATTGGAGCTTTTGGGGGTTGAGGAGAAAGATGGGGTGTGGTCGATAAGGATTCGTAAATAGGAGGAGATATGAATAAAAAAGCGACTTTGATTGTTCATAGCGGAGATTTAGATAAGGTTTATAGCGCTTTTATTATTGGTCTGGGTGCTCTTTCTATGGGTATGGATGTTTCCATGTATTTTACTTTCTGGGGTCTCGAACGCCTTAAAAAGGGAAATCTGGATAAAGCTCCGCTTTCAAGAATGAATATGTTTGGACTCGGCAGATGGATGATAAGGCGAAAGATGAGGCGGGCAGGCGTGGCTTCTCTTGATGAAATGCTCAAAGACTTTGTTGAGCTCGGAGGAAAAATACTTGCCTGTGATATGACAATGGAGATAATGGGCGTAAACAAGGAAAATTTAAGGGATGATGTAATAAGTAATTATTGCGGTGTGGGAACTTATATAAAAGAAGCAATGGAGTCCGATGTAACTTTGTTTATTTAGAGAGGTGATTAAATATGGATAAAAAGACGATATATTTCGACAATGCCGCATCCAGCAGGATGGATGAAAGAGTACTGGAAGCAATGAAGCCATATTTTTTTGATGTTTATGCTGTCGCAACTTCCGAATTCGGATATTCTCTTGGAATTGAGGCAAGGGAAGCTTTAGATTCCGCGAGATTAAAAATACTTTCAGCTCTGGGGAATCCCGAAGGAAAGTTGATTTTTACTTCAGGGAGTACGGAATCGAGTAATATTGCTATTAAAGGAGTAGTCAGGAAGCTGTCAGGTAAAAAAGGAAAACACATAATTGTATCTAAAATCGAGGATTTTCCCGTTTTGAATAGCGCAAAGTCTCTCGAAAGGGAAGGATTTAAAGTTACTTATCTAGCTGTAGACAAGTATGGCCTTGTTGATCCAGAAGAGCTTAAAGATTTGATAACAGAGGATACTATATTGGTCTCGATTCAGCACGCGAATCAGGAAATAGGAACGATTCAGGATATAAAAACAATTGGTGAAATATGCAGCAAAAATAATGTAATTTTTCATTCTGACGCTACACATTCTTTTATGAGAGTTCCTCTCGATTTGAACAAGTTAGGTGTGGATTTGCTGACGATATCCGCTCATACAATACATGGCCCCAAGGGTATTGGCGCTCTTTACGTAAGAGAAGGAGTTCCAGTAGCGAAATGGATCGACGGTGGATTTCAGGAGTTTGATTTGAGGGCCGGCGTTGAGAACATTCCCGGAGCAGTTGGTTTCGCTAAAGCAGTCGAGCTGGTAGTAGAAGAAGAAAACGAAACACTTAAAAATTTGCGGGACTATCTTATAGAAAAAGTCCAAAAAGAGATACCCGATACTATCTTAAATGGTCATCCTGAGAAAAGAATTCCCCATAATGCCAATATAACTTTTCACTATGTCGAAGGAGAATCCATTACACTTCATCTCGATATGAAGGGTTTTGCCGTTAGTACAGGTTCTGCATGTTTCAGTAAGTCTCTCGAGGCAAGCTATGTTATATTGGGTATAGGAGGCGACCATGAGAGAGCCCACGGCTCTGTTCGCTTTAGTTTCGGAAGATATAATAAAAAAGAAGATGTAGATGATATAGTAGAGGCTCTTAAGAATATAGTAAAACAGTTGAGAGTAATTAGCCCTCTTAAAGGAGAGAAAGTGAGGTAAAGATGAAATTCCCATACAGTGAAAAAGTTCTTGAGCATTTTAGAAACCCAAGAAATGTTGGGAACATTGAGAACGCGGACGGAAAATCCACCGAAGGCAGTCCCGCGTGCGGGGATATGGTTTCCGTTTATATCAAAGTGGATGAAGAAACAAAAAAGATAGAAGATATAAAATTTGAATCGTACGGTTGTGCTTCAAATATAGCTACCGGATCTATAATAACGGAATTGGCAAAAGGTAAAACTCTCGAAGAAGCTAAAAAAATAGACTGGAAAGAGGCTTCGGATGCTCTTGGGGGACTGCCAAAAATAAAAACTCATTGCTCCGTGCTCGCAGTAGATGGTCTGCGGGCTGCGATTACCAATTACGAGGAAAAACACGGTCTTGTTAAAGAAAAAGTCCCAACGACGAAAGAGATCGTGCTGAAGAGACTAAGACACGTTATGAATCCCCTGGCAGGGCTCGACCTCGTAAGAACTAATTTGATAGATAGCGTTAAGGTGGAAAATGGAACTATAGAGGTATCGGTAAGTCTTCCCGAGGATCATCAATTTGCGAATAACATCAGGGAAGAAATATTAGAAAAACTTGAAAATCTTTGGGATGTTGATAAAGTTGTTGTTATATTTACTGTTTAGAAAAACAAAAAAGGAGTAAAAATGTTGAAAGAGAAAAAAGAAAGTAAAATGAAAGAAAAAGTTGAAGAAGCTATAAAAGATATTAAGCCATCTTTACGGGCTGACGGAGGAGATGTTGAACTCCTCGAAGTCACAGAGGAAGGAATAGTGAAGGTCAGGCTGATGGGAGCTTGCTCGGGATGTATGATGTCTCAAGTAACTTTGAAGTCCGGGATAGAAAATTACCTGAAGCAGCAAGTTCCTGAAGTTAAAGAAGTGGTTGCTGTTTGATAGTAGCGGGTAATGGTTAGGATTAAAAGAGTAAATAAGAAAACGGAGGTTTTTAGGTGATGAAATTTTCAACGAAAACGAGATATGGGATGAGGGCGATGATCGAACTTGCTAATTGTTATAAAGATAAACCGATTCTTTTAAAGGAAATTGCCGAACGGTTAGAAGTTTCCATGAAATATCTTGACCATATTGTTTCTTCTTTGAAAGCAAGAGGTTTAATAGTCAGAGTGAAAGAGGGTTATATCCTTGGCAGAGCTCCCGAAGAGATAAATTGTGGTGAGATAGTGGATGTGCTCGAGGGTTCTTTAAATCCCGTAGTTTGTATAGATTCACCGTCGTTTTGTGAGAAGTACAGGGAATGTAAAGCAAAAAAGGTGTGGGGAAAAGTCGGGGCTTCTATAAAGGAAACATTAGAATCCTTTACACTAGATAATTTAATAAATTATAAGGCGGCAAAGCCGCTGTAAGGAGTGAAAATGGATGTAAAGCATGTCGAAGGAGAAAAAAAGGGTAAAATAATGCTCTATGCGATATCCACCTGTGTCTGGTGTAAGAAAACGAAAAAACTACTTAATAGCCTCAATGTAGATTATTACTATGTAGATGTCGACCTTCTGGAAGAAACTGAAAGGGAAGAGGTTGAGAAAGAAGTTATGAAGTGGAATCCTTCATGTTCTTTTCCTACTCTTGTTATAAATGATAGAGAATCGGTAAGTGGTTATGACGAGGAAGAAATAAGGAGTAAAATTAAAAATGAATGAAAGTGATATTCCATCAGAGCAAATAGACAATCTATATAAAAAACTCGATTCTGAAGCAGAAAGTTCAGGATACCACCTTAATCCAGATGAGGAATTCACAAAAGAACTGGTGGAGGGTTTGCTTATAAACGAAAAGAGATACGGATACTGGGCATGCCCGTGCAGACTTGCATCTATGGTAAAGGAAAAAGATCTCGATATAATATGCCCCTGCGATTACAGGGATCCGGATTTAAATGATTATGATACATGTTATTGCGGGCTTTACGTCTCTCAGGCGGTTGTAGACGGAGAAAGAGAGGTAAAGAAAATACCGGAGAGAAGGCTTCCGAAAGAGGAAAGAGAAAAAATGAAGAAGGAATCCGGAAATAAATCAGTTGGAATATCGAAGCTGTCGAAACCAGTATGGCGTTGTAAAGTGTGCGGATATCTTTGCGGACGGGACGAGCCTCCGGGAGTATGTCCTATATGTAAAGCTAAAAAAGAACGTTTCGAGAAATTTTTGGAATGAAAAAGCAGATTGGACGCAGATGAACGCAGATAAAAAAGTAAAAAAGCAAATGAATTTTTTATAGAGGTTTGAGAAGGAAGGGAAAAATGAAAATCTTAAAAGGCATAAGCGCAAACACCGGTTTAGCTAAAGGTGTTGCTGCTGTTTACAGTGAGGAAGTAGAAGAAAATATTCCTCATTATATGATCGAAGAAGAAACAATAGACAGGGAAATTACCCGTCTAAAAGAAGCTTACGGTAAGACTAAAGAGGCAATAGAACAGATGTTGAAAGTTTCCGAGGAAATATTCGGTAAAACGGGTGAAGATATATTCGCAGCGCATAGTACTATTTTGGAAGATGAAGCATTGTTCGAGGAAATTGTTTCTCTTATAAAGAAGAGACTTATTAACGCGGAGCATGCTGTCAATGATGTTTTTGATGCTTACCGGGAGAAATTCAAACAAAAGAATTTCCAACTTTCGGAATTGACCCATGATATTATGGATGTTAGAAATAGGATTCTTTCATCTTTCGATGGTCTTACAGGGCGTTTCGAATGTAGTTTAAATGAGAGGCAACCTGTGATTGTTGTTTCCAGATCTTTAAGTCCTTCAATGGTCCTAAATATAGCCCGGAGTGATATGCTTGCTTTTGTGAGCGAAGAAGGAGGTTTTACATCACACGCGACTATACTGGCTCAGAATTTTGGCGTACCTATTGTGTTTGGAGTAGATGCCTTAGAAAATATCGAGTGCGGTGACAAAGTTATTGTAGATGCTTCGCTTGGGAAAGTCATAGTAAACCCGGATAAGGAAACAGAAAAATATTATGATAAAAAGATAAAAGAAGCAGAGAAACGTAAGCGGTTTTGTATTGTTAAAGAAGGAGAACCTACCCGGACAAAAAGGGGTCTGCGGCTTAATTTAAAAGCCAACATTAGCCTTCAAGCGGAAATAAAATTGCTTGAGGGGCTGAATTATGATGGAGTTGGACTCCTTAGGTCGGAATTTCTCTTTGCAAACCGACATAGAGCGCCGTCCGAAGAAGATTGGTTCAGGGTTTATAAAAATATTGCTGAAACTGCAAAAGATAAGAGTGTTAATATAAGGTTGTTGGATATTAGTACAGATAAGATGCCGACATATTTACATCTGCCTCCTGGAGAAAATTTTGATCTTGGAATACGCGGAGCAAGAGCTATAGATGTTTTCTATTATGCCTATTTAGATCAGATAAAAGCAATACTTCGAGCATCGGTTTACGGAAATTTAAGATTCCTGTATCCTATGATATCCGATATATCCGATATAGAATCATTCAGAGAGATAAGAAAAAAAGCAGAAGCTATTTTGCAGGAAGAGAAAAAGAAATATGGTAAATATATAAAGGAAGGAATAATGATAGAGACTCCTGCAGCGGCAGTTATGTCGGGGACTCTTATGGAATACGTCGATTTCGCAAATATTGGTTCTAATGATCTGCTCCAATATACACTTGCTGCATCGAGGGGAAATCAAATAATTGAAAAAAAATATCATATTCTTCATCCTTCTCTTGTTCGTCTTATGGAGATCATTGTTAAAGAAACCCGAAAATACAAAAAAGAGATATGCCTATGCGGAGAAATTGCCAGTTTTGAAGAATTCTATCCTCTGTTTTTAAGCATCGGCATTAACAGTTTCAGCGTGGAAGCGTCGAAGCTTAGCGATATAAAATGTAACTTATTACACCTTGAGAAACCCGATAAATCATACCTGGAGAAATTTTACGAAAATCTTGAGAAAGATGATATCGAGAAGTTTCTCAGAGGTTAAATTCATACATTGGCTATTTAAGATGTAGTGGGGTTTTGTTGTTCGATTTTTTTTGCGAAAAAAAAGCGGAGAAATTCTCCGCTTTTTTTATTCGAAAGTCGTTATTTCTCTTTTTCTTTAGTTTATCAAGATTATCTTTATCTTTTCGTCGATTTCCTGTCCTTGCATTACAACAAAGTAGATATCGCTCGCGAGTTTCAAATTCTTCAGCGACAAAGGATGGTACCCGCGTTCCACGATTCCGTTAAGAAGTGTTCCCGCTTCCCTTCCTAATTTGTCGTATACCTTTACCGTTATTTCGCCTTTTTTTGCCACCTCGCAAAGAATCTCTCCGCTTCCGAAGCTCGCGCTTATACCGGAAACAGAAGGGGCTTCCGCGATGCCTCCTTCTGCTACGACTTCGATGTCAACCGTAGCGCTAAGTGTATCGACGAGATTTTCGGATACCCACATTACCTCTACCGTAACGGTTTCCTCGGTACTTCCCGCGGTAAACTCTGTGTACACTTCACCTTCACTGTCTGTTACACCGCTTGTGGGATTTACCGAACCATCTCCGATTATAACATCAAAGCTAAGCTCTTCGCCCGCGAGACCAGCCCCTTCTTTTTCAAGATATGCTCTCAATTCTAAAGTCTCACCGAAGCTGATTGTGTCACTATCGGAAAATAAGGAAAGTCCGTCGGCGCTTATCCAGTTGCTTCTGTCGAACCATGCCATCTGTTCGGGCCAGTTGACGTATAGTATGCCGTATATTCCGTCCGCTATCCTTTCGATGCAGGGCTTTACGTTCGCGCGCGGGACGTTATCGGCAAAAGAATCCGGCGTAGTCCATGAGCTTAAATTATAACTTCTATGCCTGTAAATACCTTCGGCGAATGTACCTGTCGTTTGATATACTGCTCCGAATCCGTCTCCTCCTCTTGCCGTGACGTCATTTACTAAGCTCTGAATATCGGACCCAGACAATATAGTTCCCACGGCCCAATTGGTTCCACTGTTACTGGTAATATAATATCTTACATCATAGGTGGGTGAATTATAGAAGGGATAAACGATCATGACGGTATCCCCGTAGGCACCTATGGATGTCACATAGTCGGCGTTAGTGCCGAGAACCGAACTAGTCGGATAAACGGTCCAACTTGACCAACCGCCAATAAAATAAAGCTCGTTGTCTGTTCCGATATACGAAGCCCACATTTTGTTTGGATATGCGCAGCAGGCGTCGAGTCCTCTATCCGCGTCTGCCACAGGAGGATTGAAAGCAGTCCAGGATACTGCCAATGTGTCGTCATTATTATAATATAGTCTCAGAGAATCGTTTTGCATAATGGCGAAGTAAAACAGATATTGGGGAGTAGGATGGGCGTCATTGCTGGTCAGCGATATCTCTCTTAAGCCGGATGTTTCGTTGATTATCGTTTGATAGCTATATACCCCATCGCTGCTGCCGTCGCTTGTGAAAAATCTTCTTATGCGGCCGACATTATTAGGTGTGTTATATGTATAAGCCAGGTAAAAGCGGTTTTTTAAAACGGCACCGTCTATATCTATCAAATAATTGGGATTCGTAGTCCAAACATATGTCTCTGCCCAGGTTTTTCCCGTGTCGAGTGATATGTTCACAGTGAATTTATAATTTGACGGTCCATTCCTGTGAAGAAGAGCGGCAAGCAGATGTCCGTTGGAATTGTCCACGTCGAAATCAATATCCACGATCGAGTCTACAGTACCGACTCGAGCATCCCCCGCCCACCTTAAGGATATTTTTACCGGGTTTTTCCATTGTATGCCTATAGCTGCGTTGTCTAATTCGGGTGAAGTTTTCAGCAACTCTATCGCTTCCTCGTGGTTTCCACTGTTCCATGTTTCTTCTATGCGGTTGGCTTGTAACAGGTTTTCTCCGTCGCATTCGATATCAATAATGGCGTTTGATTTTTCGTAAGTGGTTAAATTTTCGAGTGTTAGTGAGAGGGGCGAACTTTCAGTTGGAATTATAGCCGGAATGTCATAATTTCCTTGGTTATCAGTTGATGCCAATACTGCAAAGGAGAACAGCAAACATGCAAAAAAAACCGGTAACTTTTTCATAACGAACCTCCTTAACTGTTTATATTAAACAAATATAATTAAGAAGACATAGATGTCAAGGCAAACGTGTGTATTTCTAAATTTTAATTGACTGCCCTCCCAAAATTTTTTCGACAACACATTGAACCTTATTTGTTACAAGCATTATAAAAGTTTTTTACGTGATATTACTGTTCGCCAGTATTTGTAGAGTCAGAGGGATTACTGTTCGAGAAAGACGTGGTCAATTTCCAAAAGTAGAGGAAATTGCCACTCGGCTCTCGGGCTTGTCCCGTGGAATAGAAAAACTATTCGTGAGGTAAGCTATTCCACGGGATGAACTCCTTTTGAAATGCAAGCATTTCAAAAGACCATGCCCGCTCACCCTCCGAGACGCTTTCCTGGACGGCAATCCCTCTGATTCTCGCCGACTTAATTAATAAAAAAAATGGGGGGCAGGCAAATAAATTTTAAGTCTTGACAAGCTCGGGTTGATGTCTACACTTTATAATAGTTAAAGAAAGATTATTTTCGTTGCTTGTGCTTCGGATTTTAAAGGAGTGAAAATGAAAGATATTTCAATTGTTTTGTGCGGTGAAGCCGGTCAGGGTATTCAAACTGTAGAGAAGATACTCGTTTCTGTACTTAAACGTTCAGGTTATTTTGTTTTTGCCGCGAGAGAGTTTATGTCCAGAATAAGAGGAGGAAGTAACTCTACCGAGATTAGAGTATCCGATAAGCCCGTTAATTCCTTTGTTGAAAAAATAGATGTTTTGATTCCGCTGGACGGGAAAGCGGTCGACCATGTAAAGTGGAGAATAGGCGAGAATACGATAATACTCGGTAAAAAGGAATTTATACAAGGTAAATCTGGAAAGACATTTGAGGTTCCTTTTATCGAGTTGGCAAAAGAAGCAGGTAATAAGCTTTACGCGAATACCGTCACGGTGGGACTTCTTTCCGGTATGCTCAGCGTAGATTTCTCGCATACGAAAGATTTTATAAGCGATTTTTTCAAGAAAAAGGGCAAGGAAATCATTAAGGGGAATGTCGAAGCTGCTAAAAAAGGCTATGAAATAGCAGAAAAACTGGTTAAAGAGAATAAGATTGACTTCAAGATAAAAAAGAATGAAAAGGCAAAGGATAATTCGCTTGTAAGCGGTACCGATCTGGTCTCCTTAGGGGCAATAGCTGGGGGGTGCAATTTTATTTCTTCCTATCCGATGTCTCCTTCGACCGGAGTCCTCACCTTTCTTTCATCCAAGCAGGAAGAGTTTGGGATAATAGCCGAACAGGCGGAAAGCGAGATATCCGCTATTAATATGGTGCTGGGAGCAAGTTACGCGGGAGCAAGAGGAATGGTAACTACCTCAGGAGGCGGTTTTGCTTTGATGGTCGAGGGATTAAGTCTTGCCGGGATACTTGAAACTCCGGTAGTGATACATCTTGCGCAGAGACCGGGTCCGGCGACCGGTCTTCCTACGAGGAGTGAACAGGGTGATTTGCTTTTTGCCCTTTTTTCCGGGCATGGAGAATTTCCGAGGATAATTTTTGCTCCCGGCAAAACGGAAGACATTTTTAATCTCAGCAGGATAGCTTTTGACCTGGCGGATAAGTTTCAAGTTCCGGTTATTATAATGACCGACCAGTATCTCCTTGATTCTTCTTTTTTAACTCCTTCGATCGATGTATCGAAGTATAAGAATAAAAAATACATAGTTAAAACGTATAAAGGTTATAAACGTTATAAGTTAACAAAGAACGGAATAAGCCCCAGAGGTATTCCGGGTTACGGTAGGGGATTAGTGGTTGTGGATAGCGACGAGCACGACGAAGAAGGACATATAACCGAAGACCTCGATTTTAGAATAAAAATAGTGGATAAGAGACTTAAAAAAATGGATTTAATTAAGAAAGAGATAGAATCTCCGGAGTTAATCGGGAATAAAAATTATAAAACACTTGTGATAGGATGGGGCTCCACGTATTACGGAATAAGTGAAGCTTTAAAACGACTCGACGACAGAGATATCGCACTCCTGCATTACAGGCAGGTTTATCCCCTGCATCCTGATACTGAAAAATATCTTGCCAAGGCGAAAAAAACGATTATTGTCGAAAACAATGCCACCTCTCAGTTTGCCAGACTAATTAAGATGGAAACCGGAATACATATAGATAAATCGATATTAAAGTACAACGGGCTGCCTTTTGGTGTGGAGGAAATCGTGAAGGAAGTTCGAAAAATCGAGAAAAAGGAGGTTGGATGATGGACACGAAAATCTTTGACATGGGTAAGATAGATATAGCATGGTGTCCCGGCTGCGGGAATTTCAGCATCCTTAAGATATTAAAAGATACGTTATCGGACCTGGATATAAAACCTGAAGGACTGGTTATGGTTTCGGGGATAGGCCAGGCGGCAAAAATACCTCATTACTTAAAAGCGAATGCATTCAACGGTTTACATGGCAGGGCTCTTCCTCCTGCAACCGCGATAAAGGCTGTAAACAGGAAGTTGGTTGTAATCGCGGAGAGCGGTGACGGCGATATGTACGGCGAAGGCGGCAATCATTTCCTGCACACAATAAGAAGGAACCCGGATATTACGAATATCGTTCACAACAATATGGTATACGGACTTACCAAAGGCCAGGCGTCTCCTACAAGCATGCAGGGTTTTAAAACACCGGTTCAGCCGGGCGGAGTCATTCTTGAACCTTTTAATCCGCTGGCTGTCGCGATCGGTCTGGGTGCTTCTTTTGTATCGCGCGCCTATTCGGATGATATCAAAGAGACTAAGGAGATAATAAAAAAAGCAATAAAGCATAAGGGATATGCGCTTGTCGATTTACTTCATCCCTGCGTAACGTTTAACAAGTTTAATAACAGAAAATGGTTTAAAGAACATACTTATTATTTGAAAGAAGAGCATGACCCAACCGACAGGAATAAAGCTTTCAAGAAGGCAACGGAAATTGATAAACTTGCCCTTGGTGTGTTTTATATAAATAAAGCCAATAAGCCTTTCGAAGAAAAGCTGGTTGCTTATAGAAAGAATAAGAAACCTATGTTTGAAAGAGAAGTAGATTTTGAGAAATTGGAAAATTTGATAGAATCAAAAAAGGGTTAAACATTAAGAATATATGAAAAAGTTAAAAATAGCTTTTTTCGATGCAAAGCCATACGATATAAATTTCTTTAACGAAGCGAACAAGAAATTCCGCTTTGATATTAAGTATTTTCAAAGTCATCTTTCCGAAAACAATATTGTTGTTACTAAAGGCGCTGATGCCATCTGCATTTTTGTTAATGATAGGATTAATAGAAAAATCGCGGATGAATTGTACAATAACGGCATAACTCTTATAGCTCTTCGTTCCGCGGGTTACAATAATGTAAACTTAAAAGCTGTTTTCGGAAGAATTCATGTGGTCAGGGTTCCCGACTATTCTCCTAACGCGGTTGCCGAACATACGGTTGGTCTGATATTGTCTTTGAACAGAAAAATTCATAAAGCATATTACAGGACCCGGGACAGTAATTTCAATATAAACGGTCTTTTAGGTTTTGATATGGCCGGGAAAACGGCCGGAATTATAGGAACCGGCAAGATAGGAATTGTTGTTTGTAAGATTCTAAAAGGCTTCGATATGAAAGTAATCGCCTACGACAAGTTTCCTGATAAAAAGAATGAAAAGAAATACGGTTTTTCTTATGTGAGTTTGAATACGCTATATAAACAATCGGACATTATAACCCTGCATTGCCCCCTCACACCAGAGACAATGCATATAATCGATAAAAAGAGTATTGAAAAAATGAAGGACGGAGTTATGATAATAAATACAGGCAGGGGAAAGCTTATAAATACGGTAGATCTAATAGCAGCTTTAAAGAAGGAAAAAATAGGCAGCGCGGGGCTGGACGTTTATGAAGAAGAATCGGAATATTTCTTCGAAGATTATTCAAGTACTATAATTGGTGATGATGTGTTAGCAAGACTGCTTACTTTTCCTAATGTGTTAATAACTTCTCATCAGGGATTTTTTACGAAAGAAGCGCTACAGAATATAGCTAAAACTACTCTTACAAACATTAAGCTTTATTTCGAGGAGAATAAACTGCCAAATGAAATTTGTTATCGTTGCTCGGAATTCGGCTCTGGTAAACCCTGCAGGAAAGATAAAACCGGAAGTTGTTTTTAGTTTTTGGGGACAGGGATGGGGTTCTAGCTTCTAGCTTCTGAATTCTTCTATTATATTTCCACCCCCAAAGTCACTCTTATAATTATCCCTATTACAAAAGAAAGGGCGGCAACTCCGAGGCTTAAAAATGTCATCTCAAGAAAACGTTTTCTGAAAGGTAAATCCTTTGCAATTGAAACGTAGTAGTTGAAGAAGAATATAATGAATACTCCGATACCCAGAGTTGCCGTCAGGGCTAAGATATAATTGTTAAAAATAAAATATGGCAAAACCAGCAATAAAACAGTAACAATATAAGCTGTTCCAGTATAGAGTGAAGACTTGAGCGCTGTTTCAGTATTTCCTTCCGCTTTTGTAGAGAGGTATTCTGAAGCACCCATAGAAAGAGAAGCAGCAATTCCTGTTATGATTCCTACCGCCGCTATGAGACTTGTTTTTTGAAGGGCAAAAGAAAGGCCGGCAAGACTCCCGGTTAATTCAACAAGAGCATCATTTAAACCCAGAACAATTGAACCAACATAGTTGAGCTTTTCTTCGTCGAGTAAATCGATCAATTCTTTTTCGTGTTTTTCTTCATCTTCTGCGATTTGTTCCGCTTCCGGGATATATTCCGCGATTTCCATGTAATTAACCTGAGCCTGTTCTTCGCCTTTTTCCATCAGTTTTACCGCAAAAGTGTACCCTAAGAATTTTGCGATTAAAGTAAATTTAAAAATTTTCCAGCGATTTGGCTTTAGATCTTTCTTCGTAATTGTTTGCCAGAATTTGGCATGCCTTAATTCTTCGTTTGCAATATCGAGCAAAACTTTTCTGTTCTTTTTGTCTTTTACTAATTTTGCAATATTGGAATATATATAGTATTCGGTAAGTTCACTCATTTGAGCAGTATAAATTTGTTTCATAATATGTTCAAGAGCTTCTAGTGACTTCCCCATCAAACCTCCTTATAGTAGCAGAAGATTGTTAAAGTTTAACCCCTGCATCAATAAAAACTTTTCTTCTTTTAAATTTTATGAATTTTTTGCCGTTTTGTCAACCGTTTTTTCTATAGACTGTTTTTAAATTCTTTGCAATATGTTATTTGAATACTTCACCCGTTTCTTTTGCCCAGAAAACGAGGTCCAGGGTATCCATCGGTATATTTAAATTTTTTGATAACTTTTTCATTTTTTCTTCTATTTCTATATACTTTTTTTCTGATAAATTTTTTGGGTATTCTCCTAAGACCCCAAGTTCTATTAGATTTCTTATAATATGTCTATCAAGTATAGCTATATCTGCGCCAAGCCCAATATTTCGGAGGAAATGACTCGCTTCCTTCCATCCTATACCTTTCAGGTTTTTCACCAGATATTCTCTTAAGGTTATAGGAGATTTAGATTTTTTTATGATACTATATATTGAATCGCCACCCTTGAAAAATTTATTTCTGGCTTCGAGAAGATATTCTGTTTTTTTATTTTTAAATCTGACCTTTTGCAGCTCTTTATTTATAGCTTTCTTTGTTCCGTTAAGAAGAATACTCTTTTTTCGCATCGATAGGATCGCCTCCCAGCACAATCTTGCTTTCGATTGAGGAGTCAATATGCAGAAGGCTAATTCGGCAAACACCTCTTCGGGACTTGCGTTTTCGCCTATTTGCTTGAATTCGTCGAGCCGGCGTTCAATTTCTTTCTTGAATTTCGAATATACTTGTTTTATTTCGGGGATATTTTTTTTATTAATTTCCAATTTTCCAAACTTACCATACTAAAGTGATTGCCTATGTCAAGACGGCAACCCACCCCACACCAAATATTAACCACAGAGGACACAGAGAAAAACAAACCCTCAGAGACCACAGAGAAAAACAACAAATTATTTTTTTAATTAAAAACCCCAACCCCTCCAAAAAATAGAAACAACGAATTACACGAATAGCACGAATATCGAAAAGAAAAAAACTGATTTATTTGTGCAATTTGTTGTTAAAAAACGGGTGGTGCGGGTTCTTTATTTTTCCTATTCGACAATTTAACCATTCAACTAATTTTCTGACGCCCTGATTCTTCTTGCTCCGCAAACCTGCTTTTCTTTTTCTCAATTAGAGAAAAACTACACCTTGACAAAAACAAGAAATCATATATAATGATTTGGAATAATTTTAAATTTGTAATGATTACAAAAATAAAATGAAAGTTCAGGAGGTAAGATGAAAGAGATGACGAAGAGAGCCTTAAGCGATGCGTTCGCCGGAGAATCTATGGCTCATATGAAATACATTATTTACAGCGATATTGCAAGAGAGGAAGGATATTCTAATGTGGCAAGGCTTTTTGAGGCTATCGCGTATGCCGAGAGAGTGCATGCCAGAAATCATGCCAGGCTTTTAGGCTTATTGGGTAAGACGGTTGGCAATCTTCGGAAAAGCGTTGACGGAGAATCCTTTGAAATCGAGGAAATGTATCCTGTTTATAAAAACACTGCAAGTCTTCAAGGTGAGAAGGCGGCAGAGATTTCAAATAATTACGCTTTAGAAGCCGAAAAAATACATCAAACTATGTATGCAGAGTCAAAGAAAGATGTTGCAAAAGGTAAGGACATAAAATTAGCAGAAGTTTATGTTTGCCCCGTTTGCGGATATACGCACGAAGGAAATCCGCCGGATAAATGTCCGGTATGTAACGCTTCTTCTAAAACATTTAAAAAATTTTAACGAAAGGGAGGTATTGAATTATGGGTTTTGCAGAACTTTTAAAAACGGCTGATTGGAAATCTGAAAAACATGTACCTGCAATAGAAGTATTGGAAAAAGATGAAAAGGTCAAGTTAAGAGTTTCCGTTGGTAAAGAAATTCCTCATCCAAACAAAACCGAACATCATATAAGGTGGATCGAAGTTTACTTTAAGCCCGAAGGCAGTAAGTTTCCTTATATGATCGGAAAGGCTGATTTTGAAGCACACGGAGCTTCCACGGAAGGTCCCGATACAAGTACGGTTTATACTGAACCGGATGTTAATCTAACGTTTAAAACCGGAAAATCTGGCACTATCTATGCTTTCTCTTACTGTAACATCCACGGCCTGTGGGTTAACGAAGAGGAGTTGGATATATAGATATTAGTGAAGTAATAAATTAAATATTAAAAATTAAAAAGCAAAATTACAGATGAAAATGCAAAATTTTTTATATTGTTCAAATACATGTAGTTTTTTTATTTTTGAACTTTAATCTGTATTTTTGCATTTTGATTTTTGAATTTAGCGGCTTCGCCGCGCATGGAATTTTCTACTTGAAATCTACTTGGATTTCGCTATAATAGATTAATAGATATGAAAATAAATTATGAATCTTTATTCCGGATTTTTAGATTTCAATTGTCTTGTGTATTCGCAGACGGGGGTTTTAAAAATGAAAAATTCGAGAATTTTCAACGGGTTTTTTCTTTTGTTGGTTTTATGGTTGCCTGTAATATTGCAGGCAGAATTAAAAAAGGATTTAAGTTTACTTAGGCCTCCGATGGATGAGTTTATAGATTCTTTAATGGTGAAAATGACGCTTGAAGAAAAGTTGGGTCAGCTGGCTCAATATACAGGTGGCTTGCATAATGCGCTCAACTCCATGGTGGATGACAAGCTTAAAGATATGATAAGGAGGGGTAAGGTTAGTTCTTTATTGCATGTATTGGGTGCCGATTTTCTTGGTGGCTTGCAGAAAATAGCTGTCGAAGAATCGCGTCTTGGAATACCCTTAATATTTGGTCTCGATGTTGTTCACGGATTTAAAACAATTTTCCCCGTTCCTCTTGCGTCTGCCTGCAGTTTTGAACCGGAAGCTGTACAGCGAACAGCAAGAATTGCGGCAGTTGAAGCTGCGGCTTCGGGTGTACACTGGACTTTTGCTCCTATGGTCGATATTACTCTCGACCCAAGATGGGGAAGGATAGTGGAAGGAGTGGGGGAGGACCCTTATCTGGGTACTGTTATGGCAAAGGCGCAGGTCGAGGGTTACCAGGGAGATGATTTGAGTTTTGCAAATACAATTCTTGCATGTCCGAAACATTATGTCGCCTATGGTGCGGCTTGTGGCGGAAGGGATTATGATAGTACAGAAGTTTCGCTGCGAACACTTAATGATGTGTATTTGCCGCCTTTTCTTGCAGCAATTAAGGCTGGAGCCGGGTCGATTATGAATGGATATAACGATATTAACGGAGAACCCATGTCTGCGAACAAAGAGCTTTTAACTGATGTGCTTAGAAAAAAATGGGGTTTTGGTGGTTTTGTTGTTAGTGATTGGGATTCAATCGGAGAATTGATAAATCATGGTGTTGCGAAGGATAGATTGGAGGCAGGTAAGAAGGCGTTATCTGCTGGGATAGATATGGATATGAAGAGTGGAATATTTGGCGAAGATATGTTGGAGGCCGTAAAGAAAGGGGAGATACCGGAAGAATTAGTGGATAAAGCGGTCAGAAGAATTCTTGAGGCTAAATACAAATTGGGACTTTTCGATGACCCGTTTAAGTATTGTGATCCGGAGGTCGAAAAAGCTGAGATTTTAAAAGAAGAGCATATTAAGGCAGCAAGAGATATGGCATGCAAATCCATTGTATTATTAAAAAATGAAGATAATGTTCTTCCTTTGAAAAAGGATTTGAAAAAGATTGCTGTTATCGGGCCTCTTGCGGACGATTCGAGAGCGCCTCTTGGTTTGTGGAAAGCTGTTGGTGAAGAAAAGGATGTTGTGACCGTATTAGAAGGTATAAAAAATATAGTTTCTGAAGGGACAGAAATTCTTTATGCTAAAGGCTGTGAAGTAAATGGAGATGATGAAAGCTTATTTACGGAAGCTGTTTCTTTGGCTGTAAGGTCAGATATTGTTGTGCTGGTTCTGGGAGAATCCGCTAATATGAGCGGAGAAGCTAGAAGCCGCTCGGAAATCGATCTTCCAGGTGTTCAGAAGAAACTTGCTAAGGAAATTGTAAATACGGGAACTAAAGTGGTAGCTGTGCTTTTGAATGGAAGACCGCTTGCGACTTCCTTTTTGAGTGAAAATATTCCGGCGATTCTGGAAACCTGGTTTTTAGGTATTCAGTCTGGTAACGCTATCGCCGATGTTTTGTTCGGCGATTATAATCCCGGAGGTAAACTTGCCGTAACTATACCGCGGAGCGTGGGTCGGATTCCCTCTTTTTATTATCACAGAAATACCGGTAAGCCGGCTTCTGAGGAAAATCTATTTACTTCCCGGTATATTGATTTACCTCTTACTCCTTTGTATCCATTCGGACATGGCTTAAGTTATACGGATTTCAAATACTCGAAATTAAAAATAAAAAATAAAAAAGTAGAAGCAGGTGACTCATTAGAGTTGAGTTTCTCTCTTAAGAACACGGGAAAAGTTTTTGGAAGCGAAGTTATTCAGTTGTATATCAAGGATGTGGTCGCAAGTGTAGCTCCGCCGGTTAAAAAATTGGTAGGCTTTAAGAGGATATATCTGGAAGGTGGGGAGGAAGTAAAAGTTAGTATGAAAATGCCCGTGAATCTTCTTGCTTTTTATAATAAAGATATGAAAAAAGTCGTGGAGCTGGGAGAGATTAAGTTAATGATTGGCAGTTCTTCCGAGGATATACGGCTCGACGGATCTTTCACGATTGCAGGGGAAGAAACCGAAGTAAGCGAGACAGAAGTTTACTATACTGAAGTCGAAGTAAACATGGATTAGCAGGTAGCTGGTTTCAGTTTTTGTTTTTTAAGTTTCGAGTTAATAACCTTTCCAGCTTTAGGCGTTTGGGATAACACTTTCGAAAAACCACAGTCAGTTTCCCCTGCGGTTTATTTCACAAGGAGTGCTGTTCGAGAAAGACGTGGTCAATTTCCCCTGCGGTTTTATTCGCAAGGAGTACTGTTCGAGAAAACCAGAGTCAATTCTCCCAGCGAGAGAATTGCTCTTTACCTCTCGCTCTCACTCTTTTCGATTTTTGTAAAATCGAAAAACCGTGCCCGTTCGAGCTCCGAGATATTTTCCTGAACAGTACCCCTTACTCATTGGGCTGTTTTTGTCAAAAGTCCATGCCCGCTCGGTCTGCGAGACATTTTTTATGAAAGGCATCCCTGAACTTTTAATATTTTAAGAAAATAAAAAGGATAGTGTGCCCGCTCGGTCTGCGAGATATTTTTCTTGAGCGGTATCCCTCACTCTTGGGTTTTAAACAACAAAAAAATCTCTGTGCTCTCTGTGTGTTTGTTTTTTCTCTGTGTGCTCTGTGGTTTAAAAAATCGAGGTTGGGGTTGCCCTCTTGACAAAGTTGGTTTTAGTGTTACCTTTTATTAAAAAGTAACACTTGTTAAAGGGGGTATTAATGGTTTTGTTTTTGGTGTATATTTTGGCGATTGTTGATTCTTCGGAATCTGTTATGGATACTTCGTATACTAAAATGTATTTTTCAGAAGGTGTAGTAGTTACCGCGAGCAGATACGAGGATGAGGTTTCCGATATCTCAACGTCTGTTTCCGTAATTACCGAAAAGGATATAAAATTTGTAAATTCTTATATAGCTCCCGATTTGCTTTCTGATGTTCCCGGTGTGGAAGTTATGAAAACGGGCAATTTTGGAAGAGCTGATGTAGTAATAAGAGGGATCGGAAATAATGGGAGGAAGCTTGGTTTCCTTGTCGACGGAAGACCGGAAAAGATGGCTATATATGGTTGTGCGGTAACCCATACGTTTCCTCTTCATAATGTAAAAAAAATAGAGGTTGTTAAGGGTCCCCTTTCTTCTTTGTACGGTTCCGGGGCTATGGGGGGTGTTGTCAATATTTTAACCAGGCAGCCCAGCGGTGGTGATAAGCTGAATTTCGAGTGTGATTACGGAAGTTACAATACTTACAATTTAACTGGTTCTTTCGAGGAATCTTTCTCTAAAATAGATTTTTTGGGTACAGTGCAAAAGAATTCATCCGATGGCTACCAGGAGAATTCGGCTTCGAGTACTGATGCTTATCAGGGTAATTTAGTATACAATATTAATGGAGATTGGAGAATTGAAAATTATGCCAAGTACGTGGAGGCATATAAGCAGGATCCGGCAACCGTAGGAGATACCTCTACTCCTGAAGGCTATCAGAACTACGAAAGAGGAGCTTTTGATGTTTCTGTGTATGGGTATATGGATAAAATCGATTTTCAAACAAAAATCTACAGGACTTATGGTTATCATGAATTTTCTGACGGATGGGAGTCGAGGGATAGAACCGACGGTTTGAGTCCTTCGGTTAGATTATCTTTTTTAAAAGGAAATGAGACTCAAGGCGGCTTTGAATTTTATAAACAATACGGGAACTGGATTTCTACTGATAGAAAGTGGGATAGGGCAGTATATGAAGGATTTATTCATACGCAGCAGAAAACCTCGTTTGTTAATCTTTCGGGAGGGGTAAGATATACTTATGTAAGCGATTCGGAAGGGGTTTTTTCATACGATGGTGGAATTGTTATTAAATATAATAACACAAGGATTCGGGGTAGAATAGGCAAAGGCTTTAGACTCCCTTCTTTTAATGATCTCTATCTTTTTTCTTCCTCGAATCCTTCTCTCGTGGCGGAAGAACTGTGGGATTACGAAATCGGTTTAAGGCAAAAATTGTCTGATATCATGGACCTCGATTTTGCTCTATACCGTATGAATACAAACAATTTCATCAGATTCTCTCCTACAAGTGGTCAATTTGAAAATATAGATACATTGATTGAGAAAGGGCTGGAAACTTCTATCGGTATATATCCCGTTGATTGGTTGAAGCTTAAAGTATTTTATTCTTATATCGACAGGGAGGATAGAACGCAAGGCGTTCCCGGTCAGAAGTTCAGCGGAAGTATTACTTTCGAGAGGGATATTTTAGAAGCAAGGTTGAGCGGAAGATATTTGACCGATTATTACGCTGCTGACAATCATTTAGAAGAAATCCCTTCCTATTATGTTTTTGATTTCCGTTTAAATGTTAAACCTAAGGATTATGTGTCTTTGTCTTTAGGTATCGACAATATACTTGATGAGTACTATGAGCGGTATGTTGAAGTGCCTAATGCCACAGGTTTGTATAGCATGCCCGGTAGGACTTTTAAGATGGGAATTGCTCTGGAAAAATGAATCTACTTTTTCTGATTTTAAGTATGGGAATAGTTACCTCGACAACCGATATATCTTCTGTTGTGGAGGCTATTGCTCCCGATGACGCTAAAGTGGTTAGCATTGTGTCCGGTGGAATGTGTCCCGGGCATTTTGATCTCTCTCCGGCTGAAGCTAATTTGATTTTTTTATCAGACTTAATTATTTATCACGGCTACGAATCATGGTTTGCGAAAGTGGAAAAATTAAAGCTCGATATCGATATAGTGGATTTAGAGACCGATGGTAGTTGGATGATTCCGGATATATATCTAAAAGGAGCTTTAGAGATTTACAATATTTTAAAAAAGGAATACGGTTCTGATAGTGTTAGTATCAGAAAAATCGATAAAAAGTACGAAAAATTTAAAATGAGTGTGGATACACTTTCTAATATAGTTGCAAAGAAGAAAGAATCGATTAAAGGAATTAAAGTTATTTGTAATGAACATCAGAAGGATTTTCTTCTTTTTCTCGGCGCGGAAGTTGTTGCCGTTTTTTCTCCGGGAGACGATATTTCTCTTAAAGAAATATCGGAGATAGTAAAAGTCGGAAAAGACGAAAACGTGCAGTTAGTTGTGGATAATCTTCAAAGCGGTAAAAAAGTCGGTAGCACGATAGCGGATGAATTAAAAAGTGCTTATATAATTTTTTCTAATTTTCCGGAAGAACAGGGATATAAGGTAACTCTTTTAAATAATATAGATCTCTTGCTGGAGATCATAAGTGATAAAAATACAAAAAGTTAGTAAATCCTTTAGTGGCAAAAAAGTTTTATCTGAGATTTCTCTCGATATAAAAAAGCAGGATTTTGTTGCGATAATAGGTCCAAACGGAGCAGGAAAGACGTGCCTGCTTAGAATAATAAACGGGCTTTTTATTCCTGATGAGGGAAAAATTAGAGTATTTGACCTTGATCCGGTTAAAAATGGTCTATTTGTAAGAAAAAAAATTGGTTTTATTTTTCAAAATGAGTTTATAACCAGAGATGTGCCTCTTTCGGTTAATGATGTTGTTTCTGTGGGGAGGGTAGGGGTAAAAGGGCTTTTTAAAAATCTTGATAAAGAAGATTTTGAATCCGTTCGAAATGCTATGGACGAGGTTGGAATAAGCGATCTGGTGAATAGACCTGCGGGTTTTCTTTCGGGAGGAGAGCAGAGAAAGGTGTCGATTGCGCGAGAATTGGCAAGAGATGTCGAAATTCTTCTTCTTGATGAGATTTTAATGAATTTAGACCCTGCTTCACAAATGGAAATTAATAATTTAATTACTCGTATTTACGAAAAACATAAATTGACAGTTGTTTTCGTAACTCATCTTCTAAGGTATTTACCGGAAGGTATTAATAGAGTTGTGGCTCTTAAGAATGGAAAAGTGTTCAGTGATTTTTCGAACCAAGATTTTAATTCAAAGGATTTATCTCGACTTTATGATGTCGATGAGGAAAATTTGAAGAAATATGTGGGAAATTTTAAGTTATAGTTATTTTCAAAATGCGCTCTTGGGTTCTATTCTTGCCGGGATAGGTCTCGGTATTGTAGGTGTATGGGTAGTTCTCCTCCGGATTCCCTTTGTGGGAGTCGCCATATCTCATGCCGCTTTTGCCGGGTCCGTAATTGGACTTCTCTTTGGAGTAGATCCTGTTTTGATGGCAATAGTATTTTCTTTGCTTGCTTCGATTTTAATAGGGCCTATTGCGGAAAAATCCGGTCTCGAAGCAAACGTGATAATCGGTATTATTTTTTCTCTTGTTTTGGGAATCGCTTTTCTCGGACTTGGTTTGATAAAGGGTCCCAAAACAGAAGCATTCAATCTTATCTGGGGAAGTATTCTTACTCTTTCAAGAGTAAATATATATTTGAACGCCGGAATAACTTTTTTTGTGATTCTTTTCCTGCTTTTTTTCGGAAAAGAAATAAAAGCGGTATTTTATAATAGAGAAGTCGCGGCTTCGTGCGGAATACCCGAGAAGTTTATTTTTTTTAGTCTGCTTTTCCTGTCCGGATTTGTAATTTGTCTTAATTTGAATACAATCGGAGGAATATTAATTTTCAGTCTTTTGATAAATCCTCCTTCGGCCGCGAGAATTCTGACTCACAGTCTTTCTAAAATGTATCTTCTATCGATTCTTTTTGGTATTATCGCCTGCCTATCGGGACTTTTCTTTTCTTATGTGTTTTCTGTCCCTGCCGGGGCCACAATAATAATCGTTTCTTCGCTTATTTTTATAATTTCAATGGTTTTAAGAGGTGGAAATGGAAGTTGATTGCTTTGAAAAGTGGGCGGAGAACTGGGAAGTTTCAGCGGAATCCAAGGTAGTTGCGGGAATATTTGTTAAAGAGTTAATGAGTAATGATTCCGCATTCGTTCTGGATTTAGCTTGCGGTAAAGGAGTGTTACGGGATTATTTAAATAAAAATATTCCCGGTTCAAAAATTGTTTATATCGATAAGGCTTTCGCGATGATTAAGGGCTTAAAGGAAACCTATCCCGATGAGTTTGCTATAAGGGGAGAAGGTGAGAATATTCCTCTGGATAGTAATAAATTCGATGCAGTTATAATTTACAATTCTTTTCCTCACTTCAAAGACAAGGAAAAAACTATTTCGGAATGTTACAGGGTATTAAAAAAAGGGGGGAGGTTAATAATAGGGCATTCCATGACTCCCGAAAAAATCAATCAATTGCATAAAGATGTCGGTGATCAGGTTGCCAATCACCGATTGCCGGAAGAGGAAATTTTTATAGAAATGTTTAAAAACTGCGGTTTTAAAGATATCGAATATTTTGTCGATAGTTATTTTTATGTGATGGGATTTAAATAGGATTAGCCACGAAGACACTAAGACACGAAGAAAAAACAACAAAATTAGTATTGTTGATTAAACCCCTCAACCCCACCAAAGAATAGAAACAACGAATCACACGAATAGCGCAAATTTCTTTTAATTTAACTCGAAACACGAAACCCAAAACTCGAAACTTTATAATTTCACACAAAGTCACAAAGGACACAAAGTTTTTATTTATTTTTTTTGACTAGTGACCAGTGACTGGTGACTGATGACTACTTTTTCATTCCTGCGCTACGAATTTTTCTCTTTTTGCTTTTATATTTATTTCCTGAACTCTGTCGGCTATATCTGCGTTTATATATGTATAACCATTAAAGGTTTTGGAAGATTCTCCTGAAATGTCCAGATTTTGCAAAACCTCATCCGCAATAATCGAACCTTCTTTATTCAAGAATTCTACTGTGGCTGTAAGATTTATTGATTCTTTTTCCTGATTGTAAACAGTAAATTCCCAGAAAAATTTCCATTTTTCACTGCCTCTTTCCGTAACTTTGGTGTTGGCTCCGAAAATATTCCATGTTGGTTCTTCCAGGTCTTTTCCTGACGCTACGATTTTACCCGAGGTGGATTTTTCCTCTTTTATTTTTCCTTCAGTTGCGGTTTTAGGCTCTAAGGAGAGTTCGATTGCATCGTCAACACCATATCCTGTAATCCTGCAAACTTTGCCCAAAGAATCACTTTCGAATCCCACGATTCCGGGTTTGTCGGCTTCTCCGGACATGTATGCTTTGTTTTCTCCCGTTTTATAAGTGATAGGATTCTCGAAAGCTATGCCCAATTCGCGCTTGATCCATGAAACGGAACTGTTTTTCGGATAATATCCGTTTTCCCAGGAGAATTTCTTTGCTGCTTTTTCCATTATTTTCATATTTTCTTTAACGGATACGATTGTGATTGCTTCGCTGACCTGTTCATAGGATTCACCGACGACAGAAATATACGGAGACATTAAGTGCCCAAGCGCAACACCCGCAATAAAAGCCACAATGATTAAGAATACAGCGCTTCTTTTTTTCATTACTTCCTCCTAAGTCCGATTTATATTTAAGTATAATGAATTCATTCTCTTAAGTCAATGGTATTTTTGGCTACGAATAGCCACGAAGGCACTAAGATACAAAGAAAGAAACAACAAGAAAATATTATTTTTTATAATTTCCACACCCATCCCAAAAGAGAGTAACAACAAATAGCACAAATTACACAAATGTATTGATAATGAGCATTTTTTATATAAGAATGAATCTTTTTCGTTTTATTCGTGCTATTCGTGTAATTCGTTGTTTCTATTTTGGGGAAGGGTTGAGGGTTTTAATCGGAAATATAAATTTTGTTGTTTTTCTTTGCGTTCTTTGTGGGCTTTGTGGTTCAATGATTTTTTTATATTGCTTGACATGGGATAAGCATAAGTTATATTTGTTTTGGAGTATTTAATTTATATTAATATGAAATTTAAGGAGGGGTATTTAAAGGATGATTGATAAAGAGAAAGAGTTAGCAGGGGCGGCTGTTTCGGATTTCTTATCCGATGGCATGATTTTAGGTCTTGGTACGGGTTCAACATTTTATTACGCTATAAAAAAGATAGGTGAGATGGTCAAAGAAGGTTTGAAAATAAAAGCAGTTTCCACTTCATCTTCCACGGATAAATTAGCGGAGTCTTTGAATATTCCTCTTTTGTCTATCGATGATGTCGAGGAAATCGATTTGACCATAGACGGCGCCGATGAGGTTGATCCTTTTTTCAACGGAATAAAGGGAGGAGGGGGGGCTTTATTGTTCGAAAAAGTAGTGGCGAAATCTTCCAAGAAAAATCTATGGGTTGTTAATGCCGCAAAAATGGTTGATAAATTGGGCGCTTTTCCTTTACCTATCGAAGTTGTTCCTTACGCTTTTGGTAACGTCTTTAAGAAACTCGAAGCCAGAGGATATAATCCCAAGATTAGAATGAAGGAAGGGGAAAAATATCTCACAGATAGCGGTAATCATATAATAGATGCGGGTTTGGGAGCAATCGAAGATGCTTACAAATTGGAAATCGAATTAAACATGATTCCCGGTGTCGTCGAAAACGGCCTATTCTTAGATGTTGCAGATATCGTTATTGTGGGAAAAGGGGATGTAGTGGAAATTATTCGAAAAGAATAATTTAGTTGAATCGTTAAATTGTTGAATAGTTAAAACAAACGAAATTTTTTATTCGTGTTATTTGTACTATTTGTTGTTCCTCATAATTTTGGGGTTATGGGTTTTTAAAAACGATAATTAAAATGGGTTGTGGGATGTGGACTTTGTGTTCTTTGTGGTTCAATTATAATTTGTTTTTTCGAGGTTGGGTGTTTTAAACAACGAAACATCTTTTTTTGTTTTTTTTCTCTGTGTCTCTGTATGAGATATTGGTTTTTGTTTTCGACTAGAGACTAATGACAGGTGGGCGTGTTGCCCAAAACCAATAGAATAAAATAACACAGTTCACATTGTTATTGCGAATTTTTCTTCACGCCTTTCCACCGTGACGCAATCTCCACGTATAGCTTGCAATTAAGCCCTTTAATTTTATCACAAGAGATTACTTCGCGAAAGTCGAGCAAGAGGACAAATTCGCAAAGACATTACTTTG
>Ga0315548_1000134_pt1 | contig 65732 bp, 58 predicted proteins | sample SalMarSW160110MG_2_FD_202540 | JGI IMG/M metagenome (GOLD analysis project Ga0315548, IMG submission 202540) | Salt marsh sediment microbial communities from the Plum Island Ecosystem LTER, Massachusetts, United States - Salt Marsh Sediment SW1601-110 ... | reverse complement strand
CCCCGCAGCCACTCCGGCCGCTCCCGCCACTCCCGCCGCCCCCGCAGCCGCCGCACCCGCCGGGGGCGTGGCGACGGCGACGGCACCACCCCCCGGTGAGGTACGGACCCAACGCCTCCTCACCGTCGTCAAGGCGGGAGCGATCCAGCAGGTCAAGAAGGAGCCCACCGACAAGGTGAACACCTGGCCCCACCTGCTCGCCATCGAATTCGTGGCCCTCATGGTGGTAACGGCCGGCCTCATCATCTTCTCGGTGTTCGTCAACGCCCCGCTGCTCGAGTTCGCCAACTTCAACCAGCAGCCGAACCCGTCCAAGGCGCCCTGGTACTTCCTCGGCCTCCAGGAGCTGCTCTCCTACTTCGACCCCCAGGTCGCCGGTGTGATCATCCCGACCTTCGGCCTCGTCGGGATCGCCCTCATCCCCTACCTCGACAAGAACCCGTCGTCGCGGCCCTCCGACCGGAAGCTGGCGATCATGCTCTTCACGTTCTTCCTGATGGCGGCGGCGGTGCTCACCATCTACGGCTCGTTCTTCCGGGGTCCCGGCTTCAGCTTCACGTTCCCCTGGGTCGACGGCGTCTTCTTCGACTTCTGATGAGTGCCACCACCATCTTTGCGATCGCCCTGATCTCGGCCGCCGCACTGCTGGCGGTGGCGGTCTTCACCGTCGCGTGGCGCCGCGGCCCGACCGGGCCTGTCGTCGGGGAGTTCGAGCCCGCCGCCGCCGACGCCACGCCCGACGTCGCCCCGGAGCCCGTGGCCCTGGAACCCGCCGCGGACGACGCTCCCGCCGCCGCAGCGGAGGCTGCCGAGAGTGTCCCCGCCGCGGCGGCGCCGCTTCCCGGCGACGAGCCGGCGGCCGCCATCCCCCGCATCCCGGTCTCCGCCGCCGAGATGGGGGTCACCCGCCGCAAGTTCCTCAACCGGGCAAGCCTCGGGCTCTTCGCCGGGGCGTTCTTCGCCTCACTCGGCCTGGGCATGCTCTCCTTCCTCTGGCCCAAGCTGAAGGGAGGCTTCGGCACCCCGATCAACGCCGGCAACCTCGTCGCCCTCCGCGACGAGATCGTGCAGGACGACGGCACCCTCATCCCCAAGTTCATCCCCCCCGCCCAGTCCTGGCTGGTCGTCATGGACGAGAAGGACGTTCCCGACAGCTCCTTCGAAGGCCTCCCGGTGCTCGCCGGGGGCGGGGTCGAACCGGGTGTGATGGCCCTGTGGCAACGCTGCGTCCACCTCGGCTGCCGGGTGCCGGAGTGCACTTCCTCACAGGGATTCGAGTGTCCTTGCCACGGATCCAGGTACAACTTCCACGGCGAGTACGAGGCCGGCCCGGCCCCTCGCAACATGGACCGTTTCGAGGTGGCGGTCAACGACGCCGGGGACCTCATCATCAACACGGGCACCATCTTTCAAACCGCCCGCGCCCACCACAAGACCGCCTCCTACCCGCAAGGACCTTCCTGCCTGTGACCCCACTGCCCCTCCTCGCCACCGCCGAGCCCGCCACGCCGGCCGGGCCCAGCAACGTCGGCCTCGGATCGGTGGTGCTGATCCTCGCCGTCGCAGTGCTACTGCTGGGTCTGGGATTTCTCGTCATCACCAGCCGGCGGCGTCGGCGTCCCCCCGAGACGCCTCCGCCGAACCTCGACCCCTACGACGACGACGAAGCGCTGGAAACCACCCGCCTCACCCACGTGCTCTCGGCGGCGGCGATCGCCGCCGCGGTGCTCGCCATCCTGCTCCCCGTCTACTTCGTCGGGGAGTCGCACCGCCAGGCCGAGGCGGCCCAGCAGGTCGAGGAGAACTACCTCGAGGAGGGCCTCCGGTGGTGGAAGCTCTTCGAGTGCACGGTGTGCCACGGCGCCGACGGCGGAGGCGGCGGAGCCGCCTTCATCGAGGCCCGCTCCGGCCTCGACACGTCGTGGGTGGCGCCGTCGATCAACGACGTGCTCTTCCGCTACACCGAAGACGAGGTGCGGCACTGGATCACCTACGGCCGCCACGGCACCCCGATGCCGGCGGCCGGGCTCGCCGGCGGCGGCTCGATGACGATGCAGCAGATCGACCAGGTGGTGGCCTACCTGAAGAGCATCCAGGTCCCGCAGAGCGCGGCGCTCGACAAGATCGAAGGTGCCGTCTCCCTGGCGCTGCAGCGGATCGAGAACGCCGAGGAGACGATCGGCAAGCGGCTCGTCGAGCAGAACGCGGCGCGGGACGACATCCTCGACGCCCCGAGCCAGTACGCCACGATCCAGGACATGCCGGACGAGATCGCCGCCCTGCTCTCCGGCGACGGAACCTGCACCGAGGCCTCGGCCGAGCTGGTGGGGACGAGCTGCGACAATCCCGGCCCGGACCGCGACCGTGACGGCCTCACCGACGCCGCCGAAGAGGCCCTCACCGCCGATGCCGCCATCACGTTCGACACGGTGACGACCCGCGCCGTGCAGGAATCGGTCGACGAGAACGGGAACCGTACCCTCGAGGTCGTGCCCACCACCAGCGACCGGTTCGCTCTCGAACTGGCGCCGGACAACGCCTTCACGATGAGCGACGAGCGGGGCCGCCCCGTGGCGGACCTCGACTCGGCCCACCACTTCTACCAGGAGCTCGAAACCACCCACCTCCAGCTCGAGGTCATCAGCGAACGGCAGGACCGGTTCCTGGAGAGCGCCAACGAGGGAATCGCCTTCCTCGAGAAGGCGCTGCAGGATCGGTCCTGGGACGTCGATTTCGAGGAGGTCGCCACCCGCACCGGCCTCGAGCTGGCCGACGCCACCCGCGCCGTGGGTCTGTTCAACGCCTACTGCGCCCGCTGTCACACCGCCGGCTACAGCGCCGGGGTCGCCTTCGAGCAAGAGGCGGGGACCGGGGCCTGGGCGCCGGCGCTCACCGACGGGCGGGCCATCACCCAGTTCCCCGACGTCGAGGACCACGTCACCTTCGTGATCCGCGGCGCCGAGGCCGATTCCCACTACGGGGTCAACGGTCTCAGCGGCGTGGGCGGCATGCCGGCGTTCGGGGAGATCCTGAGCCGGGACGACATCGAGCTCATCGTCACCTACGAGCGGTCCTTGTGATGCGCTGCACCCGCCGCCTGCCGGATCGCCTGGCTGCCATCGTCCGGGACGAGCGCGGGCTCAGCTCGCTCGAGAAGCTGGGGCTGACATTGCTCGTCCTGGCGGTGCTGGCCTTCATCCCGCTGGTGCGCAGCATCGCCGGCGATGCGTGGGAGAAGGTCTTCGGGCAGGTCGACGACGCCGGCGACCCCACCGGGTTCTCCGTCGCCGCCAAGGGCATCCTCATCACCGTGGTGGCGGTGGTGGCGTTCGTGGGATCCGGCTTCCTGGTGCTCTCCACCAATCTCGGGCGCCGTCTCGCCTTCCTCGTGACCGGCGCCGCCGTCTTCGGGTGGCTGGTGGTGGGCTCGATGCTGTTCGTCGTCTACGCCCCGCGCGGGCTGCGGCCCTCCAACCTCGCCGGCCTCAACGCCTTCCAGATGCGGATCCCCGCCATCGGGCTGGCCGTGGCGTCGCTCATCCTGTTCCTCATGTTCCTGGTGGCCCTCGACCGCTACGAGAAGGAACAGGACCGCGACTGAGCCGGCCTCGGCTCGGCGGCGGTCACCTCCGCCGTCAGCGGAGGAACGGCCCCAGCACCTGCTCGAGGGTGGGACCGCCGGCCACTTCCTCCAGCTCGTAGAACACCCTGGTGCGGAGCAGATCGCCGAGGTCGACGATGCGAGCGAGGTCGATCGGCGTCCCGATCACGACCGTCTCCGGGGCGGCGGCCCGGATCGTCGCCGCCAGCTCGGCGAGCTGCTCGTGGCCATATCCCATCGCCGGCAGCACCGGACCGATATGGGGGTAGGCGGCGTAGACGTCGGCGAGTGAGCCTGTGGCGAAGGGACGGGGGTCGATCAGGTCGGCCGCCCCGTGACGGCGCGCCGCCACCGCCCCGGCCCCCTCCGGCATGCCGCCGTGGGTGATGGTGGGACCGTCCTCGACCACGAGCACCCGCTTCCCGGTGATCAGCTCCGGATGCTCGACGGTGATCGGTGACGCCGCCTCGATCACCACCGCCTCCGGAGCCGCCGCCGCCACGTTGCGGCGCACCAGCTCGACCCCCTCCGCCGGGGCGGTGTCCACCTTGTTGATGATGACGACGTCGGCGCGCCGGAGGTTGGCCTCTCCCGGCCAGTAGCGCAGCTCGTGCCCGGCCCGGAACGGGTCGACGACGCACAGCGCGAGATCGGTCCGGAAGAAGGGGAGGTCGTTGTTGCCGCCGTCCCACAGAATCACGTCCGCCTCCTCCTCGGCGGTGCGCAGGATGGCTTCGTAGTCGACCCCGGCGTAGACGACGGCACCCTGGCGCAGGTACGGCTCGTACTCCTCCCGCTCCTCGACCGTGACGTCGGCCGCGACGAGATCCTGGAACGAGGCGAAGCGCTGCACCCGCTGCCGCAGCAGGTCACCGTACGGCATCGGATGGCGGATCACCGCGACTCGTTTCCCGGCGGCGGCGAGGATGCCCCGGATGCGGCGGCTCGTCTGGCTCTTCCCACTCCCGGTCCGGGTGGCGGTTACCGCCACCACCGGCTTCGACGACGGGATAAGGGCGGCGTCGCCCGCCAGGGAGAATGAGGCGCCGGCGGCGACGGCCCGGGCGGCGAGGTGCATGACGTGCTCGTGGGAGACGTCCGAGTAGGCGAAGAGGACGAGGTCGATCGCCTGCTCCGCGATGAGCTGCTCGAGCCGGTCCTCCGGGTGGATCGGAATCCCGTCCGGGTAACCCGGTCCGGCCAGCTCCGGCGGGTAGCGGCGGCCGCCGATGTCGGGAATCTGGGTGGCGGTGAACCCGACGACCTCGTATTCGGGACGGCCGCGGTAGAGCGTGTTGAAATCGTGGAAATCACGTCCGGCGGCACCGAGGATCAGTACGCGCGTTGGCATCGATCGAACTCCTGTCTCCGAGGTCTCCCGACCCTACCGCGCCGTCGCCGCAAAGGCCGCGGCCTGCGGCGAACTCAGTCGCGCTGCAGGTGATAGGCCAGGATCTGCAGCTCGGTGGAGAGATCGACCCGCCGCACCTCGACGCCGTCGACCCGGCGCAGGATGGCGGGGGCGAAGTTGAGGATCGAGCGCACCCCGGCCCGCGTCAGCCGGTCGGCGACGTCCTGGGCGGCATGGGCCGGCGTCGCCACGATCCCGATCGAGATGGATCGCTCGGCCACGATCTTCTCGAGATCCGCCAGGGACTCCACCACCAGGCCGTCGGCCTCCTCCCCCACCTTGGAGGGATCGACGTCGAAGATCGCCTTCACTTCGAATCCCCACCCGGCGAACCCGGGGTAGTTGGAGAGGGCGGTGCCGAGGTTGCCGGCGCCGATGATGGCCACCGCGTAGCTCTTGACGAGGCCGAGGGCACGGCGCAGCTCACGGCGCAGCTCGTCGATGCCGTAGCCGACGCCGCGCACCCCCCTGGCGTCGATGTGGGACAGGTCCTTGCGCACCTGGGCCGGGTTGACGCCGGCGATCGCGGCGAGCTGCTCCGACGAGCAGGTCGGCTGCGTCGTGGGGAGGTCGCCGAGGCACCGCAGGTACACCGGGAGCCGCGCCACCGTGGCAGAGGGAATCGGGCCTTTCACCGAGAGCGGAGGATAGTGGCCGCCGGAGGGCTCTAGACCTGCGGCGTCCCCGGCGACCGGCCCCGTCGCATCCGGGCCGCGAGCACGGTCCACAGGGCCTGCCGGCCGGTGAGGCGCCCCTCGGCCACTACGCCCCCGCCCCGGTCGAGCACCACCGGGACCCGGTCGGTGTAGGCCTCGTAGAGGTCCGGAGAGGCGTCGACGTCCTCCACCACGACCGGGATCGCGAGCCGGGTGGCGACCCGCCGGATCGCGGCGAGGGATTCGGCGCACCGGCCGCACCCGTCCCTGGTGACGAACCGGAGCGTGCGGGCGTCGTTCACGGTCCCACTATCGTCCGGCGCGCCATGCGACCCGCCACCGCCCTCGTCCTGCTGCTGCTCCTGCTGCTCATCGTCGGCGCCTTCGTCGTGCAACTTCAACTGGCCGACGGGCTCTGAAGCTCGGCCGCCGGCGTCCCGGGACCCCGCAACGTGAGCGTGGTCCCCACCGCGATCGGGAACGCCTCGTCGGCGCGACCCTCCCGCACCGCCAGGGCGATCTGACCGTACGAGTCGACATGGAACAGACCCTCACCCCGCTCCACCTCGCCGTAGACCCGCACCCAGGTGAGGCGATACTCGACACTGCCGATCCGGACCACGACCTCGCTGCCGGGCGCGATGCCGGCCGCCCCCAGGTCGTCGGGCGAGATGTTGGTCTGGGCGTTGCCGAAGTGGTCGATCCAGAGGATCTCGCCGTGCAGGGTCCCGGCGTCCCGCTCGACGAGGGGGAGCATCAGCGGCACCACCGTGTTCGGGTCGACCTCAGGGCCGAGTTGCTCCATCGCCGCCTGCCCGGAGGCGACCACTGCCGCGGCCGGTGCGAAGAGGTCGCGCCCGGCGAAGGTGGCGCCCTCGGCGGGGAGACGCAACTCGGGGTTCTCGATCGCCACGATCAGGTCGGCGCCGCCCACCATGGCGACGGCGGGAGCGAGCAGGCCGTTGTCGGGTCCGATCAGGGTCCCCCATTCGGTTCGGGCCGCCAGCGCCCGCCGTTCGGTGCCCACCCCGGGGTCGACCACGGCGAGGGCGACACCCTGGGGCAGGTACTGGATCGCCCGCAGCAGGCCGAGGGCGGCGGCTCGCACGTCGCCGCGGGGGAAGTCGTGGCCGACGTCGACGACGCGCACCTCGGGGGCGATGCGGGCGATGACGCCGTGCACGACGCCGACGAACTCGTCGGCGCGGCCGAAGTCGGAGAGGAAGGAGATCGGAACGTTCATGTCCCCCGCGACACTAGGACACGGCGGTCCTGCCGGGTCCGCCGGTCACCCCCCCCGGCCCTCGCATCCCCACGATCGGGGGCGGCCTCGCACGACCCGACCGGATGGTGTGGCTGACTAGTCCACAATGGGCCAGCCCAAACCCTCCTTCCAGGTCCCCCTCAGGACAGGTACGCTCGTCCGAAGAAAGCGGACGCAGGCCAGATGTCCGCGCAAGGTGGGGCAACACAGGGGGTGGACGATGCTCTGGGGCAGCATCCATCGGTGTGCGCGTGCGAGGCTCACATGACGGCCCGCAATGGAACAGGCACCATCGTGGTGCCGCTTCAAGCGCTCCTCGAAGCGATGACCGACGGCGTCTTGATCACCGACGAGCACGGCAAGTGCACGTACACCAATCCGGCGCTCGATCAGATCGTGGGGCCGCTGGCGTGCGGTGAGATGACACCGGAGACAGCGCCGGAGTGGATCCCGCAGGATTGCCAGCGCGCCTATCAGCGTTACATCAACCGGGCGATCGGGGGACGGTTCGGTCGGGAGACGATCGTGACCGACTGGTCGCTCATCACCGTCGGCGGCAACCAGGTCAGCGCCCAACTCAAGCTGATCCCGATGCGGAACGGTAACGAGCACTCGACGGCGCTGATGTGGATCTTCAGCCCGACGCCGGTGGAGCCCCGGCTCAACGGGGACGGCCGGCGCCAGGCGTTGGAAGACGGCATCCGCCGCATCGCCGGCGAGCTGAGCAAGCTGGGCGTGGCGGTGGGCAACACCGAGCCGGTGGCGGGAGCCGCGGTGGCCCCCGAGCTGGAACGGCTGTCACGGCGGGAACGCGACGTGGTCAACGAGCTGCTACGGGGCCATCGAGTGGTCTCGATCGCATCCCGGCTCGAGGTGAGCGAGCACACCGTGCGCAACCACCTCAAGTCGATCTTCCGCAAGCTCGAGGTCCATTCCCAGGCCGAGCTGGTCGGGATGATCCGCAGCCACTCCAGCCCGGTCTGAGGCTCCGGCGCCCGGCCGGTAGTACGCTGCGCCGGACCATGCAGAACGCGCACGACACCGTCGGTGTTGCACGGGGCGGCAACTGATGGCCACCCTGCGGCTCTTCGCCAACCTCCGGGAAGCCGCCGGGGCGGCGGAGGTCGAGATCGACGGGGCAACGGTGGGTGAAGTGCTCGCCACGGCCGGGGAGCGCTTCGGCGCCGACTTCACCCTGGGAGTGGATTCCGCCAAGATCTGGGTCAACGGCGAGCAGGCCAACGTCGCCACCGGCATCGGCGCCGGCGACGAGGTCGCCCTCATCCCCCCGGTGTCTGGTGGGGCGATGGTGGCCCAGCCCGAAGGCGACCTGACCCAGGCCGGTCTGGTGCTCTCGTTGCTGGTCGCCGTCGCCATCGCCAATCTCATCGACCTCCAGACGTTCGTGTTCGTCGCCGTCGGCACCGCCCTGGCGTGGCTGTGGGACGCCAGTGAGGCCCTCAACCGGCGGGGAGCCACCCTCAACGTGATCCCGCTCATGATCGGCGCCACCGCCGCCGCCAACGGCGCCTACCGGTGGGGCGTCGCCGGGTTCGCCGGCGGGCTGGCGGTCGCGGTGATGGTGACGCTGGTGTGGACGGTGGTCGATTCCGGGCACCGCAGCCTGGAGGTGGCCACGATCTCGGTGCTGGTGAGCGCCGCCGGGGCCATGGCCACCGGGGGCCTCACCCTGGTGCGGATGCGCAGCGCGCCCGAGGTGAGCGCCTTCCTCATCATCGCATCGGTGGCAGGACTCGCCGCCTGGGCGGTGCATCGCAGCGGCGGCGAGATCGCCGGCCTCGACCCCAACCTGGCGACCCTGCTCGGGGCGCTCGGCGCCGGGCTCGCCGTGGGCCTCGTGGTCGACACGATCTCGGTCGGGCACCTGCTGCTGGCGGCGGTGGCGGCGGCGGCCGGCCTCATCACGGGCCGCCTGCTCGGGTCGCTGCTCCGCACCGGCTCGGTGGTGCACACCGCCCGAGCCCCCGGCCTGCTGACGATGTTCGACGGGGCGACACTGGGCGCCGCCGCCTACTGGGCGGCGATCTGGCTGTTCGGCTGACGAGCCGGGCTCGGGAGCGACGCGATGGGTCCGCGACTCGGGGCGGAGCGCCGCAGCAGCCGGCGCGCCACCTGGCTCGCTCTCCTCGTCACCGTGCTGTGGAGCTCCTCGTGGGTGATCATCCGCTTCGGGCTCGACAACGAGGGACTCGAGCCGATCATGTTCGCCGGGCTGCGCTACGCCGCGGCGGCGCTGGTGCTCCTGGTCACGGTGCTGTCCCGCCCGGCGGCACGGGCCGGCATGCGGTCGGCGCTGCGGCGCGGGTGGGGCGAGCTGGTGGCACTCGGCCTCGTCTTCTACACCGTCACCCAGGGAGCCCAATTCGTAGCGCTCGCCCATCAGCCGGCCGCCACCACCAGCCTCGTGCTCTCCCTCACCCCGCTGGTGGTCGCCGGCCTGGCGGGACGCTCCCTCGGGGAACGCCCCAGCGGGCGCCAGGTCGGCGGCGCCACCCTGGTGGCGGTGGGGGCCGGCCTCTACTTCGCCGGTTCGCTCGGGGCCACCGTGGCCGGCATGGTGGCCGCCGGCGTCGGGTTACTCGCCAACGCCGCCTCGGCGCTGCTCGGTCGCCGGGTCCACCGCATGGAGGGCGCCATTCCCCTCGTCACCACCACGGTGTCGATGACGGTCGGGGCCGGGGCGCTGCTCCTCGCCGGCCTCGTCACCGAGGGCTGGCCCCACCTCACCGGGCGGGCGCTGCTGATCGTGCTGTGGCTGGCCGTGGTCAACACCGCCCTCGCCTTCACGCTCTGGAACCTCTCCCTCCGCCACCTCACCGCCACCGAGTCGGTCGCCATCAACAACACCATGCTGATCCAGATCGCCGTCCTCGGCTGGATCTTCCTGGCGGAGGTGCCCGGACCCGGCCAGCTCGCCGGAATCGTGCTGGTGACGGTCGGCATCGTCGCCACCCGGCGTCCCGGGGCCGGCGCGCCGGCGCGGGACGGGTGAGGGCCGCCTCGGGCGGGTGGCCCCGGGAGCACACTCGCCAGTACGGCGAAACATCCAGCGGATGCGCTCAGCTGCCGGGAAAGGGCTATCCTCGATTCCCGCCATGCGATGTACGCGCCGTATTCGTGCGCTCACCCCGCTGTTGATCCTCGCCCTGCTCGCGGTAACGCCGGTGGGGGCGACCGCGCAGACCAAGAGCCAGGTCGACCAGGCGAAGACCGAACGGGACGCCGCCTACCAGAAGCTCGCCGACGCCGATGCCGACCTGGAGGCGGCCCTGGCCGAATTCCAGGACATCAACGCCCGGCTCGAGGACCTCACCTATCGCATCACCCGCATGGTCGACCGCATCAAGCAGGACGAAGCCGAGGTGCGGGATCTCAAGCAGCTCGCCCAGGATCTCGTCGTCGAGGCCTACATCAACGGGGGCACCGGCATCCTCGACCTCGCCATGGACGCCGGATCCATCCAGGACATCCTGACCCGCCAGGTGCTCATCGAGCGGGCCACCGACGCCAACCTCGTGACGCTCGACCGTCTCGAGGCGCTGCAACAGGATCTCGATCGCCGCAAAGAGGAGTTGAAGGCCAACGAGGCCGAGGTGGCGGAACTGAGCGCCCAGGCCGAGGCCAACGTCGGGCGCCTCGACGAGGCCAGGCAGGCCCAGGCCGCGGCCTACGCCGATGCCAAGGCCAACTACTCCGACGTGCTCGCCCAGTACGAGGCGGCGGAGCGGGCCCGCAAGGTCGCCGAGGCCGCCCGCAAGGCCGGCGCCGCCGGCGGCCTCCCCGCAGGCTCCATTCCCGGGTTCATCTGCCCGATCACGAGTGGCGCCAGCTTCATCAACGACTGGGGATTCCCCCGTTCCGGCGGCCGTACCCACAAGGGCAACGACTTGTTCGCTCCACGTGGCACCCCGGTGGTCGCCGTCACCGCCGGCACCGTGCGGCTCAAGAGCAACAGCCTCGGTGGCATCACCGCCTTCCTGGTGGGGGCCGAGGCCACCTACTACTACGCCCACCTCGACGGTTATGCGCCTGGGATCGCCACCGGCCAACGCGTCGCCAAGGGCACCGTGCTCGGCTACGTCGGCAACACCGGGAACGCCATCGGCGGCGCGACCCACCTCCATTTCCAGCTCCACCCCGGAGGCGGTGCTCCGGTGAACCCGTACCCGACCCTGCGGGCGGCGTGTCCGTGACGGTTCCTTGGTAGCCTCGGCCTGGCACAGAAAGGATCGGCTCTGAACCACCAACGCAGGCGCATCGACATCGTGCTCGACCCGGACTTCGTCGCCGACGTCGAGACCGTGCCGCTCGACGAGCTGCGCAAACGCCGCAAGCTGTGTGACGAGCTGGATACCGAACTCTCCTACTACCGGCGCCTCCTCCACGGACGCATGGACCTGCTCGCCTTCGAGATGCGGCGCCGGGCCGGCGAGGAAGAGCGCAGCCTGATCGAGGCGCTGCCGGAGATCCTGACCGGGAGCGACGCCGACGACGGCGGGCAGCGCAGCACCCTCCCCAAGGCGCTGCCCATCGATCCGCCGCAGCCACCCGCAACGGGACGCCGCTCGGTCGATCGGGTGCTCGGCGACGATTTCCTCACCCACCTCCCCGGCATCGACGACGCCGAGCTGGAGGACATCCAGGCGGCCCTGACCGAGATCGAGAGCGAAGTCTCCCGGCAACGCCGCGGCGTCTACGAAGCACATGAGCTGATCCATGCCGAGCTGATCCGGCGGTACCGGGAGGGCCTCGCCACCGTCGACGAGCTGTTGCAGCCGAGCTGAGTGCCCCCGCTCCGCATCCGCACGGTTCGATCCGGACTCGCCGAAGCGTTCCACGTCGCCAGCGCCGTCGCCGCCGACTCCTCCGGCCGGGTCCTGGCGGTGTGGGGTGAACCCGACCTCCCGCTCTTCTACCGGTCAGCGATCAAGCCCTTCCAAGCCACCGTCGCCGATGAGGCCGGGGCCGGTCTCGCCCCCGAGCAGATGGCGCTGGCCTGTGCCAGCCATTCGGGGTTCCCGGCCCACCTCGCCCTCGTTTCCTCGATCCTGGGCGGCGTCGGACTCACCACAGCCGCCTTGCGCTGCCCACCGGCCTGGCCACTGAGCGACGCCGCCCGTGACATCCTGGTTGCCCGCGGTCACCGGGCGCCCCGCCCGCTGTTTCACAACTGCTCCGGCAAGCACGCCGCCTGGCTCCGGGCCTGTCGCGCCGCCGGGTGGCCGGAGGAGAGCTACCTCAATCCGAATCATCCGCTGCAACGACAGGTGCGCGAGGTGGTCGCCGACGTGACCGGCGTCGATCCCGAACCGGCCGGTGTCGACGGCTGCGGCGCTCCCACCCTGCGGGGATCGATCCGGGGCCTGGCACGGGCGTTCGCCCGGCTCACGGAGGACCGGCGCTTCGCCGCCGCCGCCACCGCCATGCACCGCTACCCCGCCCTGGTCGCCGACAACCTGCGCGGCGACGGGCGGCTCGGCGCCTGGTGGGGTGGGCCGGTCAAGGTAGGAGCGGCCGGTCTCGTCGCCGCCGGGCGACACGGGATCGGCGTCGCCGCCAAAAGCCACGAGGGATCGGCGTCGGTGGCGCTGGCGGCGTTGATGGAAGCAATCCGGTGCCTCGAGTTGTTGCCACAGGTGGCGTGGGACTCCCTGTGCGACGTCGCCCGGCCCCCGGTCTGGGGCGGCGGCGTCGTCGTCGGCTCGCTCGGACCGGAGCCGGGGGAATGACCACGAACCGCACGGGGAAGGGCATGCACGTTCACGACGACTGGGCGACCCCCGCCTTCGAACTGGACCCGGTGGCCTCACACACCGGTCCGTTCCCGCGGCGCGCCTTCCTTCGCGCCTGGTGGGAGTACTGCCGCCCTGCCGGCGCCGAACTCTTGCTGGCCGACGCCGGCGACGCGCTGCTGCCGCTGTACCGGCACGCCGACCGCCTCGAGTTCCTCGGTGACCCCGACCTCACCGACTACCACAGCCCGCTCGGAGACCAGGTCCCGGCGGCGGTGGCGAAGCTCGCCGCCGCCCTGCCCGGCGGGACCCCCTTCCGTTTCGGCAGCCTGCCGCGCGAGGCGGCCGACGTCGTCGCCGCCGGCTTGGCGGCGGCCGGCTGCCGGGTCGAACCGGAACGGCACGAAGTGGCGGCGGTGCTCGACCTACCCGACGACCCCGACCGTTACCTGGCCGGCCTCGACAAGAAGCAGCGTCACGAAGTACGGCGGAAAGGGCGACGGTTCGAGGCCGCCCGCGGCGCGCCGCGCCTGCAGCGTGAGCAAGGACCGGGGGCGGTGGAGGCCTTCGTCGCGATCCACCGTCGCGCCGACGGGGAGAAGGGCGGGTTCATGTCGCCGGCCCGGGCCCGTTTCTTCGCCGCCCTCCACGACGACGTCGGTGGGGTCATCGACGTGCTCCGCGGTGGGGACGGGGTGGCGGTGGCCGCCGGGTTCGGGTTCGAGGACGCCGCCGGGTACTACCTCTACAACTCCGCCTTCGAGCCGGAGGCGGCCACCGCCTCGCCGGGGATCGTGCTGGTGAACCTGCTGATCGAGCACGCCATCCGGCGCGGACTGCCACGGTTCGACTTCCTCAAGGGCAGTGAGCCCTACAAGTTCCGGCTCGGGGCGCGTCCCCGCCCGCTCTACCGCATCACCGGGGCGTTCGGGGGTGGGGCGTGATCAGCCGGGTCGCCTTCCTGTCGCTCCACACCTGCCCGGTCCAGCTCCCCGGCATCGGCGACGCCGGGGGTATGAACGTGTACGTCAACGAGGTGGCGAAGACGCTCGCCGGGCGCGGCATCGAGGTGGTGGTGTTCACCCGACGCACCGGATCCGACCCCGAGGTGGTCCACGTGCAGCCCGGCTACCGGGTGGTCCACGTCACCGCCGGACCGGCGGCACCGGTGCCGATGCGCCAGATGCCGGGCCTGGTCGGCGACTTCACCGAAGAGACGCTCGGCTGGATCGACGCCAACGGCCTCACGTTCGACCTGCTCCACAGCCACTACTGGCTCTCGGGCTGGTCGGGGGTGATCCTCAAGGAACGCCTCGGGCTGCCGCTCGCCAACTCGTTCCACACTCTGGGGCGGATCAAGGACCTGAATCGCCGGCCCGGCGAGCCCGGCGCCGGGCTGATCCGCACCGTGGCCGAGCAGGAGGTCATCGCCCGCTCCAACTGCGTCATCGCCTCGACCCCGGCCGAATACGACGACCTACTCGAGCACTACGGCGCCAGTCCGGAGCGACTCTGCACCTCGCCTCCCGGCATCGACCACGCGGTCTTCCGGCCGGGAGAGCGGCGCGCCGCCCGGGTCTGGACCGGTCTCCACGACTACCTGGGTGACGACCCGGTCGTGCTCTTCGTCGGGCGGATCCAGCCGCTGAAAGGGGTCGACATCGCCATCGCGGCCTGTGCCGCCATCCCGGAGTCGGCAACGTTCCGGCCACCTCATCTGGTGGTGGTCGGCGGCCCCAGTGGCCCGGACGGGGGACCCGAGCTGACCCGGCTCCGTGAGCTCGCCTCCGTGCTCGGCGTCGCCGACCGGGTCCATTTCCTCCCACCGCAACCCCACGAGCAGCTGGCGCGCTTCTATCAGGGCGCCGATGTCCTCGTCATGTCGTCCCGCAGTGAGTCGTTCGGGCTGGTGGCGGCCGAGGCCCAGGCATGCGGGCTGCCGGTGGTCGCCGCTGCGGTGGGCGGGCTCCGCTTCGCCGTCGAGGACGGGCGCTCCGGCTTCCTGGTCGACGGCCACGAGCCGGCCGCCTACACCGAGGCGCTCACACGGGTGCTGGGTGACCCCGGCCTCGCCACCAAACTCGCTCGGGGTGGGGTCGAGTTCACCGACCGCTTCTCCTGGGCGAAGACGGTCGACCACCTCATCGAGCTGTACTACGGCATCACCGCCCGGTGATCTCGTCCGGCCCGGATGGCCCATTTCAGGGGTCCCGCCTGAAGCGTTCCCACCGGATCGGCACACGATTCGACACGACCGCGGCGGGCGCGAAAAAACGCGGTGCCGGACTTGTCGACACGCCGTTGTGCACAAGACCCTGTGGATTGCTGTGGATATGTGGAGAAGCCGCCGGCTTGAGCGGGAAGTAGCCGCAATTGGCGCGCCAACCCCGATCTGGGAGTGAGGATCCGGGGTGGAATCGGCCCCAACGACGCACTTGAATCGTGCGCTCCGTCTTCGTAAGGTCGAAACGGTAAAGCCCAAGGGGCTCGAGCAACCAGACCTCGTTCGGGGAAGTGCGGGGACAGGCTGCGGAGGTTCCTTGGGCTTTGCCACGTCCTCCGGCCACCCGCCCGTGATGGGTGGGGTCAGAACCCGAAGATCAGCTCGCTCAGCCGGACCCTGGTGGTCTCGTAGGTGTCGAGGTTGATCTGGAGTGATCCGAGGCGGAGCCCCTTCATCTGCTCTCCGAAATGGGTGGCGACCCGGACCACGCCTTGGTCGTATTCGAGGGCGCCGAGGCCGAGGCACCGTCCCTCGCCATCCTGGACGCCGACCAGCATCCCGGCGAGACGGGAGACGTCGAACCCCTCCGGCAGCGTCGGGGCGAAGACCGAGGTGTGGACCCTCCAGCGCTGCAGCGGCGGCTCCAGCGCCTTGCGGAACGAGGCGATGCGGCGGGCCCTCCGCTCCACGGGACTGGCCGGGACCAGGTCGGGGGGCGGGGCCGCCTTGGCGATCCGGGCCGACAGGAAGCGGCGCAGCATGCCGATGATCGGCTCCATCTCCTCGCCCCGCTGCATGACGATCACCAGCGTCGGGGCGCACACCTCCATCAGGTGGTACTTGAGCGTCTGCCCCAGCACGCCGGAGACGACGCTGGTGGTGTCGAGCACGATGAAGTCGGCTTCCTGGCGGGCGATGTCGACGAGGGTCGCCGTCGACACCACGTGGGGCAGCACCACCCCTTGGGGTTGGGTGGATCCGACGAAGCGCAGCTCGTCGGCGTCACCCAAATTGGCCAGGTCGTCGCGGCTCCGCACCCAGCGGAGCCCGACACAGGCGGGAGGGCCCACGGTCGACACACCCACGTCGGCGTCGATGAAGGCAACGGACATTCCCTCGTCGAGGGCGCCCTCCAGCAGGTAGCGGGACATGGTCGTCTTCCCGGTGTCGGCGCCGCCGACCACCATGATGACCCCGCGTTCCCCCATGACGCGCTCCCGCAGGGACGCGTAATGCTCGGCTGGCTCCTCCAACGACTTTCCTCCGATTCCTCCCAGCGATTCTATGCCGGCGCCGCGGTGAGACCGTGGACGTCCTCCGGGGAGCCGTTCCGGCCGGTAGTCTCGCACCGGACATGTGGGAGGACTTCTCAGCAGTGCGGTCTGCTCCCGCCCGGCGCCATGGGGAGACCGGCCCGGCTCCGGTCCGCGGCGAGGCGAGGTGGCGATGGCTCGCGTCGAGGTGAGCCGGCTCATCGCCGCCCCCGTCGCCGGTGTCTGGGCCGACCTCGCGGCACTCGAATCCCATGTCGAATGGATGGCAGACGCCGAACGCATCACCTTCCTCACCGCGCAGCGCCGCGGCGTCGGAACCCGCCTGGAGGTGGCGACGAGGATCGGCCCGTTCCGGCTCGCCGACGTCATGGAGTTCGTCGCCTGGGACCCGCCCAACCGCATGGCGATTCACCACGTCGGGCTGGTGACCGGGAGCGGCGAGTTCGTCCTCGAGGAGGAGGGCGGGGCCACCCGGTTCACCTGGCGGGAGGAGCTGCGATTCCCGTGGTACCTGGGGGGCCGCCTCGGAGCCCTGGTCGGCGCCCGGGTGCTCACCGTGGTGTGGCGGAGGAACCTGGACCGCCTGGCGGGACGCTTCCCGTCATGAGCGGCCGGGTGCGAGGCGGCGGGGCGACCCGCGAGAATGCCGCCTCATGACGGGCCGCAGGCGTCCGAACTGGTGGGGCGGGCGCTTCCACCTGGTCGTCACCATCGTGGTATTCGTGACGCTGGCGTCCCTCGACAACGCCGCCATCGCCGCCATCCCCCAGATGGTGCTGCCGGTGACGGAGGCGCTCCACACCTCGGAGACCGCCATCGGGGTGATGACGGCCACCGTGATCCTGCTGGCGGCCCTCACCGCCGTCGCCTGGGGGTACTGGGGGGACCGCTCCGACCGCAAGCGCCTGCTGTTCGCCGGCACCCTGCTGTGGGCGCTGGGCGCCTATCTCAGCGCCGGCGCCGACCGGTATCGCGAGCTGTTCGGATGGCAGGTCCTCACCGCCGTGGGGCTGGGGGCGATCGCCTCGGTCGGCTTCTCGGTGATCAGCGATTTCGTCTCACCGCGGCACCGGGGTGTGGCGATGAGCTTCTGGGGTCTCGCCGAAGGCCTGGGCACCGTCGCCGGAGGCTTGGTGGCGAGCCAGCTCGGCGCCGAGGACTTCGGGGCCCCGTTGCGCCTCATCGCCCTGCTCGGTGTCGGGTTCGCGGTGCTCTACCTGTTCACCTTCTCCGCGCCCCGCGGCTTCCGGGAACCGGCGCTGCGGGCGATGCACGAGGCGGGGGATCCCTACGAGCACCGCATCGACGCCGGCCAGATCCCCGATTTGTTCCGGCGTCGCACCAACGTGTGGCTCATCGCCCAGGGCCTCAGCGCCCAGTTCGCCTACGGGTCGCTCATCTGGGTCCCGCTGCTCTACCAGGAGAAGGTGGCGGCACTCGGCTACGACGTCGAGACCGCCACCCGGGTCGGGGGCCTCATGGCGGCGATCCTCCGCCTCGGCGGCCTGTTCTCGATCCTGGCCGGGGCGATCGGCGACCGGATGCAGCGGCGCTCCCTAGGCGGCCGCGCCGTCGTCAGCGCGGTCGGCATCCTCGGGGCGGTCCCGTTCTTCCTCGTCTTCTTCTTCATCCCGCTGCACGGCCTCGAGGTCACCAACGGGGCGAGCACTTCGACGCTCCTGCCCGAGGTCCTCCACGCCCTGGTGACAAACCCGTGGGTGGCGGCCGCCTTCTTCACGTCGCTGCTCGCCCTGGCGCTCACCTCCGCCGACTCCCCCAACTGGTTTGCCCTCGTCTCGGACGTCAACCTCCCGGAGCATCGCGGCACCGTCTTCGGTCTCGGCAACCTCTCGAACGGCGTGGGACGGGCCGCCGGGAACGCCCTGACCGCGGCCGCTGCCGGCGGTTTCGAGCGGGCCCTCCCGCCGCCGCTCAACTGGGCGGTGGGCCTGGCGGTGTTCCAGGTCTTCTTCCTCCCCACCGGGTACTGCTACGCCCGGGCGGCCGGCACCGCTCCGGGGGACATCAGAGCGGTCGAGGCGATCCTCGAGCAGCGGGCGGCGTACCCCCAAAGGCAGGGCCCGGCGCGGTAGAGTTCCGGCAGTCACAACCGAGAGGGAGGGGGTTCAGATGGTACGAAGACTCGCGTTCCTGCTTTTCACCACCGGTCTTCTGCTGGCCATGATGCCATCCATCGCCACTGCCGGGGTCGAGCCCGAGGGGGCGTGCTGGGGAACCGCCGTCATCAACGGCGTGACGTACACGCCGGACAACGACACCCGGTCGAACGCGATCCCGATTCCCGACGAGGAGGGGGTCCTGATCGACTACACCGGCACGGTGAACTTCGAGAACCTGGATCACAGTGGAGAGATCGCGGTCCGGATCGCGGGATTCGACATCGGCATCGCCGAATGGGGTGATCCCAACACCGACGACACCCGCGGCGCCGCCGGTATCTACGAGCTCGACGACGCCTACGAGAAGATCGACGACGTCGTGCCGTTCGGCCGGGTCCCCGGGATCTGGGTGGTGAGCGGCTCGCACACCGCATCGGGTGGAGAGTGCTCCGGCACCGCCATGATCAAGATCGAGGGCAACCCGCTGTCGAACCCGCTCGGATGGATCGCCCTCGGTGGGCTGGTCGTGTTCGGAGCGGGGATCGGCTTGGCGGCATTCGCCCGACCGGGGAGGCCATGATGCGAGGACGACCGATCCTGGGAGCGATCGCCGGGCTCTTCTTCGGAGTGTTCCTTTCGCTGAACCTGATGCTGTGGGGAATCTGGCCGCTCGACCGCGTGAGTGTGTTCGGGCTGCCGGTCCTCTTCCTCGTCATCGGGCTGGTGCTCGCCATGCTGGCGCCGCTCGGCCGCAAGCGGACCGGCGGGACCGGCATGCCGAGGTCCGAGGTCGAAGAACCCGCCGAATAGCGCCCGCTTCTCTCCAGGGAGTGGGCGACCGCACGTGAAGCTGTCTTCGGCGCGCCGACCCGAGGCCCCCTCAGGTGTCGGAGCGCATTCGGTGACGCGCCCAAAGGCCGGCGCCCGCAACCAGGGCGACCCCGACGACGAACAACGCCACCAGGGCTGCGGCGGCGTCACCGAAGAAGTGGAACACGGTCTGGGGCACGAAGAGGAAGATCCCGGCGGCACCGAGTATCAGGGCGCTCCTGTGGTCGCCGATGAGTCCGACGACGGCGAGGAGCGCCGCGGTCACGAGACCCAAGGTCAATCCGATCGCCTCGACATCGGAGCCCGCCACGATCTGTGCCCCGAACAGCGCCGTGGCCGCCCCGATCGCGATCCCGGTCTCCCCGGGTGGGAGCAAGCCGCGGCGCGCGACGAGCAGCCACACCGCTCCGAGTCCCCAGTAGGTGAGGCCGGCCAGTTCCTGGGAGTCGAGGCTGGTGAACATGGCGACTCCTGTGGCCAGCATCGCGGCGCTCCCGAAGACGACCAGGTGCTGGAGCACGCGGCGGCGCATGATGAAGAGCGCGACGGCGTAGCCCGTGCTGATCGCTCCGGTCGTCATCGTCGCCGCCTCCTCCGACCACTCGACGAGATCGAGCACGGTGATCCAGGCGGCGGCCGCCAGCGCCGCCACCGAACAGGTCCACAGCACCGACGCCAGTCGGCCGGCGGCCGGTTCGCCGGACTCCCCAATGAAGGATCCGCCGCCGAAGAAGGCGACGGCGGCCAGCAGGAAGAGTCCCGCCTGAGCCCACCACACCAGGTCTGCCCACACGTCGGCAGTGAGGATGGCGATCGCCCAGAAGGCCAGGGCGGCACCCACATAGCCGAGGATCTCGGTGACGATCGGGACCCGGCCCACCGACGTCTCGGGCGGCCGACGTGCGGCTTCGGCGACACGGATCGCCTCCGCCTGTTCGCGGGTGATGAGCCCGGCAGCCGTCCATGAATCGAGGCGTGATTCGAGATCAGGCATGAACCCTCCCCGGGATTCGATCCGGGTCTCGCCCTCCTCACAATACCAACGCCGGGCCCCCCGGAGGGCTCGGAGTGCGGGTCAGTCTTTCGAGCCGGAGAGGGCGGTGGCGACGCCGAGCGTCACGAAGATGCCGCCGGTGAGGTAGCGCTGGGCGGCGATCACCTTGGGACGTCGCCACAGCCACTCACCGAAGGTGCCGGCGGCGAGGGCATAGAGGCCGTCGGTGACGACGCCCATGGCGACGAAGACCGCCCCAAGCAGCAAGAACTGCAGCGCCACCGCCCCCCGGTCGACGTCGACGAACTGCGGGAGGAAGGCCAGGAAGAAGAGCGCGGTCTTGGGGTTGAGCACGTTGACCCAGATGCCCTGGGTGAAGACCCGCCGCAGGCTGCGCTCGGTACGGCCGGGCTCCGCTCCCGCATCGGAGCCACGCAGCCGGCGGATGCCGAGGTAGATGAGGTAGACGGCCCCGAGGTACTTGACCACCGAGTAGGCGACCGCCGACTTCGCCAGGAGGGCGGAGAGGCCGAGGGCGGCGCCGACGACGTGCACCATGGTGCCGAGCGCCACCCCGAGCACCGAGGCGATCCCCGCCCCGCGACCCTGGTCGATGCTGCGGGCGATGATGTAGAGCACCGCCGGCCCGGGGGTGAGCAACAGCACCAGGGAGGCGAGGAGGAAGACGGTGAGTGCCGAGGTGTCGAGCATGGCGCCGGCAGGGTAGCCGTCCCCGACCGCCGGCTCCCTCCCGGCGTCAGGGAGGCAAGCCACCACTCTCTTCTCGTCCCCCCTTCTTGAGCGGGACCGGCGCACGAAGTGCGCCGAGGGGGGTGCGGGGACGCCATGGTGCCGGGGGCGGGACTCCCCCACTCCACCCTCCCCGGTCTCGACAGACGGCTGGGTGAGAGACGAGCGGACGGTGGCGCGGGATCGCGGAATGGCCTCCGAGCGCGAAAACGCGGCCCCAGTCGCGAAAGAAAACCAGCCGGAACGCTTGCCCCTCGGGCGCTCCCGGCGGTAGAACGGCTCCTGTCTTCCCCAGCACCGCAGCACGGTGGTGACGCGTCGTGAATACCCTTGACGTAGTTACAGCGGTGTAACTAAGATGGACATCCCTATGCGATATGTGGGGTCACGCTCACTTCCTCACCCCCACATGTTGTAGGTGTGGGCAAAGTTGTGGAGAAGTCTTCGCCCGGACGCTCAGAGGGCCGGTAGCCAGGGAGGGACCAGATGACCAAGGGTTTGCGGATCGAACGTCGGTTCACGTCGGAGCGGATCAGCCCGTACGACACGATGGAGTGGACCCGGCGGGACTCGAAGATCACCAATCCGGACGGGTCGGTAGTGTTCGAGATGAAGGACGCCGAGGTGCCCGCCCGGTGGTCCCAGGTGGCTTCCGACATCATGGTGTCGAAGTACTTCCGCAAGGCCGGTGTCCCCGAGCTCGACGAACGCGGCAACCCCACCTTCGACGACAACGGCAAGATGATCACGGGTCCGGAGCGGTCTGCCCGCCAGGTCATCGAGCGGCTCGCCGCCACCTGGCGTTGGTGGGGTGAGCAGCACGGATACTTCGCCTCCGAGAACGACGCCGAGATCTTCGAGGACGAGCTCGCCTACATGCTGCTGCACCAGATGGCGGCCCCTAACTCGCCGCAGTGGTTCAACACCGGCCTCCACCACAAGTACGGCATCACCGGCACCGAGCAGGGCTTCTGGTACGTCGACCCGGAGACCGAGGAAGCCGTCGCCTCCCCCGACGCCTACAGCCGCCCCGCTCCCCACGCCTGCTTCATCAACAGCATCGACGACGACCTGGTGAACCCGGGCGGGATCATGGACCTGTGGGTGCGCGAAGCGCGCCTGTTCAAGATGGGCGCCGGCTCGGGCGCCAACTTCTCGCACATCCGAGCCGAGGGCGAGCAGCTCTCGGGGGGCGGCAAGTCGTCCGGTCTCATGAGCTTCCTCAAGGTCGGCGACCGGGCCGCTGGCGCCATCAAGTCGGGCGGCACCACCCGCCGGGCCGCCAAGATGGTCATCGTCGACATCGACCATCCCGACGTCGAGGCCTTCATCAGCTGGAAGGCCGCCGAGGAGGACAAGGTCCGGGCGCTGGTGGCCGCCGGGTACCCGGCCGACTTCAACGGCGAGGCCTACGCCACCGTCTCGGGCCAGAACTCCAACAACTCGGTGCGGCTCTCCAACGAGTTCATCCAGGCGGTGCTCGACGACGCCGACTGGGAGCTGACGGCCCGCACCAACGGCACGGTGATGAAGCGGGTCAAGGCCCGGGACCTGTGGAGCCAGATCGCCGACGCCGCCTGGCGCTGCGCCGACCCCGGCGTGCAGTTCGACACCACCATCCAGGAATGGCACACCTGTCCGGCCGACGGAAGGATCCGGGCCACCAACCCGTGCTCGGAGTACGTGTTCCTCGACAACACCGCCTGCAACCTGGCGAGCCTCAACCTGGGCACCTTCTTCGACGACGCCACCGGCGAGTTCGACCTCGACGGTTACCGCTACGCCATCCGGCTCTGGTCGATCGTGCTCGAGATCTCGGTGACGATGGCCCAATTCCCCTCCAAGGCGATCGCCGAGGGGAGCTACGACTACCGCACCCTCGGGCTCGGCTACGCCAATCTCGGCTCGCTGCTGATGCGCATGGGCATCCCCTACGACTCGGACAAGGGTCGGGCGATCAGCGCCGCCCTCACCGCCATCCTCACCGGGTACTCCTACGCCACCTCGGCGGAGATGGCACGGGTGCTGGGCCCCTTCCGGCGCTTCGCCGCCAACCGCGACGCCATGCTGCGGGTGATGCGCAACCACCAGGCGGCCGCCTACAACGCTCCCCAGCGGGAGTACGACGGGGTGTCCACCAAGGTGGTGGGCATCGACCCGGCCTCCTGCCCCTCGGCCCTGCTGCACGAGGCCCGCAACGCCTGGAACATCGCGGTGAAGATGGGTGAGGAGTACGGCTACCGGAACGCCCAGGTGACCTGCATCGCCCCCACCGGCACCATCGGCCTGCTGATGGACGCCGACACCACCGGGGTCGAGCCCGACTTCGCCCTGGTGAAGTTCAAGAAGCTCGCCGGCGGCGGCTACTTCAAGATCGCCAACCAGTCGCTGGCCCCCGCGCTGCAGCACCTCGGCTACGCCGAGCGCAGCATCGAGCAGATCCTCGAGTACGTGGTGGGAACCATGTCGATGCACGGCGCCCCCCACGTCAACTCGGCGACGCTGATCGCCAAGGGCTTCACCGGCGAGGACATCGAGAAGATCGAGCGCATCCTCCCCGGCGTCTTCGAGCTGCGCTTCGCCTTCAACCAGTGGACCCTGGGCGAGGCGACGATGCAGCGGCTCGGCTTCACGTTCGAGGAGTACAACAAACCCGGCTTCGACATGCTGCGGGCCCTCGGCTTCACCGGGACCCAGATCCAGGAGGCCAACGACTACATCTGCGGTCACCAGACGATCGAAGGAGCACCGGGGCTGCTCGACGAGCACCTCCCGGTGTTCGACACCGCCAACCGCAACGGCCGGCTCGGGCAGCGCTTCATCCACCACACCGGCCACATCAAGATGATGGCGGCCGTGCAGCCCTTCATCTCGGGGGCGATCTCGAAGACGATCAACATGCCGAACGAGGTGACCACCGACGACATCGAGGAGTCCTACCGCCTGTCGTGGGAGCTGGGCCTGAAGGCGATGGCCCTCTACCGGGACGGCTCGAAGGCGTCACAGCCGCTGTCCTCCAGTAGCGACGAGACGGTGTCCGAGCAGGACGAGGACGGCCTGCAGGACGCCCTCGACGGAGAGATGGAGATGGTGTCGGGCCAGATCGTCCACGGCGGCATGTTCGCCCCGGGCGTCTCCCCCACCCAGGCGTACAAGGAGATCCACCGGCCCCGCTTCCTGCTGCCGGGACGGCGGCGCGGGTACACCCAGGAGGCCCGGGTCGGTGGGCACAAGGTCTTCCTCCGCACCGGGGAGTACGCCGACGGCACCCTCGGTGAGCTGTTCATCGACCTGGCCAAGGAGGGTGCCACCCTGCGCGGCATCCTCTCCTGCCTGGCGATCTCGGTCTCCAAGGGCCTGCAGTACGGGGTGCCGCTGGAGGAGTTCGTCGACACCTTCACCTTCCAGACGTTCGAGCCCCGCGGCATGGTGGAGGGCCATCCCAACATCAAGATGGCGAACTCGATCATCGACTACGTGTTCCGGGCCCTCGGGGTGGAATACCTCCACCGGGACGAGCTGGCGCAGGTCCCGCCGGTGCGGGGCGAGCTGCCGGAGCCACCGGAGGGCATGGCGGTCGAGGCCGGCTATCAGATGGCTCTGGAGGATGCCGCCAAGGAGGCCGACATCGCCGCCCAGGCGAGAGCGGCCGAGTTCGTCGACGCCGAGGCCGACGCCTACGTCGAGATCGGCTCAGCCGTCGTGGGAGTGGGCGGCACGCCCACCCCGGTCCCGGCCCGGGCCCGCGGCGGCGTCGCCACCGCCACCGTGATGCGGACCGCGGCCGACGTGCAGACCGCGGCGCTGCAGGCGGTGCTCGCCGACAAGATGGGGGACGCCCCCCTCTGCGACACCTGCGGCCACATCACGGTGCGCAACGGCTCGTGCTACCGCTGCCTCAACTGCGGCGACAGCAAGGGATGTAGCTGAGGTCGGAAGGCAACCGGCGACGCGCGTGAGGGCGTCCCGACGGAGACGCCCTCCGTTTCGTTTGGGATGAATCGACCCCTCGCGGTCACACCGTGAGAAGCGCCGGTACGATGCTCGCTCCGACCCCGAAGGGACCGCACCATGGCGAGCATCCGCCGCCTCTCCCACGAGATCGCCGAAACGGCGGAGGGGCTCACGCTCATGGCCGCCGCCGTCGTGACGACGCCGTTCGTACGCTCCCGGCGCCTCCGCTGGGGCGCCACCAGCGATGAGGTGTCCGGTCCCATGCCCGGCGACGAGCTGGTCCCCGAGCCGAAGTGGAGCTACACGTACGCCATCACGATCAACGCTCCCCGGGAGCACGTGTGGCCGTGGCTCGCCCAGATCGGCCAGGGCCGGGGCGGCTTCTACAGCTACCAGACCCTCGAGAACGTGTTCGGTTGCCGCATCCACAACGTCGACCACGTCGTCCCCGAGCTGCAGCAGCTCGACGTCGGCGACCCGATCCGCCTCCACCCCAAGGCGCCGGCGCTCGAAGTCGCGGTCGCCGCGCCTCCCGAGACGCTGGTGCTGCACGGCGCCCCCAATCCCAACGAGCAGACGGCCGAGGGTGGCTTCGCCATCTCCACCTGGCAGTTCCGGCTCGCCGAGAACCCCGACGGAAGCACTCGCCTCCTCACCCGCGGACGCAGCGACTACAGCCCCGGCCTCGCCAACCGGGTGTTCTTCGGCCCCTTCCCGATGGAGCCGATCCTGTTCGTGATGAGCCGCAAGATGATGCTCGGCGTCAAGACGCTGGCCGAGGCGAGGCCCGGCTCCCCCTCCTAGCGGATCCGACCGGCCAATCGCGACCTCCGCCCGTTCCGCCTCAACGGTCGACACACTGATCCTCGCTCCCCCGAGACGCGAGACGGGACCTCGGGGCAGTTTCCGGGTGATCCCCGATGGATGCGAGTGCTCCCTCCCCACACCATGTCGGGAGTGGCGGACCCGCCGCCGCCCGTCTCGACCCGAGGAGGCCATCACGATGACCACCCGATCGGCCACGTCGTTCCGGGCCCACACCTTCGTGGTGCTCACACTCGGCCTCTCGGCCCTGGGCACGGCCGTCACCGGCATCGCCGCCCACGTTCGCGACGAACCCGGCGCCCTGCTCTCGGCCCATGTCGCCCTCGGCATCCTGGCGATCGTGTTCGGCGCCCGCCACGTCGTCTTCCATCACCGCGCCCTCGTCGCCCAGGTGCGGACGAGACCCCGCGGCCGCGTCCGCTCCGAGCTGCTGCTCGCCGCAACGGTGGTCGCCGCGGTGGTGGTGCTCGCCGTCGTCGCCGGCTGAGCCGGCTGAGCCTCCTTCCCTGAGGGCACCCTGACGGCGCTCGGGGTCATTCCAGGGTGATCCCCAATGGCGCCTGCACCGTGCTCCCCGCACGATGCCCGGGAGACAACGAGACAACACCGCTGCGGCACCCGAGTCGTGGCGACGTGAGGAGGAAGTCATGTCCACCCATGGATTCACCGGGAGGCTGGCCGGAGCGACGGCGCGCCACCCGTGGCGCACGATCGCCGTCTGGCTCGTCGTGCTCGCCGGAGCGGTGATGCTCGCCACCAACCTGGGAAGCGTGCTCACCGAGGAGAGCGACTCGACGGTGCAGACCGAGTCCGAGCGCGCCCAGGACCTCGTCGACAGCCACTTCTCCATTCCGATCACACCCGGAACGGAAGCCCTGACCCAGGAAGCCGAGTACGTGCTCGTCGAGAGCGAAGGCGCCACAACCGACGATCCCGAGTTCGCGGTGGCATTGCAGCGCATCGTCGCCGAGCTGCGGCAGCTCCCCACGGTGACTTCCGCCGTCTCCACCCTCGACGGTATCCCCGGCCTCGTCTCGGATGACGGCACCGTCGCCCTCATCCCGGTCGAGCTCGCCGGCGAAGGCGAGGCGTCCGACCTCGCCGCGCCGCTCGTGACCGTCGTCGAGAACGCCGACGCCACCCCCGGCTTCCGGGTCACGACCATCGGCAACGGCTCGGTCTGGAACGAGGTCGGCGCCCTCGCCGAGGACACCCTGCAGCGGGGCGAGATGCTTGGGGTGTCGATCGCCTTGGTGATCCTCGCTCTGGTGTTCGGGGCGCTGGTGGCGGCAGGGATCCCCCTCATCCTCGCCGTCGTCTCGATCGTGGCGGCGCTCGGCATGACCGTCATCGTTGGCCAGGCGTTCGAGCTGTCCTTCTTCGTCGTGAACATGATCACGATGATCGGGCTGGCGGTCGGCATCGACTACTCGCTCTTCGTCGTCCAACGGTTCCGGGAGGAACGCGCCAAGGGGCGCGACGTCATCTCCGCCATCGAGCACGCCGGCGACTCCGCCACCAGGGCCGTGTTCTTCTCTGGGATGACCGTCGTCATCGCCCTGCTCGGGCTGCTGTACGCCCCGGACACGGTGATGCACAGCCTCGGCATCGGCGCCGTGCTCGTCGTGCTCGCCGCCGTCGCAGCCTCGCTCACGTTGCTGCCGGCGGTGCTCGGTCTGCTCGGCGACCGCATCAACCGGGCCAAGGTCCCCTTCGTCTCCGGCACCACCTACCACGAAGGTGGCAATAGGTTCTGGCACTGGGTGACCCGCCTGGTGACGGCACGACCGCTCGTCAGTGTCGTGCTGGCAGGAGGGCTGCTGCTCGGCCTCGCTTCGCCCTACCTGAGCCTGCACACCGGCCAGAACTTCGTCGAGTCGCTCCCCGAGCAGTCCAACGCCCGCCACGCCTGGACCGTGCTCATCGACAACTTCGACGTCGGCGCCGTGACCACCTCGATCGTGGCCGACGGAGACGCCACCGACCCGGCGGTGACCGCGGCGGTCGCCTCCCTGGTGGCCGACCTCGAAGCCGACCCGGACTACGGGGAGGTCGAGACTCGGACGAGCCCCGACGGCGCCATCGTCGTCGTGGACGCCGTCACCAAACTGGACCCCTCCACCATGGAGGCGAGACAGGCGGTCGAGACGCTGCGCACCGACACGATCCCGGCGGCCTTCGATGCAACCGACACCGAGGTGCTCGTCGACGGCGAAGCCGCATGGACCGCCGACTACGTCGGCGAGCTGAACCGGCGCACCCCGGCGATCTTCGCCTTCGTGCTCGGGTTCAGCTTCCTGGTGTTGATGACCGTGTTCCGTTCGATCGTGGTCCCGATCAAGGCGATCCTGCTGAACCTGCTGTCGGTGGGCGCCGCCTACGGGCTGCTGGTGGCCGTGTTCCAGCACGGCATCGGAGCGAGCCTGTTCGGTTTCCAGCAGACCGACGTCATCGAATCGTGGATCCCGCTCTTCCTGTTCACGGTGCTGTTCGGGCTCTCGATGGACTACCACATCTTCCTGATGAGCCGGATCAAGGAGCGCTACGACGTCACCGGCGACAACGACGGCTCGGTGGCCTTCGGCCTCGGCTCCACCGGCGCCATCATCACCGGGGCCGCCCTCATCATGGTGGCGGTGTTCGGTGGCTTCGCCGCCGGCGATATGGTGATGTTCCAGCAGATGGGCTTCGGCCTGGCGGTGGCGGTGATCCTCGACGCCACCGTGGTGCGGTCGGTGCTGGTGCCGGCCGCCATGAAGCTGCTCGGCGACCTCAACTGGTACCTGCCGCGCTGGTTGGAGTGGCTGCCGCAGATCCACATCGAAGGCCGCCCCGATCCGGTGCTCGTCGTCGACCTGGACGGCACCGCGGATCGGACCCTGGAACTGGTGTAGCGGCCGGAGCGGAGGTAGCGGGCGCTCGACTTCCCGTCCGCTCCTGGAGGGGCACCCCCGGGTGCCCCTCCTCGCCGTTCCGGGTGACCTCAGCTCTGCCGGAACAGATCCATGCCGGCCGCCACCACCTCGCACGCCTCCCGCCGGTACGGGTAGACGCGGAACTGGACGTGGGCGATGCCACGATCCCGGTACCCGGCGAGGGCGGCTGCGATGTCGTCGGGCCCGCCGGTCAGCAGCGGTTGATGGCCCCAGTTGACCGGTTCGGCTCCCTCGCCGCGGTAAATGATCGCGGCCGTCAGCTCGAGAGTGGCCGGGTCACGGCCCACCTCCTCGCACGCCTGCCGCACCTGGGCCAGGCTCTCGTCGACGGTCTCCGGCATTCCGAAGTGGCCACCGTTCCACTGGTCGGCGTAGCGGGCGGTGAGCCGCAGCATGCGCGGCCCCGACCCCCCGACGAGCAGCGGCGGTCCGCCCGGGCGCGGGCTGCGGGGAAGGATCTCACAGCGCCGAGCCCGGTAGTAGGTCCCCTCGAAGTCGACCTCGCCCTCCCGCAACAGCGGGCCGATGATCTGGAGCGCCTCCTCGAACCGGTCGACCCGGTGGTCGAACGGGAAGCCGAAGGCATCGAACTCGGCCCGATTCCAGCCTGCCCCGATGCCGAAGATGAGGCGGCCGTTCGAGATCTCGTCCAGGGTGTGGGCTTGCTTGGCCAGCACCGTGGGGTTCCGGAACTGGTTGCAGAGCACGAAGGGACCGAGTTCGACCCGTTCGGTGACGGCGCCCAAGGCGATGAGGACCGCCCATCCCTCCCACATGCCGATGGTCGGAGAGTCGCCGCCGGGTCGGAACACCAGATGGTCGTAGATCCAGATCGAGTCGAAGCCCCGCTCCTCGGCCCACATCGCCTCGTCGCGGATCTGCTCCCACCGCGGCGCCGTCCCGAGCCCCGCGTCGTCGTCGACCAGGAGTGCCAATCCGATCTTCATGCCGCCTCCCGCCTCGCTGCCGGGGACCATTCTGATCGATGATGGGGAGGGGGAGGACGCGCCGCCGGCCGCCATGGGGGTGGCCGCTTTAGTTTCGGCGGCTCGATTGCCGATACAGGCCCCCCTGCGTCGGACACTCTGGATCGACCGGGCAGCCGGAGATCGCAGCGGAGAGAGTGCCGAGGATGGTCACCTCGATCGTGGACCCACCGTCACCGAGTGTCGTGCCACCCCGTTGGGAACCCGGGCCGGCATGGCAGCGGCAGGGGGATATGCCCCCGTTTCCGGCCCATGCGAGCGAGATCTCGCCGGGTCCGCGACGGCCTCGCCCCGGCGCCCGTTCACGAATGAATCGAGAGGTCGACAATGCTCGATTTGACCCGGCGAAAACCGCCACGATATTGTGAGACCGCTTTCAACAGGGGAGCATCGGTTTGCCTCAGACCCTGGATGATCTTGCCGAGATGAGTGGTGTCTCACGCGCCACCGTGTCTCGGGTCATCAACGGCGGCCCGGTTTCCGAGGCCACTCGGAACCGGGTTCTCGAAGTCATTGAACGCACGAACTACCGGCCCAACATGGCGGCGCGGAGCCTCGCCTCGGGCCGTTCCGGCCTGGTCGGCGTGGTTCTCCACATCCCCCCGGCGATGCTCTTCAAGGATCCCTACTTCGCCCTGCTGCTCGAGGGGATGACCGACGCCCTCGCCGAGCAGGCCGGCGGCATGATGCTGTGGCTGGGCAACCGCACCAAAGAGGAGACGCTGGACCGGATCCTTCAGGTCGGGATCCTCGACGGAGTGATCGTTACCGCCAACACCCTCGACGACCCGCTCGTCGACGGTCTCCTCGCCTCCGAGATGCCCACGGTGCTGGTGGGGCACCGGCAGGCCGACCTCTCCGCCAGCTACGTCGACGTCGACCATATCGCCGCCGCCGAGGAACTGACCTCGCATCTCATCGACATCGGGCGACGTCGCATCGGCCACATCAGCGGAAGGCGTGGCACGGTGTCCGGGGAGGACCGGCTCACCGGGTATCGTCAGGCCATGGCGCGCGTCGGGTTGCCCGTCGAGGGCCTCGTCGAAGACGGCGACTTCACGCCCGAAGGTGGGTACGCCGCAGCCTCCTCCCTTCTCGATCAGGGCGTGGATGCGCTCTTCTGTGGTAACGATCTCAGCGCGGAGGGCGCCCTCCGCGCCATCCGCCATCGCGGCTTGCGGGTGCCCGAGGACGTGGCGCTCGCCGGCTTCGACGATCTGTCCCTCGCCGCCGAGCTCGACCCCCCGCTCACCACAGTTGACCAGGGAGTGGAGGACCAGGGCGCGGCGGCAGCCCATGCCCTCTTCGACCTCCTCAAGGATTCGGAGGGGGGGCCGCGCCGAGTGACCCTCCCGACGAAGCTCGTAATCCGGCAATCAACCGTAGGAGGTGTGCCGGCACGTTGATGCCAGAACGCCCATCGTGCAGCCGCCGGAGTCTCCGGGGCTGCACACCACGAGAGAATGCTCCTCGAACCCTAAAAGGAGGAAGAGAGGCATGTTGATGACGAAACGATGGAGATGGTTGGCCGTTTTGGCGGTCTTCCTTCTCGTAGTCGCAGCTTGCGACTCGGGATCTGAAGACACCACGACGACCACCGCGGCGGAGCCCGGTGCGACCACCACGACCACCGAGGCGCCCATGGAGACCACCACAACGACGATGGCCGCGCCGTCCGGCGTGTACGAGCGTGCTGAGACGCTCTACACCTCGGGCACGCAATGGGGCCCGCCGTCCAGCTGGAACCCGATGGTGACCTGGGGCTACGCGACGGGGACTTTCGGTCTCGTCTACGAGCCGCTGTTCATCTACGACCCGCTGGCAGGCGAGTACACCCCATGGCTGGCCGAGGAGGGCACCTGGACGAGCGACAACGTCTACGACCTGACGCTCCGCCAGGGGGTCACCTGGTCCGACGGTGAGGCCTTCAACGCCGACGACGTCGTCATGACGTTCGAGCTCGGCCAGAAGTTCCCCTCGGTGCAGTACGCCCCGATGTGGGACTGGCTCGAGAGCGTGGTCAAGGTCGACGACTACCACGTCACGTTCACATTCAGCGATCCGCTGTACCAGGAGTGGGGGAACTTCCTCTACTCGCGGCCGATGCTCCCCGAGCACATCTGGTCGAGCATGACTGAGGACGAGGTCACCAACGGGGCCAACGAGAACCCCATCGGTACCGGTCCGTACGTCTTCGCGACAACTGACCAGGACCGCATGGTCTGGATGAAGCGGTCCGATCCCTGGTGGGCCACCGCGGCGCTCGGCCTCGACCCGCAGCCGAAGTACATCGTCGACGTGGTCAACGGCAGCAACAACGTCGCGCTGGGCATGGTGCTCCAGGGCGGTCTCGATCTGAGCAACAACTTCCTGCCGGGCGTCGCGACGCTCGTGGCAGGCGGCTACGGCGTTCAGACGTACTACCCGGATCCCCCGTACATGCTTTCCGCCAACACGGCGTGGGTGCTGACCAACAACACCAAGGCCCCGATGGACGATCCCGAGTTCCGCAAGGCGCTCGCGTTCTCGGTCGACACGAGCAAGATCGTGCAGAACGTGTACGGCAACATCGTGGCGGCTTCGAACCCGACCGGCTTGCTGCCGATCTGGGACGCCTACGTTGACCAGAGCGTGGTCGACGAGAAGGGCTTCAGCTACGACGAGGCCAAGGCGAAGCAGATCCTCGCTGATGCCGGATACTCCGACACCAACGGCGACGGATTCGTCGAGGCACCCGATGGCTCCGAGATCTCTCTCGAGCTCATCGTTCCGTCCGGCTGGACGGACTGGATGGAGTCCATCCGGGTGATCTCCGAAGGCGCCCAGGCGGCTGGCATCAACGTGCAGCCCGCCTTCCCGGACTACAACGCATATGCGGATGCCAAGAACGCAGGCACCTTCGACCTGCTCATCAGCAACGATGCCCAGATGAGCAACACGCCTTGGACGTACTACGACTGGATGTTCCAGGATCCGATCATGGACACGATGACGAACGGCAACTTTGGGCGTTACGACAACCAGGCTGCCTTCGACCTCGTGGTCGAGTTGGACAAGACGCAGGTTGACGACGTTGAGGGCATGACGGCCATCATGTCGCAGCTGCAAGACCTCCAGCTCACGGACATGCCGCTCATCCCGCTGTGGTACAACGGCTTGTGGGCCCAGTACAGCAACGCTGTCTGGACGAACTGGCCGTCCTCGACCGCGGACTCGAACCACTACCTGCCGGCCAGCTGGCGGGGATACTGGAACATGACCGGCATCCTCATGCTGTGCGACCTGCAGCCGACCCCGACCGAGTAGCCAACCGACAGAAGCCGTCGCCCCTCCGCGAGGAGGGGCGACGGCTTTCTATCATCGAGGTGTGCAACACCGACAAGCGGTCAAGACCCGCACGGCGCGAGACGATACGTCCGTGGTGGACTAGTCAAGGCGGAGGCGCGATGTGAGACGGTACTTCGGGCGCAAGCTCTTCACCTACATGTTGACGTTCTTCGTCGCGGTCACCGTCGACTGGATGATCCCCCGCTTCATGCCCGGCGACCCCGTGCAATCCATGCTTTCGAGGGTCTCGGTGCGGCCGGAAGCCGCCCAGGTCATGTACACCCACTACACCGAGGCCTTCGGTCTCGATAAGCCCATCTGGCAGCAATACGCCAATTTCTGGGGAGCCCTCTTCCGCGGTGACCTCGGCACCAGCATCTACGTGTTCGGGCAGCCGGTGCGAACCGTGATCCAGCACGCCCTCCCCTACACCCTCGCGCTCCTCCTCCCGGCGATCCTCCTCAGCTGGCTGGCCGGCAACAAGTTCGGCGCCTTCGCCGCCCGCTCCAAGATCCTCGACAACACCGTGCTCCCGATCGGCTACATCCTCACCGCCACCCCCTACATGTGGCTCGGCATCCTGTTGGCGTGGGCCTTCGGGATCGTGTGGGGCCTCTTCCCGGTCTCCGGTGCCTACAGCTTCGCTCTGGCACCGGCCTGGTCCTGGTTGTTCATCAAGAGTGCGCTCCACCACTGGTTCTTACCGTTCATCTCCCTGTTCCTGGTGATGTTCGGCGGCTGGGCGATCGGCATGCGGAACATGATCATCTACGAGCTGGAGTCGGATTACTCGCACTACCTCGAGGCGCTCGGTGCGCCCCGCAAGCTGGTCCGGAAGTACGCCTTCCGCAACGCCATGCTGCCCCAGCTCACCGGCCTCGCCCTCCAGCTCGGCGTCATCGTCGGCGGGGCCCTCGTCACCGAGATCGTGTTCGCCTACCCGGGGCTGGGGAGCCTGGTGCTGGCCGCGATCCAGAACGAGGACTACTTCCTGCTCCAAGGCGTGTTCCTCTTCATCATCGTCGGGGTGCTCGCCGCCAACTTCATCATCGACGTCGTGTACGTGCTCGTTGACCCGAGAACACGCACCGGGATGCAAGGGGGTACCACATGACGCTTCCCATCGAAGCACCGGCCGAGACTGCGGTTCCCCGCAAACGGAACGAAGCCCTCTACTTCGCCCTGCGCAACAAGAAGCTCGTGATCGGCCTCTCGGTCGTCGGCTTCTTCCTGCTCCTCACCTTCGTGGGGCCGCTGTTCGTGAAGGTCGACAACCCGAACGAGTATGTGGCCTTCGGGCCCCTCTCTCCGTCGTCGGAGTACTGGTTCGGCACGACGACCTTCGGGCAGGACGTGTTCGCCCAATTCATCGACGGCCTCGGCGCCACCTTCCTGGTGGGCATCGTCGGGGGCGGCATCGCCACCATCGTCGGGATGGTCGTCGGTTTTGTCGCCGGGTACCGCGGCGGCATCGTCGACGAGATCCTCAACATGCTGACCAACATCGTGCTGGTCATCCCCACGCTGGCGATCCTGCTGATCGTGGCCGCCTACCTCCAGGTGCGGGGCGTGATGGTGGAGGCGCTCTTCATCGGGTTCACGTCGTGGCCCTGGGCGGCACGCGCCATCCGGGCCCAGACCTTCTCGCTGAACTCGCGTGAGTTCGTCGATCTCGCCCGCCTCAGCGGCAAGAACAGCTACAAGATCATCTTCACTGAGATCGCGCCCAACATGAGCTCGTATCTCTTCATGACCTTCATCCTGATGTTCGGCGGGGCGATCCTCACGGCAGCCACCCTCGACTTCATCGGGCTGGGACCGACCCAGGGCGTCTCGCTCGGGCTGATGATGAACAACGCGTTGCTGTGGAGCGCCCTCCACCTCGGCATGTGGTGGTGGTTCATCCCGCCGGGCATCGCCATCACCTCCATCGTCGGCGGGCTGTACGTGATGAACGTCGGGCTGGACGAAGTCTTCAATCCCAAACTGAGGGAGCTGTAGCGCGTGAGTCTCCAGGTAAGCAATCTCCGGGTTTACTACCAGACCCTCGCGGGAGACGTGAAGGCTCTCGACGGCGCCACCTTCTCGATCGCCGACGGGGAGATCATGGGCCTCGCCGGGGAATCGGGATGCGGCAAGACGACGCTGGGCAACAGCCTGATCCGGCTCCAATCCCGCATGAAGTACGTCGAAGGCGAGATCCTGCTCGACGGCAAAGAGGTGCCGATCTGGGATCAGCACGCCATGGACCCCTTCCGGTTCGAAGAGATCTCGATCGTCCCGCAGTACGCCATGAGCGCCATGAACCCGACCCGCAAGATCGGCACCATGGTGTCGGAGCTGCTCCACTCCCGCGGCATCAACTACCGCGCCTCCCTCCCGGAGCTCAAGAAGCGCCTCGATCTGGTGAAGCTGACCCACGACGTGCTCAGCATGTACCCGATCGAGCTGTCCGGAGGCATGAAGCAGCGCATGGTCATGGTGCTCTCCACGCTCCTGAATCCGTCGCTGCTCATCGCCGACGAGATCACCTCGGCGCTCGACGTCTCCAGCCAGCGGGCGGTGGCCGAGATGCTCGTCGAGTTCCGCGACCGTGAGTTCGTCAAGAGCATCATCGTCATCACCCACGACGTGTCGGTGCTCTACCAGATCGCCGACAGCATCCTGGTGATGTACGCCGGGAAGCTCGCCGAGAAGGCCGCGACCGAGACAATCATCAACGCCCCCCGCCATCCCTACACGGAGATGCTGACGGCGTCCCTGCCCGAGATCGGGGTCAAGTACTCGGAGCGGCGGCTGGAGGGGATCCCCGGGAAGCCTCCACTGCTGCTCAACGCGCCAGAGGGATGCCGGTTCCGGGATCGGTGCCCCTACGCTTTCGAGAAGTGTGTGGTGGATCCTCCCTTCGCGGAGGTCGACGACAACCACTTCGTCGCATGCTGGAAGGCTTTTGAAGATTATGCTTAAGCTCGACAAGGTCTCGAAGACGTACAGGGTCGGAGCCTTCGGACGGAACGAGCTGCGTGCCGTCAACGAGGTGAGCTTCGAAGTCAAGGCCGGCGAGGTCGTCTCGCTCATCGGCGAGAGCGGCAGCGGCAAGAGCACCATCGGGAAGATGATCCTTCGCCTCACGACGCTGTCGAAAGGCTCGATCAGCTTCGGCGGGGTCGACATCTCGGGTCACACCCGGGGCGACCTACGGGAGTACTACCGCACAGTGCAGGGCGTCTTCCAGGACCCCTTCAGCTCGTACAACCCTATCTTCAAGGCCGATCGGGTCTTCAAGATGATCAAGGACGAGTACTTCCCGCACGTACCCAACAATGTATGGACCGAGAAGGTGGAGAGCTCGCTCGAATCGGTCGGCCTCAACCCGGGCGACGTCCTCGACAAGTACCCGCACCAGCTCAGCGGTGGCCAGCTGCAGCGCCTCCTCATCGGACGGGCCCTGTTGCTCGACATCGACTTCCTGGTGGCGGACGAGATCATCAGCATGCTCGACGCCTCGACCCGCATCGATGTGCTCAACCTGCTGGCGGATCTCAAGTCGCGAGGGCTTTCGATCCTCTTCATCACCCACGACCTGTCGCTCGGCTACTACATCAGCGATCGGTCGGTAATCCTCTACCGGGGCAAGATCGTGGAGATGGGATCGACGGAGAAGGTCTTCAACAATCCGCTGCACCCCTACACCCAGATGCTGATGGTGGCGGTCCCGCACCTCCACGAGAAGTGGCAGGACACCGGACTCCCCATCGAGCCCGAGGAGATCCAGGAAGTCGGCAAGGGATGCCCCTACTACGGGAGGTGCCCGGTGGCGGAGACCGCCCTCGGCTGCCCCACCGAGAACCCGCAGCTGATCGAGGTCGAGCCGGATCACCTGGTGGCCTGCTTCCTGCAGCAAGGCTGACGCCGGCCGCAATCTGACATCGTGGGGGCCTCCTCGGAGGCCCCCAATCCGCGTCTGCGGCGGCAGGCGGATTGTCGAATGGGCGCCGCGCCGGAAGGCGCAGGGATGTGGCGGGCGGGAGCGATGACGGGGGGCCCCGTCAACGGGGCCCCGATTACGGGGGCCGGATCGGGCGGCGCGGCCTACTGAGGAACCGTCGCCATCACCTTTTCGATGACCTCGAAGAGCTCGTTGGAGCGGATCGGCTTCGACACGTACTCGTCCATGCCCGCCTGGAGGCACAGCTCCCGGTCGCCCTTCATGGCATGGGCGGTCATCGCCACGATCGGGATGTGCTGGCCGGTGCCTGCTTCGCGGCGGCGGATGGTCCTGGTGGCCTCGTAGCCGTCCATGATCGGCATCTGGACGTCCATCAACACGAGGTCATACTGCTCGGCAAAGATGACATCGACGGCCTCCTTCCCGTTGTCGGCCACCGTCACCGCGTGGTCGCGCTTGCCCAGCATGCCGAGCGCGACCTTCTGGTTGACCCGGCTGTCTTCGACCAGCAGGATCCTCAGGCCCCGGTTGAACCCGACTTCGCCGTTGGTATCGGTTCGTTCCTCGGCCACCGTGGTGCCGAGCACCCCGGTGATGCTGCGCATCAGCTCCGCCGAGGCGACCGGCTTGAGAAGCCGGGCCGTGACACCGGCGGCGACGGCTCGCCCGCTGTCACCCAGGTACCCACCCGAGCTCAGCATCACGACCGCCAGGCCGGCGAAACGGGGATCGGCGCGCATCTCCTCCACGAACGAGATCCCGTCCATCTCGGGCATGTGGTAGTCGGTGATCACCAGACCAAACGGCTCTCCCCGCTGGTCGGCGGCCTGCAGCAGCTCGAGTGCGGCGGCCGCTCCGGGTGCCAGGGTCGGGATCATACCGCGGCCGCACAGGATCTCGTCGAGGATGCGGCGATTCATGGCGTTGTCGTCGACGACGAGGACCCGGACCCCCTCGATCGCGGCCGGCGTCGTGCGGGTCTCGGCGAGCATGCCATCGGGTGCCTTGCCCATCCGGATGGTGAAGCGGAAGGTGCTGCCAGAGCCTTCGAAGCTCTCGACCTGCAGCGTGCCCCCCATCATGTCCACGAGACGGCCCGAAATGGCGAGGCCGAGGCCGGTGCCCCGATACATGCGCGTGGTCGACTTGTCCGCCTGCTCGAACGCCTCGAAGATCGACGCCAGCTTCTCCTCGGGGATGCCGATCCCGGTGTCGATCACCGAGAAGCGCAGCTCGACGTCCCGTTCGGTCTCCGACACCAGCCCGACCTTCAGCAGTACCTCGCCCTCGGAGGTGAACTTGATCGAGTTGCCGACCAGGTTGACGATGATCTCGCGGAGCCGCACCACGTCGCCGATCACGCCGCGCGGCACCGCGGGCTCGATGTGGCACAGCAGTTCGACGTCCTTGTGCGGCACCCGGATGGCGAGCGCCTTGAGCGTCTCGCTGAGCATCTCCCGCAATTCGAACGGCTCGGCGTTGAGTTCCATCTTGCCAGCCTCGATCTTGGAGAAGTCGAGGATGTCGTTGATGACCCGCATCAGTGAATCCGCCGAGTCCCTGACCATCGCCAGGTACTCGCGCTGGGTGGCGTTCAGCTCGGTGTCGAGCACCAACTCGGTCATCCCGATGATGGCGTTCATCGGGGTCCGGATCTCGTGACTCATGTTGGCGACGAATTCGCTCTTCGCCCGGTTGGCGGCCTCGGCAGCTTCTCGGGCGTCGCGCAACGCCTGCTCGGCGAGCTTGCGGGTCGTGACGTCCTGGCTGACGCCGAACGTGCCGATGATCTCTCCTCTGCGGGAGCGGAGCGGGAGCTTCGTGCTGCCGGCCCAGGTGACGACGCCATCCGGCCAGACCTCCTTCTCCTCCTTCAGCACCACCTGCTGCTCCTCGTTGATCAGGATCAGCTCGTTGGCCCGCTGCAGGACGGCGGCCTCCTCGGCGAAGAAGTCGAAGTCGGTCTTCCCGATGGCCTCGCTGGGGTCGGCGAGCCCAAATCTGCGGGCGAGGTCCTTGTTGATCCGCATGAAGCGGGACTCGGTGTCCTTGAAGTAGACGCCGGCGGGCAGGTTCTCCATCAAGGCCTCGAGCAGGTAACGGTCCAGCTCGAGGGCGCCCAGGGTCGCCTGCCGCTTGTGGGCGTAGCGGGTGACCCGATCGAGCCTCCGGGCGCCGAACTCGCCCCTGATGAGGAAGTCGGCCGCCCCCGCGTCGAGCAGGGCGTCGTCGGCGGCGGCGTCGTCCTCCTCGGCAACGACCACGACCGGCACCATCGAGTCGGTTTCGGCGACGGCGTGCAGCACGTCCAGAGCCGTCTGCTCCCCGATGCGGTAGGCGGCGATGATGATGTCGTGCTCGTCGCGCTTGATGGCGTCGAGCGCTTCGCTGAAGGAGGTGACCCACTCGACCTCGCGGTAGGGGTGGGCTGGATCCCGTTGGGTGGAGGCGATCAGGTCGAAAACGGCACGATCGGTGTCGATCAGCAGCACACGGACAGGGCCTTCGTGCCTGTCCTCCAATCTCGGGAATCCCGGGAAGGCGGTCACCATCACACCCTCCGGGAAGTTGAACGACACCAATCCGCAAGCACCGACATGCAGTTCCTTTGCAGCACACCTACGAAAACCATCAAGTCAGTGTCGACAGGTTCACGAAGAAACTGAAGGCGTCACAAGGCCACTCCCACCGCCGGTTTTCGGCGGGTTTCGGAGTCGCCTGCGGCAGGGAGGAGCAGCGACCTCCGCCGGTGGAGAACGTTCATGGCGCCGGACCCGCCGGGACGCCCTCCAGGCATTCCGGCTCCGTGCCGATGGAATGCGAGCGCGAGCCCGAACGCCGCCTTCCGACATGATCGTGGGCGGTTAGGGGTCCCCGGGAAAGCTCGCCGGCGATCAGGAAGCGAGGGAGGACACGATGCGACGTGGCCAGAGGGCCATCCACCTCATCGCCCTGGTTGCCCTGCTCGTCGCGGCCCCGGGCCCGGCGGCCTTCGCCGCCGACGGCGGGCAGCAACTCCCCCCCGGCGGGACGTTCCTCGACGACGACGGGCTCGGCGAGGAAGGCTATATCGAAGCGGCGGTGGCCGCCGACCTCACCCGCGGCTGCAATCCCCCCGCCAACGACCGCTTCTGCCCCGACCGCACCTTGAGCCGGGCCGAGATGGCCACCATGCTGGTTCGGGCACTCGACCTCCCCGCCGTCACCGACGACTTCTTCGTCGACGACGGTGAAAGCGTGCACCAGGGATCGATCAATGCCCTCGCCGCCGCCGGCATCACCCGGGGATGCAATCCCCCGGCGAACACGGAGTTCTGTCCCGAGGACCCGGTCAACCGGGGCCAGGTCGCCGCCTTCCTGGTGCGCGCCCTCGGCCTGGCCGCGGGCGGCGAGACCGACCGTTTCGCGGACGACGACGACTCAGTGTTCGAGCACGACATCAACCTACTCGCCGCCGCCGGGGTCACCTCCGGATGCGGAACGGCGTCCTACTGCCCGCGGGATCCGCTCCCCCGCAGCCAGATGGCCGTGTTCCTGGCCCGGGCCCTCGGCCTCACCCCGATGGTGCCGCCGGAACGGCCGCCCCCGCCGTTCCCCGACGTCGGCGCCGGCAAGCGCATCATCTACTCCAACTCCGAACAGCGAGTGTGGCTCGTCGACGACCACGAGGAGCTGGTCGACACCTACCTGGTGTCGGGGCGTCGGGGCGTTCCGGGGCCGGGCACCTACCACATCTACTCCAAGTCCCTCAAGGCATGGGCGGGACACGACGGGATCACGATGCAGTACATGGCACGGTTTACCCGCGGTCCCCGCCTGGCCTACGGGTTCCATTCGATCCCCCGCTACGGCAACGGCACCCCGATGCAGACCGAGGCCGAACTCGGCGAGTACCGCAGCGGCGGCTGCGTGCGTCAGGCCGACGAGAAGGCCAAGGCCCTCTACGCCTGGGCCCCGATCGGCACTACCGTCATCGTGTTGCGCTAGGGAGGCGCGGCGCCCCGCCCGGAGCCTCCGAACCCCCGCGACACGGGCCCGGGAAACCGGGCTGGAGAGCCGGGACGATTCTTCCCGCTCTGCCCCGCGCGGCGAGAAATCCCTGGTTTGTTGGGCACTTTCCGATATCGTTCGACCCTACCTGGGCGTTGCTGGAACCCCGCCCCACATCGAAGGAGCTGGATGTGAACAAGACCGAGATGGCGAAGAAGCTCGCCAAGAAGACCGGACTCAGCCAGGCGAAGGCCTCCGAGGTCCTCGATACCATCTTCAGCACCGAGCCCGGCAATGGCATCATCGCCGTCGAGCTCGACGCCGGCCGCGACGTGTCGATCGCCGGTTTCGGCAAGTTCGAGACCCGCCGCCGCCGCGCCCGTACCGGCCGCAACCCGGCGACCGGGGCCTCGATCCAGATCGCGGCGACGACCGTGGCCGCCTTCAAGCCCGCCAAGGGCCTCAAGGACCGCGTCGCCATCTAGGAAACCGGCGACGACCGGACGTCACCCGGCTGCAGCAGGCGTCCCCACCGACCACGTTGTCTCGCAGCCAACTCGCCGCCGGCTCCGGCGGCAGACAGGCGTCGTACTTCAGGAGTGCGCGAGCGTCACGGGGTCACCGGGGCCGGTCGGTCGCGAAGAGGATCGGTCGGGCGATGCGGCCCACCCACCCCAGGAGCCGGTGGGCGGCATGGGGGTCCCGGGCCGCGATCGGGCAGTGGTAGTAGTCGGCGTTGAGCCGCCACGCCAGCAGGCCGTCCGTCATGACCAGGTCGCCGACGACCACGGTGGCGGCCGACCCGGTCCCGGCGGCGAGTCTCGATCGCGGAGTGAGCGGCTTGTCGGCACTCCACACCACCGTGGCATGGGACGGAAGCGGCAGGCTGGGACCGGTGCGGCCGGAACCGGCGTTCGACACGATCGAGATCGTCTCCACGTGATCGAGTGTCGCGATGCGCCGCACCGCGTCGTCGATCAGCTGCCGCTCCTGCTCGTCCGACGAGCCGTAGGGCACCACCGTATTGTCGATGTCGAGCACGACATGGCGCACCTCGGGTCGTTGTGCCAGGTCGGCCAGCACCCCGGCCAGGCTGGCGGCCTCGATGAGATGGGAACGGTGCCACGGCGTCCACACGGTGGCCGCACGATACCGGACGGATCCCACCGGGCCTACCGTCTGTTTCCCCGGGCCCGGCGTCGTCACGCGCGGGTGAAGAAGAGCTGGAACTCCATAGTGCCGGCGTCGTCGATCGAGAGCACCGAGAAACTGGTGGGAGCGACGATGTCGTAGCCGGTCAAGGTCACCGCCAGCGACCCCACCACCACGATCGCATCGCCACTGAGCTGTGCCTCCACCGGGATCTCGACGGCGCGGGTCACGCCGTGGAGCGTGAAGTCCCCGGTTGCCGTGACCGACAGCGGATTGTCCGCCTCGGGCACCTGTCCCAACTCGATGGGAGACGTCAGCTCGAACCGCGCGGTCGGGAAGGTGTCCGTCTCGAGGCCGACGCTGCGGAGGCGCCCGTCCCGCTGCGTGTTGTCGCTCTCGAGGGTCGAGAGATCGGCCTCCATCGACACTGTGGTGACGCTCGTCCCGTCGATCTGGAGCGACCCGGTGACGTGCGAGGTGCGTCCCACCGCATCCTGGACGCCGATGCTGGCGAGGCGTTCCCCGATGCGGTAGCCGACGAACGAATTAGACCCGGGATCGATCGTCCAAGTGCCGTCGACACCGCCGGATCCGGCCGCCGCGGCGGTGCCGGCCTGGGTCGTCCCCACCGCGCCCTCCAGCGACACCGGGGGCGGGGCGTCGGAGCGGAGGACGAAGAACCAGACCCCCGCCGCCACCAGGACGAGGGCGGCGGCCGCGACCGTGATGATCCGCTTCGTGCGTTCCCACCCTTCTCGCTGGGGTCGGGGGGCCCGGTGGCGCTCCCGGCGCCGGGCGCCACCCGGTCGCGGCGCACCTGCACCCCCCTCACAGCGCACGGGCGGGCGTTCGCATTCCCCGGGTCCCGCGTAGCGGGCCGGCTCAGTGCTCGGCGATGAGGCGAGACACCTCGTCGGCTTCCTCCAGGGCGGCGGCAACCGACGTCGCCGCCAACTCGTCGAGTAGCGCGGCGCGGGCCCGTTTCCAGGCGGAGTGGAGCACGCAGACGTGCTCCGGAGGGCACTTGACCCCGGTCAGCACGCACCGGCCGTGGTCGGTCTCGCCCTCGATCGCCTCGATGATGTCGAGCACCGACATCTCCTCCAGGGACTGCATCAGGTGGTAACCGCCACCGGGTCCCGGAATCGAATCGACCCAGCCTGCCTGCACCAGCGGTGCCATGACCTGAGGCAGGAACTGGCGGGTGGCGCCGATCTCCTCGGCGAGCGCCGCTCCCGAACGCCGCGCCCCATCCTCGGCGAGATGACCCAACGCTCGAAGCGCCAGATCGGTCTTTTTGGTGAGTTCAAGCCGCATAGCCCACCCAATCTACCGCTCGGGCGGGCCTTCGCCGACATCTCGGCGTCGCCCAGGCCTGCTCCTGTCGGTAGGCTCGCGGGTATCGACTGCACCGGAGAACACACCACATGATCATCGACGGATTCACCCACCAGCTCCCGGACACCGACCCATCCGAGACTCAAGAGTGGCTCGACTCCCTGGACACCGTCATCAACGCCGAGGGCCCGGGGCGGGCCCGGTTCCTGATGGCGAAGCTCATCGAGCGGGCCGGCGCCCAGAACGTCGGGGTGCCCGCCTCCGTGAGCACCCCCTACATCAACACGATCCCGGCCGAGCAGCAGGCCTGGTTCCCCGGCGACGAGTACCTGGAGCGGCGGATCCGTCGCTTCGTGCGCTGGAACGCCGCCGTGATGGTGATCAAGGCCAACCACGAGGCCGACGGGATCGGCGGCCACCTCTCGACGTTCGCGTCCTCGGCGATCCTGTACGAGGTCGGTTTCAACCACTTCTTCCGGGGCAAGGGGGACGGCTCGGCCGCCGACCACGTCTACTTCCAGGGCCACGCCGCCCCCGGCATCTACGCCCGGGCCTACCTGGAGCACCGCTTCGACGAGGAAGACCTCGACCGGTTCCGGCGGGAGATCGGCGGCGGCCTCTCCTCCTACCCCCATCCCCGGCTCATGCCCGACTTCTGGGAGTATCCGACCGTCTCGATGGGTCTCGGCCCGATCAACTCGATCTACCAGGCCCGCTTCAACAAGTACCTCCACAACCGTCGCATCGACGAGACGTCGGAGTCGCGGGTGTGGTGCTTCCTCGGCGACGGCGAGACCGACGAGCCCGAGACCCTCGGCTCGATCTCGCTGGCGGGCCGGGAGAAGCTCGACAACCTCACCTGGGTCGTCAACTGCAACCTGCAACGCCTCGACGGCCCGGTGCGGGGCAACGGGAAGATCATTCAGGAGCTGGAGGCCATCTTCCGCGGCGCCGGATGGAACGTGATCAAGGTCATCTGGGGCTCCAACTGGGATCCGTTGCTGGCCGCCGACGTGGACGGGGTACTCGTCAACAAGATGAACTCCACCGTCGACGGGGAGTACCAGCGCTACAAGGCCGAGGACGGCGCCTACGTGCGCGAGCACTTCTTCGGTCCCGATCCGCGGCTCCGTAAGATGGTCGAGGACATGAGCGACGAGGAGATCTGGCAGCTGCGGCGCGGCGGCCTCGACTACAAGAAGGTGTACGCCGCCTACAAGGCCGCCACCGAGCGCAAGGGCGCCCCCACTGTCATCCTCGCCAAGACGATCAAGGGATGGACCCTCGGCCCCGACGTCGAAGGGCGTAACGCCACCCACCAGATCAAGAAGCTGACGAACCAGCAGCTTCTGACGTTGCGGGCGCGGCTCCACCTAGAGGACGAGATCCCCGCGGAGGCGCTCGCCGGCGACGCCGAGCCCCCCTACTTTCGCCCCCCGATCGGCGCCCCTGAGTGCCAGTACCTGACGCAGCGGCGCAAAGCGCTGGGCGGGCGGATTCCGAAGCGGCGGATCGAGATCCGCCGCCCCTTGCAGATGCCCGACGACGCGGTGTTCTCCGAGTTCGACGCCGGCTCCGGCAAGGCGGAGTTCTCCACCACCGGGGCGTTCACCCGGCTGCTGCGCAGCCTCGCCCGTGACGAGAAGATGGGGAACCGGGTGGTGCCGATCATCCCCGACGAAGGACGCACCTTCGGGATGGACGCCCTCTTCAAGGAGCTGAAGATCTACGCCTCCGAGGGCCAGCTCTACGAGCCGGTCGACCACGACCTGCTGCTCTCGTACGTGGAGGCCCGCGACGGCCAGATCCTCGAGGAGGGCATCACCGAGGCGGGCTCGATGGCGAGCTGGGTGGCGGCGGCGACCTCCTACGCCTCCCGCGGGGTGCCGATGGTCCCGTTCTTCACGTTCTACTCGATGTTCGGGTTCCAGCGGGTGGGTGATCTCATCTGGGCTGCAGCCGACGCCCGGGCCCGCGGGTTCCTGCTCGGTGGCACGGCAGGCCGCACCACGCTGCTCGGCGAGGGCCTCCAGCACCAGGACGGGCACAGCCTGCTGCTGGCGTCCACGGTGCCACCCTGCCGGGCCTACGACCCTGCCTTCGCGTACGAGATGAGCACCATCATCCGTGACGGCCTGCACCGCATGTACGTCGACGGAGAGGACGCCTTCTACTACCTGACGCTCTACAACGAGAACTACCGGCAGCCGCCCAAGCCCGACGGCGCCGAGGAGGGCATCATCCGCGGCCTCTACCGTTGGGCCGAGGCACCCGGCTCCGGAATCCCCCGGGCGGCCATCCTGTTCTCGGGAACCGCCCACCGGGCGGCACGCGACGCCCAGTCGGATCTCGCCGAGCACTACGGAGTGGCGGCAGAGCTGTGGAGCGCCACGTCGTACAAGCTGCTGCGGGAAGACGCCATGTCGGCCGAGCGCTGGAACCGCCTCCATCCCGACGAGGAGCCGCGGGTGCCGTACGTCACCGAAGCGCTCTCCGGCGTCGGAGGACCGGTAGTGGCGGTGAGCGACTACATGCGGGCGGTGGCCGACCAGGTCGGGCGGTGGATCCCGGGCCACTTCCTGCCGCTCGGCACCGACGGCTTCGGCCGCTCCGACACCCGGGAAGCCCTCCGCCGGTTCTTCGAGATCGACACCGGGCACGTGGTGGCCGCCACCCTGGCGGCCCTCGCCGCCGACGGCGCGGTGGAGCCGGCCGTGGTCCTCGATGCCATCAAGCGCTACGAGATCAACGCCGACGCCACCGACCCCTGGGCCATCTGAGCGAGACCCTTCGGAATCAGGCGGGAATCGCTACCGTCGGGCCGTGACCGCGCTCTTCGACTTCCACGGGGTCCGGCTCGCCAAGCAGGGAACGGTGATCCTGCAGGACGTCACCGGTGCCGTGCCCGACGGCGGCCTGACCGTGATCGCGGGACGCTCCGGGGCCGGGAAGTCGACGCTGCTGCGCCTCTGCAACCGCCTCGACGTGCCCGATCGGGGCGTGGTCCGGTTCCGCGGCACCGACCTGACCGGCGTCGACCCGCTATCGCTGCGGCGCCGGGTGGGAATGGTGTTCCAACGCCCCGCCCTCTTCGCCGGCACGGTGCGCGACAACCTCCACGTCGCCGATCCGGCGGCGGCCGAACCCGCCCTGCAGGAGATACTGGAACGGGTCGAGCTCGATGCCGGATTCCTGGATCGCATCGGGGATGACCTCTCCGGGGGCGAGGGGCAGCGGGTCTGCCTGGCCCGAACCCTGGTCACCGGTCCCGAGGTGCTCCTGATGGACGAGCCGACCTCGTCGCTCGACCCGGGGGCGGTGGGCACGCTCGAACGCCTCGCCCGCAGACTGAGCGAGGAGGGAGTGCCCATGCTCTGGGTCACCCACGACGTGGCACAGATGCGACGCCTCGCCGATCACCTGCTGGTGCTCGACGGCGGCCGCCTCGTCTTCGCCGGGGGGCCGGACGACCCGGACGCTCCGACTGCGCTCGCCCGCCTCGGCGGTGACCCCTCGTGAGCGGCGACGTCTCCCCGCTCGGCCTGGCGACGTCGTTGCTGCTCGTCGCCGTCGCCCTGCTCATCTCGCTCGGCCAGCAGCTCCGCCTCGAGAAGCGGCTGGTGTGGGCGACGGTGCGGGCATTCGTCCAGCTGATCGTGATGGGCTTCGTGCTGGCGTGGCTGCTGGAGCCCGCCCGCAGCCTCGCCTACTCGTGGCTGTGGGTGGTCGGGATGGTGGTCTTCGCAGCCTGGACGGTGCGGCAGCGCGCCCCCGAGGTGCCGGGGCTGTTCGGTGTCGCCCTCACCGCCCTGGTCCTCGCCTCCGCCGCCACCCTGGGCACCATCTTCGGCCTCGGCATCTTCCCCGCCGAGGCCCGCGCCATCGTGCCCCTCGCCGGGATGATGATCGGCAACTCCCTCAGCGGCACCGTGCTGGCCGCCCGCCGAGTCACCGACGAGCTGGCCGACAAACGCCGCGAGGTCGAAGCCCGGCTCGCCCTCGGCCAGTCGTCCCGGGAGGCGGCCCGCCCCTACCTGCGGGCCGCGATGCGCACCGCCCTCACCCCGCAGATCGAGTCCACCAAGGCCGTCGGGCTGGTGTTCCTGCCCGGAGCGATGACCGGCCTCATCTTGGGCGGCGTCAATCCGGTCGACGCCGTCCTGGTACAGGCCGCCATCATGTACCTGATCCTCGGCGCGGTCTCCACCACGGCCGTCGTCGTCGCTCTCGGCGTGATGCGCAACCTCTTCACGCCCGATCATCGGCTGCGGCCGCTGCAACGGACCGTCGACTGACCACCGACCGATAGGCTCGAGACCCCAGCAAGGAGCGAGATGAAGCTCGGCGTCACGATGTTCCCCACCGACAAGGCGATCTCCCCGGTCCGGCTCGCCCGGGAGGCCGAGGACCGCGGCTTCGAATCGCTGTGGCTGCCCGAGCACAGCCACATCCCGACGAGCCGGACGACCCCCCGGGGCGGGGTCGCAGGGGCCGGCCCGCTACCGGAGATGTACTGGCGCACCATTGACCAGTTCGTGGCGCTCGCCGCCGCCGCCTCCGTCACCTCCCACATCTTGCTCGCCACCGGGGTCTGCCTCGTCGCCCAGCGGGACCCGATCTGGCTCGCCAAGGAGGTCGCCTCGCTCGACACCCTGAGCGGCGGCCGGGTCCTCTTCGGGATCGGCTACGGCTGGAACAAGGAGGAGATGGCCCAGCACGGGATCGCGTACCAGGACCGGCGCCGGATCCTGCGAGAGAAGATCCTGGCGATGCAGGCGCTGTGGACCGAGGACGTGGCCTCCTTCGAAGGCGAGTTCGTGCACCTCGAGCCGAGCTGGGCCTGGCCCAAGCCGGTGCAGCACCCCCATCCACCGATCATCCTGGGAGGCGACGCCGGACCGAAGACGCTCGCCCACATCGTCGAGTTCTGCGACGGCTGGATGCCGCTGGCGGGCCGCCACCCGGTCGTAGAGCGAATTGTGGCGCTCCGGGCTGCCGCCGAGGCGGCGGGAAGGGATCCGGCCGAGATCGAGATCGGGGTGTACTCCGCCCCGGCCAACCCGGCGGGGTTGACCGAGCTGGCGAACGCCGGAGTGCAACGGGCGGTGCTCAGCCTGCCCCCGGAGCCCGCCGAAACAGTGCTCCCGCTCCTCGACGACTACGCCCGGCTGATCGACCAGATCCCCTGACGGCCTCGCCCGGGCGGCGACCACCGCAAACGGCACCCGCCGGCGGTCGGGCCGATTCATTGGGGCGGCACCGATCGTGCCAGAATTGGGTCACCCAGAAAGCCAGGAGACATGATGGGCGAATACCCCTCGGAATATGAACTGGACATTGTTCTGCGCGACGGCACGGTGGCCCACTTCAGGCCGGTCAAACCGGACGATTCCCGCCGGCTTCGCCGGGCCTTCCGGCGGCTCGGCGAGCGATCCGTCTACCTCCGCTTCTTCAAGGTCAAGCCCGACCTGACCTACGAGGAGGCCGAGTACTTCACGAAGGTGGACTACCTCGATCGGATGGCGCTGGTCGTGATCGAGGACGACGAGATCGTCGGCATCGGCCGCTACGACCGGGACAAGGAGAAGCCGGATTCCGCCGAGGTGGCCTTCGCCGTCGTCGACGACCACCAGAACCGAGGCATCGGGTCCGAGCTGCTCCAGTTGCTGACGCTGCACGCCCGCCGCAACGGCATCGCATCGTTCAACGCCATGGTGCTCGCCGAGAACGCCCAGATGATGCGGCTATTCCGCAACTCCGGGTACTCGTTGGAGCGAACCCTGGACGAGGGTGTCTACTCGGTGCGGTTCCCGATCGAGTACTCCGACGACGCCCGGCAGGCCGAGCTGGCCCACGAACGGCGGGCGGTGGCGGCGTCGATCCTGCCGATCCTGTACCCGAAGTCGATCGCCGTGATCGGCGCCAGCCGCAACCCCGCCTCGATCGGGGGACGCCTCTTCCACAACCTGATCAGCGGCAACTTCGGCGGGTCGCTCTACCCGGTGAACCCGAGCGCCGACTCGGTGCACTCGGTGCGGGCGTTCGCCTCCGTGCTCGACATCCCCGACACGATCGACCTCGCCTACATCGTCGTGCCGTCCCGCTACGTGCTGAACGCGGTCGAGGAATGCGCCAAGAAGAAGGTACGGGGCCTGGTGGTGATCTCGGCCGGGTTCTCCGAGATCGGCGGCGAGGGCACCAAGCTGGAAGCAGAGCTCCTCGACATGGTGCGCGAGGCCGGGATGCGGATGGTGGGCCCCAACTGCATGGGGGTGCTCAACACCGACAAGGCGGTCCGGCTCAACGGCACGTTCGCCCCGCTGGTGCCGTCTCACGGCAACGTCGCCTTCTCCAGCCAGTCGGGGGCGCTCGGCATCGCCATCCTCAACTACGCCGCCCGCAACAACATCGGCATCTCGTCGTTCGTGTCGGTCGGCAACAAGGCGGACATCAGCGGCAACGACCTGCTGCTGGCCTGGGAGGACGATCCCGCCACCGACGTCATCGCCTTCTACCTCGAGTCGTTCGGCAATCCTCGCCGCTTCGCCCGGCTCGCACGGCACATCGCCAAGAAGAAGCCGATCGTGGCGGTCAAGTCGGGCCGGAGCACCGCCGGTTCCCGTGCCGCCAGCAGCCACACAGGGGCCCTCGCCAGCACCGACTCGGCGGTGGAGGCGCTGTTCCGCCAGACCGGGGTGATCCGCACCAACACCCTGGAGGAGCTGTTCGCGGTGACCCAGCTGCTCGCCAGCCAGCCGGTCCCCAAGGGACGGCGGGTCGGGGTCATCACCAACTCCGGGGGCCCGGCGATCCTGGCCGCCGACGCCATGGAGGCGACCGGGCTCAAGCTGCCCGAGCTGTCGGAGACGATCCAGACGAAGCTGCGCTCCCACCTCCCGGCGGAGGCCGCCACCGGCAACCCGGTCGACCTCATCGCCGCCGCCGGGCCGGCCGAATACCGGGCCGCCATCGACACCCTGCTCGACTCCGACGAGGTCGACGCGGTGTGCGTCATCTACATCCCGACCTCGCCGGGGGCCATCGATGCCATCAGCGCGATGATCGACGAGGCCGCCAACGAGACCGAGAGCGACAAGACGATCCTGGCGGTGCTCATGGAGCCCGACCCCCGCCCCCGTGTCAGACTGGAGGGCACCGTGTTGGTTCCGTCCTTCGAGTTCCCCGAGACCGCCGCCCAGGCGTTGGGCCGGGCCGTCGTCTACGGCGAGTGGCTGCAACGGCCCGAGGGAGAGATCCCCGAGTTCGAGGACATCACTCCCGACGAGGCGCAGCAGGTGGTCCGGGCAGCACTCGAGCGTATGGGTTCTGACGGCGGCTGGCTCACCCCGAGCGAGGTGACCGACGTACTCGGCGCCTTTAGCTTCTCGCTGCCACAGACGCACTTCGTCACGAGCCGGGAAGCTGCCGCCGAGGCGGCCGAGGCCGTGGGCGGGCCGGTGGCGGTCAAGCTGGTCGCCCCCAGCGCCCTCCACAAGACCGATGTCGGAGGCGTGCTGCTCGGCATCGAGGGAGCCGAGAAGGCCGCCGAGGCCTACGACCAGGTGACCGGCGTCGTCGACGAACCGGAAGGCGCCCTCATCCAGGAGATGGTGCCCGGCGACCAGGAGGTCCTCATCGGGATGACGGAGGATCCGCTGTTCGGAGCCCTCATCGTTTACGGCGGCGGTGGTGTCACCGTCGAGCTGCTGCAGGACGTGGCCTTCCGGATCCATCCACTCACCGACCGGGACGCCTCGGAGATGATGCGGGAGACCCGCTCGTTCCGCCTGCTCGAGGGATACCGCGGCCTTCCCGCGGCCGACATCCCGGCCGTCGAGGAGACCCTGCTGCGGGTGTCGGCGATGATCGACGCCCTCCCCGAGCTGGTCGAGATGGACCTCAACCCGGTCAAGGTGCTGGATCCGGGACGGGGCGTCCGTCTCGTCGACGCCCGGCTCCGAGTCAAGGAGCCGGACGAGCGCTGGCTGCCCGAGTTCAAGGATCTGCCCGCCGTCGCCGACTGAGGGGCGCCGGACTCACTCGTCCTCGTCGTCGAAGCGGACCTCGACGAGCGGGCTGTGCGCGATCCACTCGTCGACCCGGGCACTGACCCCGAGCCGCAGGGTGAGCCGCTCGAGGATGTCGCGGCGCTGCGCCTTGTCGGTGATCGGGATCGCCCGGGCCGGGAGGTCGGCGACGATGCTCTCCTTGAGATGAAAGGTGAAGTGGGGGTTTGCCAGCAGGTTGGCGTACCACGATCGCGGCCCGGGGGTTCCGGTGAGGTAGAGATGGCCGTCGAGACGGTGGCACCAGATCTCGATCAGCCGCGGCCCGCCGGTACGCCGACCCACCGTGGTGATGTCGACGACCCGGTCGTGCTCGAGCGCCTGTCGGATAGCCTCGTCCATGCCTGCCTCCTCATCCCCTGGAGAGACGCGACCGGGTGGCGGCGTCGGCACCGGCAGTCGTTGCCCTTGTGAGGAAGCAACGGTTCAGACCCCCGCCGTGTTCCCGAGTGAGGAGGGCGGCGGAGATCGGCGCCCGGCTACAGACCGCAGCCACAGCTCATCACCTGGACCGGGCCGAGATCGTCCACCCGTTCGAAGACGAGGAGAAAGACGCCTTCCCCGTAGGAACCGTCGACGACGATCTCCATGCGCCCATCGAGGTTGAGGTCGGCGACCGCAGCTACGGCGGAGGCGTCGACGTAGGTGGACTCGTCGCCGTCGGCGATGAAGGAGTTCACCAGGATCGTGGTGCCCACTTCTCCCCCGACGAGCCTGCGCAGATACACGATCGAGTACGCCCCGGCGTCGGCGATGTACTCCTGATCGGCCTCCGCCTTGGCGGTCACGATCACCTCGTCGACGCCGTCACCCTCGAGATCCGGTCCGGATGACCTGGGTCAGCTCCACCGCGGCGTCGGCGATCCCGAAGCCACCCATCAGCGTTCGGGTGGCGTCGACCTAGGCCTGCTGTGAAGTTCCCAGCAGCTCGACGTCGTGGGGCACGACGTCCCCGTCGGTTTGGATCGCCACCGGGGTCAGGTCACCGAAGTCCCCGGTGAACGGCGGATTCAACTCCACCGTGCGCAGGGGAGGCTGGAAGATGTCACAGATGTCGACCGGGGCCGAGCCGACCGCGGTGGTGATCGGGTCTCCCACCCGCACCACCTAGTAAACCTCGCCCCCGTCGACCGGCGGTTCCCCCGTCTCATACTGGGAGAACCAATCCGGGCCGATCGACCACCCCACGGTGCAGAAGCGGGAGGTCACCACGATCGGACCGGGCGCGGGTGGAAGGGTCGTGGTCGTGGTGCTCGAAGTCGAAACCGCGGTCGTCGTCGTGGAGTCGAGCGAAGTACTCGTCGTCGTCCCCGCGGCGGCGACGGTCGAGCCGGTCGTCGCCGGTTCCGCCTCCGCGGCGCAGGCCACGGCGACGGCCCCCGCCGCAAGAGCGAGGAGCACCCTGGCTCGGAGTGTCGACGCGTCCATCACCGGGACTCTACGCGCCGGTGGCACCGGGCACCGGACGGATCACTCCCCCAGCACGTGCTGCCGGATCCAGGTGTGCATGGCGATGCCGGAGGCGACGCCGGCATTGATGGACCGGGTGGAACCGAACTGGGAGATCGAGCACACCATCGTGCAACGGGCCTGCATCCCGGCCGACAGCCCGGGACCCTCCTGGCCGAAGACGAGCACGCACCGCTCCGGGAGCCGTGCCCGCTCGATCGGGGCCGACCCGGGGAGGATGTCGATGCCCACCAGCGGAAGCTCCGCTTCCTCCGCCCAGGCCACGAACTCCGCAGTGGCGGCATGGTGGCGGATGTGCTGGTAGCGGTCCGTCACCATCGCCCCCCTCCGGTTCCAGCGCTTTCGCCCGACGATATGCACCTCGGCGGCGAGAAAGGCGTTGGCGTTGCGGACGACGGCACCGATGTTGAAGTCGTGCTGCCAGTTCTCGACGGCGACGTGGAACGGGTGGCGGCGCCGGTCGAGGTCGGCCACGATGGCCTCCCGCCGCCAGTAGCGGTAGCGGTCCACCACGTTGCGCCGGTCGCCGCCCGCCAGCAACTCGGGATCGAGGCACGGATCGTCGGGCCAGGGCCGCGGATGAGGACCCACCCCGATCGGGCGATCCTCCTCTCCGCTCACGGCCGGCGGGTGACTGCCGGGCGCGTCAGTCGCGGATGGCGAGACCGGTATCGAGATCGAAGAAGTGGCTCGAGTCCATGTCGACCGCGACCTCGACCGGGCTCCCCACCTTGGCCGTGCTGTCGGGAGCGAAGCGGCCCGCCACCAGCGTGGTCTCCCGGGACAGCACCTCCTCGGCGGCGGCCTCGTCGCTGATGTCGAGGGCCTCCTCGGAGACGACCGGCTTGGCATCGATGTCGAAGTACACGATCTTCTCGAACCCGAGCGACTCGATATTCTCCGTCGTCGAGCGGAGCCGCTGATCGGCGGGCGCATCGGTGTGCACCGACGCGTCCTCGAAGTCCTTCGGCCGGAGGCCGAGGACCACGGTCCGGCCGACGTACTGGCGCAACGCCGGGCGCTTGGTGAAAAGGTCGGACGGGCCGGTCAGGGTCTGGCTCCCGAGGGTGAACACGGGGCGCTCGCCCTCCTCGGCGAGTTGGGCTTCCATCAGGTTCATCGACGGGGATCCGATGAAGGCCCCGACGAAGAGGTTGTCCGGCTCGTCGAAGAGCGTCTGCGGCTCCGCCACCTGCTGCAGCACGCCGGCGCTGATGACGGCGACCCGGTCGGCCATCGTCATGGCCTCCACCTGGTCGTGGGTGACGTAGAAGGTGGTGACTTCGACCCGGCGCACCAGCGACGTGATCTCCGCCCGCATCTGGACCCGCAGCTTGGCATCGAGGTTGGAGAGTGGCTCGTCGAGGAGGAACACCCGAGGATGGCGCACGATGGCCCGACCCATCGCGACCCGCTGCCGCTGCCCGCCGGAGAGCTGTCCGGGCTTCCGATCGAGGATCTCGGAGAGCTCGAGCGTCTTGGCGGCGTCCTCGACCCGCTGCCGCAGCTCGACCTTCGGCACCTTGGCGAGCTTGAGGGCGAACCCGATGTTCTCCGCCACCGTCATGTGCGGATAGAGGGCGTAGTTCTGGAACACCATGGCGATGTCCCGGTCCTTGGGATGCATGTCGTTGACGACCTCGTCGCCGATGTAGATCTTCCCGCTCGTGATCTCCTCGAGACCGGCGATCATGCGCAACGTGGTCGACTTGCCGCAGCCCGAAGGGCCGACCATCACGAGCAGCTCGCCCTCCTTGATGTTGAGGTTGAGATCGGTGACCGCAACGAAGCCGTTCGGGTACACCTTGTTGACGTTTTCAAAGACAACCTCTGCCACAGGCTCCTCCTTCAGCAGTGCGAACGGCCGGGCTCACTCCAACCGAACCGAGCCGGCACCTACCGACCCGGAAACCGTCGAGAGGCACGATCATCTGCCAACGCAGCGTGCGCCTCGCACGCGATGTTGGTCTGCCCCGCGATATCGGGCTCGTCCACGACTCTACCGCACCAGGTCCCCCGCTGCCCAGAGAAACCGGACCGCGACCCTCCCTGGAATCGGAAAGCGCCCCCGGTCAAGCGCCGGATCGTCCCCACGGCCGATGCGTCCCGAGCCCGGTCCGGATACGATCGTGGCGATGCACATCCTGGAGGGGCCTAGAGGTCGCTACCTGATCGACGGCGCGGTGGCCGCCGGCTTGGCGGTGCTGGTGTTGAGCGGTCTCAACGCCTACTCGGGGACGACCCTCGACGAGTCCTACCGCCGGCCCGACGCCTGGCTGATCATCCTCATCCTGTTGGCGGCGCTGCCACTGGCGCTGCGGCGGCGCTACCCGACAACGGTGATGGCGACGGTGCAGATCGCATGGATGATCGAGGTCGCCCTCGCCTATCCGGACACCATGTCGATGTTCGGGCTCGGCGTGGCGCTCCACGCCGTCGGCTCCAACCTCCCGCCGCAACGATCCCGCGTTGTCGCGTTCGTCAGCATCGGCACGGCGCTGGCTTGGACCGGGCTCGGTGTGCTCATCCAGAGCGACGTCGCCCCCGACAGCCTGCTGACGATGGGCGCATTCAGCCTCTTCGCCTGGCTCCTCGGCCGGGAGGTGTCGCTGCGGCAGCTCCGCACCCAGGATCTGGAGCGCCGCGCCTCCGCCGCCGAACGCGACCGAGAGGAGCGGGCCCGTGAGGCCGTGACGGAAGAGCGGATCCGCATCGCTCGGGAGCTGCACGACGTCGTCGCCCACGACATGACGGTGATGACGGTACAGGCGGCCGCCGCCCGCCGCACCCTCCACCGCGACCCCGCCAAGGCGGAGATCGCGCTCGAAGCAGTCGAACAGGCAGGTCACGAGGCTCTCACCGAGATGCGACGTCTGCTCGGAATGCTACGCACCAGCCTCCCGGAGGCCCGGACCCCACAGACGGGACTGGTGCGGATCACTCAGCTCGTGACGCAACTCGAGGAAGCCGGCCTTCCGGTGGAGTTGGCCATCGAAGGCGACGCCCGGCCGCTGCCGCCGGGGATCGACCTCAACGCGTTCCGGATCATCCAAGAATCGCTCACCAACGCTCTCAAGCATGGCGGCCCCGACACCCGGGCCTCCCTCCGTCTCATCTACCAGCCCGACCGCATCACGATCGAGATCAACGACGATGGAAGAGGTGCGGCCGAGGAGCTGGCGACACCCGGCGAATACGGCCATGGCCTGGTCGGGATGCGTGAGCGCGTCTCCCTGCTCGGAGGCAATCTCACCGCCGGACCCCGCCGCGGCGGTGGCTACCGGGTCCGTGCCGAACTCCCGCTCGGTGCCCTGTGAGCGAGCCGGTTCGTGTCCTCGTGGTCGACGACCAGGCTCTGGTGCGGGCCGGGTTCGTGATGATCCTCGAGGCCGAGGACGACCTCCTCGTGGTCGGAGAGGCCGCCAACGGGATCGAGGCAGTCGCCGAGGCGCGGCGCCTCCGGCCCGACGTGGTCCTGATGGACATCCGCATGCCGGAGATGGATGGCCTCGACGCCACCCGTGAGCTGTGCGCGTCGCCGCGGCCCGGTGGGCACTGCCCCCGGGTTCTCATCCTCACCACCTTCGACCTCGACGAGTACGTGTTCGAGGCGTTGCGGGCCGGCGCCAGCGGGTTCCTGCTCAAAGACACCCCGCCCGACGATCTGGTGGCGGCGATCCGGATCGTCGCCGGCGGCGACGCCCTGCTCGCCCCTTCCGTCACCCGGCGTCTCCTCGCCGAGTTCGCCCGGGTCCCGGCGGGGGCCCACCCGTCGGCCGCGATGGAGCGCCTCACCGAGCGGGAACAGGAGGTGCTGCGCCACCTCGCCCGCGGCCTCTCCAACGCCGAGATCGCCGAGGCACTCTTCGTGTCGGAGACCACGGTGAAAACCCACATCTCGCACATCCTCACCAAGCTCGACCTGCGGGATCGGGTCCAGGCTGTGGTGATGGCATACGAGTCGGGCCTCGTCGTCCCTGGCGACCCTCCCGACTGACCTCCCTCGCCCCCGGCTCATCCCCGCGAACGATCCGGATATCGGCCTGGCGGCTGACGACGCGGCGCATCTCACCCCGTACCTTGACGGTGCCACATCAACCGAAGGGGAAGGCACATGACCACACCATCTCCCACGACGTCCACTCGCGTCGCCGCCAGGATGGAAGGGGGGACCAAGATCTACGGCAAGGGCGACGCTCAGGTCCACGCCCTGCGGGGGGTCACGGTCGGGTTCGAACAGGGCCGCTTCACCGCCATCATGGGACCGTCCGGCTCGGGCAAGTCGACGCTGCTGCACTGCATCGCCGGCCTCGACACCCTCACCGACGGCAAGGTCTACCTCGGGGACGTCGAACTCGGGTCCCTCAACGACCGGGAACTCACCCTGCTGCGCCGCCGGCAGGTGGGCTTCGTGTTCCAGGCCTACAACCTCATCCCCACCCTCAACGCTCGCGAGAACATCCTGCTCCCGCTCTCGATCGCCGGCGCCAAGCCGGACGCCGCCTGGTACGACCAGGTGATCGCCACCGTCGGGCTGTCGGATCGGCTCGCCCACCGCCCCACCGAACTCTCCGGCGGTCAACAGCAGCGGGTGGCCGCGGCTCGTGCCCTCGTCTCCCAACCGGAGATCATCTTCGCCGACGAGCCGAGTGGCAACCTCGACTCGAAGGCGAGCGGTGAGCTGCTCAGCTTCATGCGGCGCGCCGTCAAGGAGTTCGGGCAGACCATCGTCATGGTGACCCACGACCCGGTCACCTCCAGCTACGCCGACCGCATCGTGTTCCTCGACGACGGACAGATCGTCGACGAGATGCTCGATCCCACGTCCGACGCGGTCCTCGACCGCATGAAGAGCTTCGGAGCCTGACGCCATGATCAAGACGACCTTGAAGGGCATCATGGGTCACAAGCTCAGGCTGCTCTCGACCGCCCTTTCGGTGATGATCGGCGTCGGCTTCATCGCCGGCACCTACATCTTCACCGACACCATCAACGTCACCTTCACCGACCTGTTCGACAACGTCTACGCCGGACAGGACGTCATCGTGCAGTCGCAGACCGAGTACTCGGCCGGGTACGAGGGACCGCCCCCGTTCGACGAGCAGCTCCTGGAGACGGTCCGGGCGGTGCCCGGGGTCGCCGCCGCCAGCGGCAACGCCGACGGCTTCGCCGTGATCTACGACAAGAACGGGGACGCCATCGTGCCGATGGGCCCGCCGACCCTTGGCGGCTCGTGGATCGAGGACCCGCGTCTCGCCGGCAATACCGAGCTCCGGGAGGGACGGGGACCCGAAACATCCGGCGAGGTCGCCATCGATGCCGCCACGGCCCACGACAACGACCTGCAGGTAGGCGACACGGTCACGATCCAGACGCCCGGAGGAGTCGGGCAGTACCAGCTCGTCGGCATCGTCGGGTTCGGCGAAACCGACAACGTGGCCGGAGCCACCTACGCCGCCTTCATCCTGCCCGAGGCCCAGACCCTGTTCGGCCTCGAGGGTGAGCTGAGCTCGATCACAGTGCTGGGGGACGAGGGGATCGACCCGGCCGTGCTCCGCGACCGGATCGCCCAGGCCCTGCCGCAGGGCCTGGAAGCCGTCACCGCCGCCGACCAATCCGCCGAGGCTTCCGCGCAGCTCCAAGAGTCGCTCGGCTTCCTACGCACCGCGCTGCTCGTCTTCGCGCTGGTGGCGGTGTTCGTCGCCTCGTTCATCATCCAGAACACGTTCCGCATCATCGTCCGGCAACGGCAGCGCGAGCTCGCCCTGTTGCGGGCTGTCGGCGCCACCGGAACCCAGGTGGTGTGGATGGTGGTGATCGAGGCGCTGCTGGTGGCGCTGGTCGCCTCGATCGTGGGCATCGCCTTCGGATTCCTCATCTCGATCGGGTTGACCGGGATCATGAGCGGGATCGGCTTCGACATGCCCTCGTCCACAGCGCCGCTGGCGGCCCGCACCATCATCGTGTCCCTGGCGGTGGGCATCCTGGTCACGGTGGGCGCCGCGGTGCTGCCGGCGATCCGGGCCTCCCGCATTCCGCCGGTGGCCGCCCTGCGCGACACCGACATCCGGCTCCGCATGTCGCCGCGTCGGCGCATCGCCGTCGGGTTGGTCTCGCTGCTGATAGGCAGCGTCCTCATCGGATTCGGGCTCGCCGGCAAGGTGTTTGGGCCGCTCAACGAGCTCGCCATGGTCGGGCTCGGGTCGCTGATCGTGTTCCTTGCAGTGTCGATGCTGAGTTCGACGGTGGTCAAACCCATCGCCTTGGCACTGGGGCTCCCGCTCCGGCGTGCCGACCGGGTCACCGGATCCCTCGCGGTCGACAACTCGATCCGTAAGCCGCGGCGCACCGCCACCACGGCGTCGGCGCTGATGATCGGCCTCGCTCTGGTGGCGTTCTTCTTCGTGCTCGGCGACTCGATCAAGGCCTCCACCGGAGCTGCCATCGAGCACGGGCTGCGTGCCGACTACGTGCTCAGCGTCGACGGCTTCGCCGGCGGGTTCAGCCCCGACCTCGGCAACACGTTGCGGGAGAACCCGGACTTCGCGGCGGTCACCAACCTTCGTGTGGGGTACTGGGACGAGGACGGCACCGACCAGATGCTCATGGGCATCGACGCCACGACCGCCGACCAGACGATCTTCCTCGACATCAAACAAGGCAGCCTTGACGATCTCGCCGCCGGCGGCGTCTTCGTGTACGAGGGCACCGCCGACGACGAAGGGTGGAGCCTGGGTGACAGGATCCCGATGGGCTTCAACACCACCGGGCTGCAGCAGGTCGAAATCGTCGGCATTTACGGCGAGCAGAACGTGGTGCAGAGTTCGTTCCTCGTCGGGCTCGACTTCTACGAGCAGAACTTCTCCGGCTACGGCACCGACACCGACTTCGTGCTGGCGGTCAAGACCGCCGACGGGGTCTCGCAACAGGCGGCCCGCGCCGCCCTCGACGCCGCTGCCGCCGACTACCCGAACGTGACGGTGCGGGACCAGGTCGAGTACCGGCAGTCACAGGAGGACCAGGTGAACACCTTCCTCGTGATGTTCAACGCTCTGCTCATCCTGGCCGTCATCATCGCCCTCATCGGCATCACCAACACCCTGGTGCTGTCGATCTTCGAGCGCACCCGCGAGATCGGCCTGCTGCGGGCCGTCGGCATGACCCGCTGGCAGGTTCGCCGTATGGTGCTGTGGGAGTCGATCATCGTGGCCATCATCGGGGCCCTGCTCGGCATCGTGGTTGGGCTGGTGTTTGGCGCCGCCGTCACCTCCGCCCTCGGCGATCAGGGCATCACGGAACTGTCGATTCCGCTCGTCCAGATCATCGGCCTGGTGGTGTTCGGAGCCTTGGTCGGCGTGGTCGCATCAATCGCTCCCTCCCGCAAGGCGGCCAAGCTCAACGTGCTGGAGGCCATTTCCTACGAGTGATTCCCGACATACAATGAAAGGTATGGACACCGACCTCGCAGACGTCGTCCGCCGGCTCCTCGAGACGGCGAAGCGCCTCGACAACCTGCCCGCCTCGGCGGTGACGGAACGTCTCGATCTGCGGGAGCAGCTCCGGGCCCTCCAGGCGAGGGCCCGGGCGCTGCAGGGCCGGGTCAGTATCGACCTCTCCGGCGATTCCGTTTACGTCGAGGTCGACCACCGGCGGCGCCGGGCCGGCCGGAGGCGACGGCGGCAGGAAGCGCTGTCCGAGACGGAGCTGGCACGGGACCTGGCAGAGCTGCGAGCCCGCCTCGCCGAGATCGAGAACGTCTGATCGGCAGCGACGGCGCCCCCGGGCATCGCGGCCGGCAGGTTCAGGGACTCGTTTCCCGTAGGTCCGCTTCGACCATGAGGGCGACCAGCTCGTCGAATCCGACCTTTGCCTCCCAGCCGAGCTTCTCGCGGGCCTTGGTGGGATCGGCGAGCAGCAACTCGACCTCGGCCGGGCGGAAGTAGCGGGGGTCGACCCGCACCAGGACCCTGCCCGCCGGATCCATCCCGACCTCCTCGACTCCCTCGCCGCGCCATTCGATCGGCATCCCGGCGAAGGCGAAGGCCTTCTCGCAGAACTCCCGGACCGAGTGCTTCTCGCCGGTTCCGATCACGTAGTCGTCGGGTTCGTCCTGCTGCAGGATCAGCCACATCGCCTCGACGTAGTCGCCGGCATAGCCCCAGTCGCGCTCGGCGTCGAGGTTTCCGAGGTGCACGGGGCGTTGCCGTCCCCGCTTGATGGCGGCAACGGCGCGGGTGATCTTGCGGGTCACAAAGGTCTCGCCGCGGCGCGGGGACTCATGGTTGAAGAGGATCCCGTTGGCGGCGAAGGTTCCGTAGGCCTCCCGATAGTTGCGGGTGATGTGGAAGGCGTAGACCTTGGCGGCCGCATACGGGCTGCGGGGATGGAACGGCGTCGTCTCCGACTGGGGAATCTCCACGACTTTGCCGTACATCTCCGAGGACGATGCCTGGTAGAAGCGCGTCTCGAGGCCGGCGTCCCTGATGGCTTCAAGGAGCCGCAACGTCCCTAGTCCGGTGATGTTGCCGGTGTACTCGGGAACGTCGAATGACACTTTGACGTGCGACTGGGCGCCGAGGTTGTAGATCTCATCCGGCCGAGCGGTCCTGATAAGGTGGTTGACCGCCGAGGAGTCGCCCAGCTCCGAATAGACGAGCCGGAGGCGGAGATCGGGCTCGTGCGGATCCTGGTAGATGTGGTCGATCCGGCCGGTGTTGAACGATGACGATCGGCGGATCGTGCCCCACACCTCGTACCCCTTGGCGAGCAATAGCTCGGCCAGGTACGAGCCGTCCTGACCGGTGATTCCCGTGATGAGGGCGGTCCTCCCATTCCGTTCGGGTCGTTCAGTCACCCCGCACTCCCCTTCCCTCGGTGTCTCCGGTGTAGTGCGCCGCAAACCACTCGTAGGTTGCCCGGAGCCCTGCCTCCAGTGTCGTCTGATGCCGCCATCCGAGCTGGTGCAGCCGGCTCACGTCGAGCAGCTTGCGCGGAGTCCCATCGGGCTTGGAGGTGTCCCACACCAGCTCGGTATCAGGCGCCACGATCGAGCGGATGAGTTCGGCCAGCTCCCGGATCGAGATTTCTTCTCCGGTCCCGACGTTGAGGTGCCCGGGCCCGGCATAGTGGCGCATGAGGTAGACACAGGCGTCAGCGAGATCGTCGACGTAGAGGAACTCCCGCTTCGGCGACCCAGACCCCCACACCACCACCTCGCGGTCGCCGCGCAGCTTGGCTTCATGGAAGCGCCGCATCAGGGCCGCCGCCACGTGCGAGTCGGTGGGGTGGAAGTTGTCCCCCGGACCATAGAGGTTGGTTGGCATGGCCGAGATGAAGTCGTTGCCGTACTGGCGCCGGTAGGACTCGGTCAGCTCGATGCCGGCGATCTTCGCGATGGCGTACGGCTGATTGCTGGGCTCCAAGTAGCCGCCGAGGAGCTGATCCTCGCTCATCGGCTGGCGGGCCAGCTTCGGGTAGATGCAGGAGCTGCCGAGGTAGAGGAGCCGGGTGACGTCAAAGCGGTGGGCGGCTGCGATCACGTTGGCGGCGATCATGAGGTTGTCGTAGACGAAGTCTGCCGGGCGGGTGCTGTTGGCCATGATCCCGCCAACGGTCCCGGCGACGAGGAACACATACTCGGGGCGTTCCGATGTGAAGAAGCGCTCCACCGCGTCCTGGCGGAGCAGGTCGACCTCGTCGCGGGTCGGCGTCAACAGCGTCGAGAAACCCTCTCGTTCCAGGCGTCGCACCACGGCGGAGCCAACGAGGCCACGGTGGCCCGCGACGTAGACACGGGCGCCGGTCGGAAAGGGAAAGGCCATGTCGTGAATCTAGCATTCGCCCCCGATCGATCCCGGCGCCGGTACTCGAGCGCCCCATCGTGACGACCGACGACTCGTTCCCGGCCCGGAGCCGCCCCCCGGGCTTCCCTCCTCACCTGGTGAGCCAGGTGGCGGCGGGATATCCTCACATCGCCGGATGCCGCGGAGAGGATGACCGGTGACGTCAAAGACAGGAACCCGCCTCGTTCTCGCCCTCGCCGTTGCCGGGCTGGTGGGTGGGGCGGTGTCGTGGGCGGTCGGAGCTTCGAGCGCCGCCGACGTGATCTGGGCCGCCACCGGGGCGGTGGCGCTGGCTCCACTGATCCTCGGATTCGTCGAGAGCATCCGGCGGCGGGAGGTCGGGCTCGACATCGTGGCGCTCCTCGCCATCGGCGGCGCGCTCGCCCTCGGTGAGTTCCTCACCACCGCCATCATCGGGCTGATGCTGGCGACCGGACAGGCGCTGGACGGCTACGCCGCCGCCCGGGCGGAACGGGACCTGACTGCCCTCCTGGCGCGAGCCCCCAAGGTGGCCCACCGCTTCGAGGACGGCTCGCTCGTCACCATCGCCATCGACGACGTGGCCCCCGGCGACCGCCTGGTGGTGAAGCCCGGCGAGGTCATCCCGGTTGACGGGGTGGTGGCGGAGGGGGTCGCCGTGGTCGACGAGTCCGCCCTCACCGGCGAGGCCCGTCCCGTCGAGCGAGGGGAAGGCGATCGGGTGCAGAGCGGCACGGTCAACGCCGCCGGGTCGCTCCAGATGTACGCCACCGCCACCGCTGAGCACAGTACCTATGCCGGGATCATCCGCCTGGTGAAGACGGCGCAGGAATCCAAAGCCCCGACATCGCGCCTGGCGGACAAGTACGCCCTCGGGTTCGTCCCTCTCACCCTGGTGATGGCGGGCGGGGCATGGGTCGTCAGCGGTGACCCGGTGCGGGCCCTCGCCGTGTTGGTGGTGGCGACGCCGTGCCCGCTGCTGCTGGCGGTGCCGATCGCCATCGTCTCGGGCATCTCCCGGGCGGCCCGCCGCGGGATCATCATCAAGGGTGGGGGGGTGCTGGAACGCCTCGCCGTCGCCGACATCCTCATCATCGACAAGACCGGGACCCTCACCATGGGCCAGCCCCGGATTGCGGGTGCGGTGTTGTTCGGGGAATGGAACGACGTCGGAGAGCTCCTCCACCTGGCGGCGTCGCTGGATCAGATGTCGAACCACCTCCTCGCAACCGCGCTCGTCAAGGCGGCCCGCCAGCGCGGGCTCCATCTCGTCTTCCCGAGCGACGTCACGGAGGTCCCCGGCGCCGGGGTGTCCGGCACCGTCGACGGGCACCGGGTGTCGGTCGGGAGCCTCGACTGGGTCGCCGAGAACGAGGGGGGCCGGAAGGAGCTGCTGTCGTACAAGCGGCGGGCGGCCCGGGAGCCCACCATGGGCGTCTTCGTCGCCGTCGACGGGGTCCCCGCCGGCGTCTTCGAACTCGACGACCCACTCCGCACCGACACCCCTCGCACCTTGCGCCTGTTGCGGCGTGCCGGCATCAAGCGGGTGATCATGGCCACCGGCGACCATCCCATGGTCGCCGAGTCTGTCGGGGCCGCCATCGCCGTCGACCAGGTGCTCGCCGAACGCTCCCCCGAGGAGAAGGTCGACGCGGTGCGCCGGGCGGTGACCGAGGGGACGACGGTGATGGTCGGTGACGGCATCAACGACGCCCCGGCCTTGGCCGCCGCCGACGTCGGCGTGGCGATGGGCGCCCGCGGTGCCACCTCGTCGTCGGAAGCGGCGGACGCGGTGCTGGTGGTCGATCGGCTCGATCGCCTCGCCGAGGCGATCACGATCGCGCAGCGGTCTCGCCGCATCGCGACCCAGAGTGCCCTGACCGGGATGGGACTGTCACTCGCCGCCATGGTCGCGGCCGCGGTTGGTTTGCTGCCCCCCGTGTTCGGAGCGCTGCTCCAGGAGGGGATCGACGTGATCGCCATCCTCATCGCATTGCGGGCACTACGGGATCGCGGCTTCGGGGCGGTTCGGCCGCAGCTCCCCGCCGACCTGTCGGAGCGGCTCCGCGCCGAGCACGACCACCTCATCCCGGCGCTGGAGCAACTCGACGTGGTGGCCGATCGACTCGACCGCATCTCCCCGGCGGAGGCCCGGGAGGAGTTGGAGCGGATGGACCGTTTCCTCCAGGAGGAGATCCTCCCCCACGAGGCCGAGGAGGAACGGGAGGTGTACCCGCAGCTCACGGCCCTCATCGGAGGCGACGACCCGCTCGCCCCGCTGAGCCGGACCCACGGCGAGATCTTCCACCTCACCGGGCTCTACCACCGCCTCGTTGAGGGTATCGGCGGCGAGGGACCGGGACCGCTCGAGCTGCGGGACGTACGCCGGGTGCTGCACAGCCTCCATGCCATCCTCCGGCTCCACTTCGACCAGGAGGAGGAGCTCTACCTCTCCCTCGACGACAGCTACCTCGACGCCCGCGCCCCCGTCCCCTGACCCTCCAGGTAGGGTCAGGGGACGGGGGACGGAGGGCTCCGACGATGGACGAGCGGCGCATCATCAACATGTGGTCGGGGCCCCGCAACGTCTCGACCGCCATGATGTACTCGTGGCGGCAACGCTCCGACACGACGGTGTGGGACGAGCCGATGTACGGCCACTACCTCGTCGTCTCGGGGGCGGACCACCCGGGCCGGGACCGCATCCTGGCGGCGGTGCCCACCGACCGGGACGCCATCGTCCACCAGATGCTCTTCGGTTCCGCCCCGACCCCGATCCGGTTCTACAAGAACATGGCGCATCACCTGCTCGGCTTCGACTGGGACATCGTCGACCGGATGGAGAGCCTCCTCCTCATCCGCGACCCGCGGGATGTGCTGCCGTCGCTGGCAGCCGGCCTCGGCCGTGCTCCCACCATGGTCGACGCCGGGTTCGAAGTGCAGCTGCGGATCCTGGACCGCATCCTCGCCGCCGGCGGGATCCCGATCGTGGTCGACTCCCGGGAGCTGCTCACCCGTCCCGAGGCCGTGCTCCGGGAAC
>Ga0315548_1000133_pt1 | contig 65769 bp, 61 predicted proteins | sample SalMarSW160110MG_2_FD_202540 | JGI IMG/M metagenome (GOLD analysis project Ga0315548, IMG submission 202540) | Salt marsh sediment microbial communities from the Plum Island Ecosystem LTER, Massachusetts, United States - Salt Marsh Sediment SW1601-110 ... | reverse complement strand
AATTATGGTCCGTCCTCTTATCATGAAGGCCTCCTCACTGCACAGGAAGGCGACCGCATTGGCTACATCCTCGGGGGTTACCATTCTGCCCGCCGGTGTCATCTGCCAGGAGGGCATTTGCCCCTCTGCCTCTTTGGTAAAAAATTTGATGGCTTCGGTCTGGACGGCTGAAGCCGCTACCGCGTTAACACAGATACCCTTGGGCGCTAGCTCTACGGCCAGGTAACGGGTCAGGGCTTCGAGGGCGGCTTTGGATACCCCTACGGCAACATAATCAGGTAAGACAAAGAACGAGCCTAAACTGGAGACGCTGACTATCTTGCCGCCGCGCTCACCCATGAGCTTGACTGCCCGCTGGGCACAGAGCAAAAAAGCTCTGGCGTTGATGTCCATAGTCCACTCCCAGCCTCTGGTGTCCAGGTCCAGGGCAGAGCGGGCGACGCCAGAGGCGGCATTGTTAACCAGAATATCCAGCCGGCCGTATTTACTGGCGATAGTCTCAAACATGGCATCAATCTTATCCGGCTCCACTAAATTAGCCTTGATAATCTGGGCGCTTACCCCCAGCTTCTCAGCATCCCTGGCCGTTTCCTCCGCACCCTGGCGGTGGCGAAGAAAGTTAACAATGATATCAGCCCCTTCCGCAGCCAGTTTTAGGGCTATAGCCCGGCCAATGCCACGAGAACTACCGGTTACCAGAGCTATCTTACCTTTGAGCCTCATTATGTGCCTTCACTCTACAATTATAGATATAGACTAAGCCTAACTCTTCTTGGCCACGCGCCCTTCAACATAGGCGACAAACTCGCCGAAATTTTTAATCTCCTGAGCATCTTCATCAGGAACTTCAATATCAAACTTTTCCTCTATGGCTATCAGTATTTGAACCATGTCCAGAGAGTCTGCTTTTAGGTCTTGCCAGGTACTCTCGGGAGTAAGAATCTTCTCATCACACCGTACAATCTTGGTAACAATGCCTTTTATGGTGTCCTCGACGGACATAGTCTCCTCCAATCTTAGTTATTTTGGAATAACGCCGGCCAGTTCTGACTTTATAGAGGTCACCAGGTCAGCCTTCACCGCCTCTTTGGCTTTAGCTATCGTCCTGGCTATCTGTGGCGCTTTGCTACCACCATGCATAACAAAGACGACCCCGTTAACCCCCCACAGCAGGCCGCTGCCTATACTTTCGCCCTCGATGACCCTGGTTAACGAGGTGAAGGTAGTAAATAGCTTTCTCGCCGGGCCTACTCTGGGGAACCCCTTTAACCTCTTTTTAAGCCACTCACCAGCGTAGTACCCCATGCTCTCATAGAATTTTAATATTACATTGCCGATAAAGCCATCGCAAACAATAACATTAGCCCGCCCGCTTAAGATATCATTACCTTCTATGTTGCCAATGAAATTCAGGCCGCTGTCGCGAAGGAGAGCGTAGCTTTCCCGCACCAGTTGACTACCTTTACCTTCCTCAGCCCCGGTGCTTAGCAAAGCTACCGCAGGATTATCTATATTCAATAATCGTCTGGCGTAGACAGAGCCCATAATGGCAAAGGCCAGAAAGTGATGAGGCTTACAGTCAACATTAACCCCGCAGTCCATTATCACCGTATTGGGCGCCAGAGTTTCAAACACCCCGCCAACTGCCGGTCGCTCTATGCCGGGAATGAGCCCCAGCGACAGAATAGCGCTGGCGGCGGTAGCTCCCGTTGGGCCGCCACTAATCATAGCCTTTGCCTCTCCCGCCTTCACCAATTTAGCCGCCACGGCCACGGAAACATTGGGTTTGCGCCGGATAGTAAAGGCAGGATGTTCACCCTCGGTGACGCGTCCATCAGCCTCAATACAGCTAATGGGCAAATGGCTATTATACCTGGCTAGTTCGCTCTCTATAATATCTCGAGAACCTACCAGGGCAATGTCTACGTCATTATTCTCTTTGGCGGCTAAAACTGCACCTTTAACTATCTCACCAGAGCCATAATCACCACCCATCGCGTCCACCGCTATCCTTATCACCTGATTGGTTTCTGGCATAGAATGCTCCTCTAAATCATGCTTACCTAGATTTCATGGGGAAATATATTATATATAGTAAACAAACGCTGCAAATACTTAAATATAGTTAATTTCTGGCTTCTTGTCAATGGACGCTTACCTTCTAAGCAGCGGGTAGGTTCGAATTCCTATAGGGAGGCCAGAAAGATATTCAAGCTTGCCCCTGGAAAAGCCAGGTGGAAAGGTAGCGTTCACCGGTGTCGGGCAGGACGACCACGATGAGTTTGCCCTCGTTTTCCGGCCTTCCGGCCACCTCCAGAGCCGCCCAGGTCGCCGCCCCCGAGGATATTCCGGCCAGTATCCCTTCCTCTCTGGCCAGCCTTCTGGCCGTTATGCCGGCGTCTCCACTTTTAACCCTGATAATCTCGTCAATTAGCTCTGTTTTTAAGATATCGGGGACAAAGCCGGCGCCGATGCCCTGGATCTGGTGCGGCCCCGCCTTTCCCCCGGAGAGCACCGGTGAGTCAGCCGGCTCGACGGCGATGGCCCTGAACTCCGGTTTCCTGGGCTTGATTACCTCGGCCACGCCGGTAATAGTGCCGCCGGTGCCCACCCCGCTGACCAGGATATCCACCCTGCCCTCGGTGTCCCGCCATATCTCCTCGGCGGTGGTCAGGCGGTGTATCTCCACATTGGCCGGGTTTTTGAACTGCTGGGGCATAAAGTATTCAGGGTTTTCCGCCGCCAGCTGCTCTGCTTTTCTTACCGCCCCCGCCATCCCCTCGGCGCCGGGGGTCAGCACCAGTTCGGCGCCCAGAATAGAGAGAAGCTGCCGCCGCTCCCGGGACATGGTGTCGGGCATAGTCAGGATGAGCTTATACTCCCTGGCGGCGCAGACAAAGGCCAGGGCGATGCCGGTGTTGCCGCTGGTGGGCTCGACGATAACCGTGTCCTTATTGATGAGCCCCTTCTCCTCGGCATCGGCAATCATGGCCGCCCCTATCCTGTCCTTGACGCTGGCCAGGGGGTTAAAGGACTCCAGCTTGGCCACTACCTCGGCCTTCAGCCCTCTGGTTATCCGGTTCAACCTGACCAGCGGCGTATTGCCGATAAGCTCGGTGGCGTCACTGGCTATGCCCCTGGTCAGCCTGGGCAGCTTTATCGTCTTGTAGTGGAGTCGGTCTTCTTTTTTGGCCCTGGCCATCTTTAATTTAGCCTCCTCCCAGCAGCATGAAGCGTGGGGCTTCATAGACATCCACCTGCTCATGACCCTTCTTGGCCTTGAAGCATACTATCTCAACCAGCTTGTCCCAGCTGGTGACCTGAAGGTCGCCGATTACCCTCATAATGGTCGGATCGCTCCAGTCCCAGCTCTTGGCTTCGTCGAGTTCAAAGAACCGGCTGGTTTCATTGTCCGCATCTACCAGCCTGAGCTTGACCTCGGGCTCGGCCTCCGGATGGGGGCCTTCCGCCCAGGGCTGCACCAGCTTCCACATAGTCTGGAAGTCAACCGGGCGGTGGTTGTTACCGGGTTTGTTGTTCCCCGGCCGGTCAATGTGCCCCCGGTATTTCTGGCACAGGCTGAGGTAATAGTGCCGGCCTATATAGAGGGGGCACTCGCTGCATAGCTTGTTGCTGAACGGGCAGAGCATATTTGTCTTGGCCATTTCAGTCCTCCTTAAACTATCGGCGCTCCGCCACCTTGGTTCGGGTCGCCGCAACATATCTTATGTAAAGCTCTCTGGCTAATGATTCATCTATAGTATTTTTGATGATGGCCCGGCCGTCGGGGAAGATGATTATCTCCTTACCATCCACATTTAAGCGCAGGCTGAACTCGTCGTAGCTTACCTCGCCGGAATCTTTAAGCCTAGCCGCCAGCTCTTCCAGGGCAATCTGTTTTACCCTGCTGTCGACCACCTGCACCGCCCGGCTCTGCCCGCAGAACGAGGTTGTTTTTACGGTAAATCTCTCATCAAGAAACTCGTATTTCCCCCGGCAGGCGGGACAGTCCTCGCGGCGGGCTACTTTGAGGTGATGGAAAACGCCCTTCCAGACGTCAACGGTGATGAGTTCCCGGTTAGCTTTAGCGCCGACCAGTATCTTGATTGCCTCGGTGGCCTGCAGAGTTCCAATAATAGCCGGCACGGTGCCGACTATCCCCGCCGTCTCGCAGGTAGGGGTGGTGGTGGGGTCGGGTAAGGCGGGAGAGATGCAGCGCAGACAGGGGGTCTGGCCTGGGATTACGGTCATGGTCATGCCCTGGGCGGCCACCGCTCCTCCATAGACCCAGGGAATCTTGTGCTTCAGGGAGACATCGTTGATTAAAAGACGGGTCTCGAAGTTGTCCAGTCCGTCCAGGATTACATCGGCCCCCGAGCAGAAGCCCTCGATATTGGTGTAGTTGGCGTCGGCAACTATGGCTTCAATCTCAACCGAGGAGTTCACCTTCCTCAGGTGCCGCTCGGCGGCTATAGCTTTGGGCAGCCCGGCTTTGATGTCCTCCTCGTCAAAAAGCACCTGACGTTGCAGGTTGTGATATTCGATGAAGTCCCGGTCCACGATTCTGACCCTGCCCACCCCGGCCCGCACCAGCAGGGTGGCGATGTTGGTGCCCAGGGCGCCGCAGCCGATGATGACCGCGCTGCCGTTACTCAGCTTCGCCTGCCCTTCCTCGCCGATGGCTGGGAACATCGTCTGCCGGGAATACCGGTCCCTTAAATGCCTATTAGTCACTGGGGTCTCACCCCTTCCCCTTCTGGCGCTCCATCAGGTCGTCCAGCGTGGTTGACCTAAGGACTCCGTCCATGGCCGCCTTGAGCTCTCTCCAGATATCGCGGGTGGCGCAGGACTGAGAGCGTTGACACACTCCGGGATTGTCAACGCACTCCGCCAAAGCCGTCGAGTTCTCCAGCAGCCCGATAACCTCGTTCAGCCTTATCTCTCCGGGAGACCTGGCCAGCGAAACACCGCCGCCGACGCCCCGGGCGCTCCGTATTACGCCGCCCTCCACCAGGGGCGAAATCAGGTGCTCCAGATAGGACAGCGAAATCTGCTGCCTCCGGGCGACCTCTTTTAGCGTTACCGGCCCCTCCTTGGAGTTAAGGGCGATATCAAGGAGCGCCCTGGTGCCGTATCTTCCCTTAGTAGAAAGCTTCATTGGCCGAATTACTCTCCTAAAAGTTGACTATTTTAGTCTACAATTATAGGATAGCCGAAAATTGGCTGGTTGTCAATTTCTGAGGGGTAAATGTCACAATTTTGTAATCTTTCTCTGGTCGGATTTGATGACTATTTAATGATACAACTGCCAGAATAGCCAAAGGCACCCGTCATCGGGGGACTGGTTTATTTTTTAATACGAGAGAGAGGAGGCGAAAAATATGGCAGCAGAGATAAACTTTATGGCCGGCGGTGAGGCGGGTCAGGGTGTCCAGACCGTCGGCTTCGTTCTGGCCAAGACGATGTCACGGGCCGGTCTCCATGTTTTTGCCGACCAGGACTATGAGTCAAGGGTCAGGGGCGGCCATAATTTCTACCGCGTGCGGGCTTCGGATACCAGAGTAGGGGCTGTATCCGAGAAGCTAGACATACTGATTGCCATCGACCAGCAGTCGGTGGAGCGCCATCATCAGGAGGTTAAGCAGGACGGCATTACCATCTTTGACCAAGATAAACTGAACATAGAGGGCAAGAAGCTGAACTCACTGAGCATACCGCTGGAGAAGATGGCTGAGGAAACGACCTCGAACAAGCTGATGACCAATTCCGTTGGCGTCGGCGCCGCTATCGCCGTCGGCGGTTACGACTTTGAGATACTGGCCCGGGTGCTGCGGGAGCACTTCGCCCATCTCGGCAAGGAGATAGCCGAGGACAACGTCAAGGCGGCCAGGGCCGGCCATGATTATGTCCTGAAGCAGAGACCCAAAGCGGTCAGGCCGCGGGTGAAGCCGGCAGCCGGTATCGGTAAGACGATGCTCCTCAACGGCAACGAAGCGACAGCTTTAGGGGCGATGGCCGCCGGCTGCAAGTTCATGGCGGCCTACCCGATGACGCCGGCTTCATCAATAATGGAATATATCGCCGACAAGGGGAGGAAGTTCAATATCGTGGTGGTGCAGCCCGAGGACGAAATCGCGGCGATGAATATGGCCGTCGGCGCCGGTTTCGCCGGTGTCCGCTCAATGACGGCGACCTCGGGCGATGGTTTTGCCCTGATGACCGAGGGCTACGGGCTGGCCGGCGTCACTGAGACCCCGGTAGTAATAATTATTGCCCAGAGGCCCGGCCCTGCCGTCGGTCTGCCGACGCGGACGGAGCAGGGCGAGCTGGGGTTCGCCATCTATGGCGGCTCTGGGGAGTTCCCCAGAGCGGTGCTGGCCCCATCCACCGTCGAAGATGCCTTCCAGGTCACCGTCCGCGCCTTTAATCTGGCCGAGAACTACCAGCTGCCGGTGGTGGTGCTCACCGACCAGCACCTGGCCAGCTCCTACCAGACGGTGCCGAAATTTAAGCTGGACGGGGTAAAGATTGACCGCGGCCAGCTGCTCACCGAGGCGGAGTCCAATAGCGCTAAGGACTACAAGAGGCACCGGTTTACCAAGTCGGGTATTTCACCTAGGGCGATACCGATGCGGGGGAAGGCCCTGGTAGCCACCGACTCTGATGAGCACGACGAGGCCGGGCATATGATTGAGGACGCCGAGCTGCGCCGGCTGATGATGCTGAAGCGGCTGAAGAAATACGAGAGCTTGCAAGGTGATATCGCCAGGCCCCTGCTCGAGAAGAAAGCCGGCGCTGACATTATACTGGTTGGCTGGGGCAGCACCTACGGGGCGATAGAAGAAGCGGTGCGGCTCCTGGAGAAAGAAGGGACTAAGGCCAGCCGGCTCCACCTGAACCAGGTCTGGCCGTTTCCGGCGAAGGCGGTAGCCTCGGCCCTGGGCAGCGCTGGCAAAAGCATAGTGGTTGAGAACAATGCCACCGGCCAGCTGGCCCGTCTGATTGCCGCCGAGACGGGAATCAGGGTCAGCGGCACGGTTCTTAAGTTTGACGGACGTCCCTTTTCCCCTGAATATATCGTGAGGGAACTGAAAAAGGAGGTGGTCTGACCATGGTTACGCTAAAAGATTACGCCCCGGCAATGGCTACCCAGTGGTGCCCGGGCTGCGGTAACTTCGGTATCCTGACCGCCATGCGGCGGGCGCTGGTCGCCCTGGGGCTTGAGCCGCACCAGGTGTTGATGGTTTCCGGCATCGGGCAGGCGGGCAAGTTCCCCCACTACCTTCAATGCCATGTCCTCAATGAGCTGCACGGCAGGCCGGTCCCGGCCGCCCAGGCCGCCAAGATAGCCAACCATGACCTCACCGTTATCGCCGTAAGCGGGGACGGGGACGGCTATGGCGAGGGCGGCAATCACTTTATCTCGGCGATGACCCGCAACGTTGATATCACCTATATGGTGCACAATAACCAGGTCTACGGCTTGACCAAGGGGCAGGCCTCCCCCACCAGCGACTTCGGCTTCGTCACCAAGACGACGCCGGAGGGGGCCTGGTTCCCTCTGCGGGCGCTGGCTCTAGCGGTGGCCTGCGACTGCAGCTTTGTGGCGCGCGGCTTCTCTGCAGATACAGACCAACTGTCGGCCATAATCCAGAAGGGGATAGAACATAAGGGCTTTTCCCTGATTGAGGTGCTCCAGCCCTGCGTGTCCTTCAATCGCCAGAACACCTACCAGTGGTACCAGAAGAGGATATACAAGCTGGAGGGAGAGCCGGGCTATGAGCCTACGAACCGTATGGCCGCCTTTGCCAAAGCCCTGGAGTGGGGCGAGCGGATACCCATCGGCATAGTCTACCGCAACAATCGGCCCGTCTACGAAAAGCAGCTGCACGCCCTTAAGGAGATGCCGCTGGTCAAACAGAAGCTCCCTGACCCGGGGCAGTTTGAGGAGCTCCTGGACGAGCTGTTATAGGTTCCCCTGTTTTAAGCCCAAAGGGTTGTGGCGGAGGTGCTTCAAAAAATGGCAGGACAGACTGAAACTGGCTACCCGTCGCAGTACGAGACCAATATAGTGCTCAAGGACGGGGCCAGCATACTGGTAAGACCAATAAAGAGAGACGATGCCCAGGGCTGGATTGATTTTGTTTCCCGGCTCAGCCCCCGGACTCGCTACCTGCGTTTTCAACATGCCATAGCCGACCCGGCTAACCCTGAGGACGCCGTTCGTTTTTGCAGCGTGGACTACCATGACACCTTCGCCTTCGTCGCCGAGGTCCTGCGTGAGCCGAGACGGGATATCGTCGCCATCGTTAGGTATTACCGGCTGCCGGACCGGCACTCTGCCGAGGTAGCCCTCGTTATCGAAGACGGCTATCAGGGCCGGGGGCTGGGTACCGGCCTGCTGGAGCGTCTGGCCGATGTCGCCCGCCAGAATGGGATTGATAGCTTCGAAGCCGATGTCGTCGCCGAAAATGAGCAAATGATGAACGTTTTCAAAGACTACGGCTTTCACGTTGTCAGCGAGCTTCAGGCGGGGGTGTACCATGTTACCTTCCCGATAACCCTGACCACCGCGGTAGAGGCCAGGGAAGCGGAGAGGGAGAGGACTTCAACGCTTAGCTCACTCCACGCGCTGCTCGAGCCGCAGTCGGTGGCGGTCATCGGGGCCTCCCGGCACCCCGGCACTATCGGCTACCTTCTTCTCCAGTGCCTGATACAGGGCGGCTTTTCCGGGAAGATATACCCGGTGAACCCCAATACCGGTTCACTGATGTCGCTCAAGAGCTATCCCTCGGTGGCTGATATTCCCGGCAGTGTCGATATGGCGCTTATCGCCGTCCCGGCCAGGCTTGTGGTCAAGGTCGCCGACGAGTGCGGGCACAAGGGAGTTTGCGTCCTGGTGGTCATCTCCGACGGCTTCAAGGAAACTGGGCCGGAGGGCGCCTCCCGGGAGAAGGAGCTGTGCGACATCGCCTTCGGCCACGGCATGCGCATCGTCGGGCCGAACTGCATGGGGGTGATAAACACCGCCCCGTCGGTCAAGATGAACGCCACCTTCTCGCCGGTTTACCCCCCGCCGGGCAATGTCGCCTTTCTCTCCCAGAGCGGGGCGATGGGTCTCGTTGTCCTTGAGTATGCCAGCAACCTCAACATGGGGATATCCACCTTCATCAGCGTTGGCAACCGGGCCGATATCTCGTCCAACGACCTGCTGGAGTACTGGGAGCAGGACCCGGCCACCGATGTTATCCTGCTGTATCTGGAGTCGTTCGGCAACCCGCGCCGGTTTTCCCGCCTGGCCCGCCGGGTTACCGCAAAGAAGCCGGTGGTCGCCGTCAAGGGCGGCAGCACTCAGGCCGGCTCCCGGGCGGCTTCATCGCACACCGGGGCTATGGCCACCTCGGATGTGGTCTCCGACGTCCTCTTCCAGCACGCCGGTATCATCAGGGTGAACCTGATGGAGGAGATGTTCGATATCGCCGCCCTGCTCTCGAACCAGCCTCTACCCCGCGGCCGGAGGCTGGTCATCGTGACCAACGGCGGCGGCCCCGGCATTATCGCCGCCGACGCCGCGGCTCGCCAGGGGCTCACCCTGTCCCAGCCGTCCCCGGCACTGGTGGAGAAACTGAAATCGGCTCTGAAACGGGACATCAGCATTCATAATCCACTCGATACCACCGCCGGTGCCGACGCCGAAGAGTTCCACGGGATACTGAAGGCCCTCGCCTCTGACCGGGGCAGCGACGCCGTCCTGGCCATATTCATTCCACCGGTCATTGCCGATACGGCCGACTTCGAGGCAGCCATAAGCGACGTGGCGCCGGACTACGGGAAACAGGGGAAGCCGCTGCTGGCCTGTTTCCTGGGGCAGAGGGGGTTCAAGGCCAGGCTTGGTTCCAGGGGCAGGTTCATTCCCAGCTACCCCTTCCCTGAAGAGGCGGTAGCGGCCCTGGCCAGGGCTGTTGAGTACGCCGAGATGCGCCGGAGGCCCACCGGCAGCATCCCTCGGATTAAGGGGCTAAAGAGGGAAGAGGCCCGCGATATCATCGGCAGGGCAATGGCCAGGAGCCCCCGGAGGCCGCTGTGGCTGACACCGGAGGAGATAAGCGGTCTGCTCCGTTGCTATGGCCTGCGTCTTGTTGAGACAGTCATTGCTGGCACGCCGGACCGGGCCGCCAGTGTTGCCTCAAAGATGGGGTTCCCGGTGGCGGTCAAGCTGGCTTCAGCCACCATCACCCACAAGAGCGATGTCGGCGGGGTGGCGCTTGACCTGAATTCAGCCGACGCGGTGAAGCAGGCCTTCAACGATATCAGGGGCAGGCTCGAGAAGAACGGGCGTCAGGGTGAGATGCAGGGCGTTATGGTGCAGCCAATGATAAGAGAGGGCATCGAGACAATCGCCGGGGTGACCCAGGACCCGCTGTTCGGGCCGCTCATAATGTTCGGTTCGGGGGGAATCTACGCCGAACTGATAAACGACGTTGCCCTCAGATTGCACCCGCTTACCGACCTCGACGCCAGGGAGATGATAGGGTCAGTGAAGATGGCCAGAATATTTGATGGATTTCGTGGCTCGCCGCCGGCGGATACCACCGCTATTCAGGACCTGCTGCTCAGGCTCTCGGCAATGGTGGAGGACATACCGCAGATAGCCGAGCTGGACCTTAATCCGGTAATAGTCATGCCCCGGGGTAAAGGTTACCGGATAGTGGACGCCAGGGTTATGCTCAAATAGGCACTAACTCAACCGCTTTTCCGGCACCTTCTGTCAGAATAAAATTCTATGTTAATACCGCTTTAATTGTGCTAGAATTTTACCGAGAATATCTTTGCCAAATGGCCGGGGCTATAATTAGCCTGAGGAGAGGTTCGGCATGGCCGTAATCAGGAAGCGAAGTAAAACGAGTGAACAAAAGCAGGCGGCAGACGAGCTTGCCCGCGTTGACAAGCAGCTTGAGGATTTGGCCAGGTTCCCGCAGGAAAACCCCAACCCCGTACTGAGGGTGGACAGTGATGGCGCTATTCTGTCGGCCAATAACGCCTGTTCCCTGCTGGATTTTGTGTGCCAGCCGGGGCAGGTTTTACCCAGGCGCTATCTAAAGATAGTTGCCGAGGTTTTAGCAAGCGGCTTGCACCAGGTAATCGAAGCAAAGGGGCTAGAAGGCATATTCAGCCTGAATTTTATTCCCATAACGAATGCGGGATACGTGAACATATACGGCAACGACATCACCGAACGAAAGCGGGCGGAAGAGGCGCTACAGGAGACCCAGAAGGACCTGAAGCGCGCTCAGGCAGTGGCTCAAACCGGCAGCTGGCGAATGGACGTCCAGCGCAACAGACTGCTCTGGTCTGAAGAGAATCACCGCATCTTTGGCATCCCCAAAGGAACGCCCATGACCTATGAGACATTTCTCTCCTGCGTGCACCCGGAAGACCGGGAATATGTTGACCGGAAGTGGCAGGCGGCCCTTCAGGGCGAGGACTATGACATCGAGCACCGCATCATTGTTGGGGATAAGGTCAAATGGGTGCGCGAAAGGGCCGAGCTTGAGTTCGATAAGCAGGGAATGCTCAAGGGGGGCTTCGGCACCAGCCAGGACATCACCGAGCGCAAAAAAACGGAGGAAAGGCTGCGCCAGACACGTGACTATCTGGATAACCTGATCACCTATGCCAATGCCCCGATTATCGTCTGGGACCCCGAGTTGAATATTACCCGCTTTAACCATGCCTTTGAACGGCTCACCGGACGCAGCGCCGGTGAAGTTCTGGGTAAAAAAGTCGGTATCCTCATCCCGGCAGACGAACGGGATGAGGCATTAAAGAAAATCAACCGCACTACCAAAATGGGTGAACGATGGGAAATCGTCGAAATCCCAATACAGCATGCCGACGGCTCGGTACGCACCGTCCTCTGGAACTCGGCAACACTCTACACGCCTGACGGTAAGACACCGGTGGCTACCATCGCCCAGGGACAGGACATCACCGAGCTTAAGAAAACGGATAAGATGAAGGACGAGTTCATCGGCCTGGTCTCTCACGAATTGCGCACACCACTTACCGTAATCACTGGTTCGCTGCGGTCGGCAATGTCGCCGGGCATATCGCCGGAGGACGCCCGTGAGCTTCTCCAGAATGCGGTTGAGGGCGCTGACCAACTGGCAGCCATCCTGGAGAATATGCTGGAGCTGTCAAGGTACCAGGCCAACCGCCTCCAGCTACGAATGGAGCTGGTGAATATCGCCGACGCGGCGCAGGGCGTGATTGAGAGGCTGAAGGGCCGGGGCGCCGAGCAGTGCTTCTCGGTGGACTTCCCCACTAATCTGCCGCTGGTCGAAGCTGACCCGGTGAGGGTGGAGAGGATAGTCTACAACCTGGTGGAGAACGCCACCAAGTATTCCCCGGCGCAAAGCGAGATAAAGGTTTCCGGCCGGAGGAAGGGAGACTTTGTCATCACCGCGGTTAGCGACCAGGGCAAGGGCATACCTGGTGGTGAAAAGGACAAGCTGTTTGAACTCTTCGGGCGGCTGGAAGAATCATCGTACGCCAAAGGGGCCGGTCTCGGCCTGGTGGTGTGCAAGCGGCTGGTGGAGGCCCTGGGGGGTTGGATTAAGGTGAACTCGGCGCCGGGAAAAGGCTCAACCTTTACCTTCGCCCTGCCGATACGCAGGGCCAAGGCATAGCCGGCTTAAGGTCCGAGAAGAACATCGATTCTCCTGACTATCTCATCCGGGTGGAAGGGTTTGGTGATAAAATCATTGGCGCCCCGGCCTATGGCGTCGTCATGACTTCCGTGGTTGGCGCTGAAGGCGATAACCGGCAGCTGGCTGAAAGCCCGCAGTTTCTTTAGCACCTCCAGGCCGTCCATTTCCGGCATGATGATGTCCAGCAGCATAATATCCGGCCTCTTTGATTTAATGAGCTTCAGGGCTGCCTCGCCGGAGGTTGTAGTGAGGACCTCGAACCCGCGGAGCTTCAAATCTATTTCAATAAATCTCAGCACTCTGGGATGGTCGTCAACTACCAGCACACACCGCTTCTTTTCTGCGCAGTTCATCAAAATCACAAGGCTCAGGCCATTATACCATTTTCGCCCTTAAACCACACTGGATTTGCCTAGAATTATAACAGTATAACAGCAATAATATTCCAAATTTATAAAACTGGGGGCGGGAAATATTACAAAACTATGACATTTTAATAGCGCTGGCCACCGCACCACCAAACTCGCGGCACCTGGCCAGGTCTTCGGCTTTGGGCTGCCACTTGGCGCGGATGCCCTCGGCAGCTACCGGTATCTTGCACTTGGCCAGGTGCTCTTCAATGATTTTCACCGATTCCCCGCTCCAGCCATAGCAGCCGAAGGCGGCGCCAATCTTATTCTGGAACTTGAGCCCTTTCAGGTCCTCCAGTATCGGGGCTATGGTGGGCAGCAGCCCCTGGTTAAAGGTCGGCGAGCCTATAATAACCGCCTTGGCCTTGAAGATTTCGGCAATGACATCGTTCCTGTCCGCAGTCGGCATGTAGAAGAGCTGGTACGGGATTTTTGCGGCGGCCAGCCCCTCGCCGATAGCCTCGGCCATGTGCCTGGTGCCGTCCCACATTGAGTCGTAAGCAATCACCGCTGTCTTCTGCGGCACCTGGGCCGCCCACTCTTGGTACTTCTTCACAATCTGGAGAGGTTCCTGCCTCCAGATGATGCCGTGGCTGGGCGCAATCATGCTAACCGGTAGTTTTAGAGCCAGCACCTCCTCTATCTTCTTCGAGACCAGGCTGCTGAAGGGGGTCAGGATATTGGCGTAGTACTTCAGCGCTTCCTCGTAGAGCTCCTCCTGGTCTACCTGGTCGTTAAAGCGGAAGGCATTGGCGTAGTGCTGGCCGAAGGCGTCGTTGGGCATGAGGATGTTATCGCCGGTCAGGTAGGTGAACATGCTGTCCGGCCAGTGCAGCATTGGCGCCTCGACGAAGACAAGCTCCCTCTGGCCGATGCTTACCTTGTCTCCGGTCTGGACTGCCTGGAAGTCCCAGGGCTGGTGGTAGTGCCCCTCCACGCTCTCCCTGCCCCGCTTGGAGACGATTACCTTGGCCTTGGGGGCATGGCGCATCACCGCGGGCAGAGCGCCGGAATGGTCGGTCTCGGCATGATTGGCGACGACGATGTCAATCTTGGCCGGGTCGATGACTTCACTGATATTCTCGATAAGCTGCTCCTGAAAAGGCCCCCATACCGTGTCCACCAGCACCGTCTTCTCGTCTCTGATGAGATAGGCGTTGTAGGAAGACCCCCGGTGCGTGGTCAGTTCGTAGCCGTGAAAGTGCCTCAGTGCCCAGTCCACAACTCCCACCCAGTAAACCCCTTTGGTCAGTTCGGTTATCATTTCGGCTCCTCCTGTAAGGAGTGGTTCAACGCCGATATTTTAAGGGGCGGGTGATGGAAAAGTTATAAAAAGGGGACATAAAAAGTTACAAAAGTGTGACATTTCCGGGAGCGGCTGGTTTTACGCCTTCTAATTCTTGTCTTTAGGTAAGTTCCACCCCAGCAGCTTGTCGAAGGCTTCGAACCATTTCAGCTTGACTTCATCAGTCCAGGTCGGGTCAAAGGTAGGGAATTTTGCCAGCAGCATTCTTTCCCACGGAGTTTGGAATGGAATTTCTTCTGCTTGCTGTGGAACTACTACCTTCCGGCTTATCCTGCCCTCTACCTTTTTTGGTACTATCTTAGTTCCACTGGAACTGCGTGCCGCCCTTAACCTTTTGGAGATAAACGGGGACAGTGGAATGCCGGCGGCATTGGCCATTTCGACGAAGAACTTGACGCACTTCCGGCTGACGCTGTCAGTCAGCTCAAAGGTATTGTCAAAGGCCTCCTGCAGCTGGGCATATGTGGAACTTTGCAGGTCAAGTGAGCCATGCATCAGAAAGCTGAAGGCCTCGGTAGCCACCTGTTTGAGTATCTCCGCCCTCTGGCCTCCGCTGGCCTGGGCCAGTGATTTAAGCTGGCTGGTTGGAACGTTATTGGCGTCTATTAGCCTTAAGAAACGCAGCGCTGACATGAGCTGGGTGCCGGTGCTGCCTGATAACCGGTCGCTCCAGTAGCTGCGGTCAATCCGTGCCGGGACTCCGTGCTGCAGTCCTTCCAGGAAGTTCTGGAAGGTGCGGTAGGAAACGTAGGGTGGTAAGCGCTGTCGCCCTTTATCCTTGACCATTTTGTGCCTCCGCCGCTGGTAATTATTATAATGGAATTATCTTCTAATTTCAAGACATTTTGGAAGATTAAGTCACCCGGTTTGGGCTTTGGAACTAAAATGGAATAAAAATTCTTACCTCCGGCATAACCATATTTTGGTATGGAACTATGGTGGACAAAAGTTGACGGCTGCTTTTGGCACGCGATAGTATTTATAAAATTCTTAATTTTGAGGAGGTAATGCACAAAATGGGAACAGCAATCGAGTACCAGAAACTGATGACCGAGATAGTCTATGTCAACCTGCCCGGGCCGGATGAGCCCGAGCCGGGGATGACCGGCGGTGAGCTGCTGCACGGGTTTTTGGCGGAGCTTTATGAATCACCGAACCAGGATATGAAGAACTTCGTTAACACCCTGTGCAACCGCTGGAACGTCCGCTATCGGGAGCAGAGCTGGTAACCGGCGGCTCCAGCTTAAACTTAAGGAGGAAATTATGAAAAGGACCAAGATTGCGGCCATCGATGTCGGCACCACCAAGGTCTGTACCGTCATGGCCGACATCGACCGCAACGACATACTCCGCATCGTTGGGGTTGGCGTAGCCCCCTCCTTCGGCCTGCAGAAGGGCCTGGTGGTCAGCGTCAACGAGGCCAAGGAATCAATCCGCGAGTCGGTAAGGGCCGCCGAGCGGGTTGCCGGCTACAGGCTGGAATCGGCCTACGTTGGTGTTACCGGCCGGCATATTACCTCGGTAAATAATAAGGGGGTGGTGGCCATTACCCGGAATGACATGGTGGTGCGCCCCGATGACCTGCGGCGCGTTCTCCAGGCCGCCCGCAACGTTGAGATTCCCAGCGGCCAGAGGCTGCTACATATTATCCCCCGTAACTACATTATTGATGGTCAGCAGGGGATTGAGAACCCGGTGGGCATGCACGGCTTTCGCCTTGACCTTGAGGCGCACATCATTACCGCCGCCATCGCCTCGGTTCAGAACCTGACCAAGTGCATCCGCGGCGTGGGTGTTGAGATTGAGGACCTGGTCCTGGAGCCGCTGGCCAGCGCCGAGGCTATCCTTACCGACGAGGAGAAGGACAGGGGGGTCATAGTGGCCGATATCGGCGGCGGCACCACCGATATCGCTGTCTTCAAGGATAATACCATCTTCCATACCGCCGTCCTGCCGGTAGCTGGCTATCAGATAACGCGGGATATTTCTATCGGCCTGGGGCTTTCCTTCGAACTGGCCGAGGAGATGAAGAAGAAATACGGTAATGTTGACCCGGCTTATAAGGACATGAACGCATCTGATAAGATTCTGGCCGCCAACGGGCACAATGTCTCATACGGTGATCTCTCCGAGATTATACGGGTCCGGGTTGAGGAACTCCTCTCCCTGGTGGTGATGGAGCTGCCCCAGAGCGAGTCCACCAAGTTTGTCCCCTCCGGGCTGGTTCTGACCGGCGGCAGCGCCAATCTACCCGGCATTGCCGAGCTGGGGTACGAGCTGACCCACTTTCCGGTGAGGGTCGGCGTCCCCTTCAGTGTCTACGGCGTTGCCGACAGCCTGCTTAACCCGGCCTATGCCACCAGCGTCGGCCTTCTCCTCTGGAAGAGGCGGAACCAGGGGGCCAAAGGCTGGCAGACCAAGGGCGGTATCCGCCACTTCTTTTCCCAGTTTTTCCGCATCTTTGGTAAAAAGTCTGTAGAATCTATAGAGTAAGGAGTAGATAGAAAAAATGGCCAAAACAAGCTATGTCCCCAGTGGAGCCAAGATTAAGGTTGTCGGGTGTGGTGGAGGCGGCTGCAACGCCATCACCCGTATGGTGAGGGAGGGGGTGCGGGGCGTCGAGTTCATCGCCATGAATACCGATGCCCAGCACCTGGAGATTACCGAGGCGGCGACGCGCATTCACCTTGGTGAGCGGGTTACCCGCGGTCTCGGTGCCGGCGGCGACCATTTGGTAGGTCAGAAGGCCGCCGAGGAGAGCCGTGAGGAGATTAAACAGGCCATTGATGGCGCCGATATGGTGTTCATCACCGCTGGCATGGGGGGCGGTACCGGTACCGGTTCGGTGCCCCTGGTTGCCCAGCTTGCCAAGCAGAGTGGGGCACTGACCATCGCTGTGGTCACCAAACCCTTCGCCTTTGAGGGGACCCACCGCAGCCAGGTGGCCGAGGAGGGAATCCTCCACCTGGTTGATAAGGTGGATACCCTGATTATCATCCCCAATGAGCGCCTCTTTGAGCTCTGCGACCCGAAGACGGGTGTTGACGGTGCCTTCCAGATGGCCGACGAGGTCCTTTCCCACGGGGTGCAGGCCATTGCCGAGGTGGTCACCGTCCCCGGGCTGGTTAACCTTGACTTCGCCGACGTCAAGACGGTGATGAAAGACGCCGGTCCGGCCTGGATGTCGATGGGCCGGGGTGCGGGACCGAACCGGGCGGTGGAGGCGGCCAAGGCAGCCCTGGCCAGTCCCCTGCTGGATGTCTCCATCGAGGGGGCCAAGGGAGTGCTGTTCAACATCGCCGGCGGCAGCAACTTTACCCTGTTCGAGGTCAACGGCGCCGCTGACATCATCCGGCAAAATGTTGACCCGGAGGCTAACGTTATCTTCGGCGTCGTCCTCGACTCCAATATGGGCAACGAGGTGCGGCTGACCCTGATTGCTACCGGCTTTGCTACCGAGTCGCTGACCGGTAACAACCGGTATAAGGAGCTGATGAAGCTGCTCAAAGGGGGAAGGACCGAGGAGGAGCTGGCGATACCCACCTTTATGCGGCAGCGGCATATCCTGCCCGGACAGCGGGTTCACCACCCGGTAGGCTCAAGTTCGCTTCGCTAGATTAGCCGAATAGAATCGCTATAGAATAGGTCGTCTTAAAAGCAGGAATCCCGGGCTTTAGTCCCGGGATTTTTGTTGGAGAGAGGCGCGGTATGTTATAATCAAGGCGATTGCTTTAGGCATTCTAGAAAAGGTCACGTTACTGGCTTAAGAGCGCTTCCTCCAACTGGTCAGGTATCCGTAATCAAGAGATAGGGCAGAGTAGTTTTGAAAAAAATAGTTATCGTCGCTACCCTGGATACCAAGGGCGAAGAGGTCGGCTACCTGAAGGGACTCATCTTGAGTCGGGGGCACCAGCCTTTCATTATTGACATCGGCTGCGGGGGGGAGCCCAAGATTGAGGCAGACATCACCGCTGATGAGATTGCCCGCACCGCCGGCGCCGAGATAGAGAAGCTACGGCGCTCCCAGGATAGGCGGCAGGCAACCGAGACGATGGTTAAGGGGGCGGTGGCCAAGCTGGGTGCCCTCTGCTGGGCGGGGGAGGTGGAGGGGATGCTTTCCCTCGGCGGCATGAGCAGCACGGTGATGGCCTCTAATATCATGAAAGAAATGCCCTACCGCATTCCCAAGCTTATCCTCTCCAGTGCCGCCTCCCTGCCCGGCGTCAACCAGTTCTTTGGCCCTACCGGCATAACCCTGATGCACTCCCTGATTGACCTCAGCGGTCTCAATCATCTGCTCAAAGACCAGCTGGCCCGGGCGGTCGGGGCCATATGCGGCATGGTGGAGAGTGCGGTGCTGCCGGATAGCCCCGGTGAGGAAAAGCCGATGGTAGCCATGTCCACCTATGGCTATACAGATAACTGCGCTCACTATATCCACCAGGCGCTGGAGGGAAGATACGAGCTTATCCATTTTCACGCCATCGGCATGCCGGAGATAGCCATGGAGAAGCTCATCGAGGAAGGCTTCTTCAGCGCTGTTATTGACCTGGTGCCCTCCAGCATCACCAATGACAGATTTCAAGGCTCGCGGAGCTCCTGGCCCCGGAGGCTGGAGGTAGCCGGTGAGAAGGGCATCCCGCAGGTGGTGGCCCCGGGCGGGGTGGACACTATTTCCCGCACCGGATATACCGCCGAAGAGCTTGCCCCCGAGCTCAAAGTACGCAAACACTATTTTATGGATGCGCTGCGGGCAACAGTGTGGCTGACTGTTGAGGAGCTGAGGGATATCGCCGGGGTCTACGCTGGCAAGCTCAACCGGGCGGTAGGCCCGACCAAGTTCCTCATCCCCAAGCGGGGCTGGCTCTCCATCGAAAAAGAGGGCAGCGAGTTCTATTACCCCCAGGGCATCCAGGCCTTTGTTGACGGGCTTAAACAGAGCCTGAAGCCGGAGATTGAACTGATTGAGGTGGATGCCAATATCGAGGACCCGGTTTTCGCCCAGGCGGTAGTTGACGCCTTTGAGGAGGTAGTCCGGCTGGGCGGTGCCGGGTAAACATTCTATATTAAGGCAGGTGGGCCATGAGCAGTGACAAAGAAATATACTTCGTTGACGTAACCACACGGGACGGCAACCAGAGCCTCTGGGATGCCACTGGTATTAAGACGGGCATGATACTCGCCATTGCCCCGGTGATGGACAGGGTTGGCTTCAGGTCAATCGATTTTGCCGCCAGTGTGAGCATGGGGACATCGGTGCGCTGGCACAAGGAGAATCCCTGGGAGAAGATAAGGCTCTGCGCCAAGGCCATGCCCAACTCTATCTTGAGCTTCGGCACTACTGGCCGGCGTTTCATCGGCTTCAGGCGCATGCCGGACTCCATCCAGGCGCTAGTGATCAAGACGATAGAGGCCTGCGGCATAAGGCGCGTCTGGATACTGGACGCCGCCCATGAGACCGACCTCATCCTCCGCACCGCCCGCATGGCCAAAGAGGCCGGCGTCGAAGAGGTGATGGTTGCCCTTTCCTACTCTATCAGCCCGGTACACACCGACCAGTTCTACGCCCAGAAGGCCAGAGAGGTGACCGACTCTCCCGATGTTGACCTCGTCTATCTCAAAGACCAGGGAGGGCTGCTTACCGTTGACCGGATACGTACCCTGGTGCCGGTAATTCAAAAGAACATCAATAACCTTCCCCTTGAGATTCACTCCCACTGCAACACCGGAATGGCCACCCTCTGCTATCTGGAGGCGATGAAACTCGGTATCAATACCTTTCACGTGGCTGTCCCGCCCCTGGCCGAAGGCTCATCGCTGCCCTCGGCGCTGAACATGCTGCACAACGCCCATCACCTGGGCTATACGGTGAAGGCCGACGAAGAAGCGCTGAAGGCGATGTCGGCCCACTTCATGATGATTGCCGAGAGAGAGCACCGCCCGGTAGGGGCACCGATGGAGCACGACGTCTATTACTATAAGCACCAGGTGCCGGGGGGAATGCTGTCCACCCTGAAACGCCAGCTGACCGAGGTGAAGATGGATAACCGCCTGGAGGAGGTACTGGAGGAGGTGGTGAGGGTGCGCCAGGAGCTGGGTTATCCCATAATGGTCACCCCCTTTTCCCAGTTTGTCGGCACCCAGGCCGCCATGAATATCATGTCCGGCGAGCGCTACAAGCAGGTCTCCGATGGCGTGTTTCAGTATGTGGCCGGCTGGTTCGGCAAGCCCAATGTGCCGATAGACCCCGAGGTGCTGGACAAGATAACCAGCCATCTCCGGGCCAGGGAGTTCCTGAACAAGGAGTTCGCCCAGCCCACGATTAAAGAAATCCGAAAGCAGATGGGCATCGGCCCCGAAGTATCCGATGAGGAGTTCCTCCTCCGCTACTCAATGTCGGACCGGGAGGTTGACGAGATGCTGGCCGCCGGCCCGATGAAGACTACCTACCCCTGAACGGGGATGCCAGTTCTGTCATGTGCCGTCTGCTGCCGGGAATGCATACCCCGGAGCTCTCTTATCTGGGGGATGAGGAGAGACATCGTTAGCAGGACGGTAAGGGCATCGGCGGCCGGGAATGCCCAGAACACGCCTTCTAACTGCAGGAACCGAGGCAGTATGAATACCAGGGGAATCAGGAAAAGGACCGGCCTGGTTATGGCGGTGACGAACGACCTGGTCGCCTTCCCTATTGACTGAAAGACGAGCGAACCTACCATTATTATGCCTACCAGAGGCATGGCCAGAAAAATAAACTTGGCGGCGTAGGTAGCCAGGGCAATCAGCTCGCTATCGGCGGTGAAGACGCGGATGAACGGCTGCGGGATGAAGTAGATTACCAGAAATACTATAACACAAAAGGCGGTGGCCGCAATTATGGCCAGCCTTATCACCTGCAGCGCCCGGTCGTAGCGCCTGGCGCCGTAGTTGAAGCCGAGTATCGGCTGAAGCCCCTGACCGATGACAACCCCCGGCATAATAGCGAACATCATTATACGGTTAACGATGCCGAAGGCGGACACGGCATAGTCGCCACCATATTTGACCAGCGTTGTATTCACGATAATTGCGGAAAGGCTCACCGCCATCATCCTGGAAAACGAGGCAATACCTATGGCCAGGATTGATTTTAGCAGGTCCCATTCAATGATAAAGTTCCTGGAGTGCATCTTGAGGAAGCTGTTTCCGGAGATATAATACCTTACGAAATACAGTAAAGAGACCAGCTGGGATATCACCGTGGCCAGCGCCGCCCCCTTTATTCCCATGCCCAGCAGTATGATGAATATCGCATCAAATATGATGTTCAGTGCGGCGCCGATTATCATTCCGGTCATCGGCACGCGGGCGTTTCCCTCGGCTCTCACCAGGCCATTCATAGCCATAGCCAGGGTGGGAAAGATGGTGCCGCTGAGAATAATGGTCATGTAGTCCCGGGCGTAGGGAAGGATGGTCTCCGATGCACCCATGAGCCTGAGCCAGAAGTCGGTATTGGTCAGTCCGATTACCGTGATTATGACCGACAGGCCGGTAGTCATAATCAGGGCATTACCGATGGCGCGCTCCGCCCTGGGGACATTGCCGGCCCCGATTAGCCTGGAGACGACTGAGGCACCGCCCATCCCGGTCAGCTGCCCGATGCCCATTGACAGCATTTGGAGGGGGAAGACGATAGTCAGACCGGCAATACCAAGGGGACCAACGTAGTGACCGATAAAAATCGTGTCCACCACGTTGTACAGCGTCATGACGAACATGCCGAAAAAGGCAGGCAGCGAGAGATTCAGCAGCAACCGCCCGATCCGTTCGTCATCAAGCACGCTTTGCTTCTGGTTTTCCATTGGGCTAAGAGTACGTCCTTATTTTCGTGCGGCGGCGATTAAGGTGTGGGTTCCCCTAATCGGCATAGCCGGACAGGGCTTCCCTGTTTATTTTATGTCAACTACCCTGCCCGTCATCGGTAGTAGTACCGGGCCCGCCTCCGGAAGATATAGCCAGCTACCAGGCCGAGCACCAGGCCGCCCAGGTGGGCTTGCCAGGCAATACCGGGCAGGAAAGAAAATATAATGAAAAAGACGAGAACCACCACCCACAGAGGTAGCGGGACAATAAAGTATAACAGGACCCTTAGCCTGGGCATCATCACCACCAGCACTCCGGCTACGGCGAAGATCGCCCCCGAGGCGCCGATGGCTATGGAGAAGGGTGAGGACGCCAGCAGGATATAGAAAATATTACCCAGTATCCCCCCGGCAAAATAGACCAGCAGGAATCTGTTCCGGCCAATTAACTGGTATAAAAAGCTCCCGAAGAAGTAGAGGGTTATCATATTGGCCAGGATATGCCAGACGCCGCTGTGAATGAAGAGGTTGGTCACTATCGTCCAGGGCCTGGACAGGAAGCTGGCTGGCTGCAGTCCCAGAAGCAGGATAAGGTTCGGGGCTATAATGGTAGCGATAAACAGCAGCAGGTTTACGCCTATTATAGTCCATACCGCCACTGGCCGGGAACCACGATATGCCATTAACTCGCCTATGCCCTCCTATTTACAGGTTTATTATCTCTCCCCTGGCCTCTTTACCGATGGTCAAAATGCCGAAGGAATCTCTGGCCCGGCCGGGGTTAAAGAAAAGGACGCCCCTTTTCAGCTCGTTCTGGGGGTGGTGGGAGTGGCCGTAGATAATGATATCAACGTCTTCAAACATCCCCCCTACCCTCTCGTCGATGCCGTCGGGGGCACCCCAGCCGTGAATTATGCCAATCCTTTTCTCTTCTATTACCACGACTTCCTTTTCCGGCAGAATCCGCTTGAGCTCACCTGAGTCCATATTGCCCCTCACCGCTTTTACCTCCCCCAGCCGCTTCAGGCCTTCGAGCACGTCCTTGACGACGAAGTCCCCGGCATGGACTATCAGGTCTACATCAGCCAGGGTGTGCACTATCCGACCGGGAAGTTCAGCGAATGAGGTAGCGTGGGTATCGGAGATTACCCCTATCTTCACGCTATCTCCTCAAGGGCTGAGGAGTAAGCCTGGTAGGTTGCCGGGTCAAAGAGGACGAAGACCACCTCTTTGACCGAGGTTGCCTGCTCGCGGAGAAATGAGGCCGCCGTCCTGATGGCTATCCCTGCCGCCTCGGCTACCGGATAGCCGTAGGCGCCAGTGCTTATCGAGGGGAAGGCGACGCTGGCCAGCTTTTTGGCTGCGGCCAGCCTCAGGCTCTCCCGGTAGGCGCTTTCCAGCAGGGCTGCCTCACCGCTGCTGCCGCCGTGCCAGATAGGGCCGACGGTGTGAATAACGTGCTTTGCCGGCAGGTTGCCTCCGGTGGTGATGACCGCCCTGCCGGTGGGCAGACGCCCCTGCCTAGCTACGATTTGCTGGCACTCTTTAAGGATAGCCGGGCCTCCGGCGCGGTGAATGGCGCCGTCAACCCCGCCCCCGCCCATCAGCCCCGGGTTGGCGGCATTGACGATGGCATTGGTAGCCTGCCGGGTGATGTCACCCTGGATAACGGCTAACCTTGCCTGATTGACTATCAATTCTCTGGCTGGTCTATCCATCAGTTGACTCCCCTGTTTATTATAAGGTGGATAGGTTGGAGAGTCCAGTTTTGGTTCAAGCTATGTTGCGCTTGAGATTGGGATTTGCTAAACTAACTTGATAATAGTGGGCCGTTAGCTCAGTTGGCAGAGCACCTGACTTTTAATCAGGGTGTCGCAGGTTCGAGACCTGCACGGCCTACCAAAACTAGGTTAATTCGTAGCTAGCCCGAAGCTAGACAAAACCACCCGGAACCAGGGTGGTTTTTCTTTTTCCGTGAAAAGTGACTCCCTGACTCGTCTTAAAATTTTACCCGATATCACCCCTCTACTTGCCCGCTGGACAATTTACAGGAAAGGCAGGCAAGTATATGGTAAGCACCAGAAGGGGAAATTTCAGGTGGGGTGATATCGACATGGCTGAGATGGAACTGAACAAGCTGATAATCCACTTTGCTCAATCTAACAAGGCCGAGGGCAAGTCACCGAAGACAGTAACCTGGTACACGGACATACTGACCGGCTTCACGCGGTTTCTTGCCGCTTCATACAAGAGATCGGTGCTTGACGAATTCAATGTAGTGGCGGTAAGAGAGTTTATCATTCATGAGCAGGACAGAGGTCTGTCTCCATATTCAGTACACGGCAAGGTAAGAGCGCTAAAGTGCTTCGCTTCATGGCTGAAGAATGAAGGTTATACACCAGAGCACGTTCTTCAGAACCTCAAGCCGCCCAAAGTACCCGTCAATCTAATCGAGCCTCTGACCGACAAGGAGATCGAACAATTGCTCAGATGCCAAAATCAGCTTACGGCTCTTGGGTGCCGGAATATATCCATCCTTGTAACTCTGCTGGATACCGGTATCAGGCTCAATGAACTGTGCATGTGTCGTTACGAAGATGCTCATATTGATGATGGATACCTCAAGGTGATGGGTAAGGGTTCCAAGGAACGAATGGTGCCCATTGGCGGATTGGCCCAGAAGTTGCTTTGGCGATATGTTATTCACTTCCGGCCGGAGCCACTGACAGAAGCTGACAGCTATCTTTTCCTGGCCGCCGACGGTAAACCAATGAGCTCAAACGCTGTTAAATTGCTGCTCAGGCGTTGGGGTAAGAAAGCAGGCGTACCACGATTGCATGCTCACCTTTGCCGTCATACATATGCTACTAATTTTCTAATTCATAACTGCGGTGATGTCTTCAGATTGCAGCAGATACTCGGACACACCACGTTAGAGATGGTACGTAGATATGTTCACTTCGCTTCAGCCCAGGCTATGATTAGCGGCAAACCAACTTCACCGATGGACCACATGGATACGAAGATGTTGACTGGATACAAGATTGAACGGATATTGCGGAATAACCGCAAAATTAACAATGTTACATCGCATAATGCCGGAGTGGCGTTCACAACGTCATCTGCAATCCAAAATAGACGTGTGAAATTCAAAAGATAAAGTGACACACAGAACCGATGAAGGCCTATTTAGAAGCTAAAGACGTAGACAAGCTGGAGAAGGCTGCCACCAATCTCAGGGACCGCCTACTTATCAGATTACTCTCCCACCTGGGTTGTCGCATCTCTGAAGCCATTGGTATCAAGGTAGAGGACATTGATTTCAATAATCAAACTATCACCATCCAGCATCTGAAAATACGTCTTAAGCTATCTTGTCCCCAGTGCAGTGCTGGACTTGGGAAAAGCCACATTTATTGCCCCAACTGTGGAGCCAAGGTGGGAAAGGCGGTTTCCGCGGAGAAGGAGCATCGCCGAATGAGGACTCTACCCATTGATGGCGAAACCCTTAGGATGCTGAAAGACTACGTTTCCCGTGGTGGTCCAGTAATACGTGGTAACCAGAGGCTCATATTTGGAATTAACCGCCATCGAGCCTGGCAAATCGTCAAAGAGTGCGCTGAGAAAGCCCGCCTGCCAAAACTAGTAACCCCTGGAACGGGCAGAGTACACGATGTGAGTCCGCACCGACTGCGTGACGCCTTCGCTGTCATGGCAGTAAAACTCGACGACTCAGGAGACGGCCTGAGGCTTCTTCAGGAGCATTTGGGTCATGCTTCCTTCAACACGACAGCCAAGTACAGAAAGATATCGGGCAAAGAACTCAAGGATTGGTATCAGAGACTGTGGGAGAAGAACAGTGGTTGAGCTATTAAAGCCACCAAGAGGTGGTTTTCTGCGTCCGTTTGGTTGTGGCTGGTTTATCCGGGAGTTCCTCTTGGGCAAAGGCCCCTTTGGCTCTCCGTCGATTGATCCTGCGACAGGAAGTCCACAAGCAGATATTTGCTATCACTATAAGCAGGCGTTGAGACGGGCTACGGCTGAGGACAGGGCAGTAAAACAAGAGGAAAAGAAAGCCAGGAAAGAACACCGCCCCATCAATCCTGACAATATTGCAGTTCTTATTCTGAAACACTTGGAGCGCTTACCCTATAAATCAACAGGCGCCCGCTTCCATTCCTTTGTCGTCTCCTTCTCGAACCTGCAAAGGTTGGGATGGGTAGAGCCTTCGGGCATAGAGGAACCATCGGCTTTTCAGGACAACTATCCACCCGGCCCGCCCCGCAAATATTTTCGCCTGACCAAAGCAGGCAGGGAAGCCAGTGACGAGGACTGGGCCAATCCCCGCCGTACTCTCTACGGCTAAGAGCCGGTAAACAAATTTTCCAGAGGAGCGTTTTTGTTCAAATAATGTCCAGACCCCTGTTCAAATACCCGTTCAAATGGCAGGTCAGTTGTTCATCATATCGTTCAGTTGTCAACCAATGAGTACAACAAAAAATATATCTAAAGGAGGCTGCAAATGGAGAAGCTGCCAACAAAGAAAAGGGTCGCCATAGTCAGGCAATATCTATCCGGTTCAACCTATGATGATATGGCTGCCAGAAACGGCGTAAGCAAAGGGACAGTCGCCAATGTTGTCAATGAACTGAAAGCCGGGAGGTTTCCCGAGGCGGCTGACGTCGCTGAAGATATTGAACTACTTCGTGAATTGTCCCTTGATCTGAAAAGGTCGAAGCTTAGCCCTGGTCAGTGTGCTACCGGACTTATCCTTCTTAACCGGATTAGTGAATGCGGACTTGATCTAACTGATATCGGACGCTGGCCGATGATTCTCAAGTCAGCGGGAAACGAAGATGAGGCCCAGGAGTTTGTCAGGCTGGTTTACAGCATTCAGGAAGTCCAGAAGAGAACGGGTTTAAGCCTCGATGCTCTCGACGATAAAACCCACGAACTGGAGAGAAAAGCAGCCGACCTCGAGCCGATGTCGAGGCAGCATGAGGACTACCGGAAGCAGCTTGCCAAACTGAACAGCCAGCGAGAAGAGCTTGCCAGCTCAGTAACCGGTCTTGAAGAGAAATACAAGCTGCTTAACCCAAGGGTCAAGGATTTGGAAAAGCGTGAACAGACTCTATCACGTCGGATTACGGATATAGAGCCGAAGGCCCAAAAGGCTGAAACAACCCTCTCCACCCTCAATAAAGAGAAGCAGAGGCTTCAGGATATCGGACTTTCCTTTGAGAAGCTGGCCGAGTTCAACGACAGGCTACAGGTTATTGCACAGCGTCACGCCATCGAGCCAGCCGAGCTCAGGAGCCGATTGCTGCAGGAATTGGAGACCCTCGAAAAAGTGCTCGAACTGGAAGCAATAATTCATAGCCGACAGCAGAAACTGGATAAGATTGAGCAGACTGTTGCCGGTGCCAAAAAAGAGCTTAAGATTACCAAAACAGTAGTCAGCAGTCTCACACAGGAAAGGGCAAACCTGGAGGCTAGCATCAAAGAAACAAGGGAACGGGTAAGCAAGGAAATAGCCAAACTAATACCGGTGGCTAAAGAGACAATCAACAGACTGGGGAAAGAGCTGCGGAACGGAAACGAGGAGGCCCTGGCAGAGGTTAGGCAACTCAGGGATGAAGCCGTGGAAGTAGGCAAAGAGGTCGGGCGATACCAAGGTATAGTAGAGGCTAACCAGTGGCTCAATGAGTTGCTGGCCCTGGTGCATGGCGAAGAGAGCATCGAAGGCCAACGGGTCAGAGCCATCGCGCTATCGGTATTGCGGGGTATAGCAGCCTGGCTTAAGCGCTATGAATCAGATGATATCGGCGTGTCCACTATATCGCTTACCGTTGACAATCTGATAAGGGAGCTGGAGCAATGGAAGGTATAATGACCCATTATACCAACCTGAAAGCCCTGCATTCCCGGGCGAGGAGACTAACCTCATCAGCTCTTTCTCTGGCCGCTATATTTGCCGAAAAAGCAGACCGATTGGGCCATTGGGATGAAGCGTCTCGCCTGAAGGCATCATACTCGTTAATCACGCAGCAGTTGGAACGAGTGCAGAGAAACGAGGATGCAGCGAGCTACGGCCACAGCCAGGCCAACCTGGCGGTTTCCCTAGGCGGGCTGGCTGTGGGCAGCTTGATTAAGATGGCATCAAAAAATAAACAGCTATCAGCTTCCGCGGATTATCTACTTGAGGGTCTCGGTAACACAGAGCGCCCTTTCGGGCGGGTGCTTATTTGTATCGGCCCCAAAGGGCTGCCTGATGGCGCAGAGGTGGTCTCCATATCCCGGCTAGCCCGTGAATCAAATCGAGATGAGTCCGAGGTTATCAAGCAACTGCGGGAAGGCGGCTATCTCCTGCTAAGCGAGAAGGCGTTTTCACTCTTGATTGACAGGCTAATCGAGGATGTTCTGGAAGGACGGCTGCGTTTACCTGTATCCAGGGAAAAGCTGTCCGAGATTACGTTATCGAACAAAATAAAGCTTAGAGTAAAGAAAGTAGAATAAGTGCGCCTTCCCCACCACAATAATCCCCTCAATGTTCCCCACGAAGTTCTACAGAGTATCACCAGTGATACGCTTGCACTAAATGACTACCTTCTTTGCTCTGCCAAAAGCTGCCGTCCGATATTCAGAGTCGGTGCTACAGGGTTACTCTAAGTCAATCACAGATAACGAGGCTATCTCCGCTAGCTTGTCCCAACCTCGTCGCCTGACTGTCAAATGTCTTTAGCCCACTGAAAACGCTCCCGCCCGAAAATGATGAAAATATAGGTTCATTCTTTTAATGAACAATCGTTCCTTTTGTTGGATGATATTGCTAGAAAAACGCACCTTAAAAATTGAATAGAGCTATAAGCCTGAACGCTTGCCTAGTCTAGGGGCAAAGTAAATGCCCTAGCCAGCAATTAACCGAGCTAGGGCAAATCTAACAAAGGCGGTAAGCGCACAATGCTAGACACAGGCGAGTATAACATAGACGAGCCATACCATCAATTCGGTAACGGCTATGACCAGCTAGAGGGCGACTATGCAATCTATTATAAGGTAGCGACAAAGTTCGTTTACAAAGCACAGGCACAGGATAGAGAGGACTTGCTACATACTATAATGCTAAACCTTGCGGTAGCTGGCAGGAATAACGGACACAAGCCCGATAACCCATCTTGGATGTATCGGATAGCCAGCTTTACCATAGCCCAATACTGGCGGGACTACTATAGACGGACTTACGGGATAGACTGCGGGCACTGTAGCAACCAGCAGCGCAAAAGGTGTAAGGCTGAAAACCTCTACTCCGAGTGTCCTAGAGCTATCAGGATTGAGAGCCTACAAAAGCCGATAGCCGATGGCGATGGACACTTAAGCGAACTCGGAGAGCTGATAAACGATGACACAGCGTTAGACCTTGCCGAGTGGACGGATATAAATACCTTTTTGCTAGGTTGCCCGCAAAGGCTGATAGACATAGCCGAAAAACGGCGTGATGGGATACCACTGGACGGTAAAGACCAAGACTACCTAGACCGCTATCGTAAAAAGTACCAAAAAAGCCTCTTATAGCTTGCGGTTTTTAGCCCCTTTGCCCAAATACAGTAGTGGAGCACCAGTTATGCCAGCGAGTTGCGGGTAACTGGTAAGCTACTACTGGGTGAAGCCGATAGCCTTGCCCACTATCGGATAGCCAATAGGGGGTGTTCAAATAGAACAACTGAATATCGTGGGCAAGCGTTCAGGTTCGGGAGTAGTCGCTCATAAGGCTACGCTGGTAAACACCCTGTCCAGAGCCTTATCCGAGAGGGTAATGCTACTGGGTTTTACCATCGGGCGTAGAGGCTTGCTCGGTTATCTGAAAGCCTTGTCTGGCAGTAACATCATTAAAATAGTGCCAGACGGCGGAAGTGCCAGCGAGGTGCGGGCTTCCGATAAACGGCTCAAGGTAACCTGTGGCAGTCATACCAGCTATCTTGAGGACTCGGAGTGGATTGGTGAGAAAACACCGATGACCCTGTGCGAGGTCAGGATAAGCCCTAACCGAACAGTCAGGCCGAATATCGGCGGGCTGGAACTGGCGGAAGCCCTTAACAGGGTGTTACCCTTCACCGCTAAAGAGGACAATAGACCTGTCTTACAGTGTGTTCTCTTCCGAGCAAAAGAGGGTAAGCTCACATTAGTGAGTGCCGATGGTTTCAGACTGGCGGTGGTAACGCTGGACTATGACGGTGAGGGGGAAGCCATGATACTTCGTGATGACCTGCGGGGAATAGCCAATGCCTTGCGGAAAGCCCATCGGGTAAACCTGAGCTTTGACAAGAGGGCGGATAGTCTTGATAACACCGACTTGATTGTAGATACCGAGATAACTCGGTATAAGTGGTTGAGTGTTGACGGACAGTTTCCCGACTATGAGAAGCTAGTCCCTATTGAGTTTAACACCTATGCCCACTTTGACACTGTGGAAGCGGTTAAGGCGATTGCCTCACTGAAAGTCCTAGCCGATAGCAAATCCTACCCGATAGACCTGTCCCTTAACAGCGGTATCGTGATGTCCAATCCCGATGATAAAGGGGAAGTTACTATGCCAGCCGATATTGAGGGTGGGGAAGTAAAGGTAAGAATTGACGGCGCATACCTTACCGAGGCTTTGAGAGCTTGCGGGGGTATGGTGGACTTCAAGGTAACCGATGGCAAGTCGCCACTACTCTTTGCCGTTGATGGCTATCAACTGGTGGTAATGCCGATGTTGACCAGTGATAGCCAGAAGCCAGAGCCAGAAGCCGAGAAAGACCAAGCGGTAGCCGAAGCGGAAGCGGTTGTCAAAGCCGAGAAGCCGAAGCGTAGCCGAAAGAAAGAACCAGCAGCCGTAGCCTAGAACGCTTACAGCCCAACCCAAAGCAGAGAACGGGAGTTCTTCAGTGAACCCCCGTTTTTTGTTATTTCCAGCCAATTCAGGCTAGAAAGGAGCAAGACTTGAAATTCGGTAAAGGGGTAATCTTTAAATTAACCAGAGAGGATATTATTGATTTTGCCAGAGAAGCTGGCATCCCCGAGGACATAGTAGATGAGCGGTTTCTGGAGGAGATAAGGGGTGGAGTGGGTGACCTTCTGGCAGTTGAGATTAAGAAGTTTATGCGTGAAATAACGGGATAAGTCCAGGAAATCGAAAAACGTCCGGTTTCAAACCGATAATCAAGGAATACGGAGGCGGGTAAATACACCTGTCTCCGTTTTTTTGTTCTCCAGCGCCATCCCCTTGCTCCGGCGCCCCCCCAAACTATTCACCGGCCCGAAAGAACGCCCAGAATTGGATTCTAGAGCGTCTCCGCTATAAACTAAAGGCTCTCCCGATGGTGTGCCTGGGGAGAGCCTATTTTTGTCTTAGCCTTCCTATTGACTTTTGCCTCACGAATAATGTAGTCTCAATGCAAATAAAGCAAGGAGGAGAATAGATGCAAGCGTACTGCATGAAATGCCGGACCAAGAGGGAAATGAAAAATCCTAAGGTCATAACTATGAAGAATGGCAAGCCGGCGACTCAGGGAGTGTGTCCCGTATGCGGGACTAAGATGTTTAGAATCGGCAAGGCTTAGGTGTAGGTCTAATCCAACACAGCCAACCCAACTCAGAAGGGCTGGATATTCCCAGTACCGGGATGTCCAGCCCTTTTTGTTTTGCGAATCACGTCTAATAAGCGATTGCGGTTATCCAACATTTGCCTCTTTTGTATTCTATAATAAAGCTTAAGAGAGTACTAAAAACTTAAACCCTCAAGGCTATACCGGCTCTGGCTTGCAGACGTATCCCCCCCATTTACAACATGAACACCATTTAGAAAAACGTGGCGGATACCTACCGGCCTGCCGGCAGGTTGCTTACCAGTCGAAGGAGATGGAGATAATTTAAGCTGCCAGGCAGAAAAACCTTGAAACGTCCTGCAGCACCCTGATTTCCCCTGGCGGAGCCCACCCGTATGACTAAGCTCTAAAGTTTGCCGATCCTCAATACCGGCGTCCCGCAAACGGGGCAAGTGCCCCGCACCGCTGGTCTACCGTTCTTCAGGGTGACCTCCTTTGCGTCTTTGATTTCCCTCTTTTGTCGGCACTTAAAGCAGTAGGCTATTGGCATGATAACCCCCCTCAGTTTAAATTATTCTGCCCGGATTATTCTTGTTATTCCAGCAATTTCCAGCACTCTCTACAGCAAGGGAGAGGTGGGAAAAACCGCCTTGCAACCTCCAGCTCTTCAATGGGCTTTGGCTTACCACAAAATTTGCAGGTAAAAATAACTCCCCTTTGAATGCTATCGAATCTTCTATTCCAGGGCACATTACCCTTGGTAAAGCGTCCTCTCTTGTCCCTATGTTCTGCCATTTGCTGTTATAACTGTAAGGCGGGATGCTACTTGCCTTGCTCAAGCCAATACTACAGGGAGAGTAGGAGGAACTGACGAGGGAAAAGCGATCCTCATTCTTAGTCCGCCTTACTACTAGGAAGGCGGACTAAGAACTTGCGAACCCTGTCCACAGCCTCAACCATTCCGCCGGGCAAGAATAAAATTACCAAGATGAAGATGATACCAAATACAATATAGTGCGCTTCCCCTAGCGCAAGAGCAAACCAGTCTTCGACAATCACGAGGAATATACACCCCGCAATGGGCCCAATGATTGTACCAGCGCCACCGATGGCAGCCGCCATTACCGGACCGAAGGTCCAGAGAGCTGTAAATTGCTCATAAGGCATTATAGAGAGTCGGTAGTAAGTAAAGACTCCTCCAGCTAAGCCAGCCATAAAAGAGCTGATGATGAAAACTATGACTTTATATTTAAATATATTTACACCAGTAACCTTGGCTGCCTCTTCATCATCCCGAATAGCCAGCAACGCCAGCCCAAGTCTAGAATTAGCTACTATATGAACCACTGCCGTTGTTACTACTGCCAATGCTAAACCAACGTAATAACGAGGAACAAGGCTAAAGCCAACAAAGTGGTCAGGGGAGGGATATAGCGTACTAGGAAAAACATTACCAACAACTATTCTCAATGCTTCGGCTAACGCCAAGGTTCCAATGGCAAAGTATACGCCTCTTAGTCGAAGGCTAGGAATCCCAATAATAGCAGCTAAGATTACAGCTGCTATACTTCCAGCTAATATAGCTAGGTAGAAGGGTGCTCCAACTCCCCAAATCAAACGGGTAGTTAAAACTCCGCAACCGAAGAAGGCAGCAAGACCAAGGTTAATTTGGCCAGCATAACCTCCCATAAGATTCCAACTCTGAGCCAGGATAACATAGATGCATAGCATAATCAGCAGACTCATTGTGTCGGTGCGTATCTCTGTTAACAAGGGGAGCAGCACAAGAAATGCCACTATAATCCCACTCGCTAGGAACCTCTTCCAATTACCTGCCATCTTATGCTCCTCGTGTTCTTCTCGTGAATAATCCCTGTGGTCTGAACATTAGTACCAACACAATTATGGCAAGACCAACGGCTGCCCGATACGGGGCACCTACAACATAAACGCTAACCGCTTCAACAAGCCCCAACATCACACCAGCAATAAGTATTCCCTTAATATTTCCCAGCCCAGCCAGCACTAGTACAATCAGAGCTATCAGCAGCCACTCTAGGCCACCGCCAGGAGTGATAGAGTACATCAAAGCAATGGCGGTGCCCGCTACGCCAGCTAGGGCAACACCTATCCCGCAAGTAACTAAATAGGTGCGGTCAATGTTGATCCCCATTAGCTTAGCCGCTTCCCAATCCTGTGTTGTTGCCCTTACTGATTTGCCGAAGTAGGTCTTCGTGAGAAGTAGATGTAGAGCAAATACAACCAAGAGGGCTAGGCCAATCACTCCCAAGCCAATAAACGGAAGCCTAACGTCAAAAATTTCAAACATCGCCCCAAAATAGGAAGGGGTTACACGCCTCATGTCAGAAGTCCAGAGCAAAATACCCGCATTATCCAACACCCACAGCAAACCAAATGTAATTAACATGGAATTGTTAATTTTGAGGCCTTCAGGTAATTTGCTTAAAGGGGAAAATAGCGTCTTATATAGAATTAACCCAATTAAGAACATGACGAGCATAACTAAAGGAACTGAAGCAAAGGGATCTACATGCCAAAGGGTGAAAAGCCAAAAGGAAACATAGCCCCCCATCATCATGAAAGAACCATGCGTAATATTGAGATATCTCGCGACGCCGAAGAGCAGAGCCAGACCTATTGCCACCAGTCCATAGAGTGCCCCAACAACAATACCGTAGGCAATAACTTGAGCTATCACGGGTTAGTCCTCCTCACATGATACCTAAGTAGGCATGCTTAACTTGCTCACTGCCTAAGAGAACCCCAGCATCTCCTTGGTCTACAATACGACCATTCTCCATGATATAGCCTCGGTCCGCCAGTTCCAAGGTCATGTGAACATTCTGCTCTACTAGAAGAAGGGTTACCCCCGACTTGTTTATCTGCCTAATTACTTGGGAGAGGCTGCGCACCAGCAATGGGGCTAAGCCTAAAGACATCTCGTCAAGAAGTAGCAGCTTTGGCTGAGACATCAGCGCTCTGCCTATGGCTAACATCTGCTGCTCACCACCGCTTAGTGTACCAGCTGCTTGACTAGCCCTGTCCTTGAGAACCGGAAAAATGTGGTAAACCCGGCTAATAGTTTCGTCCTTTGCCTTCCTTGCCTGGCTAACAAAGGCACCCACTTCTAGGTTCTCAAGGACGCTCATCTCAGGGAATAGCCTTCTGCCTTCAGGAACCATGCAGATGCCTAGTTCTACCATCTTATGTGCCGGTAGCTTATCTAATCTGATGCCATTATAGCTTATGCTCCCGCTCCTCGGCTTGAGCAACCCTGATATGGTCTTTACGGTAGTACTCTTGCCAGCGCCATTGGAACCAACAAGTGCTACTATTTCTCCATCCTCTATAGTAAGGGATACATCCCATAAGGCTTGAAGATCTCCATAGTAAACATCTATCTTGCTAATCTCAAGCATACCCCTCTTCTCCCAAATACGCCTCAATAACCTGTCTATTACTAGTTACTTCCTGAGGTGTGCCTTCAGCTATCTTCTCCCCTACGTTTAATACTATCACTCTGTCCGATATTCCTAATACCGCCCTCATTACATGCTCTACCACTATGAGGGTTATCCCAGAATCCCTTATCTTCTTTACTAAGCTTATGGCATCTTCCATCTCCGTCGGATTTAACCCAGCCATCATTTCATCCAGCAATAGAAGCTTTGGCTTTGTCGCTAGTGCCCGGGCAATCTCTAGCCGCTTACGGTCAACTAAATTAAGCATTGCCGCCGTTGGCACCTTTTTCCTGGACAGGCCAGTAAACGCCAGGATCTCCTCGGATTCTAGCCTGGCTTGCCTTATATTACGCGCTGGCTCACTTCCATAAGCCCTGCCTGCCATTACGTTCTGCAGGGTACTCATCCTGGTAAAAGGCTTGACTAACTGAAACGTCCTGGCTATACCACTCTGGCATATTTTATGAGGCGCAATACCAGCTATGTCTTTTTTGTTGAACCTTATCTTACCGGTATCAGGCTTCAAAAGCCCGGTTATCAAATTAAACAATGTGGTCTTACCTGAGCCATTGGGACCAATAAGACCCAATATCTCCCCATCAGTAATGGTAAAATTTAGGTTTCTAATAGCTACCAATCCGCCAAAGGATTTGTACAGGTTCTCTACCTCAAGTATTGGCATAACCTTGTCCTACTTTCCCAAAAGACACAATTACATAATAACCTCGCGGTAGATTAAAGATTAACCACCGCGGGTTTATAAAATAAAGCGCCCTGACAAAAAAGGTTAGGATGCTTTACCTATCTCTCCTCCCACCGTGGCATAGGGTAAATTAGTGGCTTTGTCCTGAACTCTTCAAGCCAGATCAACTCTTGCACTCCATCTTGCCACTGGCCGATAACAGGAGTCGGGTCTATGATTGTACCATCATCGCGGAACTTCACTGGTCCTCTAACAGTCATCATATCAGTAGTAGCTACAGCGTCCCTAATTTTTCCCCTGTCAAGTGTCCCAGCCCGTTCAATGGCATCAGCTATTATCTGAATAGACGCATAAGAAGGCCCAACGTAAGTTTCGGCTGGTTTACCAAATTCAGCCTGATACTTGTCATTAAGCTCAGCAACCCCTGGGAAATTTAGGGCGTGATGCCACTCAGGGTCGCAAATCACATAATCACCATCTTTACCTAGGGCTTTTGTCCATGCATAAGTATCAGGAGCTTGCACAAGGGCAATTGCCTTGGCGTTGAAAGCAAGCTCCTTGCTCTGCTTCATCAGGGTTACGCCATCCGGATCCGCAATTATGCTAGTTACCACTTCAGCGCCAGCAGCCTTCATCGAGAGTATAGCCGGGCTGAGGTCCTTGGTGAACCTTGTAAATTTTTCATAAGCTACCACATCATAGCCACGAGCGACGGCTTCCATTTCGAAGAAACCGCACATATCCATACCAATCTCTGACTGCTCCTCGACAATAGCTACCTTGGTTGGCCTCTCGCCTTTAGGAATACTGTCTAGAACGTCAAAGATTGCTTTAGCGATGTCGTTCGTTTTGGAAAAGGGGCTAAACCAATATCTGAAACCCTTCTCATGCACTTCTCGCCCGGCAGACATCACTATCAAAGTAGGGATTCGATTCTTCTCAGCAACACCAACTGCAGCAACAGCCATGGTTTCGCCAACAGCAGCAACCACATCTTCTACGTACAGTCTCTCCATCCCCTTAACAGCCTTCTCACCAGATGCCTCCATATCTATTGTTATTAGTTCTAGCGGTATCCTTTTGTCAAATTCTTTCACGTATACGCCGCCAACTTTGTTTATGTCGTCTATAGCCGTCTGGTAACCCCAGTTTGCCGGTTGTCCCAGAGCGGACATTGGACCGCTCATATTGTTTAGGGCACCAATCTTAATCGTTTCAGGCGCTGGTGGAGTTGGTGGCGCTTCCTCTTCTTCTGACGGAGGTGGTGGAGTAGGAGCCTCTTCCTCAGGAGCACAGGCACCGATAAACGGCAGTATTGCCACCGTGAACGCCAGTAATAACACCCCCATCGCCATTAAAAATGTTTTGCCTTTCATCTATACCTCCCTATCTTTCTTAAAAGACCTAGTCTGCACAGCTTGATGTTAACTTCATCTGTCACCTCCTCTCCTCATCTGAATTATCTAATCCAAGCTATATTACCCTAGTCAAGAGCCTGGGCTCCCTTACTCAGGTTTTCGCCAGCTTTCATTTCAGATTCCGCAGCTCTTCTGAGCACCTCCGATATCCTGGTTAACTTCTTTCTGAGTGCTTCTTGAGAAATCGACTGGTCACCTATCATATAATCAATCTGAGCCAGCCCCTGCTCAAAGCAGAGTCCGGTTAATCTAAGATAGTATGAGGCTGTCTCTAAATCTTGGCTACCTTTTAGTGCGGCTAGACCAGCTACAAAGGCACTTGCATCCATACGTTGTGAACGTCCTATAGTAAAGGTTACAACCCTTAACAACCGTATCTCTCCAAAAAACTGCTGTCGCTCTCTATGTAATCCAAGGTCCTTCTCCAAATCGTCTGCCAATGCTATGATACCCTCAGGTCCAAATAGCCTGTTGGCGGGCTTTTTGCTTGTCTCTTCGACCTGCCCCATAGTTAACTTAGCATTCCTGTCTACAACCTCAGCCCAAGATATATTCGGCCTTTCAGCCGGCGGTTTAATTACACATAGTGCATTCTTCCCAAAATGTTCCCATGGTGACCCTTTTAAGTCACATGCTTTCTTGAAATCATCAATCTTGAAATCAGCATAGCTACCTGATTTTCCCTCAGGTAGTCCATTAGGTGGGAGGTATTGGATTCCTTCCCCTACTTCGCCCAAGGCTGGATCATGAATCATCACTAGCCCTTTCTTCTCATCATAACCACACAGGACAACAAGATGTGGTACATCACTTGCTATTTTCCACAGGCTTTTCATATTCAACAAAGGCATGTAGACAGGCACATCCTTAGATACATAGGACTTCAATAATTCCCAAGTCTCATCCCAAGACTTGTCCTTAACGAATGTTATTTTGCAACCTATCTTCTCTGCCGCATAAGACATATAGTCCCACGGCTCGAACTCTGGGCAAGCGGCTGCCCAATTTTCTCCCCTAATATAGCTAAAACCATAGTTGAAACCGGATAGGTTCATCAGGTAGGAGGGAGAATATTTTACACCATAATACTCTAAAATCATCCTAAAAGAGGTCACATGGCAACGAGGCACGATTCCTCCGTATATATACGGGACATTTTGGATTGTATACTTGGACATTTCTATATTTCTCCATTTCTCCTTTCAATAGTCAAGCATCGTTTTGCTTGGGACACTTGCTGGTTTTTGGAAACTGGCTTTCCTGTCTCCCACGGAGATACTTTTGCAATCTTCTCGCCATTTATCCTCACACTATGGCTTGCCCTGGTTCATCACTAGCAGAACCGCTCTCTTAGGTCCCGCTTTAAAACTTTCCCAAAAGAAGTCCTGGGTAAGGGCTCTCTTAAAAACTTGACCTCCTTCGGACACTTGTACCCAGCCAGGTTCTTTCGGCAGAAGTCTATAAGCTCCTTTTCGGTCATCTCCTCACCAGGTTTCAAAACCACAACCGCTGTAACCTGTTCTCCCCACTTCTCATGGAGAAGGCCTATGACTGCTGCTTCTGAGATTTTGGGATGAGTGTAGATTATCCTCTCCACCTCGACACTATAAACATTCTCACCACCACTGAGAACGACATCCTTCTTCCTGTCCACAATGTGTAGATAACCCTCCTCATCAAGCCTAGCCAGGTCGCCGGTGTGAAACCAACCGTCCTTTATTGTCTCCTTCGTCATTTCTGGGTCATTGTAATACCCTTGAATCGTTAGCGGGCCTTGCACCGCTACTTCTCCGATGTCACCCTGAGGCACATCCTTGTCGTCATCATCCACAATCCGTACCTTCTGGCTGAACGTTGGGATCCCCTGCCCTTCCTTCCATGCTACACCGATAGGACCATGGCTGGCTATCCAACCAGTTTCAGTGCCTCCGTAACTTTCGGTAAAATAGACATTGGGGAGATGTTCCATAATTTCCCTTTTCAACTCTGTAGTCATAGGTGATCCCCCGGTGGTATAAACGAGCAAGGAACTAAAGTCGTATTTGCGTATGTTCGGCAGGCTCCAAATAGCCATACTCATAGTAGGAACCAGCCAGACATGGGTCACCTTTTGTTTTTGGATCATCTCCACTGTTTTCACGGGGTCAAAGGCCTTTACCATCACAATAGTGCCACCAAAGAAAAAAGTGCTAAGCGTTAAGTAGTTGGCCACTATGTGGAAAAAGGGAGTAGAAACCAACACCACCTTGTCAGGCCCAAATTTAAGGCTTATGCTACATGTAATGGCGACCCAAATAACATTCTCATGAGTTCTATATGCCCCCTTGGGGAGCCCGGTAGTGCCACCGGTATAAAAGATGTCACAGCCATCTTCCATTTGAATATCTACATTTGGCTCATCAGCGCGGGAATCAGCAATCAGTTTCTCATAATTGGCGATATCGACTGGGACTGTTTCCCCGTAGCAGATATAGCCTTTAACCTTGGATAGCTTAGGGCGGAGCGTACTTATAACTTCAGAGAACTCTGCACCATAAATAAGCCTTATGCAATCGGAATTATCGACCTGATAAGCAAGCTCTGGTGCTGCTAGCCTGAAGTTGAGTGGAACGACAATGGCTCCAACCTTGACCACAGCGTAATAGCTCTCTATGAACTGAGGACAGTTATAAAAAAGGAGCGCCACTTTATCCCCTTTCCTCACCCCCATTTCTAGAAGCCCGTTGGCCAACCTATTAACCCGCTCATTTAGTTCAGTATAGGAAATCCTTCTGTGCTCAAAGACTACAGCCGTCTTATTTGGAAAGAGTCTGGCAGCCTTAGTAAGCATATTCCCCACGTCAAGGCTTTGAACATCCATCCTTGTCTCCTCAACTACTTCCTGTGTCTTAGATACTAATTCGTTTTCTCCCTCAACCCTCGGAAAATCTTCTCTGGATGTAGGGGGAGGCTTTTGACATTGACCTTTGTTGCATCATAGACTGCATTTACTATAGAGCCAATTACTGCCGCACGAGCACACTCTCCAATCTCTTTAGCACCGAAAGGCCCATTGGGGTCAGGGTCAGAGGCATCAATTGTCGTTATCTGTGAAACATCCAGTGCCCTCGGGATTTCATAATCGACAAAGTTAGCATTAACGGTTCGCCCCTCAGAAAACATCACTTCCTCAAAGAGTGCATCTCCTATTCCCATAACGCTCTGGCCCTGAAGTTGTCCTTGACATATCGCAGTGTTTATTTCACGGCCGCAGTCATCAGCTACCCATATATGGTCTACCTTCGTCCTTCCTGTCTCCTCGTCCACGCTTACCTCAGCCACGGCAGCGGTAAAACTGTAAGCATCTGTCCACCTACCCGACCCCTTCGACAAGCTGGGATAGAATTCTATCTCAGGTACCGCCTTGTTAAAACCTTTACCTATAAGAGGGTCCCCATCATGCTTCTGGATGCTATATCTGAGTATTTCATCGAAAGTCACAACTTCCTGAAGGTCAGACTTAATGTAGACACGACGACCCATGACTTGCAGGGCTTCAGCATCTTCTTCCAGCATCTCGGCGGCAACTTTCAAGAGTTGCTGTTTCAAATCTTGGGCTGCTCTCAAGGCAGACTTGCAGCTAACGAACATACCACCACTAAGCCAGTTGTTGTAGTCCACTGGACAGAGTTCAGAATCACCGTCAACAAGATTTACATCTTCTACTTCCAGCCCTAATTCCTCGGCAACGAGCTGACACATAGTTGTGGTTGGTCCCTGACCAAACTCTACCTGAGCATTGTAAAGGGTGACTGTACCATCGTGGTTCATCTTTATTATTGAGGCGCAAGTGAAGGGCCAGTATCCAGAACCATTAAACATAGAACTTACTGCCAAACCGATGCCCCGACCAGGACCCAACTGTCCCCGCTTTTCCTTCCACTTCGAAGCCTCAACTACCTTCTTGATACAATCAGGAAGACCGTAACTATTCAGCCTGTCCCTATTAGGCAGAATATCGCCTTTATTCCTCAGATTTTTTAACCTGAACTCGGCCGGATCCAGCCCCAAATCTTCAGCTATCCAGTCCATCTGGGCCTCAATAGCAGTGGTCATCTGCTGTGACCCGTGCCCTCGCTTGGACATGGTTGTTGACTTGTTAGTGTAGGCTCCCACGCCCTCATGAGTCAGGTTAGGTATGTTATATATGGCATCGCGCATGGAATGACACAGAAACAGGCATACCGGAACACTACCGCGATAAGCCCCCATATCACCGATTAACTTCACATGCTGTGCCATAATAGTTCCGTCTTTCTTGACGCCTTTCTTGACATTAATCTTTAGGGCTACACTATTATTAGTAGAAGTAAACACCTCGTCCCTAGCGAGGAATAGTTTAACTGGCCTACCAGTCTTACGCGAGAGCAAGGCAGCTATTATCTCATAGTCGAATGCCTGAGCCTTACCACCGAAAGCACCACCAACAAAAACCTTGTGTCCTCTTATCTTGCCTATTGGTATTCCCAAAGTCTTAGATATCCAATACCGCTTAACCTCGTAGCCCATATGGCTTAGCCAAATATCTAGATATCCAGTAAAAGGATTGTAGTTGGCTACTGCTCCATGAGGCTCCATACAGGTATGGTTTGTCCGGGGAATAACAAAAGTATCCTCCCTTATATAGTCTGCTTCAGCAAACCCCTTTTCGGTATCACCGTAGCCTATATTAACAGCGGCACCGATGTTATTTACTGGATTAAATGAGCGCGCTGCCCTAGCCACCCCCCAATCCTGCCAGGCACATTTTCTGCCTGGCGCCGGGACTTGCTCCCCATGAATTTGAGGTGCACCTTCATTCATTGCCTCTTCAGGGTCAAACACCGCAGGAATAGGTTCATACTCGATCTCAATCAAGTCTAAGGCCTCGTTGGCCGTGTCCTCATCGATAGCGGCTACTGCGGCTACTGACTCTCCTATATAACACACCTTGTCTTCAGCCATAACGGGCTGGTCAGCAGGATACCGTGGGGTGTCTACAAAGCCAAACCTAATTCCCCATGTCTCTTTTCCTGTTATCACTGCCTTTACTCCCGGTAACTTCTCCGCTTCGCTGGTATCGATGTTTACAATCCGAGCATGTGAATAGACGCTGCGAAGAATCTTGGCATATAACATATCGGGTAGAGATACATCGAAGCTATACAGCGCCTTCCCAGTAACCTTCTCTATGCTGTCCTTCCGTGGTAGGTCTTTACCTATAACACGATATTCTGCCATTTTAACCTTCCTTCGCACTATATTTCCCAGGATGTTGGGCTATATCCATTATGGCCTCGATATACTTTACATAGCCAGTACAGCGACATAGGTTACCTTCCATATCCCGGCGCAGCTCTTCCTCAGTGGGATTGGAATTCTCGTCTAGTAAAGCCTTGGCTGACATGAGTTTTCCTGGCGTACAGAAGCCACATTGGAAAGCAGCATGGTCAATGAAAGACTGCTGGAGCGGATGAAGCGTGCCATCCTGAGCCAACCCTTCAACCGTTAGGACTTCCTTGCCATCTGCCTGCATAGCCAGAATTGAGCATGACTTAATTGCCATACCATCCATGATGACAGTACAGGCACCACAAGAGTTACTGATGCAACCTATCTTAGTTCCGGTAAGTCCTAATTCGTTACGTAATAAATCAACCAAAGTAATATTAGGCTTTATCCATAGCTCATGAGGTTCACCGTTTACTCTGACTTTTATCAATTTTCTTTCCAATGCTAGAATTACCTCCTTTTTAACTCTTGGCTGCCTTGGCTCTTTCCAAAGCCATTTTTGTCGCTCGACGTACTAAAACCTTCACCAATTCTCTTCTGTATTCATCAGTAGCATGCATGTCAGTTACCGGGTCTGCTTCTGTTGATGCCATCTGTGCAGCCTGTTCAATCAGCTTATCATTTATCGGTTTCCCCTTGAGTATTCCTTCAGCGCCTATTGACCTCATCGGAACCGAAGCAACAGCACTGAGTGCTATCTTGGCATCTTTACATACGCCATCTTCAAGTTTTACCAGCACCGCTGCCCCGGCAATTTTTATACCGGCTTCAATGGTACTGAACTTCTGATAGGCAACACCGGTTCGGGGTGGCAGGGGGGGTATTTGTATCTCGTGAAGTATCTCGTCCTCTTCGATAACAGTCATGAAGAAGTCAACGAAGAGTTCAGTAAGGGGTATGGTCCTCTCGCCGCCGCTACTGACCAGTTTAACCCTTGAGTCTAAAACGATTAATGGCGGGGCCATGTCTCCTATCGGGTCAGCATGGACAAGGGTACCACCAATAGTACCCCAGTTTCTGGTCTGAACTGAGGCTACCACTAATTCAGTCTCCGGCAGAACAGGGAACTTCTCTTTGAGCAGAGGTGATTTTTCCACGGTGCGATGATTGGTTAACGCTCCCATCCTCAAGCCATCTTTGTCATCAAAGTCCATATAGTTAAGTTCAGGGATAAACTTGATGTCGATTAGGTAGGATGGGCTTAATATGTTCATTTTAAGGAGGGTTAGTAAAGACTGGCCACCGGCAAGTATTTTAGCCTCCTCTTTATGTTCAGAAAGGAGAGAACACGCCTCCTTTACTGTATTTACCCTGAGGTATTCAAATTCTCTCATATTCCTCCTCTTAGCTTTGTACTAAAATATTCCTAGTTTTGGTTGCTCCGTCTTCGCGACTTTCAGTAAACCTCCTTCCATCTAGAATCTATGCTACCGGAGCTTTTTCTTCGATAAATTTGGCGTAATATTCATCCAGATTCTTTACCCGCTTCTCAGCCATCAACTTGCTGGCATAGGGGCATTTGGTAGCTCTACCACACTTTCCCTTCGTCTCGAGCAAACACTCTACTCTCATATAAAGACATTTTGCCAATTACTATTGTGCCTCCTTTGTACTCGCTATTTGGTTGACTTAAGCCACCTTGGTCTCAATCTTTTCCTTAACATTCTGTATAAACTTCAAGCCCGACTCTTTTGCCTTTGCCCTCATGATTCTCTCACCAAAAGTGGCAAACCTACCAACTACGTTGATTACCATCCGATACGAGAACTCCACCTCATCCTTTGAGATTTCTTTTAAATTAACCTCGGCTTCCTGACTGAAATTACCTCCTCTGGATAGACCAATATCAGCACCCTGAGCTATTGACTTTAAATGTCTCGGCGGGTCCATCTCCGTTATACCAACTTTAAATTTAAATGTTGCCCCAATGGGACCAACCTTCACCTTGACTGTAGCGTAATAGGTTCTGTCATCGATTTGTTCAACCTTCTCTAAGCCAGGTATACATGAACCTAACTTGCCTGGATCCATAGCAAAATCCCAGACCTCTTGTATTGGTGCTTTTACAATGAATCTCTCTTCTACCAGCATTTACTTCCTTCCTTATCATTCGCTTGTTTCGGTTGTATTTGGTCTTTGTTGATAAAAGTTAAAGATGATATAATTAAATTGGGGTAGGACTCTGGAGTATATACTACCAGAGAGTCATTTAGAGTATTTAAATCTACGAACAGCGAGCGAGGATGGCAGAACCTGGTGACGCCGAAGGTAGATAAGAATACTTTAAAGCCTACCCCTTATATTAATCTCCTTTCGTTTCCTTAAAGGGACCTAACCACCCGTCAGAATAATCATAAGGATTTCTACTTTGTCCCCATCATTCAACCTAGTATCCAAGCCATCGGCAAGAACTGAATATGGCTGCCCATTGAGATATATGTCACAATCAGGGTATACATTGCTATTTCTTCGGTCAAAGAACTCAATATTGGTCGCTTTTACCTTTGCCGATAGCTCATTCAACAGAGTGCCTAACGTAGTACTTAGAGTCTCGGCATCTATCCAAGTTTGGTTGAATGGGCCTTTCAGTCTAATCTTCATTAATCATCTTCTTAATATTCTTAATAAATTTTCACTCTCTCCTTTTTAAGCCTAGAGATAAGGAGAGGTTCTATACTCTATTTAGTAGCCCAAGGCAAAGTCACCTACAGCACCATCAGCAGCTTGTAGTAAAGCCTCACTTACCAAATTCTTGACCCCATCCTGTCCAGATTTAACCTCATTACTGGCAACCTTGGCTCCTTTCTTAAGCAGTCTTTCATGAGGGCTTTCCCCTTTAATTACCTTCTCTGCCTCATGAGCCCTGATGAGGTTAGGAGCAGCAAGAACTATCCTGACGTCTTCCACCGTCGTGTGCCCTGAGTCCAGTTTAAGCAAAGTGGCTACACTGACCGGGGTCTCTTCCATCCTCCTCCTGACGTAGGCTAGGCCAGCATCAGGCGGCGGGTTCTGTACCTCAATCTCGATAAGTATCTCATCAGTCTGAAGAATAGTCTGGCCTGCCTCAGTAAAAAATTCTTCTAGCGGAATAGTCCTCCATCCTTTAGGTCCCTGTATCTTTGCCTTCGAACCCAGTGCGACCAGTGCTGAAACTATATCTAACGATGTGGCGTTGCACAGATTACCACCTATTGTAGCCATGTAGTATACCCACCTTTGGCTAACCTCGGACAACATCTCATGGACAGCTTGAGAGAGTATCGGATACTTTCCCCGAACTACTGGTGATTTGTTTAGCTCATAAAGAGTTACTAGAGCTCCTATTTTTAAGCCCTGTTCCCCACTTGAGGTAACGTCGTCCAAGTTGTTAATGGCCATTAGATTTATGAGGATTTCGGGGCGTGCTTGCCGTCTTTTCAACGAGGCTACCAACACAGTCCCACCAGCAATTACCTTTGCGTTTCCCCGGTATTGTGTGAGTAGGGAACAGGCTTCAGCTATGGTTCTGGGTTCAATATACTCGAGAACACCTTCAAACTCGCTAAACTGTACCGCACACATTACACCGCTCCTTAATTTGGAACATATAGCCCCTTTTTCTCTTTAGCTACCCGCCTTCATGCCTTATTTTCAACCTCCTGCTGGATCTTCTCCCTAGATCCAAGGCCATAAAAAAACAATCTAAATATGCCGTCCGAGATTTCAGTGAGAGATAGCTCTCCTTCTAATAAGTACCAAACTCTGGCTCGCACAATCATTGAAGCAATGGCATAATTAAACAGCTTCTCATCTACCTTGGCAAAGAGATTGGCATCTACACCACGTCGGATGATTTTTCTTAGAATCTTGTCGTAGGTATCGCGTAACTGAATAATGTCTGCTTGTTCAAGAGGAGAAAGATGCCTCATCTCGAAATCAAGATGTAGCAGCTGTCCTTCAGGTGGGCCTAATGTGTGCTCTACATGCCTCAGAATAAAAATTCTTAATTGCTCAATTGGGCTAGTATTATGGTCATTTTCGAGGGGCTGAATCAAGGCAATTAACCGCTTCATCTCTCCCAAAATCACCGAATGAAGGATCTCCCTTTTGCTGGAGAAGTAATTATAAAGGTTACCCTGAGTAAAACCGCAGGCTCTGGCGATATCTTTCATGCTAGTTCTGTCAAACCCCTTAGACCAAAAAAGCGCGTTCGCTTCTTTCAGGATGCAGCCCTTTCGTGAATCTTCGCTTCGCCCCTTACCCCTTTTTCTCATCCCTATTGACTTTGCACCAATGATCAATCACCCAAGTAAATGAACGTTCATTTACTTGGGTTTATACCACAAAGTATTATTTTTGTCAACACCTCTGTGCAACCGTAATCCGTGGATTTTTGCAAAAAACATTTAAATGGAGCCACGGCTTCGATAGGTGACTACGAATATGGTGATGAAGCCACTGCATTGATCGAAGTAGTCGAATAAGATTCTACCATTAGTCAATATCCTGAGGGAGCCTCATTAGAGGCTCCCTTCTGTTTCATATTCTGCTCATCATGACCACACAAATCTTGCTTCACGATGGTGAATCTTGAGCCTTGATAGAGGCCTCTTTAGGATGCACAGACCTTTAGACGAAATAGCTAATATACTATTGATATAGTCTTTTGGATGCGTCCAAATAGCCGTGGGGGTTTTTGGGCCTAATATTGGCTGGAGAGGATCACCCCGTAGTCCCTAAAGCCGGGGACTAACGATTCAAGCGATTGCTGCTATCCAACAATTGCCTCTATCGTGCAACTATCAACATTAGGGACGATTGCGCAACTATAGTTGTCGAGCCTTCGTGTATAAGACTCTGATTGGCTACACTAATGCTCGATCTCGCAAATGAACAACCCACAAAAGCGGGAGCAGCTAATTGTAGCCCCACTTTTCACGCTGTTCAACTGTCTTCCATCTCAAGCAATCTCTCGAGAGGCCTGTCAGTTGTATTCAATAGGTGCTTCAATAAATGAGTAAGCCCGACTCACCATCGGGCTTACTTGAAAGGAGGATAAAATGAAAAAGAGGAATTATATACTATCTTTAATCTACCATGTTCTGGCTAAACAATTCAAGCGTTTGTTCAGTGTGCAGCTATTGCATTGTTAACCGCAGAGTCATCCCTCAGCCGGCTATTCGGAGCCCTATCTCAGCCAGTGATGACAGTCTTTGTTTAACGGTCGAATTGTGTAAGGCCCACCATGAAGGTAATGAAGTAACAATTGTCAGGTTTGTTACCTCACAGCTATAAATTACAGTTCTGACTTCTCAGCGCGTGCCAATAATCCACTTTCTTCCTATTTTGTGCTAAACTGAACTGACTTATCTAGCAGGGAATAACAATGAGCAACGGTTATCGCGAAGAAGTCTTCAACGTTCTACTCGCTTTGCTTCTTCATGAGCGGGGTGTAGTTACGGCACCAGAGCAATCTCTCAGGCAAGCGATTGAGCAGCGCCGGCACGTTCCAGATGTTCTGGTCGTATACCGTGGCCTGCGAACGGTGATTGAGGGGAAAGTAGCTGATAGAGCAGGCGCAGATGAAAAAGCTCTTGAACAAGCTAGAGATAGGGTCAACAGTGGCATCGCTCACATAGGTATCGCTCTACTTTATCCGGCGGCAATAAGGAAAGAGCAGTCATTCGGTGAGCTCCAGAAGGCTATTGCACAATATTCCTATAAAATTGCTGTTTGTAGTGAGACTGGTGAGACGGGATGGACTGAAGGCGGAATAGACTATCTCGGAGATGTTTTGCGAGGTGCCTTCGAACAGCTTGTCCGTGAGGATGCGGTGACTAAGGCTGTCGAAGCGCTGAATGCTGGTCTTGAACAGTTTGCCAGCACAGTCTTTGTAAGTCCTGCGACCGTAAAGAGGTCCGCAGAAATTCTTGGCATCCGTGAACTTCCGAAGAGATCTCGTAAAAAGTCAGAAGGCGAAGAAGCGTGAAAACAGATCCTGCAAGCAACTCAATATCCAAGATAGCCGGCTTGACTCTGGTCAATGCGCTCGTCTTCCAGGAAGTTCTTGCGGATTATGAATCTCAGGTTCAGCACCTGCGCCAGACGCTACAATCGGACGATGCGATAACTGCTTTCGGTGACCACTGGGAGTATATTCTGACACAAATCAATTACTATCCTATCTTTCATGTTGCACATCAGTTACTTCTGGTGTTGCCATCCAATCCGGACTCGGAGAAAGCTCTGCGTTCCCTTGCGAAGACTGCTCTGGAAATAGTGCAGCAACGGGCGGCGCTTCGGCATGACCTTATGGGCCGTGTTTACCACAGGCTTCTGGCGGAAGCCAAGTATCTTGGCACCTACTACACATCTGTACCGGCCGCAACATTATTATTGAAACTAGCGTTGCAGCCGGAGAAATGGAATCTTGATTGGAGTGATTTCGCTGAATTGCCCAGCTTTCGCGTAGCCGATTTGGCGTGTGGCACCGGCACGCTGCTTATGGCCGCCGCGGAAGCAATTACCGATAATTTTCTCCGAGCCTGCGGAGCTAAACGTATTACCCCAAAGATGGATGTTATCTCTAAATTCCTTATGGAAGACATCATATACGGCTACGATGTCCTACTGTCAGCTCTGCATCTTACCGCTTCCACGCTGGCGTTACGCTCCCCCGAGGTAACCTTCAGGCTCATGCATCTTTGGGTATTACCTTTCGGGGGGCCTCATCATCGCCTGGGCAGTATAGAATTTCTGAAAGATTTCGATGTTGCGGTGACGGCCGACCTGTTCGGCGCTTCTGTTTCACCAGACCAGGTGAGCTCAAGTGGTCCGAAGAAACGGCACCAGGCGACAGTGCCTAATCTCGACCTTTGTGTGATGAACCCTCCTTTCACACGGAGTGCTCAGCCAAGCCTGCTTTTTGGCTCGGTTCCAGAGCCAGAGCGCCGCGCTATGCAAAAAGAACTGGCGATATTACTGCGAAAACCGCGTGTGCACGCTAGCAGCACGGCTGGCCTAGGCGCTGTTTTTGTAGCTACAGCCGACTTACACTTAAAGGCTGGCGGGCGCATGGCACTGGTATTGCCCAAGGCTCTTCTTTCCGGGGTAGCGTGGGAAAAGACGCGACACCTATTCCGGCTACGGTATCAGTTAGAGTGCGTCATAGTTAGCCATGATCCGGAGCGATGGAATTTCTCAGAGAACACCGATTTGAGCGAGACACTGGTAATCACACGCAAGGTGGATGACCCACACGCCGCGGCTCCGGATGAAGGAAACGTGATGTGTGTGAACCTGTGGAAGAACCCGACGACAGTTGTTGAAGCGCTGAGCGTAGCTCATTCCCTGAATCAATGTGTGCCGCCGGATATTGCTTCGGGGCAAGGGGCACATGAAGTAATGTTGGGCGAGATAAAATTCGGAGAAGCCGTAAGCGTGCCATGGATTGAAATAAGAGACGGATCATGGATGCCCAATTTCGCGTATGCCCAGTCGGAATTGCTGCGTGCTACGTTTAATTTAACTAGAGGAAGTGCCTATTTACCCGGGAGAGGAAAAGTAGGTGAGATTCCGTTACGCCTATTAGGCGCAATGGCAAGTACTGGCCCTGACCCTCGCGATGTCTATGACGGTTTCTCACTTTCAAAGCAAAAGACAGCTTTCCCCAGCTTCTGGGGGCACGAGGCATCCAGTGTAGTTACGATGGCGCAACAACCCAACGCTTATCTTTCTCCGCTGCCGAAAGCCCTGCCAGGCCGCTCTCTACGGAAAGCAGAGATTTTATGGCCGCGCGCCGGCCGCCTGTTATTATCGCAACGTCCGAGGCTAAACACAAAGAGTCTATCAGCCGTACGCTTGGATACTCCGGTCTTGTGTGATGTCTGGTGGCCGCTGACGCTTCAGCAAGGTGGCATTAAAGAAGAGAAAGTGCTAACCCTCTGGCTGAACTCGACCCTAGGGCTGCTATTACTCTGGGCAAGCCGGGAAGAGACTCAAGGCGCTTGGGTCCAGTTCAAGAAGCCGGCGGTGGCTGCGCTGCCAGTGCTCAACGTTGGGTCGCTGTCACCCACTCAAATGGATCGCCTAGTTAAGGCCTATGATACGCTAAGCACACAACCGCTTCTCTCATTCCCACAGATGGCTAATGATCCAGTACGGCAAGCAATAGACGATGCGATATCCGACGTGCTGGGACTACCTGATTTATCCGTTCTCCGTAACTTACTTGCCCAAGAACCGGTCGTTTGCCTGAAAGCGCTTTCGTAGTCAGTAACCTTACGACGTGGACAAGCAACCACCCGTGTTTATTTTTTATCTGCACAATGCGTCAGATCGTGCAACGGGGTAACAAATAGTATTATGTCTTGACACAACAACTTAATTTGTCTATGCTCATCTATATAGGATTATTCTATGGCTCCTTTTAAAGAAATTGCGCAAGAAGACTGGGAATCTCTCTTGGAGGGCATGGTTAGGCATCAGTACCACTTACTGGTTGGAGCTGGCATTAACACAGACTGTACTGGCGGTGATAGAAGACCTATTCCCAACGCAAATGTTCTAGCTAATCAATTGATAACGGATTTTGGCTTACAAACGTATGGAGAAGACGTTGATCTCAAGCGTGCTTACGAGAACATCGAAGAATTGCGTGACCAACAGGGGAGAAATCGGACTCAATACTTTAAAGCTCGTTTTTCTAATTGTACGCCAAGCTGGCAAGGTTTGATATTTCATTTGGGCTGGAGAAGAATCTGGACACTGAATGTTGATGATGTTCTGGAGAATGCTTTTGACAAATATGTCACGGAGACAAAAAGCCAAAGAAAATATAATCGTTATACTTGGAATGACCTTTTTGCCGAACTCGGTAGAGAAACTGATGATTTTCAGATAGTACATTTACACGGATTTGCCGACGGCACTGACAATTTCGTTTTCTCTATTGCTGAATATGTAAAAGCTATCACTACAAGGAAAACTTGGCATCCGGTTTTTGGTGATGAATATCAAGGAGAACCATTTATCATTATTGGAGCTAAAATCAGAGATGAAATAGATTTTGCTGAATCAATAAGGCTTGGTAACAAATCAAGAGAGTTACTCGGTCGGCCTTCAATAATCGTTTTAAAAGAAATTACCGAACTACAACGCAGGGAGTTCATAAAGTATGGCTTGGTCCCTGTTAAATCCGATGCAAAGACTTTCATAGAAAGTCTTATCCCTAGCGTAGCAAACTTAGAGACAAAACTTGCAAAAACCGTAGTTCCAGGTAGCTATCAAACACTACCGTTTGAGGCAAGAGTTTTTCTTGAGCAGTTCCGACTTTTGAGGACTAATAAAGAGGAGCAAATCACTCCATTTGGACATGACTTTTACGCTGGCTATGAGCCTCGCTGGGCTGATATTCTTAATGATTATGATGTTAGGTTTGAATCTGTAGAGAACATTTACCAGGAACTTGTTACAATTATCAGTGGTGACACTGACCAAAGAATCTATTATTTTTCAGGCGATCCGGGATGTGGGAAGTCAGCAATTTTACTAAGAATTGCACGCGATTTAATTGCTCTAGGTAAAGATGTATTCCTGTTCCGTAGCGAGGAACGTCCAGACATCAATTCGATAGTTTGGTGGTTGAAACATTCTGCAAATACAATACTTCTGTTCGATGATATCGCTGATTTTTTAAGAGAAGTCGGACAACTATGCAAGGTCTGCCGAGAGGAAAAGGTGAAACTTCTTATAGTTGCCACCGAGAGAGTTAAACGCGAAGGAGTAATTATAGATGAACTTGAATACGACTTTCTACAGAAATTCAAGAAAACTCCCTTAGGATATTTATCTGATTCGGATATTAATAAACTTATCGAAAAGCTTAAGACTCAAGGTCGCCTTGGTAAAATAACACGAAAATTTGTTGGAGAACAGATAGACTATTTCCGCAAAACGTCGAATAGACAATTATTCCCAGCAATGGCAGATTTGGAGGGTGGTCTGGGCTTTGCACGTAGAATAGCTAAAGAATATCAGGTGGATATTAAGTCTCAAGAATTAAAACATGTTTACGCCTTAGTATGTATTGCTCACTCTCTTGGGTATGCTCTTCCGATAGGTATAGTATCATCTGCCGTTGGTATTCCCCCAAACAAAATTTTTGATGAAGTATCTAGTGGAGGTCAACTCTTTCGAATCGTCGTCTTAGCCCAAAAGGGACTAAAGGCAAGGCATCGAGTTATTGCCAGTAATATAGTAGAAAAAGTGTTTAGCAATAAAGAGCGATTTGAATTAGTGAAAAGTCTGGCCATTCATCTTTCTCCACACATATCTATTTCCGCCATCCAGCAAAAAACGCTATATTATAGAATCATCAAAGAGTTGATGGATGAAAGAATCATTCTTGACTGGTTGGATTACGAATTAGCTCAGAAGTTCTACGCTGATCTTCGTCCTTATTATGACTGGGATGCCCGTTACTGGGAGCAAAGGGCATTAGCTGAGTCGCGCATGAATCATTTGGAACCCGCTATGTCATATGCAGAAACTGCCGTGAATCGTAATTGTGATCCTTTTACATTAAATACTCTAGGCACAATCTTGCTTAGAACAGCTGGTAACCCAGAATACTCTGGAGCGGCTGGAACTCTGGACTTATATTGGAAAGGCGTCAGCAGTTTACATGAATCATTAGATATTGGGCAAGGTCAGTTTCCTCACCCCTATACAACATTCTTTACACATACTCTAAGCTACGCTCAGCTACATTTTAAGAATCAGGAAATTGATAGAGATATCATTAAAGAATGGGAATGGTGGTACAAAAGGGGACAGAGCAGTCCATTTTACTCTTCACCAGAGAAACACGAACAATTGACTAATTACAATATTGAGTGGCTTAAGCTGGCAACCCAAGGCGGCGACGAGTAGCTTAGGGACGAGCCTTTTATATCTCCTATTCTGAAAGCCTAAATTTAGCTGCTTAACAATCAGCCAAGTTGTTAACTCTCCCCCTCACCCGTTCTAGCTAGTGCCTTGTTTAACATACCCACCCCTAAAAGAGATTCCACCTTTATTCAACCTCTTTCTCCAAATACAAAGAGGGGGCTTAAAAGCCCCCTCTAAAAATCTCCTCTTCTCATCAATGAATAGGGGGTAGTTAATGATCGTCTCCGCAATTCTTTTGCAATCCTCTTGCTATCAAGTTTTCGGCATCATTTGCTGGGCGAGCTTCAGTCCTTCCTCGCCGGTGATAGCCGGAAAAACGGAATATTCCATAAGGTCCCCCCATGGCATGTTTGCCGCCATTATTGCGCCATAATTATCCGCTTCAAATATTATTATTACATGAGGCGTACTGTTCGGCAGCCAGTATTCAGCTATTTTTTTCATACCCTCTGGCGGATTCCATTTCATACGTCTTTCCAGCGACTGAGTAGGTGTAGTGTCGGGCTTTGGGCTGTATAGGGCTACAAATAACATAATTTACGCTCCTTTCTTTAATTTTCACCAACTACCCCCTTTGGAGCTTCTTATTTTACACCGTTGAACATGTTTGTCAATGCCTCCTTACACTCTATTCCTTCTACTCTATCGTATTTTAACCATTACATCTTTTTGGGTAGGTCTGGCCTAAGTGGACGGTATCAAGAACCTTTGAACTAGCTTTCAGCCTCTGCCACTAGCACCTCTCCGTCCGATCTATATAAGGAACAACCAGTGAAACTCGCTACCCATTTGATATGCGCCCATAGCTAGGTGTCCGTCAGCCAGTAGTTTAACAACCTTCGGCTATTTTAAAGTTGGAGTCCAGACACTTACCAATTTTCTGAAGTAAAGAAGGCTGGATCTGTGCTTTAGCTGAGGGATTGACGAGGCCCCAATAGACAGGATAGCCACTAGCCCCAACCTTGCGCCAAGTATCCCCGAAGATCACCGCGCTGACCTTAGCCAGAGGAGTAGCTTTGTATGCGATAGCTTTATGAAACTCAAGTTCGTCAATGACTACGTTATCGCTGTACAGCAGGATGATTCCAAGTTTACCTTGAATCAACTGTTTAGATTCATCCTCGAATTTTGTCAAGACCTTTTGGCTCTTGTCAGGCATCTCTGGAAGGATGTCAATATCATCGTGTCCGCCAAAGTTCATACATGTGCTTTGCCCCGTCTCCCATCGGAGAGCCTCATCCTCCCTGAAACGGCTAACCTCCAGATATATCTCAGCACCGTTTACCTCTAGCTTGAGATCTGGGCCCTGCAGACCTGTAGGCTTCAGTGTTACCGGAAATCCGCACCTCGCAAAGCAGAAGGCGTAACAGCCCTCAATATAGTAGTCCTGGAAAGTCTTGTCATCGCCCATGGCGTTATCCAAATCCGAAGCCCAGCTATCTACGTTCTGAATACTGAGGGCCTTAAGCTGTTGCACGAGCAACTCTGCCCTACAACATTGCGCCAATTTTAGAATAGCTACCTCACGGTCTTCTGGAGTTTTTAAGACCGCGATTGCTTGTATTACAGGGTTGCTATAGAGAGCGTCAACATCGGCTTCCCAGTTCAAAAGCTTTTCACTCAATGTTTTCCCTGTTTCCCTTAGCGCGGGCCTTTTTTCAGAGGCTAGAACAATCACGTGCGCGAGCCATTTCTGTGCAGGCTCCGTAGGTATCCCAGGCAAGACTCGCTTAACCTCAGTGAAGTTCCGAAAGAACTGAACCGAGTCAAGCACTTGCCACGCTTGGCACTTTGGGTCATGCGTTGGGAAAAGTGACATTAGCAACTGCTTGCAATTCTCTACCGAAGCCTGTGTAGGATTCTTTCCCTCAGTCCATTGTGCGAACTTTTCATCCAATGTTTCCGACATAGCTTTGCCTTGGCCACCCTCTGAATAGAAAAGTAGCAGAAAACGACATAGGCGTCAACTTAGTCTCTACACAATCCATCGTAATGTTATGTAAACTACCCTACTGACTTTCCGGTATCCCCATATTGACAACAATAGTAAAGCTCGATATACTTTAATTACAACTGAATAAAGTAACCTAGGAACTGACCGTTTATCTCGCCGAGATAGAAACAGAAAAGGCGGGAAGGCTTTAAACCTTCTCGCCTTTTTTATTTACTCACGGATAGTCGGATTGGAAACGAATATGCAAGGGGTTTATAGCGATAGTTTTGCTCAGACCTTTTCGGAACTTCTGAAGCAGTTTAATATATCCTGTTACCAGATAAGCGAGTTTACGCATTTAAACGAAGGTTATCTAAGTCGACTAAGGAACGGAGAAAAGACTAACCCCAGCCGTGAGACTGTTCTGAGAATAGGCATAGCGTTGGCCCATTGCAGTGACAAGGTTACGTTATCGGATATAGAGACACTGTTTAGGTCTATAAGTCTTTCTATTGTAATTAGAAAAAGCAAGTACGATTTTATTTGACCCTTGATTAAATATCGATCTCATGTCATTATTTTGTTTCTCGTTTGCTTGCCCACTGGACAACTGTGCTATAATACAGGCAAGTACTCAGCCGACAAGTGGGAGGAAAAGTGATACCCTGACTGGGTTGAAAAATCAGGGTGGTTTTGACAAATCTAGCTATGAAATTGACCTTTTAAAGTCCCGCTGCAACACTTTTACTTTTAATCAGGGTGTCGCAGGTTCGAGACCTGCACGGCCTACCAAAACTTAAAAATCGAAGCTAAAAACGCTGGAATCGGCCTAAAAAGAGGCCGATTTTTTATTGGCCTCGGCGGAATTGTCAACCTGATTTTAAACGCCATGTCATCCAGCAAAGTATAGGAAAATTGCAGGTGATGAACAGCGCTCGTGTATGACAGCTTTGGGATGACTTTGCAAAGCATTAAAGATAACAACAAATAAGCGTTGCACAAAAGTCTCTGTTAGCGACCTCAGGCTACAATTCAAGCCCGTGTTACCTAATCCACACAATCTAGACCTTCGTATTTTACATAGCAAGACAACCTTGATGGGGAGCTCACCTACGTCACAAATAAGTCCAAGCCCCCCACCATGTTCATGGTCGCCCCACTCATATACTTAGCCTTATCTGATGCCAGGTAGGCGACGGCGTCGGCAATCTCCTCCGGGTCGGCTGGTCGCCGCCACAGCAGCCTCTTACCCAGGCTATCGGTGGCCTCCTTAACCAGCGGGGCGTCGGTCTGGGCGACGCCTACGATGACGGCGTTGCCGGTTATGTTGAACCGGGCCCCCTCAATGGCCACCGTTTTGGCCAAGGCAATTAGACCCGCCTTGGCCGAGCCGTAGCTGGCCTGCCCATCACCCCCCATAACGCCGGCCACCGAACTGATATTAATAACGCGCCCCCACTTGTTCTCGCACATGTCCGCCCAGACCGCCTTGATGCAGTAGAAGGCGGAATTCAGACAGACTTTGACCTCGTTATCAAACTCCTCTATTGTCTCCTTATGGATACGCACGAAGTGGCCCATCTGGGCGGCGTTGTTGACCAGTATGCTCACCACCCCCAACTCAGCCTTGACCTTGTCCAGCCCTTTTTGCACGTCCTGCGCGTCGCGAACGTCCATCTTGACGGCGATAGACTTACGCCCCAGCTTCTTTATCTCCTCAGACACTGCCTCCGCTCCCTCGAAGTGCCCGAAGCCACTCGTGGCGACGTCGGCACCATCACGCGCCAGGGCCAAGGCGATGGCCCTCCCGATTCCATACAGCCCTGAAGAGCCACTGACAAAAGCTACTTTACCTTTTAACGACATTTTTTGCCTCCTTTAAGATTATTTATTGTAATCTTTTAAGCGATGCCTAATATGTCGCTGATATTAATTTCAAGCATTTTAACGTTCGCCAAAATACGGTCAACATTCCTGTCTACGGCCTGAATTCCGCCGGAAATATTCTGTAGTTCGGTGGCTGCTTCTTTGATCGCTTGGATCTTTTCCGCCATTTCTTTCGCATGATAAATCTCTATCATTTTATCACTCCTTGTGTCTTAAGTCCTTGAACCTCTTAGCCTTAACATCATACCTCGGCAAGGTGCCATACTCATGGAACTCCAGGTTATACCCCAAGTTGGTCCTTACCCTAAGCTGGTCAACCAGCTTATCCCGGATTGTTTCAATATTATTCTGTTGTCCCGGGGTTAGTTCCACCTTCAACGTAATGTTATCAAGGTCGCCCTTTTTGGTCACCAGCACTTCATACTCGTCGCTCAGCTCCGGGATGCTCCTGACCACTTCCTCAATCGAGGTTGGCGCCAGCAATACCCCCTTCACCTTGGTGATGTCATCGGCCCGGCCGATAACGCCCCCTTTAAGCAGCCGGTAAGTCCGCCCGCACTCACACTTATCGGGGCTCAACTCAATTACATCCTTGGAATCAAACCTGACGCAGGGCTGAGCCATGCGGTCGAGGGCGGTTATCACCATCTTGCCCCTCCTCCCTGGCTCGGTAATAATCTCTCCGCTATCAATATCCTCTATCTCCACCAGGAACAGAGCCTCATTAATATGCAAGCCGGACTGGTAGCGGCATTCGAAGCTCCAGGCACCTATCTCGGTGGCGCCAACGTGGTCATAGACCTTGGCCCCCCACGCCTCCTCCATCCTTTTTTTGGTCGCCGGGACGCTGCCCCCGGCTTCACCGGCCACGGTTATCCTTCTTATCTGTAAGTCTTTGGCTGGGTCTATACCAAGCTTCCTTCTGGCAGTATCGGCCATACCCAGCACGTAGGTCGGTGTCGCCGCCATGGCAGTGGCTCTCAGCTCCTGCATTTTCAGTATCCGGGCCTCGGTATTAAGCACACCGCCGGGGACCACCTCACAGCCTAACTTCTCGGCCCCGTAGTGGGCGCCCCAGAAGGCGACGAAGATGTTGTAACCGAAGGGCAAAAAGAGGCGATCATAGTCCCGGTAGCCCTGAGCGTATAACAGGCAAGCCCAGGCTTCAGCCCACCACTCCCAGTCCTGCCAGCTATCGGCCTGATACACCGGCTGGCCAGTGGTACCGCTGGTCTGATGATATATAGTAACCATCTCCAGGGGCACGCACAACATATCGCCGTAGGGGTAGGGCTCTTTCCCTTGGATGACCCTCATCATCGATTTCTCCACCTTGGGTATCTTTCTTATATCCTCAAATGTCCTGATGTCGCCGGGCTCTATACCAGCCTCAGCATATAGCCTGTGATAAAACTTGGAGTGCTCATATGCCCAGCTAAATATGCTCTTAAACTTCTTTAGCTGTAGCTCAACAAGCTTCTCACGGGGCAGCGTTTCCAGAATCGGGTTCCAGTATTGCTCCGTCTCTTTCATTAAAGGCGCCTCCTAACCCTTGAGGTATTGCTCAAGCAAGCCCCTGCAACGGCTCTAGCTTGTCAAACTTAACGTCAACATATTAGCATCAATGGTTGTCAGCATCAATCTCACGGCAACATTCCTTTGACACGCGCGCAGAAGGGATAGTACAGCCAATTATTTCAGGGGATTGAAATAATTTGTTTTTGACGCAAAAGAGCGAAAAAGCATTGACACGATTGAAAAGTAGTGATAAAGTAAGGCCGCTTAAGTAGTACCACCTAAGTAAGACCACTTATAATTCTGTGAGCTTAATTAAATACTGATTCAAGCTGGTACCCGTAGACTTTCGCTTAGTAAGCTGAACGCCGATTAAATGGTGGGGAGATTAATGATAATGGGAAGCGCGGGTACGGTTTATAGTGAAAGGGCTCAGAAGACCCATGCGCTGGTGTACTTCTGAGCCCTTCTGCATTAATACAGAGAATTATGATTTTAGAGGCAAAAAACACAAAGGAGGCGGTTAAATGAGCTAATAGTTAATATCTCATAACAAAGCCTTATTAAAAATAAGGAGGGGTTAAAGTGAAAAAGAAAATGTTGTTGATTTCGCTGGGATTATTGTTAGCCATAAGCCTGGTTGCTATCGGTTGTCCGTCAACACCAGGGACAACAACACCAGCAGGGGGAGGGGGAGGGACGGTAGAGCTAAAAGTAGCTAATTACTTTCCTGCCCCGGCCAGTCAGTCCACAATCTTAGAAGATTTTTGCAACGATCTAACAGCGCGCACCGGTGGTCGGGTGAAGATTGATTATTATGCTGGCGGCTCCCTGCTTTCCTCTACAGCGATGTTTGACGGGATACTTGATGGGGTTGCTGATATAGGCTACTCCCATGTCTATTATACCCCAGGTCGCATGCCGGTTACCGAAGCGATTGGTTTGCCTCTCGGCTATCCCAGTTCCTGGGTTGGTGGTCACGTTGCCAATGATTTTGAAAAGGAGTTTAAGCCCCAGGAATTTGGTGATGTGGTGGTGCTCTGGATGAATACCTCTACCCCCAGTGCCATAAGCACGGCTAAAAAGCCGATACACACGCTGGAAGACCTCAAGGGGCTAACCCTGAGAGCACCCGGCATTGCTGGCGAGGTTATCGCCGCCCTGGGTGCAACCCCGGCTCCCACACCGATGCCGGAAGTCTATGATGCCATTGCTAAGGGTGTACTTGATGGGGAGGCTTCAAACTTTGAGACACTCAAAACCTTCAAGTTTGCTGAAGTTGTAAAATATGTGACGTCATGCTGGCAGATCACCAATCCCTACCCATTCTATTGCGTGATGAACAAGGATAGCTACAATAATCTGCCAGCAGACATCAGGTCCATCTTTGACACCCTTGTTGGAGAGTACAGTGATCGCTCTCAGTTGATGTGGAATTCTGTAGATTTCGCCGGCAAAGAGTATGGCGATGAGAACGGTGTACAGTTTTACGACCTGACTCCGGCTGAGGCAGCAAGGTGGCAGGCAGCCGTCGCACCGGTTGTCGATAGTTATATCACCAATATGGTGGCTGCCGGGCATTCCGAGGCAGAGGTCAGAGGCTGGCTCGACTTTATAAAGGAGCGAATTGATTACTGGACGGCAAAGCAGATAGCATTGCGCATCGCATCAATTGCTGGTCCTCCAGAGGTGAAACCCGACGCTCTGCTAAAATGAACAGGCTATCCTTGGCGACTTAAGCCTGATGGCCTGGGATTGTTTATCAATCCATATCACCGTACCGGGTTGGGTGCGGGGGCAAAGCCCCCGCACCCAGCGAGGCTGATGAGTGGAGTTCAGTGTTAGACAAACTTGATAAGTTTAATCGTAGGTTAAGCAACTGGTTTCAGTGGATCGGGATGGCTGGGATACTGGTGATGGTGCTTATCACCGGCATTGATGTGGTGGGGGCTAAGATCTTTCTTTGGCGTCTCTTTGGTGCCATCGACATGGTGCAGCTTTCCCAGATAGTAGCAATTGCTTTCGCTTGCGCCTTCACCCTCATTGTTGGCCGACATGTCCGGGTAGAATTTTTGGTCGCCAGACTGCCTCGGCGTGCCCAGGGAGTTATCGATAGCTTTGTTTCTCTTCTTGGATTGGGACTCTTCATACTGATTATCTGGCGTCTTTATGTGCTTGGGCATACCTTTCAAACAACAGGCGAATCTACCCCAACTGCCTACATACCCCTTTATCCTTTCGCTTATGGGATTGCCCTTGCCAGTATCCCGGTGTGTCTGTTGTTTCTACAGGAGCTTATTAGCTCCCTAGCCAAGGTGGTGAAAAGATGAGCCCGGTTACCATCGGCATTATTGGCATTGTCGTTATGCTCATCATGTTTCTCCTCAGGCTGCCGATCGCCTTTGCTATGGCCTTGGTCGGCTTTGCTGGTTTTGCTTATCTATCTACCACACAAGCAGCATTTGGTATTCTCGCCCGGGATATCTTCGAGCAATTTTACTCTTACCCGTTAAGTGTTATCCCGATGTTTATCATCATGGGTACCTTCGCCTACGCCTCGGGAATCAGCAGGAGGCTTTATGACACAGCCTATACCTGGGTGGGGCAGCTACGTGGCGGTCTGACCATAGCTACCGTGTTTGCCTGTGCCGGTTTTGGCGCCATATGCGGTTCGTCGACGGCTACGGCGGCGACAATGGGCAAGATAGCCCTTCCCGAGATGAAGAGGTATAACTACGATGACACGCTAGCCACTGGTACCGTGGCTGCTTCCGGCACGCTGGGCATTCTAATCCCACCGAGCACCGTCCTCATTGTCTACGGGATATTGACCGAGGAGTCCATAGGCAAGCTTTTCATTGCCGGGTTATTGCCGGGAATACTTCTCAGCATATTTTTTGCCGCAGCCGTTTTTCTTATTTGCCTGCGCAATCCCGCCCTCGGTCCTCCTGGGGCACCAACCAGCTGGGGGAAGAAGGCGAGGTCGCTTACTGGTGTTATTGAGACCTTAATTCTGTTCGGTCTGGTCATCGGGGGGTTATTTCTCGGCTGGTTCAGCCCCACTCAGGCTGGGGCAATTGGGGCCCTTGGTGCTATAGTCATTGGCCTGGCCAGGCGTGAGCTTAACTGGCGAGCATTTTATGAGGCTACCAAGGATGGCTTGCTGACATCCTGCATGGTTTTGTTCATTATCACCGGGGCTACAATCTTTGGGCACTTCATGGCTATATCCAGGATACCTTTCGTGTTGGCTGATTGGCTAGGAGGGCTTCCTCTACCGACAATGGGTATTGTCGGAATTATAAGCTTTATATTTTTCATAGGCGGCTTCTTTATGGATTCTATGGCTTTAATCGTGCTCCTCATCCCCATCATCTACCCACTCCTTGTCAGCCTCAATATTGACCTGATATGGTTTGGAGTCATAGTTGTGCTATTAGGCGAGATGGGGGTAATCACGCCCCCAGTGGGGGTAAATGTATTTGTAATTAAAGGGATTGCCCCAGATGTACCACTTGAGTCAATCTTTAAGGGTATAATGCCCTTCCTGGTGGCATTGATTATTTGCTTGCTCATACTAATGGCTTTCCCCCAGATTGCTACCTTTTTGCCCAGCTTCGCCCGCTATTAGGAAGGACCAACGTTATCCCTGACACCTCAATACTCCGAAAATTTGGAAAGGAGGTATTTGACTAAAATAAGTTTGAGGTGTGCGAAAGATGAATAATATAAACGCCACAATAATTGCTGGTGGTATGTGCAAGTTTGGTGTCAGGCAAGCAAGCTATCTAGATATGGTCCAAGAAGCAGCTAAAGACTGTCTTGATGATCTACCGGGGCTTACGCCAAAGCACATCGATGGCCTGCTTTTTTCCTCTACCTTCGTAGGAAGGCGTTCATGCCAGGCTAATACCGCACCTGTTATAGCAGAGAGGCTTGGAATAAAGCCAACCTCTATCTGCGCTAGACTTGATGTTCTATGTGCCGGTGGTAGCACTGGTATTCTTGTGGCAAAGGCGCTTGTTGAGAGTGGTATGGCAAAGGTAGTTTTGGTAGTTGGTTGTGAGAAGGTTTACACACCGGAGCTGTGGCAAATTCAATACGATGAGATTGCCGCCATAGACCATGACTGGGATGCGCCTGCAGGTATTGGCCCGCCACCTATCTGGTTTGCGGCAATTGCCAAAGAGCATATGAAGCATTACGGAACTACTAGAGAACAGCTGGCAGCAGTATCGGTAATCAATTATGGTCACGGCACTACCAATCCCAAGGGCCATTTTCAGAAGGCCTTGACAATGCAAGAGGTATTAGAAGCTAGAGATGTAGCGGCACCCCTGGGACTATATGACTGCTGCCCTTTGTCTGATGGCGCCGCCGCCGTGATTATCACTAGTGAGGAGAAGGCAAAAGAACTCAGTGACAGGCCCCTTGTTTACATTCGGGGTGGTTCTCAGGTATCACTTCACAGCGTATCAGCTAACTGGCCTGGGGAGCACCTTGGTGATTGGGCGCATATGAAACTGGCCGCTAAAAAGGCTTATGAAAGCACGGGGTTGAAACCCAGCGATATCGATGTTATGCAGGTGCACGATTGCTTCAGCATTTCCCAGATAGTCGAAGTTGAGGAATTGGGTTTCTGTGACAAAGGTGAAGGTGGTCCCTTTATAGCTTCCGGGGAGACCAAGATTGGCGGCAAGATTCCGACCAACACTGACGGTGGTCTTCTGTCTGTCGGACATCCGTTTGGGGCTACCGGAATTCGCCAGGGTGTCGAGATAATGAAACAGCTCCAGGGTAGGGCTGCGCTCCAGGTCAAGGGTGCAGCGAACGCTCTTACCCATAACCTGAGTGGCGCTAATGTGGAACACACAATCGTAGTCTATAGCAAAGAACCCAAGAAGTAGAGGAGAATCATGACAGAGAACATAGGAATACCTTTCCTTGAGGGTCATTACTCGCCTACGTTGGACTTGTGGCCCATAGAGGCTAAAGAGTTTAATCGAATCCATACCTTCTACGATAACCTGAAAGAAGGAAAGTACACAACAACAAAATGTAAAGGGTGTGGGTACATCAGCTATCCCCCACGGGTAATTTGCCCCGAGTGTTATAGCGATAATCTTGAATGGATAGAATTACCCACCAGAGGTAAGGTTATTACGTTTGTGGAAAAATCGATTGCCATCCCGATTGGCTTCGGAGAACCATTAATTGACGCTTGGATTGATTTGGGTAAAGATAGCCCGGTAAGACATGTCTTCAGCCGGGTGATAAATTGCGAGTCGGGAGGAATTAAAGAGGGCGACGAAGTCCAGCTTGTAGTTTTCGATGTGCCCGGACACCCAATTGAGTGGCGCAAGGAGAAGTGGATAGCCGAAAGGGTCTACTTCGCTTTCGAACCGGTAAGTTGAGGCATAAACCCCGGCATCCGGTAAGACCCTTATCCATCTCAAAGGATATGTGTGAGCTGTGGCAGAGTAGTCCGTATCCTGTTATTCATATCTTACTATTGAGAAGGAGGAGAAGAAATATGTCATTAGAAGGAAAGGTTGCCTTTGTCACCGGGGCGTCGCAACCGCATGGTATTGGGCGAGCCACCGCCCTTACTCTGGCCAAAGAAGGAGCCGATGTGGCTGTTAGTGGCTGGGGTCACTTTGAGGGGGCACAGGCAGTAGCCGAGGAAATAAAGCAGCTGGGCAGAAAATCGATTGCGGTAAAAGTGAACGTAGAAGACTATGAAGATGTACAAAAAGCGATTGCCGAAATTAAGGGCAATCTGGGGGTCGTCAGTATACTAGTGAACAACGCGGCACAGATGGGGCAGTTCACCACTATAAACAAGACCCCGATAGATGTGTGGCATAAAGCTTTATATACCACCCTCTTTTCCGCTTTCCACTGCATTAAAGCGAGCTGGGAGGATATGTGCGCCAACAACTGGGGTCGGGTGGTGAATATTACATCAGTGGCCGGAATTCTAGGAGGATTTGGCCAGACCAGCTACAGTTCCGCCAAAGCTGGAATCATTGGCCTGACCAAATCAGTCGCCCTTGAGGGGGCAAGGTACCATATAACCTGTAACGCCGTGGCCGTCGGTGTTGCCAAGACTGATGCCCCGCTTGATGATGCAGTACGCGAAAAGCTGGAAAAGAGGATACTCGCTCGCCGCGTCGCTAATCCTCAAGAGATTGCTGATGCCATATCCTATGCAGTATCAGACAAGGCTGGCTACATGTCGGGGGCAATCCTGAATATGCTGGGCGGTCTTGACCTGTTTGTCTTTTAAAGGAGGCGTTAATGAAAACGGCGGAGCAATACTGGAATCCCGTTCTGGAAACATTACCCCGTGAGAAACTTCAGCAGTTACAGCTAAAGAAGTTCCAGAAAATATTCAAGTGGGCTTATGAAAACTCGCCCTTCTACCGTAAGCTGTATAAAGGCGCTGGGCTTGAGCCCGGCGACATTAAAACACTTGATGATATACGCAAAGTCCCCAAGATAGAAAAGTCAATGATGCGAAGCATTCAGGGCAAGGACCCGTTTCCCTATGGCGATATACTTAGTGTGCCCTTAAATCAGGTAACGGAATACCGCCAGACCAGCGGCACGACGGGACAGCCGGTATATCAGGCTGATACCTGGCAGGATTGGGACGGTGGCACCGAAGCCTATTGCTATGCTTTATACGCCCAGGGATACCGCGATAGCGACCGCCTGTTCGTACCCTTTGGCTACAAC
>Ga0315548_1000132_pt1 | contig 66171 bp, 51 predicted proteins | sample SalMarSW160110MG_2_FD_202540 | JGI IMG/M metagenome (GOLD analysis project Ga0315548, IMG submission 202540) | Salt marsh sediment microbial communities from the Plum Island Ecosystem LTER, Massachusetts, United States - Salt Marsh Sediment SW1601-110 ... | reverse complement strand
GGTGAGGAAGAAGATCGTTGGTCTGATATGGTTCGGGTTTATCCAAAACCTCCAAAGGCATTTCTAAGCAACCGCATACCCAAAGATGCCCTTAATTCGGTCACAGAAGCAGATAGATCATTACAAGCCAATGCAAACATTGCCGCCTGTGTCATGCTCGGACGTGCACTTGAAGCCGTATGTCGCGACTTATTGGAACCAACAAGATCGGCAACATCAACAGCAAAAGCTAGCGTACAACCGAAGCGGCCAATTATGCTTGGTGAGGGAATACGAAAACTAAAAGAGAAGAACATTATTGATGAACGACTATTCGATTGGAGCCAACAATTGCATGCGTTTAGAAATATCGCTGCTCACTCAACCAGTGAGGCTATTTCCAGGGCAGACGCCGAAGATCTACAAACGTTCGTATATGCAATAATTGACTATATCTACGATCTTACGGATAGATATAACAAGTTCAAAGAACGCATAGCCAGAAAGGCCAAGAAATAACGGGAAAAGGCCGAAATTTGGGTTTTTGGCCTGAAAACTTTACTACTTGTGGCTTTTAGCCACCTTTCTCGTTTGACCGCGGAACTACAAAACCACCAATTCTCTCCGTAATTCCCCAGCCCGCCTTTTTACCCGCCTGTGGCGGGTCGGCGGATCCCTCATCCCAAATCATCAATCATAAATCTCAAATCGTAAATTATATCAATGCTGTTTCCTCCCGGGTGTGCTATGATTTACTCTTGACAACTACTGTTATTTCTGGCACAATAACCCCGGAATGAGCAGGCCGGTATAGGGGGGCAATTCCGGCCTAAAAGAAGAAGTGGAATAGTTATGAAGGCTAGAAAAACTGTCACAATAGCGGCGGTGGTGTTGTTTTTTCCCATTGGTTACATAAAAGCAGGCACTTGGAAACAAATTGATATGCCAGGTGCTACCTCGACCGAGGTATATGGTATATCCGGCAACAATATTGTAGGTAAATATTATGACAACCCTGAAGTCGAGCACTATTTTCTTTATGACGGGTCAAACTGGACAACTCTTAACATGCCAGAAGCTGTGGAGACTTATGTATATGGCATCGACGGCAGCAGTATTGTAGGTGCATACTATGACAGCAGCTTCGGTACTCGTGGTTTTCTTTACAATGGGTCAAGCTGGGAAACTCTCGAAATGTCCGGCTGTCAAACTATAGCCTATGGCATCGACGGCAGCAATATTGTGGGCATATACCAAAACCTTGAAGATTATATCGAGCACGGGTTTCTTTATAACGGGACAGAATGGATAACGATAGATGTGCCAGGAGCTATTGATACTTTCCCATGTGATATTGACGGTAGCAATATTGTTGGTAGTTATGATGACGGTTCTGGCCTTCACAGTTTTCTTTTTAACGGAACAGAATGGACAACGATAGATGTACCAGGAGCTATTCAGACTGGCGTATCCGGTATCGACGGCAACAATATTATTGGCAATTATTATGCCTCTGGTGGTTATTTCAATTTCTTATATGATGGGGCAACCTGGAAAACTCTAACTCTTGAAGGCATGCCTGAGTCGGATTATAGATTAATACATGATATCGACGGTAGCAATATTGTTGGTTATTACGAGGATGATGTTGGTCATATGCACGGCTTTATTTACACGATTCCCGAACCCGCCACTATTTTATTATTCGCCCTTGCCTGGCCCTTAGGGCGCGGCCTCGCTTTACGAAGAAAACATTAAATTATCAATCATCAATTATCGATTATCAATAAACTATCCCTTCGTGTCTTGGTGGCAAAAAAAATCCGTGTAAATCCGTGCCAATCCGTGGTTAAAAAACGCGGCCTGCAAATCGCGCCTTTTCGCTTTTGTGGCCGAGGGTGCATCGCTCCCACCAATTATCCTGTACCCGGTGTTTAACAGCAGCAATTTTAGCTTGAGAAATCATCTTGTGTCTGGTATGATGAGAAATGTCAAAAGGACCGTGGAAGGCCTATATTAAAAAGGAGGATTGTATTATGAAAAGGTTATCTTGTTTCTCAGTATTGGCACTGGCAATTTTTTGTTTTTCTGCGTCTGCGCTACAGGCCGTCGAGCCGGGAGAGGTCAACGGCTGGGGATTTAATAGTGATGGTCAGGCGAATCCACCTGATGGAAATAATTATGTCGCCATCGCGGCAGGCGTGTTTCACAGTCTGGCTCTGACCCCGGACGGCTCAATCGTCGGATGGGGAGATAGTAGTTCCGGTCAGGCGGACCCTTGTGATGGTAACGATTTTGTCGCCATCTCGTCAGGCGGCTATCACGGCCTGGCTCTGACCTCGGACGGCTCGATCGTCGGATGGGGGAGTAATAATCATGGTCAGGCGACACCGCCGGCGGGCACGGGATTTATCGCCATCGCGGCTGGCTATGAACACAGTCTGGCGCTGACCTCGGACGGCTCAATCGTCGGATGGGGATTGAATAGTTTCAGTCAGGCGACACCGCCGGCGGGCAACGATTTTGTCGCCATCGCGGCTGGCGGCTGGCACAGTCTGGCGCTGAAATCGGACGGCTCAATCGTCGGATGGGGGGCTAATTATGACGGTCAGGCCACGCCGCCGGCGGGCACAGGATTTATCGCCATCGCGGCAGGCAGCGAGCACAGTCTGGCGCTGACTTGGGACGGCTCAATCGTCGGATGGGGAAGAAATCTTGATGGTCAGGCGACGCCGCCGCCGGGCAACGATTTCGTCGTCATCGCGGCAGGCGGCGAGCACAGTCTGGCGCTGACCACAGACGGCTCGGTCGTCGGATGGGGGGCTAATGATTATGGTCAGGTGACAACGCCGGAGGGCAACGATTTTGTTGCCATTGCAGCAGGCCTCTATCATAGTCTGGCGCTGGAGAGATACTGTTCCTTTGTTCTTGCGGGTGATTTGAACAATGACTGCCGGGTGGACCTGGTTGACTTTGCGGACTTTTCTTCCAATTGGCTGGTGGATTGCAAGCTGGACCCGAACGACCCTGCCTGTGTGCATAAGTAGCTTTTACAGCCAATTGCTGTATTAAAATTCGTTATTCTCCGCTGGGTGGCAATGCCACCTACTGAATACCAAACCGCCCGAAAACTCGGTGCTCTCTGTGGCTATATCCTTTTGTGTCTTGCCTGCTTGCCCTCGGGGTGTGCTTCTAAGTATTAGCAAACGGAGGGCCCCTGCAAGCAGTAGGCAGGGGGCGGTCTCCGCGGTTGAAAATCCGTGTCTAATCTAACTTGCTTGGCTTCGTTTATGTTTCGGCTGCCACCGGCTTTTCCGCCGTGATGATAACGAAATTAGCATCGTGGACGAGGGCAAAACTTTTGACAAAGCTTGCTTTACAAGAAAGTTTTGCCAAGTACACTAAGCCAGCCGAAACCTTCGTGTTTCTTCGTGGTAAAAATTTATCCGCCGTAGGCGGAATCCGTGTAATCCGCGTAAACTTGTGCCATAGGTATCTGTGGTTAAAAAATTCTCTGCGGTCTCTGCTGCCTGCCCTCGCAATCCTTTGGCGGGGTTCCGGCGTAGCAGGAGCGAAGACGGAAGTGAGATATCAATCCTCCTGCGAAAATTCATTATTGTCCTGAAATGCTCGTAGTCCTTTTGACTAATCAAAAGGACTATGGCCTTATTAACAACTGATATTTAAAAATCCGTGTAATCCGCGTAATCCGCGATTAAACTTTTCCTTGAAATGGTCATAAACGAAATATTCTATTCGCTTCAGGGCGAGGGCCTGCTGGCCGGCGTCCCCAGTATCTTCATTCGTCTTGCCGGCTGTCCCTTGCGCTGCACCTGGTGCGATACGAAATACGCTTGGGACCCCGCCGCCGGCGATGATTTGAGCATACCCGAAATACTCGACAGAGTTGACCTCATAAAGCCCTCACCCCCTGAATCATTGAAAAAAAATATAGTTAACTCTGCGGCCTCTGCTGCTCGTCCTGAGCTTGTCGAAGGGGTCTCCGCGGTTAAAGAAAGTTGCAAGTTCATCGTCATCACCGGCGGTGAGCCGATGGTAAACCCCCAGTTGCCCCAATTGGCCGCCGAATTGAAAAAACTCAGGACACACGTAACCATTGAAACCGCAGGTATCGAATTCGTCCTCGCTCTCCCCTGCGACCTGATGAGTATCAGCCCAAAGACATCGAACTCAGGGCAGGAAAACCTTTCCACTGAGGCCGTAAAGCGACTAATCGAGCATTACCCGTATCAGCTTAAGTTCGTCGTTGACTCGGCTGACGACCTGCCTGAAATCCGACAGGCCATAAAATCCCTCGGCCAGGTCGCTCCCGAAAGGGTAATGCTGATGCCCCAGGCCATGACCAGAAAAGAGCTTCTTGCCAAATCCCCGATAGTCGCCGAACTATGTAAGAGCACCGGCTACGTCTTCTGCCAGCGTCTGCAAATCCTTCTCTATGACGGCGCAAGGGGAAAATAGATTTTTTCATCCTTCCGAACCATCCTCTCCGCCAGCCGGGACAGGCAGGAGCTTCTGGCGAAATCACCTACGGTCATCGAACTATGCAGGAGTACTGGCTACGTCTTCTGCCAGCGTCTGCAAATCCTTCTCTATGACGGCGCAAGGGGAAAATAGATTTTTTCATCCTTCCGAACCATCCTCTCCGCCAGCCGACTGTTAGAGAACCGCCGAGAATTCCCATTTGACTTCCAATAATCAATCATCAATAATCAATGTAACTTGATTCGGCCCGGGTGGCGGAATTGGCAGACGCGCCAGCTTGAGGGGCTGGTGAGCTTCGGCTCATGCAGGTTCGACTCCTGTCCCGGGCAGTTCACGAATACTGTTACGGGCAATCTATGAATGCTGTCCCGGGCAGTTTACGAGTACTGTTACGGGCAATCTATGAATACTGTCCCGGGCAGTCCCCGACCGTCGTGCCCGGCAATCTATGAATGCTGTTCCGGGCAATCTACGAATACTGTTCCAGGCAGTTCACAACTTCTATCTTGGTCAATTCACAAACACTGTGCCGGCAGTTAAAGAATACTGTGCCGCAGTTCAGGAATGCTGTGTCGAAAAGTTCAGGAATACTGTGCCGGGCAATCTACGATAGCTGAAGAATCAAAATTCAAAATCCATAACCAAAGCTAATAATTGAAAACCTTGGGTTTTGACTTTGGGATTTGCGTTTTAAGTTTTAAGCTCTATCTCTTACTCAGGTATAACCAGCTCATTTTTGAAGGCCGGGACAAGTTTTAAGCTTTGCCATTTATTCGGGTATAACGAGCTTTGAGCCGGGAGTCAATCTGTCGGGATTTTCAAGAACGTCGCGATTGGCGGTGAAGATTCTCTGCCACTTGTTCGCCGAGCCGTAGTATTTCTCAGAAATAGCGGACAGGGTATCGCCTTTTTGGACTATGTAAAATTTTGCCTGTGCCGCGGGAGCAGCCTGCTTCGACGGCTCGGCGGCGACTGCCTGCATCCGGATTTTCTGGTCGATGTGCGGTTTTTGGCCTGCCGATTCAACAGGTGTTTTTTGCTGACCGGGGTCTGTTTCCTTTTGGCCGGCCATTGTTTGCCTGGCCCTGGCCTCGGCTCCGAGTTTCGGCCGAGTGCACAGCCATACCGCCGCGAATGATACAGCCAGCACGCCAACTGCCAGTCCGATTTTAAAATCCCTGTGCATTTATCGTGCGCGGGCTTTCTGAGCCCGTGCCACAACTCAGGTCTTTTTGCCGCCCCGTCGCTTTGTCCCGATGAGCAGAATCGGGGCTGATATCGCCACCGACGAGTAAGTGCCCAAGATGATGCCGAACATCAGCGCAAAATTGAAGCCCCTTAGTGCGCTGCCGCCGAAGATGTACATTACCACAACCACCAAGAGTGTCGTAAAACTCGTCATCAGCGTTCTCGAAAGCGTCTCGTTTATGCTGTTATTGATAATCTGAGGCGTAATATCCTTGCTCTTGTGGCGATTCTCTCGTATGCGGTCGTATATCACGATTGTGTCGTTTATGGAATAGCCGAGCAATGTTAAAAACGCAGCTATCATCGCCAGGTCGATTTTGAAATCACCGATGAGCAGCTTTTGCCCGATTATCGTCGCGGCGATGTACGTGCAGCCGGTAATCGCTCCTAAGGTTATGGTGGCGTCGTGTGCGAGAGTGACCACCGCACCGAGGCCATATCGCAGGTCGCCGAATCGCACGGCAAGATATATCAGCATCGCAAGCAAGCTCAGGACGATTGCAATTTTTGCGCGCCTTTTGGATTCACCCCCGACTGACGGGTCTATCTGGGTCACCTGCGGCAGTGACGTTTCCAGTGACACCGCGCTTGTTAGCTTCGCCTTTTCATTGGCGACAAATTGCGCCCAGACTTCTTCATCTATCTTCTCGAACGCAGCATCGGGTTCGGCGGTAACATAAGCAAAAGCCCTGAGCGGAACATTGGGGTCCGGCTGTTTCAGGTCCGCTCCAAGTATCTTGTATTGATACCAGTTCATCTCCCGCATATCCGGCTTGAAGCGCAGACTTTTCAGTCTTTGGTCGATTTCTGCGGGAAGGGCATCTTTGTGCAAATCGCATCTTATCACTACCCCACCGAGAAAATTCACGAGTGATGGATGTTCTTCGACCTTCGATTGAGTGATTTTTTCGCTGGAGCCAATTGTCGGCTCCAGGTTCTGCATAATCTCAAGCTTTCCGTCGAAGGCCGACAGGACGGCGTTTGTCACCACCTCGTCTAATTGCGGTTCCGGAACGTTTGCATCGGGAAAAGCCGACCGCAGGATTTCTTCTACTCGCTGCTTATTAAGCTGACTTGTCTGGACCTTGAACGCCTGATTCGTGCCCGTCGCCTCTTCCCTGGTGACCACGAGATTCCTGAGCTGCTGACCCTGCTCTTTGCGTTGGGCCTGTCTTACAGCCGAAAGCACGCTGTCGGCGGTCCATTCAGCGCCGCCCGGTAAAACGATTTTTGCCACCGTCAGGTTGGTTTCCGTCGTGTTTATCTCATAGTTTCTGCCGGATTTGCCCACGCTGTAAACCGTTGCAGCCGCAAGGGCAGGGTTATTCAGCTCGCTGCCTTTGCTTCGAATCATCTGCTCGACCTGCTCTCTGTCGAGCTCGACGCCCTGCTTGAGGTTTATCTGAGCGCTTGTTCCGCCGGTGAATTCAATGTCGTATTTGCTGTTTTTGGTATCGTCCCTTGTGAAAAAGACGACCAGTCCCCCTATTATAAGTACCCCCGAAATCGTCAGGAACACGGGACGGTATTTCATCCAGTTTATATTCGGCTTGTGAATAAGGCGCAGCATCACGAGGTGGTCTTTGATGATTCTTTTTTGCAGGAGCCACCCGAATATTACCCTCGTAACAAAAAGCGCCGTGAACATACTCGAAGCAAGGCCGAGCATTAGTGTTATGGCGAATCCCTTGATTTCCTCCGAGGCGACCCAGTAAAGAATGGCGGCGGTCATCAAGGTTGTCAGGTTCGAGTCGATAATCGCGCTAAGCGCCTTTTCGTAGCCATTCTTGATAGCTATCGCCAGTGATGAGCCCTTAAGCTGCTCCTCACGGGTCCTCTCGAATATAAGCACGTTTGCGTCCACGCTCATACCGATGGTCAGGATGACGCCCGCTATGCCCGGCAGCGTAAACGTCGCACGGAGCCCAGCCATTATCGCCAGCACAAACAGGAGATTCAAAAGCAGGGCCACGTCGGCAATCGAGCCGGCCAAGGTGTAGTAAATCAGCATACATACAATCACCGCCGCCATTCCGATAAGGCCCGCCCTGATTCCCTTTTTGCAGTTGTCAGCTCCTATCGACGGGCCGATTGTCCTTATCGAAATCGGCTGCTCGATTAACCGCGCGGGAAGCGACCCGGCGTTTAGCTTGTCGACCATATCCTGAACTTCAGTCTGGCTGAATCGACCGGTTATCTGTCCACGGGTGTAAATCCTCGCTTGTACTGTTGGCGCTGATATCGCAAGGTCGTCGAGTAAGATGCAAAGGGGCCTGCCCATGTTCTTGCCTGTAACGATGGAAAACAGCCGACCCCCTCGCTCGTCAAGCTCAAAGGTAATCGAAAGCCGCCCCTGATTGTCCTGCCCCGGCGCTGCCCTGTTTAGTTTCCAGTCTTTGCTCTGGTCGGTATGCAGCACCGTCTCGTCTTTTTTATTACTGGTAAGGACGTACCATTTATTGCCAAACGGAGCAACTATTGCCGAGCGGTCCGCGTCATCCCTTGCACCGAAGTGTTCGCGGTTTTCGATTTCAAACCAGATGTAGTTGTCGTCCGAGGCGTACTTCGGTCCTTTTGTCGTAAGCGTCTCGACGTATCTTTTCATCATCGCCGAATCGACACCTGGATGACCTTCCGTGGGCAGTATCCTGAACTCCAGAATACCGGCTCCCTTTAGCATCCGCTGTATGTCACTCGGGTCGTCGAGCCGACCCCTGAACGGAAAGTACGCCTTGTATGCCTCGACAACTTTGTTGATTGCGTCGGCACGCTCCGGAAACGCTTCTTTTAACGCGTCAACGGCCCTTTTTTGCCTCGAAGAACCTGGGTCTCCGGCTTCGAGCACGAATGTCATCTGGTCTTCCGATAGGTTAAGCTCGTTCAAACGCTGCAGGACCTCGCTATAGCGGACGTTGATTCCATTCTGGGGGTCGGTCAACTGGACAACCACATCAGCCCACTCGGCATAAGTATTGGTGTATCGAGTGAGCAGGTCGAGATTGTCCTCGGAGCCGAGGTATTGGACGAGCATTTCGGTAAGCTTTTGCTCATCGAGTTTGGTCCATGCAACGACCTGCAATTGTATATCGTCGAGGTCAAGGCCGGCCGAGGTGATTTGACTTTCGATTTGCTTTAGCTGGTCGGCAAGGTCATTGCTTTGCTGCTGTAATTGCTGTCGCTGGTCATAAACTGTCGCGAAGTCGACGAGTATTTGCATTCTGTCGTTTGAGTCGTGTGCGTAAGCGGTGAAGTCCTCTGTTCGCTCTTCGGGGGGCAATTCGACCGAGCGCATTATCGCCGCAAGGGAGACGTTGTCCGCAAGAAGCGTGTTGAGTGCATCCTCATACGCCGCACGTTTTTCCCTCGCTTCTGCGCTGGAAAGAGGCATCTGTATCTCGAATCGGGTGTTGCCCTGCGGTCGCCAGATAAGGTTCTGAATGTTGGCCGGGTCGATTCTCCGGCGAAGAACCGTAATCATCTGCCCTGAGAGTCCTCTTTTCTTTTCGGAGCTGAGGTCCCTGGCGTCTATTTCGTAGATGAGACTCGTTCCGCCGCCGAGGTCGATACCGGGTTTCAATGTTTTGTCGGGCGGATACAGCGTCCAGGCCGCCAGCCCGACGAGTGCGACGATTAGGATGGTTTTCCACGACAGATTTTTGTCCATATCGAATCCCTGTTATAAACTGTGAGCCGGAGCTGTGCCGGCGGTTATGTTCCTTCGTTCGAAAGATTCTTTCCGATGGCCGACGAGACGATCCTGATTTTGGTGTTGTTTGATTCGTCCACCTTGAGAACGATTTCATCGCCCCTGATATCGACCACTGTGCCCAGGACTCCGCCTATGGTCCGCACCTTGTCGTTTTTCTTGAGTGACTGGACCATTTTCTGATGCTGTTTTTGCTTTCGTTTCGGCTCGCGGAACACAAGGAAATACATAATCAGGATAATCACCCCGATGAAAACCAGTTGATAATAGCCCTGCGGCCCTCTCGTCGGCGCCGCTGACGGCGGTGCGTTCGAGTCGGCAACGGCTGTGGTCCGGGTTTCCTGGCCTACCGGCTCGGAACTTACCTCGGACTGACCTTCTATCTGCTCTATTTGTGCCAATATCCACGAGTTTTCCATTTTTGTCTTCCTTATTACGATTTTTCGCAACTCAATACGGTAAGCGGAGAATAGTAAAGCATCCAAGGCGAATAATCAACATCGAATATCCGCGGAAAGCTCTGTTTTTCACCACGAGGGGCACGAAGAAAGACGGGGGTTTTTAATCGCGTGGGCAGATACGTGCCAATTCTCCAGGAATTAACCGCAAGCAGACAATTGTCGGCGTTTTCTGTGATGGTCGGGGGCGGCCTTATTATCATATACGGCCACGGAAGCACTTTTAGGGGATGGGCGCATTGATTTTGCTGTTGTCCGGTCTTGAATCGTATTGAGTAATTGTGGAGGTGTCTGGAGAATTAGAAGAAAGCTGCCGGCTTTGTTCGTAAAAATTAACAGGGATTACTTAGTCTTTTCGGCGGTGGATTGAAAGCCGAAAGTTGGATTTCGGTTTGTAGGTCAAGGCCTGTTCGTCCCAGCGGTATTCTGTGTGGTTCATTGCGACTATGTCTGCAATGCCGACAACGTCATAGTACTGCGAATGGTATTTATTAAACCAGTCCAAGATTAGCCGGGAGCTGTTTGGTCGCGGTTTCCAGGAAGCTTGGACATTTACGGAGATGAGGAAAAGGGGTTTTGCGGTTTCTATCTGATGAATCATTTCCTGCTGCATTTTTAGTGCGAGGGGCTGCGGCTCGAGGAGCGGATAGGTGTAAATATAAGTGGTGGCGGAGCGTCTGTTCGCATAAAAATAAATCTGTGGTTCGGAGCCGATTACAGCGATAAGGTCATCGGGTGAGGAGTTCTGCCTGATGTATTCGGCGATTGGGAGCGATTCGGGAAATGGGTTGCCGCCGTAAATCTGGCGACAGACGGCTGTGGGGGTATTGAACAGCAAAAATTCTCTCTGGTGAAATAATGAGAAACCGAAAAGTATAAGGAATATCAGCGTATTGATTATTGCTCTCAAAGGCCCTGGAATGCGACGGGCAAGCAGTTTGTTGAAACCGGAAACGCCGAGACCGGCGAGAATAGCGACAGCAGGCAATAAGAAAAGGAAATAGTGCTCTCGGAAGTAGAAGCCGGGACATATTGCGAGAAACGAAAAGACGAAGAAGCCGAGAATAAAGGGGGCGTGCACGCGGAGGCGACGAGTGAACAGGACCGTGAGCAAGCCAAGGACGGCGAAGAGCCATATTATAATTACAGAGGCGACTACAGGTGTGAATCGGCGTGAAAAATTATGTAAGACCCTCGATAGTGGAACTATTGTGGCGTACTTGTGGGCGTAGGTGAACGTCCAGAACCAGAAATTTTCAAATACGCCGGCGTGCCAGAGGAGGAGACAGGTGAGAGCGTAGGGGATGCTTGCGCCAGTCAGGAAGACAAGCTGGTTTAGGAGGGACATTTTCCAGCGAATGGGGCGGCTGTGGAGGTCGCCATAGAGCAGATAAGCGGCTCCGAAAAGGACAAAGAAGATGCCATGCTGCTTGATGATAAAAGCCAGACCGAGTAGCAATGATGCGATGAAAACGACGAGTAAACGGCGTCGTTCGGGAATAGCAGTGAGAATAAGAAAAGCGGCCATAGCGGGCAATATTACGAAGTGTTCGGCATTGGCTGAGAGGCCCAGCACGTGTTGACCCAGTGAGGTTACAGCGTAAGCGGCGGCTGCTGCTACGGCGGCAAGGGGGCCGATGAGGCGTTTTACCAGTAGAAAGAGCACAAGAATTGTGGCAGCATTGACGATTATCAGTCCGAGGTGAATGGCTGAGTGAGTCTGGCCAAAACAATAGAGAATAAGAGCGTAGATGGCGTAAATGCCGGGCAGTTTCATACTATAGGCGGAGATGTATGGTGGCACACCTTTGAGCATCATCTGCGCGATATAGGCATATTCGCCTTCATCGCGTTCGAGCGGAACATCGAGAAGGCGATAACGGATGGCTGCGGTTAGAAGAATGATTGCGGCCAGTGCAAGCCAATACCAGTGTTTGAACCAGGTTGGTCGGTCGAGCGAAGTTTGAGTCGTTCGGCTCATTGTGGTTATCTTAGGCATAATGGTAAGGTCTTGCGAGCGCGCCGCGATGATATTTTAAGGTGTGTCACGGGCCTTGGCGACAAGAAAAAGCCGGCCTGGGGGATGTTGAAAAAGTCGAGCCGCCATATCACGGCGTGCCGGATTCGGGACGAAGTAATCTCAAATAGCGAGTGTTGGGTTTTTCAGTAATCCCGTTTAATGTGATGTTCGGATGAGGAAATCGACGGATAAACGTTTGCCGGACTGACACAGGCAGGTTGCGTGGAGGATATAAGCGTTTTCGGAGGGTTTCTGGATTGGCAGGGGGAACAGATAGGCGCGGAGGAAGTCCTGCCAGTGCTGGTTGTTGACGGCGGGTTCGGTGAGGTCGATGTCGGGCCAGATGGTGATTCGTTTTCCCTTTTGTTCGGTGGAGCGTTCGGCGAATTCGAACAGCTCGAAGCGAAAGACGGCCGGCGATTTGATTTGTGAGTCGAAGGAGTCGAGCAGGCAGATGTAGACGTCCAGCCGAGAGTCGTGCGAGGATGATGCGGCCGGGACCAGCTCCGTCAGGGGGAGGATATCTGCACGTGCCGGGCCATAGCGGAGACATAAGGCCTGGCTGGAGCGTGTGGGGTCGAAGGAGAAATCGGGGCCGGATGGCAGATGTTGGCAGCCGGCGTATGGAAGCAAGGTGGCGACAAGAATCAGCTTTGGCAGTAGTGGTTTCATATTCATTATTTCGGCGAGTATGGGGAGTTTATTTAATAGAAAAGGCCAAGGGCTAATGAGGAATAAAAAAAGAATGAATCAGAGGTTTGGAGGCCGTTGGCAAGGAATCGGCTAAAAGTGAGAAAGCGTCGGTTGGTATCAGAGGTCGTCGTCGAGTATGTGACCGAGGCGGTATTTCTTGGTGCGGAGGTAATCGATATTGTGGGGGGAGGGAGCGGCCTTTAGGGGGATTTGCTCGACGATTTTGATGCCGTAAACTTCGAGCCGGCTGATTTTCTTGGGATTATTGGTGAGGATTTTGATTTGTGTCAGGCCGAGATCTCTGAGGATTTGCGCGCCGATGCCGTAGTCCCTCCGGTCGGGTCGCAGACCGAGCTTTATATTTGCGTCAACGGTGTCGAGACCCTGTTCCTGCAGTTTATAGGCGTGCAGCTTGTTTTTGAGTCCGATGCCTCTTCCTTCCTGCCTGAGATAGACGAGTGCCCCTTTGCCGGTTTTTTCAATCATCTGCATAGCTGTGATGAGCTGGTAGCCGCATTCGCATCTTTGTGAGTGGAACAGGTCGCCGGTCATACATTCGGAATGGACTCGGACGAGTACCGGTTCGTCGTGATTGACCGGTTGGCCCGAGTCGTCGAGGTCGCCGATGCCGCCTTTGCAAAGCGCCAGGTGCGGCTCGGCTGTCGAGATTGATTCGTAAGCGATGAGCTTGAACTCGCCGTAATCGGTGGGCAGATTAACCACTTCGATTCGTTTAATCTGGCTTTCGCGCTGTAGGCGGTATTCGATGAGGCGGGCGATTGAGGTGATTTTGAGGTTGTGGGTCCGGCAGAAATCAAGAAGCTGCGGGACGCGTGCCATAGAGCCGTCGTCGTTCATAATCTCGCAGATGACGGCGGCGGGTTTGAGGCCCGCGAGGCGCATCAGGTCGATGGCTCCTTCGGTTTGACCTGCGCGGACGAGGACGCCGCCCGGTCTTGCGCGTAGCGGGAAGATATGGCCTGGCCTTGCGAGGTCGGCGGGTTTTGCGTTGTCGGCGATGGCGGTCTGAATTGTACGGGCACGGTCTGCAACGCTGATGCCGGTAGTTACGCCTTTGGCGGCATCGATTGAGATGGTGAAGGCGGTGTTGAAACGGGCGGTATTGTCGACGACCTGGGGGTGCAGGGCGAGGGCGTCACATTTTTCTCCGGTCAGGGGCAGGCAGATGAGGCCCCGTCCGAATTTTGCCATAAAGTTGATTGTTTCAGGAGTGACTTTTTCCGCTGCGCAGACGAGGTCGCCTTCGTTTTCGCGGTCTTCGTCGTCTACGAGGACGGCCATTCGGCCATTCCGAAGGTCATCGAGAACGGGCGGTATCGGGCTAAAATCCACGGTCATAGTAATAAGGATAAGCGGGGGGTGGCAGTCCAGTCAAGTAGTGCATATCGCATATTGAGCCGGCCGGGGCGGTGGTGCTCAATAGCTGGTGTTAAAATAGGGCACTAAACCGGTCCGGGCAAAGGGTCGATAAATGGTGGAAAGGTCATTTTTGGCGGCTAAAAAAATTTATGTGACGAGCCAAAAAAGTCCAATAATTTTCTTGCAATTTTCACTGATGCACATATAATTGATAATTGAAGTAAGGGAGAGAGCGAGGATTTTCACTACTATGAGGCGAATGTGCGTCGCTATATCCAGTTCAAGCGGCTTGCGGTGCGTCAGAGGTGCGCGCCCGGCCGGCGATGAAACAGGATGTTTCGATAGTGAAATAAAGTCGAGTTGTAGGCGGTGATTTAGAGGAGGTGTAGTGACAATGAGGGTTCGTGGGGAAAAACGGATGTTTCGGATTTTCTTTCCCATTGTGGCTGTCTTGGTTTTGTCATGGGCTATACCAGCCGATGCTGTTACCCGCATAATGCCTTTGGGGGATTCCATAACAAAGGGCTGGTACGGTTCAGTGAACAGATGGGGTTATCGTAAACCTTTGTATGTTGGTCTCATAAACGGTGACTTCGATTTTGATTTTGTCGGCAGCTGTGTCGACGGTAGTTTTGCGGACCCCAACCACGAGGGCCACAATGGATGGCGGGCTGACGAGATATTAAATGGTCGGATAGGCGATCCGGCCGCGGGCAAGCTTGAGGACTGGCTGGTTATGCACCAGCCGGATGTAATACTGCTTCATATCGGGACTAACGACATCACGGCGGGTAATCAGGACGCCAACGAGGTAAGCGATATATTGGATGAGATTGATGATTATGAAGACAACGCTGATAAGCACGTTGTGGTTGTTCTGGCTCTGATAATTAATAGAAAAACCTATAGCCCAGCCACAACACAGTTCAACAATGAAGTTAATACTATGGCTCTGAATCGCATCGCCAATGGGGATGATATTATTATAGTGGATATGGAAAGCGCACTAAACTACGCAACGGATATGTACGATAACCTGCATCCCAATGACAACGGTTACACAAAAATGGCGGATGTCTGGTATGACGCTTTGGCCGATTGCGTAAGCAGATTTAATGTGGCAATTTCCGGCTATGTGTTTGAAGCCGACGGGAATACGCCCGTGGAGGGTGTTTTGATACAGGCCGATGACAATGACGTCAACGCTGTTACGACCGCTAACGGCTTTTACGAGCTGTTGGTGGATTACAACTGGTCTGGTGTCGTTACGCCGCAAAAGGACGGGTTTGGCTTTGAGCCGAACAGTTTTTACTTCGCCGACGTCAATCAGGATTTGACGGATGTGAATTACACGGCGGCGCTTATGACCTTTAAGATTGCGGGCTTTGTGTTTGAGCAGGAATATGGAACGCCGATAAATGACGTGAATGTTTCCGCCGAGAACGGCGGCGGGGTCTGGACGAGCAGGTATGGCGGCGGGTCAACGGTGACAGATTCAGGCGGCTATTACGAGGTCTGGGTGGACTATAGCTGGTCTGGTAACGTAGTGCTCAGTAGGTATGGCTGTTCCTTCGAGCCGGGCTTTAGATACTACGAGGACGTTACTATGGATTACATCGAAGACCAAAACTATACGGGCAATGAGTTTGAGTTCAGAATCACCGGCTACATCAGCAATGATTGTAACATGCCCGTTGAGGGTGTGCCGGTTTTTGCGGACGGCGGCGGCGGCGAAGATATTACCGATTCAAACGGCTTCTACGAGATATGGGTCGATTCCGGCTGGTCCGGGGCGGTAACGCCAACCGGGCGGTTTTATACTTTTGACCCGACCTCGATTAGTTATATGGGTGTGCAGGCCGACCAGACTGACCGGAACTATCTCGCCAGCGGTGGTTATGACCTTGACTGCGACGGTTATATCAGCCTGGGTGATGTTGATATGATGACCTGGTTCTGGCTTGAAAACGGCACTGGTGATATCGACAAAGACGGAGACGTGGACTTCTTTGATTTCGCCGAGCTGGGCCAGGCGTGGTAGGTTTTTTTAGCAGAGGCATTGAATGAAAACAAGACGGCCTGCGTGGTGAGCTGATGCTCGGGCAATTTTGTTCTTGCGATATTTTTATGAGGATTTGACGGCACATCTGCCGGTCAGCCAGCCGGGATGAGCAGCTTGACATCCGGCACTGAAATGGAGCGCTAAACCGGGCAGGGTGAAGGGTTGATAAATGGGAACCGGTTATTTTTGGTGATTAAGAATTATTTTGTGACGAATCAAAAAAGTCCGATAATTTTCTTGCTTTTTATATTGAAACACGCATAGTTGCCGTTTTGAAGTAAGGGAGAGAGCGGGAACTTTCACTATGAGGCGAAGGTACGTCGCTATATTTTTGGTTCTGGCGGCTTGCGGTGCGTCAGAGGTTCGCGCGGGTCGGATAATCGGATGGGGCGCGACAAGAACTCCAAGCTCCGAACTGACGGATGTTGTTGCCGTTTCAGCCGGCGGTTATCACAGCCTGGTACTGAAGAGCAACGGCACGATAATCGGATGGGGTTCCAACGAGTTTGGACAGGCCGGCGCTGCTGCGGGCAGCGATTTTGTCGCGATTAGCGCGGGATTCAGGCACAGTGTTGCGCTGAGAGAAGACGGAACGATACTCGGGTGGGGACGAAACGATTCGAGCGAGGTGACGGTTCCCGAAGGCAACGACTTTGTTGCGATATCCGCGGGATATGAGCATGGCCTGGCGTTGAAGGAGGACGGCTCGATTGTCGGCTGGGGGGACAACTATTATGAACAGGCGACTGCGCCGGACGGCAATGACTTTGTGGCGATTGCGGCGGGTGGCTGGCACAGCGTTGCCCTGAAACAGGATGGCTCGGTCGTTGCGTGGGGTGACAACACCTATGGTCAGGCGGATGCGTGCGACGGCAATAGCTTCGTGGCGATAGCGGCGGGGGAGCATTTTAGTATAGCGTTGAAAAGCAACGGAACGATAGTAGCTTGGGGTCGAGATAATTACGAACAGAACATAGCTCCCGAAGGCAACGACTACGTGGCTATAGCGGCAGGTGGAGAGCATGCAGCAGCGTTGAAGGCCGATGGGTCGATAGTGGGCTGGGGGGCCGACTGGATTGGGCAGGCAAGTCCGCCAGACGGGAACGACTATGTGGCGATTGCAGGAGGGCTTTACCACTGCCTGGCGTTGAAAGGGGACGGGACTGTAGTGGGCTGGGGCCGCAATAATTACGCTCAGTCGAATCCGCCTTGCGGGCACGACTACGTTGCGGTTAGCGGCGGAGGGTCTCACAGCCTGGCTTTGAGGCAGGATGGTTCGATTCTGGGCTGGGGCGACGACAGCTCTTATCAGGCGATTGCTCCGGACGGCAACGACTATACGGCAGTGGCTGCGGGGCGGTATCATAGTCTGGCTTTGAAGGAGGATGGCTCGATTGTCGGCTGGGGCAACGACAGTTACGGGCAGGCGAATCCTCCCGCGGGCAATGACTTTGTGGCGATTGCGGCAGGAGGGTATCACAGTCTCGCGGTAAGAGAGAATGGTTCGCTGGTCGGGTGGGGGCGCAATAATTACGGTCAAATCAACGTTCCGAGCGGGAATGACTTTGTGGAGGTAGCGGCGGGCCGGTATCACAGCCTGGCGCTGAGGGAGAGTGGCTCGATTGTCGGCTGGGGCAGCAACAGTTTCGGTCAGATATCTGCACCGGCCGGCAGTGATTTTGTGTCCATCAAGGCGGGATTAAATCATGGTCTTGCAATGAAACAGGATGGAACATTGGTGGCGTGGGGCGACAATACATATGGCCAGGGTAGTGCGGTTGCAGGCAATGATTTTGTTGCGATAGCGACGGGAGGCGAGCACAATCTGGCATTGAAACTCGATGGCTCCATAACGGGATGGGGGCGCAATGATATGGGTCAGGCAAATCCTCCCGCGGGTAATGATTTTGTGGTGGTTGCGGCTGGGGAACTGCATAGTCCGGCGATTCGACAGGGGTGTGAGTACGTGCTTTTCGGTGATATTAACGACGATTGCTTAGTGGATTTTCGCGATTTTGGGGCAATGGATTTAGACGGCGTGGCTGAGATGGCTGCGAACTGGCTGATAGACTGCAAGATAGAGCCGGATAACCCTGCCTGTGTGCCGAAGTAGCTGTGAGAAGACTTCTTCTCAGCCGCGAGTTTTACAAACCTCGGTAATCTTTCCCAATAACAGGCTTCTTTTCACGGTGTTTCCAATGTAACCGCTGGCTTAGCGTATTCTGGTATGTATAATATGGTGCATAGTGCTTGTTTGGGCGAAGGGTCAAAAATGGAAATGCTGAAGCTGTTATACGATTATTTTCCGACGGCCGTATATACCGGAAAACGTCTGGTCTTTATAAGCGAAGACTGGAAGGTGGAGCTTACCGAGCACAAAGACAGCGACTATACCAAGGCCTCTTCTCAGCCGGCTATCATTCGCGTCAGGGTTTTCAAGAAGGCCCTTAACGGCGAATTCGTTGCGGGGCATTTTGAGGATTTCCAGTTGCCGTCGCTTGGCGAGTATGCCGAGCAAATCGAAAAATACGTTCAGCACGCTATTGGCGCGAATCTGCGCGAGCAGCTTGGCTAAATGAGACAGCTTCGAATACAACAGGCAGACGACGCCGTGAAGTTTTCAGTCAAAGTGGTTCCTCGTTCGAGCAGGACGTGTATCGCCGGCGTCCTCGATGGAATGCTGAAAGTCAAGCTTGCCGCCGCCCCCGAAAAGGGCAAGGCCAATCAGTCCCTCATCGAATTTCTCGCCGATAAGCTCGGCGTTAAGAAGAATGACGTTAAAATAATATCCGGGCATACCTCGCCAGTCAAAACTGTCCGAATCGCGAGCATTTTGACAGAATCGGTGCTTGATAAACTTAACCTCCACAATTGACGCAGTAGCAAATGAACGACCGGTCGAAATCATCAGAGCACAACACCCCTCTCGATGAGGCTTCGCTTGGGTATATGTTCCGTCTGGCGGGGCCGGTGGTGGTTGCTACAGTCTCGTTTACGCTGATGCAGTTTGTTGACCGCTGGATGGTTTCCCGGCTGGGTACGGCAGCTCTTGCGGCGATATTGCCGGCTGGCTTCGTCGTAGCAATACCCGGCTTTTGCATAATGGGAGTATTTATTGGTCTCGGCACATTCGTAAGTCAGAGTTTCGGCAGGGGACAGAAGCACTGGTGCGGGGCTTACTTCTGGCAAGCAATCTATATGGGGTTTTTATGCGCGTTGCTTGTGCTGGTCGTATGCTGGCCGCTGGCCAATGAGATATTCCGGATGCTGGGGCATAGTGATGATGTGGCGGCGCTGGAGGTAATATACTTTCGAATTATGCTTTTTGCTCACCTCGGCCTCGTCTTTGTCTGGGCGGGTATGCAGTTCTTCGCGGGGATTCATCGGCCAGGCGTGGTGATGTATTCTGCGGTGGTGGCGCAGTTGGTGAACGTCGTTGCCAACTATGTTCTTATTTTCGGAAAATTCGGTTTTCCTGAGATGGGCATAGCCGGTGCCGGCTGGGGGACGGTAATCGGCGTAGCAGTCAATGCTGCGATAAGAATGGCGGTTTTGTTGTCGGGTGATATCAGGAAGGAGTTCCGCACAGCGAGAATACCCCGGCCTGACTTCGGGAAAATGCTTGGTGTGTTTAAAGTTGGTCTGCCCGCCGGTGTCGAGATGGCGATTAGCATCGGCCTTTGGGGTGTGATATTGTTCTGGCTCGTCGGAGGATTCGGCAGTGGTGCACAGGCCGCTACAAGTGCGGTTCTTACCTGCACGAATCTGGTGATTGTACCCATAGCGGGCGTTAAGTTAGCTCTTACCGCGGCTGTAGGCAAGAGCGTCGGTGCGGGCAGGAACAGGGTCGCCGTTAAGCAGACCCGGCTGTGTCTGCGTGTTACTCTGGTTTATATAGGATTGGCGGGATTGGGTTTTCTTTTATTTGGCCATAAGCTTATGCGGCTGTGGTCATCTGACGATAAAGTCATTGAGGCAGGCACAAACATTCTCGTATTCGCAGCTGTGTATCAGCTTTTTCATGGCGTTCGAATGGTCTATAGCGGTGCGCTGCGGGGCACGGGCGACACGGTTTGGCTGGCAGGTGCTTCCGCCTTCGGCGCGGTTGTGATACTTGGATTAGGCGGCCTGGTTATGATAAGATTGTTTCCGGGCTTAGGGGCGCTCGGTCCGTGGACCGCGGCAACGTTGAGCATTATCGCTGTGGGGATGGCTAACCGTACCCGGTTCAAGAGCAACAGGTGGAAACAGATAAACCTGCTCGGTGCCGGCGACGTAGAAGTTCCGGTGGCTATGCAGTAATGGTTAATATATGAGAAAAGTTTTGTGGCTGACAATCGCGTCGTTTCTTGTTCCGGCATCGGTAGCGTGCTTTGCACAGGAGCTGCTGGCAAATGAGGACCTTGAGGGCCTGTATGTCCGGTCAATCGAACAAATGCTGCGTCTGGAGCCCGACCAGATTGACGTGGGCATCGCGGCCTTGATTGTCTCCGAGGCCTGGAGCGATATGGTTGCCGGCAGGCGCTACCAGCAGCAGCTCGATGATATGGCTATAGAGATTCGCAGCCGGCTCGAAACGCCTGAGCCGACTGTCTCCGCTATCGGTGTTATCAATACTTATCTGTTCGACGAGCTGGGATTCAAGGCGATTGACAAGGCCGACGACCCTCACGACCTTTTCCTGCATTCGGTAATGGACAGACGCCGGGGGTATTGCCTGAGCTTGTCCATACTTTATCTTGCAATCGGCGAGCGGCTTGGCCTGCCTTTGTATGGCGTTGTTGTGCCGGGTCATTTTTTCGTCAGATACGACGACGGCCGGGTCCGCTTCAACATCGAAACAACCGGCAAAGGCGCCAGTGCCAGTGACGAGCAGTACATCAGCAAGTTCAACGTTCCGCAAAACAGCAACGCCTTTTATATGGTCAACCTCAACAAGCTCCAGACGCTCGGCTGCTTCTTCAACAATCTCGGCAATGTCTACAAAAACGTCGGCAACGTCGACCAGGCAATGGCTGCCCTGGAATGTGCCGTTTATATCAACCCGTCGCTGGCGGAATCCCGGATGAACCTCGGCAATATATACCTGGACAAGGGTCGCGTTGATGATGCGATAACGCAGTATCAGCAGGCCGTAAGAATCAATCCCGACGAGGCCAAGGCGCATATGAACCTCGGCAACGCGTACCAGCAGCGTCAGTGGTTTAACGATGCGCTTGGCGAGTACACTTCTGCGATTCGCCTCGACCCGAATTTAGTCGACGCCTACAGAAATCTTGCCGTTGCTTATCGCCGGCTCGACCGGTTTTCCGAGGCCGCGAGTACACTTATTGGGGCTCTTGCCGTTTCCCCGCGCGATGCGTCGATTTACCGCGAGCTTGCGGACATTTATTCTGAAAGCGACAATTGCGACCAGGCGATTTACAACTACGAAAGAGCCCTTCAGCTCAAAGCGGACCTCGCCGAGGCCTGGTTCGGGCTTGGCATCTGCTACAACAAGCTCGAACAGCCGGCCGATGAAATCAACGCTTATCGCAATGCTTTAAAAATTGACCCGACAATGTTTTCCGCTCTTGTGAACCTGGGCAACGCCTATTTCGCCAAAAACGAGTATGACTCAGCGATAAAGCAATATGCCAAAGCTGTGAAGTTAAAACCCGATGACAGCAAGCTTCATTACAACCTCGGCGCCGCATACTCGAACAGCGACGACTTCAAAAAGGCCGCACAGGCCTATGGGCAGGCGGTTAAGCTTGCCCCGGAAATGGCCGACGCCCATTACGGCCTTGCCTTCGCGTATTATAAGCTAAAAACATACGACCTGGCCCTTGAGCATATAAAAAAGGCCGAACAGTTAGGCGCCGACGTCGATGCCGACCTGCGTAAGGCCATCGAGCGCAAAAACTAAGCGGCAGGACTGTTTACCGCATCAATTCCTCAATATCCCTTCGTGTCTGACATTACCCTTGACAGCACGCTTGGGAATGGCATAAATGTTTGGCGATATGCCACCAGCTCTAAATGTCAATATTGAGGTGTTATCGTGATGACGCTTCGTAATCCGTATGTAGCCACATAATTATTGGATTTTTTTTGAAAGGGAGAAAAATGAAGACTGTAAGAATTACACTGTGTGTTGTTGTTGCGGGCTGTCTGCTCGTGCTGGTTGGCTGCGGCAAGAAGGCCGACGAAAGCAAGCCAATCGCCGAGGTCATGGCCGAGGCCGAAAAAATGGATGCCGCCAAGCTTCGGTCAATGGCGATGCAGTACAAGGATGCCATTATGGCCAAGACTGCTGAGCTTGATAAGGTTACCGCCAAGCTAAAGGAAATCCCTGTCACTGAGCAGATGGGCAGCGAAGCCAAGGCAATTCAGGCCGACATTGCGAAAATCGGTGATTCTCTAAAAGCGTTGAAAGACCGATTCCAGGTCCACTACGACAAACTGAAGGAAAAGGGCGGCGATACTTCCGGGCTTGAGCTTTAAGACAGCGGTGTAATTGTCACAAAAACCGGTTGGTTGCCTTTGACCGGAAGTGATGAGCCGAACTCGACAGGGAACGTAACGTTCTTTTTAGAAGGATGAGCAAATGAAACGAGCGGTGAGGAGGCGGTATTGCCTTCTGTCGGTATTGTCGTGTGTGATTTTTGTCGCAACGGCGAACGCGGCCTCCGAGCAGACACAAACAAAGACAGGGACGGGCGTGGATATGGCGACGGTTCGCAATACCTATGAAGCTGTGAAGGAGTTTCTGGCGACGAAGGGGATTGAATACGGGCTGAAAATTCTTGCGGCGGTTGTAATCTTCTTCGTCGGGAAATGGCTGGCGATGGTCTTAGCAAACCTGATTTCGAGGGCGATGACCAAGGCCAGGATAGAGCCCACATTAGTGAGCTTTGTGAAGAATGTGTGCTATGTGGGCCTGGTGGTATTTGTTGCCATAGCCGCCATGTCTGCGCTGGGGATTCAGACGGCGCAGTTCATAGCCGTGGTCGGTGCGGCCGGCCTGGCAGTTGGCCTGGCACTGCAGGGGTCGCTGTCAAACTTTGCATCGGGTGTGCTTCTGGTTTTGTTCAAGCCGTTCAAGGTAGGCGATTTTGTCGAGCTGGCGGGAACAAAAGGCACGGTGCAGGCAATACACATTTTCAACACAGTGCTCAATAGCCCCGACAATATCCGGGTCACTATACCCAATGCCCAGGTTACCGGCAGTAGTATTTTGAACTACACCGTCAACGGCAGCAGACGTGTTGACCTCGTGTTCGGAATCTCCTACGAGGACGATATCCACAAAGCCAAACAGGTAATGGAAGGCGTCTTAGCTGCCGACAACAGGGTACTCAAAGAGCCGGTACCCACGGTTGCGGTTCTTGAACTTGCAGACAGCAGCGTAAATTTCGTGTGCCGTCCCTGGGTGAAGCCGGCAGATTACTGGGACGTTTACTTTGACGTTACCGGCAAGGTCAAACTTGCCCTCGAAGCCGCCGGAGTCACAATACCATTCCCACAGCAGGATGTGCATATAAAAGGCAAGACGGCCTGAGAAGGGTAACGCAGGAATATAAAAGAGGTATTGTTATGTCGCGGGGAATCTTCACAGTCGTTTTGTGCATAAGCTGGGCTGCTGTACCGCTTGTCGCTGATGAGATATATCTGGTTAACGGCGACCATATAACCGGCAAGGTTAAAAAGCTTGTTGACGGCAAGCTGACACTCGAATCGGAGCTTGCGGGAAAACTGACCATTGACCTGGCGAATATAAAAACGCTCAAGACCGACGAGCCGGTCGAAGTTCGGCTAAATGACGGGACCGGTTTCAAACAGCGTCTTGTATCGTCTGGTGCTGGAAAATTCGGTATCGAGGGCGACCAGGCACTCAAGCCCCAGGATTTTGAAGTGGCCACGATTTCCTCGATAAACAAACCGGTCCCGACGTGGCACGGCGACATATCGGGCGCTATCGTGAGCACGCACGGCAATACGACAATCGATACGCAGAATTTAAGCGTCAACCTCAGGAAGAGAACCGAAAACGACCGAGTGCTACTGACCACCGACTATATCCGTGGCAGGCAGGAGAATCCGGATACTGGTGAAAAAGAAGTCACTCAGGACGAGTGGAAGATGCGAGGTAAGTACGACTACTTCTTCACGAAGAAGGCATATGGATTTCTCGAATCGCGATACGAGAGGGACCGTATCGCAGAGCTGGACAGGCGCGTTGTGGTCGGTGTAGGCGCCGGTTATCAGTGGGTTGAGTCGGACGAATTTAACTTCTCGACTGAAGCCGGCGTAGCGTCAGTGTATGAGAAGTATGAAAACCAGACGGACAGCACCAGCCAGGTTTCCGGCCAGCTTGGATATCACCTCGACAAGAAGCTAAATAATACCCTCACGTTTATAAATGACCTGACCTATTATCCTGGTTTTGAACAATTCTCGGATTATCTGCTTACGACCACGGCCGAGATTCGCGCCAAGATTTCGGATGCGATGTTCACGAATTTCAAAGTGGTTTTCGATTATGACTCGACGCCCGCGGAAGATGCCGGCAGCACAGATGTCAAATATATCTTCGGGGTGGGCGTGAGTTTCTAATCATCGACCTTTGTCGCCGGCGGATGAACGGATGCTTTTGCCCTGCGCCTCGGGGCTGAAAAGAAAGTTTGACGCCGAGGCGTATATGGAGAGAATCAATGCACTGGAAAGGATGGCTGCCGATGGCAAATAACAGATGGGTATTGATTTGGGTGCTTGTGTTTTGTGCGGGGGGAATTGTCCGAGGCGAGGAAGAGACGAAATCGACCAGTCCTGAGAAAAGTGATATGCTTTTATTGGGGCCGGGCGTTGTGGTGACAACCAAACCTTACTCAGGTATGGACGCGACGGTTTATCCTATACCCGTTATTACGTTTGTCAGCGGCCAGTTCTATATCTGGATTGATACCGCGGGTTTCCGGCTGCTGGCAGAAGACAATATGACTTTCGATATCATTGGTAAATGGCGGCTTGACGGCTACGATGCAGACGACAGCGACGAGTTCGAAGGTATGCACGACCGGCATATGACAATCGACCTCGGCGGTGAGTTTTCCTTCTTCGGCGACTGGGGAAAGCTGTCCACGAGGATTCTAAACGATGCCCTGGGCCAGCACGACGGCAGGGAGTTTCGCGTAACCTACGCCAAAGCATTTGATATGGAAAAATTAAAAGTAACGCCCTCTGTCGGCTTTGCACTGCTCAGCAGCAATCTGGCCGATTATTACTATGGCGTCCGCGACGACGAGGCGCGTCCCGGCCGACCTGCGTATAAAGTAGGCAACGCGGTAAACTGGTTTACCGGCCTGAACGTCAACTACAATCTTGACGACAGTTGGACACTGCTTGCCAGCATAACTTACTACTGGCTCGACAGCGATATTCGCAACAGCCCCATAGTCGATGACAGTTACGCGATTTCGATTCTTGCCGGAGTGATGTTCAGGTTCTAAATCAATCCTGACAATGGGAGAAAGCCATGGTTTTATCTGAGTACTTTGAGAACGCTAAGGGAATTGGAGTTCTTGCCACCAGTGATGCCGATGGTAACGTTAATCTTGCTATCTACGCGAGGCCTTATATCATCAGTGAGGAAACCATCGCCTTCAGTATGCTCGAACGCCGAAGCTTCAAAAACATCCAGTCCAATCCCAAAGCGGCTTATATGTTCGTCGAAGAAACCGAGGGCTACAAAGGAAAAAGATTGTATCTGACAAAGTCCGGTGAAGAGACCGACCCGGAGCGAATAAAACAAATCAAACAGAAGCACCAGAAACAATACAGCACAGAGTCGGCGGGAAAGCATCTCGTATATTTCAAGGTAACCGAAACCAGACCGCTTGTCGGCGGCGAATGAAATTAAAACCTTTGGAGGATAAAAAATGAAGGCGAAAAAGGTAATCCTGAGCTTTGTCGTGCTGCCGGTGGTTATTCTGCTGGCTGTTATTGTGGTCGGCTTTTTTCTTGTCGGCACAACGCTGATTAAGAACGGCGTGGAGAAGGCCGCGAGCATCACGCTTGATGTGCCTGTAACCATCGACAATGTTGACCTGTCCATACTTCAGGGCAAAGTCGGAATGGAAGGGCTTGTCATCGCAAATCCGCCCGGCTACAACCTCAAAAACCTGCTTGAAGTGGGTGACACAAGAGTTCAGGTCGATATCGGCTCTTTGATGACCGACACGGTAAAAATCAAGGAGCTGAAGCTTGACGGCACAAAGGTCACTATGGAGCAAAAAGGTCTTACAAACAACCTTCAGGAAATCCTTGACCGTCTCCCGAAGGGAGATAAGGCAGCTGAGCCAAAAGAAGGCGCCAAGAAACTTCACATCGACCGGCTCGAAATCACCAATACCAATGTGAAGGTGAAGCTGCTGCCTGTGCCGGGCAAGGCCGATACGGTGAGTATAAATATCGACCCCATCGTGATGGAAAACCTCGGCTCCGACAATAAGCTCGATACCGGTGTGCTTACAGCCAAGATTCTCGCGGCAATCGCCATGGGCGTGGCAAAGCAGGGTGCCGGCCTTCTGCCCGACGCTATGATAAACGGCATCGGCTCGACGCTCGAAAAAACCGCCGCAATCGGCAAGGCCGCAACGGAAGAAGGCAAGAAAATCCTCGAAACCACGACCGGCACCGGCAAAGAAGTGGTCGAGGGCCTCAAAGGCATACTCGGCGGCAAGAAGGAAGAGTGATAGTAGCTCAACGAGGACGTAAAATATTTGGAGGGGCCGGGAGTGCTGAAGCCCGGCCCTTTAGATTTATGTCAGAGATTTTTCAGAAGCACGTTCGCCGGTGATTTTTCTATTGCTTCACCGAATTGCTGCAGGCAATCGGAAAGTTTGTCCAGCTCGCCCGACCCGGCCACGGGTATGTTGGAAGTGCCTTGCTGTTCGAGCCGGTCAATGACGAACTTTACAGTGATTTTTTCAATGTCAATCGCGGGTTGATAAGCAAGCTCCTTACCCTCGCCTTTTGTGATCTCCGACAGCACACCTGATTCCGACAGTTCGTAGAGAATCTGCCTGACTAATCGTATGGGTATTTCCAGCTCGTGCGAAATTTGTGCAGCGTCGCTCGGTCGTGCTCCGTCGCAGAACCTCTGCACAAGCTGCTGTGTGATAAGCAGCGACAGCTTTGTCTTAAACGCACCGCTGACCGACATGCAATCCGGCTCAAACTCGTATGTCTCCACGTTCTGGTGTGCAAACGATACCTCGGCGCCGAAAAGAACGATAAGCCAGCTTATCTGAAGCCAGATTAAAAACAACGGCAACGCCGCAAAACTGCCGTATACGGTGTATTTCCTGGCGATGAGAAACTGGAAATTCAGATATGCCCACTGAGCGAACTGAAATATGGTGCCGGCGACGATGCCGGCTATCAGAGCGGATTTTAGTTTTACCTTCGTATTAGGCATAAAAGCGAAGATAAATGTGAACGCAATCCAGATTGCGCAATAGGGCAGCAATTTGAGTATAAGCCAGAACAGCGGGCCGAGTTTTTGTAACAGCGGAATTTTATCGACCAGAAGGTGAATCTGGCCGCTGGCGAAGGCGGTTGCACTTGCTGCGGTAGCCAGCAGAATTGGGCACACTAACATCATTGCCAGGTAGTCGCTGAATTTCCTGCCGAAAGTCCTCGGTTTTACCACGCCCCAGATGTGGTTGAACGAACCTTCGATGTTGCTCAGCAGGCCGATGATGGTCCAGAGCAGAATGGCGATGCCGACGCCCGCCACGAGACCACCGCTTGCCTTGTCGAGAAGCGCATTTGCAAACGTTATTATTCGGTTCGCCACTTCCTCCTGGCCTTTCATCCTTTCAAGCACCTGCGCTGCAACGCGTTCCTGCAGGCCGAATCCCTTGGCGATTCCGAACATAACGGCAAGAACCGGCACAATAGAAAGCAGCGTAAATAAAGTCAGTGCGGACGCCCTGAACTTGCATTTGTTCTCGTCAAAGCCGCGAAGTGCAAGAACAATAATCCTGATAAACCGGATGAGCAGCGATTTGCTGCGGGAATAGTCCTTGAGGCGCATTCTCCAGATGTCGGTTTTGACGAAATTTAAGAATCTTGCCAGCATAAAAGACCCTTTCTTTTGTAATGACCGTATCTCACGCCGCGGCAAGTATAATGTATGCCGGCGCAGCTTTCAATTGCGGCCTTTGAGGAGGGGACGGGTATTATGTTTGCCGCCGATTGGCTTTTTCGTATTTGTAAGGAGAGCGTCCGGCTGATAGAATGGCCCGTTCTTATCGAAGTGATTGGGACAATTTATATGGAACAGGTCACTGACAGGCACGAATTAGGCAACGGGATGGTATTGCTCGGAGAGCGAATGGAGGCGGTGCAATCAGTGGCGTTCGGGTTTATGCTCCCGGCTGGTGTCGCCTGTTTGGCCCGGGGCTGCTGCGGCGCAGCCAACGTTATAGGGGACTGGATATTCAGGGGGGCCGGCGAAAAAGACAGCAGACAGCTCGGTGACGCGCTCGACGGGCTGGGACTGCATCGTTCGGTCTCGGTCAGCACCAGCCATATCGCAATCGGCGCCGCACTCGAGGCCGGTAACCTCTCGGCTGCGATTGAGTTGTATGCCGATATTATCCTCAGGGCGAGGTTGCAGGACGAGCAGTTTGCCCCTGCAAGACAGCTTGCCGTTGATAGTGTAAAGGCGATGGATGACGACCCGCGGCGAAAGGTTATGCTCAAACTGCGGGAACAGTTTTATCCAGAGCCGTTCGGCCGAAGCACGGCAGGAGAAATAGCTGAGCTGGAGGCCCTGAAGCCGGAGCAGGTCAGACGGATTGTTTCGACAAATTTTGACTCGTCCGGGACTTTCTTTTCGGTTGCGGGCAAATATGACTTCGATGCCGTTGTCGGCTTGATGGAGAAGTTGTTCGGCACGTACTGCAAAACGCAAGCCGTGTTACCGGAACCCGGCGACAAGGGAAGCCGATACAAACACATCCAAACTGATGGTGCTCAGGTGCACATCGGCCTGATGACACCGACCGTCAGGCCGGGCGACAGCGAATACTATAACGCACGGGTAGCTGTAGCCGTATTGTCGGGCGGGATGAGCGCTCGACTGTTTACCGAGGTCAGGGAAAAACGCGGGCTTTGCTATTCGGTCGGTGCAAAGTATCAGGCGTTAAAGGAAATGGCCGGCATATCGTGCTACGCCGGCACGACGCCGGATAAGGCGCAGCAGGCAATCGATGTGATAATCACCGAATTCAATCGCCTCGCAGATGGTATAAGCAAAGAGGAAATTCAGCGGGCAAAGGTCGGACTGAAATCGTCGCTGATTATGCAAAGCGAATCTTCCAGCAGCAGGGCGGGCGGCATTGCAACGGATTACTATATGTTAGGCAGGGTGAGGACGCTCGATGAAATCAAAAGCGAAATCGATAAAACCAGCGTCGATTCGGTGCTGGGCTTTTTGCAGGCCAACAGGTTCGCAGATTTCACGGTTGTAACGATAGGCCCCAAAGAGGTGAAAGTCGGGTAAGCCGCGTATGGAATTTAAGTCGAACAAGCTGGCCAACGGTCTGACGATTATCGGCGAAATAAACAAAAGCGCCGAGTCGTCCGCCGTTGGCTTTTTCGTAAGGACCGGCTCGCGCGATGAAGACAAACAGATAAACGGCGTATCGCATTTTTTGGAACATATGGTTTTCAAGGGCACCGAGAAATTAAGCCCTTTCGATGTGAATGAGGCGTTTGACACCACCGGCGCGCATTATAACGCGTTCACCAGCGAGGAGAACACGGTTTTTTATGCGGCCGTCCTGCCGGAGTACCTCGCCGATGTGACGAATCTTTTGTCGCAGCTTATGAGACCGGCCCTGCGCACGGATGATTTCAACATCGAAAAGCAGGTTATCAAAGAAGAAATCGCAATGTATAAGGATGAGCCGAGCTTCGACGTCGTTGACAGATGCAGGTCGCTTTATTTTGCAAGCCACCCCTGCGGCAACAGCGTCCTCGGCAGCGAGGAAACTATCGAAGCGCTCTCGGCCGAACAAATGCGGGAGTATTTCTCAGCCAGGTATGCGCCGGATAATATGGTGGCGGCCTTTGCGGGCAACTTTGACTGGGCTAAAGTTCAGGATTTGGTTGCAGCGAGCTGTGGGGGCTGGGAGAGCCGTGACGCCGCGAGGCAGCTTTTTGATACCAGAGGCAATCCGGACAGGCAGCGCTTAGCCAAGGCGAATCTCGTCCGGGAGCACATTTGTTTGATGAGTCCGGCCGTAGCCGCACAGGACCAGAGACGATTTGCCGCGGCGCTTCTGAGTGTGATGGTCGGCGATGAACTGGGGTCGAGATTTTTCTGGGAACTGGTTGATAAGGCGATAGCCGAGACAGCGTCGCTGCAATTTGTACCGATGGACGGGACGGGTGCATATTGCACGTATATTCGCTGCAGCAGCGAAAATGCAAACAGGGCTATGGAGGTCGTCGGGGATATTTTTGCAGACCTGAATAAAGAAGGCGTTACCGCCGAAGAACTTTCAAAAGCCAAAAACAAGGTCTTGAGCGCGCTTGTGATAAAAAACGAGCTGCCGATGGGCCGGCTGGTCGATTTGGGCTTTCACTGGATATACTTAGGCCATTATCGGACGGTCGAACAGGAAGTGGAGGCCATCAAGGCCGTGACCGTTAAGGATGTAAACTCCCTTATCAGTGATTACCCGTTGGGTGAGTTTGCACAATTTTCCTTAGGCCCGGCCTGATAGGCCGAAAAACACCTCAGAAGCACTAATTGCAGAAAAACTGTGAGTAATAGCGGTGTTCTGCGCATAATACATTAGTGAAAGGCGATGACACTGGCAGGGAACGATAGCAGGTGAATCAGCAGCCAAAAAATCAGGATTGGGCGGGACTTGCCGAAGGCGACAGCCAGGCGTGGCGAAGGTTTTTAGAGTCGATGATTCCCCGGCTCTACGGGCTGTTCCTGAAAAGCTGGGCCAATCCGTCCTTTGCTGAAGAGCTGGTTCAGAAAACGGTTTTCGATGCCGTACGGGGATTGAGCACCTACGATTGTAGCAGGGGCGGTATCGAGGAATGGCTCTTTGGAATAGCGAGAAACAATATTCGTATCGAAATACGAAGGCGAGCGTCCCGGCCGAGCGTCGATGGCGACATCAGTTTCTATCTCGACCGAATCGAAAACGAGCTTTTGCCGGATGAGGTTCTGGAGCAGCAGGAGACGGCCGGGATTGTTCGCGAAGCGCTGGGAGCGCTGGAGGAGAAAGAGCGTTTTGTGCTGACGGCCAAATACGTCGACGGGCTTTCGGCGCTGGATATAGCCGGTCGGATGAATGTTACGGAAAAAGCTGTGCACAGTTTGCTTTATAGGGCGAGGCGGTCGCTTCGCACCGAATTGCGTCGGATAGCGCCTCTAAAGAAAGAGGAGCGAAAAAAATGAAACCTGAAGAAAACAATCTGGAAAAGAACATTTCGCGTCTGGTCAAACAGGCCGGCGGGAAAAATGAACCGACTAAGGCGTTTACGGATTCGCTGATTGAGCAGGCGACCGCTGAGCTTGAGCAGGGCCGGATTCGGACGCGAAAGCAAAGGAGCACAGTTATGTCGATTAAAAAATTATTGGCTTATGCCGCCGCGGTGCTTGTCGTCTGCGGCGTGCTTGTAGTGCTGACTATGCCGAGGTTGTATCGTGCCAAAGAATACAGCGGCCCTGTCGCAAAAGGGCCGGCTCCCGAACAGCCGCAGGTGCAGGCAGCACGTCAACTCGACGAAAAGGAAACTAAAGGCGAAATGAGTTCTTCGCCTGTGGAGTATACGCAGCAAGTGAGGACAATTGTCAGTGATGAAAGTGGAAAGTTTGCTCAGAAACCGCAGGCCGCACCGGCAGATGCGCTTGTTGTAAGTTCTGCCGATAGAGTTAAGTATGCCAGGACATCTGCGGTTGAGGATGCTGTGAAACTTGGGATCGCGGGACCGGCAGATAAATCGCTTTCAGAGAGGTCGCTTAATAGTGCGTATGCCCCGACAAGGCCTTCTGGAGTTGTGCAGTGTTTTCCATTGCCGGGCGAACCTGCCCGTCGGTATCCGATGGCCCACGGGGGTACGACACCGCCGAACGGTGAGGACGTCGATGCGATGTTCTTCAAGAATTACGGAGTCAATCCCTTTGTCGATACCGAGGACGACCACCTGAGCACCTTTGCGACGGACGTCGATACGGGCAGCTACACCGTTGTGCGGGGCTATCTGCACGATGGTCACCTGCCGCCGAATGATGCGGTGCGGGTCGAGGAATTCGTCAATTACTTCAAATACGGCTATCCCGCTCCGCAGGGGGATGATTTTGCGGTGTATATGGAAGCGGCGCCGTGGACGTTCGGCGAGGGTCGAAAAAACAGCCAACTGCTGCGAATCGGATTAAAGGCCAGACAGATAAGCGATGAAAATCGCAGGCCGGCGGTCCTGACGTTTGTGATAGACGTCTCCGGCTCGATGGGACGCGAAGACCGGCTGGGGCTTGTGAAAAAGTCGCTGCGTATGCTGGTTGAGAATCTTCGCCCGGATGACAAAATCGGCATCGCCGTATACGGCAGCAGGGGCAGAAAGCTGATGGACCACAAAGGTCTCGACGAAAAGAGCGGAATTCTTGCGATAATTGAATCATTATCACCAAGCGGCTCGACTTACGCCGAAGAAGGAATCAGAATCGGCTACGAGATGGCGGAAAAAGCGTTCAAACAGGGCCGAATTAACCGCGTAATACTCTGTTCTGACGGAGTTGCCAATGTGGGCCAGACCGGCGCCGACGACATCCTCAAAATCATTAAGGAAAAAGCTCAAAAGGGTATTACGCTGTCTGCTGTCGGTTTCGGGATGGGTAATTACAATGACGTGCTGATGGAGCAGTTAGGCGACAAGGGCAACGGCTATTACGCCTATGTCGATACCATCACCGAGGCCAAACGTCTCTTCGAGGACAACCTTACCGGAACACTTGAGGTGGTTGCAAAGGACGTAAAGGTGCAGGTCGATTTCAATCCCGATGTTGTTCGCAGCTATCGGTTAATCGGCTATGAAAACAGGGACGTTCCCGATGACAAATTCAGAGACGACAAATACGACGGCGGTGAAATCGGCGCGGGCCATTCGACTACCGCTTTGTATGAGCTGAAACTGTGGCCGAAAAAGAAAGGAACCATCGCAACAACTTTTGTCCGATACAAAGCCCCGCAGACCGACGACGTAACTGAGTTCAAGTCTTTTATCGCCACCACGGATTTGAAGGACAGCTTCGATGATTCGAGTAAGCAGTTCCGGCTGGCGGCCACGGCGGCTGAGTTTGCCGAGATACTCCGGGAAAGCTATTGGGCAAAAGGCGCTACACTTGAGCCGGTCCTTAAGAATGCCCAGCGTCTGGCAGAGGCATTTGAAGGCGACGCCGACGTAATCGAGCTTGCCGACCTCGTATCCAAGGCCGGGCAGTTTCGGCAGCCGCAGCTTGAACAATCTGAAATTGAGTATATCGAATAGGTTGCTTCCAGAAATAGTGAAAATCGCAGGGCCTGCCCTCCGGCAGGCCTTGTGTTTTATTGGTGGATTATAATCTGTCTGCTTGGGTATCTTCTGAATTGGCGCTTGAAAAAGTATGGTGTTTGCGTTAAAATAGGCAAATAGAGAGGTTCTGGAAAGGCAAAATGGCCGAGAGCGGTGAAGAAATTAGAGATTCTAATCAGCATGGCAAACCTGATGTGCTTCGTGCCGGGGATATCATACCCAGGGCGGAATCCAGTGGCGAAGACAAAGGCGACGGCAGGGCCGATATTCCCCGTTTCAACCTGGCTGAAGACATAATGGTCCAGCAGCGGCATCTAACCGCGGTTCGCCGAAAAGGACCGGCAGGTAAAGCCCGGATTGACTCGCCTGCTGTCATATCGCCTGTGGAAAGCAGCCCCTTTGAACCCTCTGCACCCGAATGGGACCCCATAGTGGCTGATATCGTGGCCAGGGATATTGCACGACTCTATGGCGGCAAACAAGGCCCGGCGTCAGCAATAATTTAAGCCGAAGTCAATCATTAGTATCTTACACTCTTGCTTTCCAGCACACGCAGGTCTTATAATTTTATTCACGGGTTTCCGCTGTTGATATCGCACGGGCAAACCAAGGCAGAAGACGGAAATTGTGGGGAGAACGAATGAAACACACTTACACGCACTGCAGGGAGTGCAAATGGTGGAGCCAGCTCGCTGAGCACGGGGCACAACGGCAGCAGGGAGAGTGCCGCAGGTATCCGCCTTCGGTGTTTTTTGTGGGCCGGACGTATCGAACGTTCTGCGAGGTGTCCGAACGGGGTTTTCCCATCACCGCCGAGGACTGGTGGTGTGGCGAGGCCCGATTCTAAACAGGCAAATACCGCAGATTGCAGTTGAGCCGTGAGGATGTTTGGAATGGGAGCAGGGCCATCGCGTCGAAAGACGGACAATCGATGGACCAAAAAATCCACAGAAATCCGTTGCAGGAGGAGCTCAGAGTGTGCATAATTGAGGGATTAGGAATTTGGTGCGTGTTTTAAAGGGTCATTAATGGGTTCAGTGTTACAGGCGCTGATAAGACTTCAAAGTGTCGAGAACCTTCTGAGAGCGGCAAAGGCCAAGCTTGCCAGATGTCGAAGAAACGTCATCATCCAGGAAAATCAAATCAGGATGCTTCAAAATGCCTTCGAAGCCAAAAAAGAGGAGATACAGCTTACCACGATACAATCGGACCGGCTGGAGCTTGAGCTTAAGAGCAGGGATGAGGAAATCTCCAAGCTGAGGGCGTCATTGAATTCGGCCAGGACAAACAAGGAATACGCGGCCGTATTAACCCAGTTGAACACGACGCGAGCTGACAATTCCAAAATCGAATCCCAGATTCTCGAGCTGATGAAAGACGTCGAGACCGACCAGGCGGAGTGTGCCAAAATCCAGCAGCAGATAGATGAGCAAAAGCTGAAGCTTGACCAGGTCCGGAAGGAATCCGAGCAGTTAGCGACAAAATACGAGGCCGAGATAGACCAGATTCAGTGTGAGTGGGACGAAGCGGCCAAACAGGTGCCTGCCGAGCAATTGGAGATTTTCAGGCGCGTCGCTGAAACGTATGACGGCGAGGCCGTTGCAGTGATTGAGCAGCACGAAGGCAGGACCGGTGCTTATACCTGTGGCGGCTGTTTTATGGGGGTCACAGCCGAGAGTGTCAACATGCTTATGACCAAAGATGAAGTCATCCGCTGTCCTAACTGCACGCGTATCCTGGTCCTCAGTACTACGCAAGAGTAGGAAGGTCGGTGGGCGGCTTGCTCAAAACCGGGCAAAAGCGGAGGCGATGTGTTGACTGAGAGGATAGTCGCTCATATAGACGGCGGCAGCAGAGGCAATCCAGGTCCGGCCGCGGCGGCGTTTATACTGACTAACGACCGGGGCAAACAGTTACAGGCCAGGGCGTTTTTCCTTGGTCGGGCTACGAACAATGTCGCCGAATATACGGCTGTCCAAAAGGCGCTCGATGCCGCGAGGTCGCTCGAAGCGAGGCAGATCACTATTTACAGCGACAGTGAGCTGCTGGTCAGGCAGCTAAACGGCGAATATAAAGTTAAAAGCGAGCAAATCAGGCCTCTTTTCGCTCAGGCGATTTCACTGCTTAATGAGTTCGATAGCTGGCAGCTTCTGCATATTCCCAGGGAGAAAAACAAGCAGGCCGATGAGCTTGTCAATCGTGCGCTAAATCTCCAGAATGATGTGGAAGCCGAAAGCCGGCGGCCTATGAATGTAAAACCGGTTCGGCTGGGTGTGCTGATAAGCGGCGGCGGCACGACGCTGATAAATTTGGTCGAGTGTATAAAAAGTGGCGAGCTGAATGCGGAGGTAGGCGTTGTGATAAGCTCGCGTTCGACCGTAGCCGGTGTGGAAAGGGCCAAGGCCGCAGGCCTGGATGTCAAAATCATCCGCAAGAAAGATTGCCCCGATATAGACGAGTTCAGTAACCGCATCGAGCAGGAGCTTGTTGCCGCCGATGTAGAGCTTGTCGTGCAGGGCGGGTGGTTGTGTCTCTGGAAGATTCCGGCACGCTTTGAAGGCAGGGTAATGAACATACATCCCGCACTATTGCCCGGCTTTGGCGGCAAGGGTATGTGGGGACATCACGTGCACGAGGCGGTTTTGGAAGCCGGCTGCAAGGTCAGCGGCTGCACGGTGCATTTTTGCACCAATGAATACGACAAGGGCCCGATTATCGTGCAGCGCTGCTGCCCGGTCAAAGGCGACGACACGCCGGATACCCTGGCGGCGAGGGTCTTTGAGCAGGAGTGTATCGCATATCCGGAGGCGATTCGGCTGTTTGCCGAAGGTCGATTGACCGTTCGGGACGGGATAGTGAAAGTAAAACCGACAGTGGGAGCTTAAAGCATATCACAATGAACAAACGACAAAAGTGGATTCTGGTAAATTTCGCGGTCGTAATAATTGTTACTATTGTGGCGGCCTTGGGAATGGTTGAGTTGAAGAACTGGGTGAATCGTTCAGAGGCGATGCGGGCAATGGAGCATCTGGGCTCACTGATTGCGTCCTACAGGCAGAAGAATGGCTCTGTGCCGCCGCAGTCGTATGTGGATGCCATGAAAAAATCGCTCGAAGGACAGGCCCGGCTCGGAAATCTACAGTACAGGGCACGCTGGATAGAATTTAATTCGCCGCCTGACACTATTCTCGCTTACGCAAGAAAGAATTATCGTTCTTTACTCCTGCATCCTGGGACAGTTGTGCTTCGGTTTGATGGCCGGGTCGAGTGGCTTGATTCACATGAGTTCGAGCCGCTGCTGGCGGGTCAGCAAAGCCAGATAGAGAAAGATATGGCTCCCTTAAAGTAACTGCTTTTCAGCGAACCTGTTAAGAATGTTCTTCAGTGTCCGGGCCGGTTTTAGACCGTTGCCTTTTCACTCTTGCTCGGCTGCTTTGATTCGACGCCTTCTATCTTCAGGTGCTCCTCGTCCTGGACGTCTATTTTTATGAGGTTCTTTCCTTTGAATTCGCCCCGCAGCACCGCTTCTGAGAGCGGGTCCTCTATGTAATGCTCAATCGCCCTTCGCAGCGGGCGTGCGCCGAATTCAGGATTGTAGCCCTTCTCAATGAGGAATTCCTTGGCTCCTTCGGCCATCTCAAGTTTTAGGCCGTGCTCGGTCAGCCGTTTGAATACCTTGGCAAGCTCGTAATCGACGATTGTCTTCAAGTCGTCTTTTGTGAGCGGTTTGAAGACGATTATGTCATCGACGCGGTTGATGAACTCCGGCCTGAAGTGACGCTCCACTTCTTTATGGAGCGTATCTTTCATTTTTTCGTAGTTTGCCTCTGCGGTCTTCTTGCCGAAGCCGAATCCGCTGCTGTTTTTAATCAGCTCGGCGCCTATGTTGCTTGTCATAATGACGACAACGTTCTTGAAGTCGATGCCCCTGCCGAAGCTGTCGGTCAGGCGCCCTTCATCCATTATCTGCAGCAGGATATTGTAAACATCCGGGTGCGCCTTTTCGATTTCGTCAAGCAGCAGCACGGCGTAAGGCCGGCGTCTTATTCTCTCGGTGAGTTGTCCGCCCTCTTCGTAGCCCACGTAGCCCGGAGGCGCGCCGACGAGCCGGCTGACGTTGTGCTTCTCCATAAATTCGCTCATATCCAGCCGGATCAGGGCGTTTCGGTCGCTGAACATAAATTCCGCAAGCGCCTGTGCCAATAGCGTTTTGCCGACGCCGCTGGGGCCTAAGAAGATAAAGCAGCCCATCGGACGGTTGGGGTCTTTCATCCCGCTTCTGCTTCTGCGGACCGCCTTGGCCACCGCGGTTATCGCATCGTCCTGCGAGACAACCAGCTTGTGAATCTCGGCTTCGAGTTCGAGCAGTCGCTGCGTCTCTTTCTTCTCCAGCCGGGTCAACGGCACACCAGTCATATTGCTGACGACCTCGGCGATTACCTCGGCATCGACAACGCCGGTCGCCTCCTTGTTGTCCTCGTACCACCGCTTTTGCATCTGGGTTTTTTCGTTAAGTGACTGCTGCGCTTCATCCCTCAGCGCCGCCGCACGCTCGTAGTCGGCATTGCGGACCGCTTCATCTTTTTCCCGCTGCAGCTTTTCGATTTTCGTCTCAAGCTCCTTCAAATCGGGCGGCGGGGTCATATTCTTCAGCCGAACTCTCGCTCCGGATTCGTCTACAACGTCAATCGCCTTGTCGGGCAGGCATCTGCCTGTGATATAACGCGTCGAAAGCTCCACCGCCTGGAACAGCGCCTCGTCGGTGAATTTTACTCTGTGGTGGGCCTCGTAACGGTCCTGTAGTCCTCTGAGTATGTCGAGCGTCTCGTCTTTTGAAGGCGGTTCAACGATAATCGTCTGGAATCGGCGCTCTAAGGCGCCGTCCTTCTCGACATGCTTTCGGTATTCGTCGAGAGTGGTAGCTCCGATGCACTGCACCTCACCCCTGGCAAGGGCCGGCTTGAGCACATTGGAGGCATCGATTGCGCCTTCGGCACCGCCTGCTCCTACGAGTGTGTGCAGCTCATCGATGAACAACACGACGTTCTTGGCCCTTCTGACCTCGTTGATTACGGCCTTTATGCGTTCTTCGAACTGACCCCGGTACTTTGTGCCCGCGACCATCATCGCAAGGTCGAGAACAACAATCCGTTTGTCCTTTAGTATCTCCGGCACCGTCTTGCTGATTATCTGCTGACTGAGCCCCTCGACGATTGCGGTCTTGCCCACGCCTGCTTCGCCTAAAAGCACCGGGTTGTTCTTGGTGCGTCTGCAAAGTATTTGAATCAGTCGCTCTATTTCTCGCTTTCTGCCGATTACCGGGTCAAGCTCGCCGTCTGTTGCAAGCTGCGTGAGGTCTCTGCCGAAGCTGTCCAGCGCTGGTGTCTTGCTCTTGGGTTTCCCCGATACGGCAGGTCCCATCTTCATATTGAGTCCGGTCGGCTCGGTATCGACTCCGGCGCCGAGCAGGTTCAGCACCTCCTGACGAACGTCCTCTAATCGAAGCCCGAGATTCATCATCACCTGTGCCGCGATACCTTCGCTTTCCCGCAGCAGACCCAGCAGCAGATGCTCGGTGCCCACGTAGTTATGATTGAGAGACCTTGCCTCTTCAATTGCGAATTCGATGACCTTCTTTGCACGGGGAGTGTGGGGCAGCTTGCCCATCGTGACCATATCGGGGCCACTCTTGACGAGTTTTTCAATCTCCAGGCGCAGCTTCTTTATATCAACGTCGAGGTTTTTCAGCACCGTTGCGCCTACACCGCTGCCTTCCTTTACCAGCCCCAGCAAGATATGCTCAGTCCCAATGTATTCGTGGTTAAATCGCTGTGCCTCCTGATTGGCCAGCGCCATTACCTTGCGTGCCCTGTCGGTAAATCGCTCAAACATCTTTTACCTCAATAACCTTCAATGTTGGCTCGTTTGAAAATCCTTACAATCCCTGGATTACCCGTCCGGCTCCTTTAGCGATGCTTCGATGCTGCTAATGTAACAGCATTGCTTCATTTTGTCAATGCACACTGCTCACTGACGCCGCATCCAGGTATCTAAATATCTATTATCTATATGCTGCAGGGGAATCTATGTTCGTTTACCGGACCCTTAGATTCGTTGTTCTGTTGTCTTATCGACCAAAAAGGCCCCTGACTTTCCGCCCACATTGCCAAAAAATAAGCTTCTAATCAGTAAAAACAAACTTGCACGAGTCTAACCAAGGCCGGCTGATGAGCCAGTTTCGGATTTTTGCGCAATTTACTTGCTTTTGATGGCTCCTGTGGGGTATAAATTCGGACTGGTTATTCCGTTGGAAACATCCAAAATAAACCGCTGTAAGGGAGGTTTGACAAATGTTGCGAGCACGTTCGAGAGTCGTTTGGGCAGTCTTATTAACCGTTTTATGTGTTGCTGTTGCGGCACAATCAGCAGAACCCGCCGGCGACAACATCCTCAAATCCGTCCCCGCAGACGTGCTGTTTTGTGTGCGGGTAAGGAATCTCGAATACACAGCGAGTATGCTCGACCAGTATCTTGTCGGCATAGCGCCTTTTCCTTACGCTGCCTCGACGTCCGTGCGAACGCCGCTTGCGAAAATACTCGGCAATCCTCAGCTTAACGGCATCAATATGACGGGCAGCTTCTCGCTCTTCGCGACCGTTGGGCCAAACCAGGGTGCCCCAGATATTTTTGTGCTTATCCCTGTAACCGATTACGGTAAAGTCACCGATGCCAATTCCAATGTCGGCTCTCCCGACGGCAACAACATCTCGATAGTTAAAGGTGAGAAGCAACAATTCGGTTGCATCACCAAAGTCGGCGACTATGCGCTGTTGTCGAAAGATTATGATAAAACCCTCGCTATATCAGAAACAATATCAGCGGCTGATGCGCCGAAACTGCTGAGTTTGCTTGACTCCGACGAAGTTAAGCAGGCCGGCAGCGCCCCTGTCTGGGCTTACGGGAATATCCCCAAGGCCTCGAAGACTTATGGCCAGATGCTGCTTACCGAGATGGACAAGGCCAAAAAAGAGCTGGAAAAAGTTTCTTCCGACCCGAACATGCCCAAGCAGTTGATTAATCCTGCCTTTGTAATAGATTTCTACGGACGATGGCTCAAGACCCTGCTGGATGAGGGCAAGTCTATTACTATAACCGGCAGTCCAAAGCCCGACCTTATTCTTTTAAAGGCCGCTTTCAAGGCCCTGCCGGAGACCAAGACAGCCGGCATGCTTACCGCCGACACCTCGGCAAGAGGGCAAAACAAGCTTGTCGGTTACCTCGAGGATGGCGCGGCTATGAATTTTGTCGGCCGGATGAATCCTATGCAGATGAAAAAAATCAACTCTGAGTTTATTGACCTGATGGCACAGTTGGCGGGCACTGAGCCGAACAGCCCGGATGTTGAAAAAATCAGGACTCTGAGCGTCGATTTCGCGGATTCGTTTAACGGGCCTTTTGTCGGCTCGTGCGTCATTGACCCGAACGCCAAACCGATGTTTCAGTATAAATACGTCGCTTCAATGACCGATACCGACAAATTCAATAATGCGATGGCCGAATGCACCCGGATCTGGGACAGCAGTATCATCGCCGGTTTTCTTAAGAAAATGGGAATGGAAACAACATTTTCCCTTAAGCCCGAAACCGATAATTATGAAGGTCTATCAATTCGCAACGCGAACTTTTCCATGAAATGGGGCGATGCGAACTCGCCACAGGGCAAAATGCTGAATGCACTATACGGCGGCGGTTTGGACTATCGCTGGACCTTCGTAAAGGATTTGTGGATATGCGCGATTTCGAGCGACCTCAATACCGTTCGCCGGCTTATCGACCGCGTCAAGGCAGGACCCCCTCCGCAAATCTGTTCGGAAATCCAAAAGGCGATGGCGCTAATCCCTGACTCGGAAAATGCGGATATGCTCTTCACGTATAACTATTTGCGCTTTTTCGATATGATGCGGGCAATGGCCCCTGTGCCGATGCCAAAGCTCAATATCCCGAGCAAAAGCAATCTCGTTTTTGCAGCCCGGCTGGCTAAGGACAGTGCCGCTGTCGATATTGCCCTGCCAAAAGAGCACGTTCTTGAGGTTATGACCCTGATTCAAATGATGATGCAACAGCAGATGCAGCAACAAATGCAAAAGCAGATGCAGCAGCAAATGGAATCAATGCCCTCGATGCAACAGCCGGTCCCTTTGCCCCCGGGTGCTAATTCGCCTTAGTAAAAGGGTCTGCTGAATAGGTATTGCTGTCCGCATCCATAAGTTTAGGCGGGGGGTTTAGTCTTCGTCCTGCTGGTCTTTGAGCATATCCCGAAGATAGCTGTTTTCCCGGCGGGTTGCCTCGATATCGAGCAGCAGGTACTTGATGCAAACCCGCAGGTAATCGAGGGATTCCCGCAGGCAGTCGACGCTTTTTTGAAGCTCTTTCTGGTTGCTCTCGGCCTGTTTTGCAATCATTTCCAGCCGTCTTGATGTAGGGTCTGCGGCGCCGCCGAACTGCTTGACAAGCTCGTTTAATTCATTTGCTAGTTTTGCCTGGTCCATTTCCTGCCTCTCGTTCGATTATTACCTTTGCCGGTTTTAGGCCTCTAATTTTTATACGTGCAAACCTCATACCTGGTTGCGGCTATAAATTTGTTCTGTTTCCAGAAGCACCCTAGGCCGAAAAAACGCACGCCAAATGAGCTTTTTTGTATCGGTCGTGCGTTCTGTCCGAATCTTGAAAAATGGGGGCTGTTTGCCGGTTGGGATTAGGGGTTGCAAAACGGCAACGGTTAAGCACTACATCCCCCGGCGATTTTGACTATAACACATAAGAACAATGTCCAGCCGCGGGTATTCTCTTCTCAACTGTAGTGTTTACTGAATTAAACGCATCGCGGCTGAAAGAGGGGGCAAAGTTGTTGCTTCACATAAAAAGCTCTAACAGGGCATTGCGAGCTTCCGCGCACAAGTGTGTAAACGCGGTAATTTCAGGCCTTGAGTTCTATAAGCAGGTCGAGATTTCCTTGTTCTGAGCCCGACGTTCCGGGATGACAGCGGGTTTTATTAATGGCACTGAACGGTTTTGAGCAGACGCAAAATGAGGCCGGTTGCAAGGCCCGGCGGGCAACCCAAATTTTTCTGAAATTACTATTGACAAGCTGGTATACTGCTATATAGTATACTGTAAAGGGCTATATATTGGCTGTACTGAACGGTGAGGATTTAGACAGGGATATGAATCTCGAAAACTGGCAGACCCAGCTTCGCAAGGGGCTTCTGGATATAGTCGTGTTGAACCTGCTGCGGCACGGCCCCTCTCACGGTTATGAAATGGTGCAGACGATGAAGCGAGTCGAGGGGCTGAAGATTCGTGAAGGCAATATTTACCCGATTCTGTCCCGGCTGCAGACCGAAGGGCTTGTAGCAAGTTACTCAGAGCCGTCGAGCGACGGGCCGCCTCGAAAGTACTTTCAGCTCACCGCGACCGGCGAGAAGGTCCTGAGTGAAATGAATGTCCACTGGGACAGGATTGCCGAGAGCATCCGCCGGATTAGGAAAGGAATTTAGAAAATGAACAGTGAAAATCCACACGAAAAAAACTGGCATCGGCTGAAGGAACAATACTTACAAGAAATAGAAGAAGCACTCATTGATTCGAGCCAGCCGAATACGGAGGGTATTGTGGCTGATGTGCGCTTCCACCTTGACCGGCGCTACGCGGAGTTGCCGGCCGATGAGCGGAACTGGGAGAACTTTCAGAAGATTATTACCCAGATGGGCCCGCCTTCGGAGTATGCCGAGCTTGCGGGCGAAGGGAAAAAAGTTACAGCCAGCAGGGTGTCCACAAATTATGTCGTAGTTATGGCCGTCATTCTCGCAGCGCTGACCGCCGGATTAATTCTGCTGCCTTTGTTGCTGCCTCAAGGGCAACTGCCAACCTGGACTGACAAAATAAGGAGCGTCATCGAGAAAGACCCTGAGCTTGTCGGCAAATGGGTGAGCGTCGATTTTGTCAGTGAGGTTGACGAGTTTAGGCCCGGCGAAAGACAGTGGCAGGGAGACCTGTTCTTGAAGGAGTTGACGTTTAATCCGGGCGGAACCACGGACTGCGGCTTTTCCTGGACGAAGGGCTGGATTATCGACCGTAACAGTGACGTCAGAGCGAAATACGAGATGAGGCGAATCAACAGCGTAGCTTACTTGTTCTTTCCGTGGCTAAGCGGCGATGTAACCATCCGGGGGATGCAGCCGAAATATTACGTTCTTAAAAAGGTTTCTCAGGTTGAAACGCAGCAGGCGGGCGAGCAGGTTGCTGCAATCGAGGCCGCAGAATGCTGGCTGCAATTGGTGGATGATGGTGCATACGGTCAAAGCTGGATGCAGGCCGCTGAGTTTTTCAGGAAAAATGTTACGGAACAGATGTGGAATAGCTCGCTGGAGGGTATTCGCCGGCCTTTGGGTAAGATGCTGTCGCGAAAAGTCAAATCAAGCCGGTACTCTACGGAAGTTCCGGGTGGCCCGGATGGGCAGTATGTCATCATCCAGTTTGAAACGTCGTTTGAAAACAAAAGCAGGGCGGTCGAGACCGTCACGCCGATGCTCGAACCGGATGGCCGGTGGCGGGTGTCGGGATATTATATAAAGTGAGGATGAGCAAAATGAGTATTACAAAGGGGCAGGTTATTGTTGTTGGTCTGGTTATTGTTGCGTTTGCCGTCAGCTTGTATTTCTATCCGAAGATGCCCGAGCGTATGGCGTCGCACTGGAATGCGAAAGGGCAGGTCGACGGCTATACCTGCAAAAATGTGGGGCTGTTTCTACTGCCGTGTGTGATGGCGGGCCTGGCGTTGCTTTTTTATATCATTCCTTACCTCGACCCGCTCCGGCGCAATATCGAAAAATTCAGGCCCTATTACGAGGGCTTTATCGTCCTGATGAGCGTATTTATGCTGGCGATTCACTATCACGTCATTTTGTGGAATCTCGGCATACAAATAAGCACCAATATCGTTCTTCCCGTTGGTCTTGGTCTTCTGTTCTTTTATTGCGGCATCCTGTGTGAGCACGCGAAGCGCAACTGGTTTATCGGGATACGCACGCCGTGGACGCTGAGCAACGACCGGGTCTGGGACAGAACGCACCGCCTCGGCGGCAAGCTCTTCAAAATTGCCGGAGTGGTAGCTTTTGTCGGGATTGCTTTTCAAAAATACGTCATTTATTTCATACTTATCCCGATGCTGGCCGTTTCGATTTTTGTGATTGTGTATTCCTTTGTGGTCTATCAGCAGGAGAAATAAAGACCGAGACAGCAAGCTCATCCGGCCGGGTTTTCAAACGCGGCAGGGCGGTCAGTTGCTCCGAGGGTCCGCAACCCGGCCGATAAAGAGGATGCTGCCGGTGATATTGTCGCGAATGAGAAAGACAAAGGGATGGTCAGCCTTGAAGACGGGCGTTTTCGGGCCGACGGAGGTCAGTTTCATAGTAACTGCCGTGGCGGCCGCAGCTTCGGTGCCCTCCTCGTTTACGTCCACGTAGGCCTTGTGAATTACGGCCGATATGAAAAAGTCCCTGCTGCCGGTCATACCGGAAAAATCGGCCTTTCCTGAAAAGGCGTCCGGCATCCCCATCTTCGCGAGCACCTCGGCCAGCTCGAATTCACTGGTCATTTTGAACTTGGGCAGCCATACTTCCACCTCGCGCTTACGGAGCTTGGTGAGCCGGTCGGAGAGATTGTCAGAGGTAAGCTCATCTTCCACTTCCCCGATGCCTTCGAGCTGCTTCGGCAGAAAAATGACCATCGACAATTCATCGCTGATATACGGCAGCTCCAGCACCTGCATCGCATCCGTTTCCATATAGCCGAACTGACCAGTCCGGTTCATCATAGGGACGTCGATTTTCTCGCCGCCCGACAGGGTGAAGGGCGCATCCTGTGTTCGTTCGGGCTTGAACTCACTTGCCCATTTGCCCTTGAAGTAAATAGCGTTGGTCAGCACCAGCCGGGTCATCGTGTCTAACATCCCCGGCTTGATGAGTTCCTTTATCTTGTCTTTGGTTTTGTTTTCAACCCAGTCGTTGATTGTATTTCTGGCCGCCTCGGTTTGCCTTGCGAAATCAACCTGCTCCAGGTTGCCGTCATAGTTCGTTTTGACAAGAGCCAGAAATTCCTTCAAAAAGACGTAGCCCTTCTGGCCCCACAGCGCGTTCGCGACGGCAAGCTCGTAGTTGCCTTTTTCACCCGCCTCATTCAACCCGTGAATGATATCCCCGAACGTTTTGTGGAACAGCGGCTTATACAGTATCTCTGTTGTGTCATTGCTATCGCTGTATAGATAAAAGTTAAGGGTCTTCGCTATTTGTATTTCGGTCTCGCCGCTGGCGCCTGCGTATGCCATTGCTAACGCAGTCGATATGCTGTATGGCGACAGGAATAGATTCCCCTGTTGGGCTTTTAGGTTGCCGTAAAGCTCAAGAGCGAATTTGTTGTTGTTTTGAACGACCGATATTTCACACAAGGCCTCTGACGATGTTAAGATTTTGTCCGCGGCGGTGCATGCAATAACAGTTGAAAGAAAAGTCGTGATTAGGCAGGATATTTTTAGTGTCTTCATTTCTTTGCCTCCCTGTTATTCGGTTGCCCATATTCTGATTTCCGGCACTGTTGACAAGACCGGCTGAAAAAGATTATAATGAATTTGTTATTCCTTGCAGCGATTATTTTTCCGATAAGGAGCGGCTATGAAGCTGGGAAAAGATAGTCCCGTCTGGCATTTCAAATGGTATCTCGTTTTCATTTACGTTGCGCTGATTGGCGTTGTTCTGCTGACGGTCTTCACGGGCGTCTTCGAGACCGAACAGCTCGGTGAGATACCGCAGGTTGTCTGGCTGTTTGCGGCCGTGCTTCTGCTGTTAACAAATATACTCATACTCGCCAAGGCAATCGGCATTTTACACGAGCTTCGGGACAACGCCGCGGCGATTGAGAAAATTACCCAGGAATTGGAGAAATCCCGCCAGGTTCTCGGCCAGTTGAACAGCAGCGCCCACCTCAGCGAAACCGCCAAGGTCATCGCGTTTCGAGATGCCGACACGCGGGTCCTGCGCGATGCCGTGTTTGATAAGCTCCAGCAGAAAGACTTCGACTTAGCTTATGAGATAATAGACGAGATTTCGCATGCTGGCTATGTCAAACTCGCACAGCAGTTGCGCGTTCAGGCCCAAAAATATCAGGACGCAACCGATGTCGAAAGAATGAGCCAGCTTATCGCTCATATCGAAAAGCTGCTCGATGACCATCAGTGGGCAAAGGCAAGCGATCAGATTGAGCAATTAATCAGGGCGCATCCTGATGATGAAAAAGCGATTGCGATGCAACAGCGGCTCATCGAGAAAAAAGGTGAGCGAAAGAAAGTCCTGCTTCACTCGTGGGATGACGCCGTAAAGCGACAGGCAACCGACCGCAGTCTCGAAATTCTCCGTGAGCTTGACCAGTATCTCACTCCCAACGAGGGGCTTGCTCTTCAGGAAGCGGCCAGAGACGTCTTCCGAACGAAACTGCACAATCTCGGCGTCCAGTTTTCTCTGGCCATATCCGGCAGACAATGGGCGAGGGCCCTTGAGGCCGGGATGGAAATCATACGAGACTTTCCTAACAGTCGAATGGCCGAGGAAATCCGCGAAAAAACCGACGCCCTCAAAACCAAAGCCCAGCAGCAACGGCAGCAGGCATAAAGAATTGGCAGAGTGCGCAGAGAGTTTATGCGACTGGTAGAACTTTGAGCTGGCTTGGAGCTTACTGGAAGTCGAACAGCGACTGCGTCTTTATCATCGCTATCTGGTCCGGGTAGGCGCAGAACGTGTGAATGTGCAGCTCGGTCTTGCGTGCCTCAAAATCGATATAGCAGAATGGCTGCAGGCCGTCTATCTCCAGTTCCGGAAATCTCACGAAGATACCGCGGTCCCGGCCGAATCGCTCGAGGTCCTTGAAGCTCTGGCGATAGAGATTTGCGCTTAGACGCTCCACCTGAAAATCGGTCATATAGCTGACACCTTTGCTCAGCGTGCATTTGTGAGAGCGCGGGCCGCGGAACTGGAACCGCTCAATCAGGCCTCGCTCCGGAAGCATCTGGCTCGGCGGGCTGATGACCTCGCTGAGGCACGCGTCATCTGAAAAGACGCTCACTACGTGCGTGCATCCCGTTACCCAGATGACGGCTTCGTACTTCTCGGTTTTGAGCCGTCTGCTGGCGTAAATCGTGAACAATTCGGGGTGCAGGGGTCTTTGAAATAAGCTGAATGATAATTCCTCGATTGCTACGTTGATTTGTGGTGATTCCATCGTTCGTCAGGCCCTAAATACGACTGTTGTTGATGCTTTCCACGCCCTCATTATACAAAAATCCAGACCCCGGATTCAAGCCCATTATCAATACTGATAAGGCATTTTCCGATACTTATAGGACGATTATTCCGCAAGCCAAGCATACTCAACGGTTAACGGAAGCGGGATTTGAAGAAAAAAATTCGTAATGCACGGCCGGATGCCGAAACTTTTTAGCCCCCGAACGCCCAGGCGTTAACCAAAGTTGCGATTATGTCGTAAAATGCGTGCGTGCCCGCGGTGATTCCGAAGCCGCGAAATGCGAAGATAAAGGCGAAATAAACGCCTGCCATTGTCCGGAACATGAACTTGGCCCAGTTGAATATATCGCCGTGATTTGGCTGCCCGCTGAAAAAATCTATATGGTGATGAGCGCCGAACATCGCCGCGGAAACGAGAACCGCCAATACGATGGAATTGCTCTTGCCCCACCCCAGCACGTCCTGGAACAAAAGCAGCAGGGCGGTTATCAGGATAAGACGAAACAACAGCTCCTCGTAAATACCCGCCCCGATACCCGTAACAATATCGGCAAGCAGGGAAGGACTCCCCTGTGTGACGGCGCCCTGACCGGCTGCGAGCCCAACAACTGTTGTTGCACTGTTAGTAACCGACGAGCTGTGCAAAAACAAGCTGAGTACGATAAGCGGCACCGCCAACAAAATACACTCGACGGCCATCGGCAATAAGTCAAACAGCGACACCCACCACTGTTTTCTTGAGACGAACTGATACGCCAGCAGTATGACAATCACTAATATCGCCGGGGCCGCCCAGAGAAATTTGCCGCCGAAGCCGACATACCGCAGCAGCTCCTGAAGCCACACGAACGCGACGACGCGAATCTGGGTCTGGCTCAGAACGTCGGTATTGATGAAGATTGTTCCAAGCTCATAGAAGAGTATGAAGGGAAGCAAAAATACGATTGCATAGACGGGCCGGCTCGTGCGTTCGAGATACGAGTCGCGCGTGTAGTTAAGTAACTGGCTCGATGTTGCTCTGAGTTTTTCTGCCATTCCTTTGGCCGGCATCTTTTGGCCCCTGATACTTTCGCAGTCCTGTCGCGGCCAGAGTTTACTGAACAGCCGCTCCGATTACAATACTCAATTTGAATGTTATTGTCCGGAGGCGGAGTTGCTGATTACCTTGTGATTAGCAGCTTTGTAGTCTGCGGCGAAGTCTTTGGCCTGTTCCTTGACGGTTCGCTCTATAGTGCTCTTGGCGATGGCTATGGATACGAGGCCGAAGCGGCTCTGGCCTACGGATGGCCAGGTCTGTGCCTCGGTCCGGATGTTCGTGTCCCTCGTCAGGTAAACAATCTGCAAAAGCGACGACTTGACGTCTATCGCGCAAATCAAATTATCCGGCCCGCCGCCCGCCACCTTCACAATCACTACATACAGCCCGGCACTGGGTGAAGGCGGCAATACTTCGATGCCCGCGTCCTGCAAAGCGAATTCCACCTCGCCCTGAAGCTTTTCCTCTTTTAATAACGGCAGCGTTTCGGCGGTATCGCGCACGACTTTCACTTTTACAGCTACGCCCGCCAATTCCTTCAGCGTCGATACCTTGAAGTTATCAAGCTGCTGTTGTTCCGACGGACTTATCGCCGGGACCACGCCTGCCAGTAGCGCAATAATGACTATTGCCTGAAGATATCTGGCTTGTAATCCGCTCATATTTTTTTACCTCCTAAAATTTTACGCAAAAAGGCCGTCAGCGTTTGCTTTTCGAAATAGCTTTTTCCCAGATGCAGATAAACGGTCCCGCCGTCGGCAACGGTATATTTACACGATAGTTTCCCGAACAGCTTCTTCGCCTGCCTGTCGGCTTCTTCCGCGAATAAGAATATCAGATTTCCTTCGTGTGCGACAATGCTTCTTATGCCCAGCCGGCTCGCCATAATCCGCAGTTGTGCCGATTCGAGCAGCGTCTTTACCTCCTCCGGAAGCGTTCCATAAACGTCCGCCAGCTCATTTTCCAGTTGTTTCAATTCCTCGATTGTTTTGGTCATGGCGATTCTGCGATACACGTCTAAGCGCATCCGCTCGGCTGGTATGTAGTTTTTGGGTATCGACGCCGAAAAGCCCAAATCGATATTCGCCGACGGTATTGTCTCGACCGGCTCACCTTTGATGTGCCTTACGGCCCCGGCCAGCAGTTCGCAATACATCTGATAGCCCACCATCTGAATATGGCCCGATTGTTCCGCGCCTAAAATGTTTCCCGCGCCGCGAATCTCCAAGTCACGCAGCGCAATTCTAAAGCCCGCGCCTAAGTGCGAATATTCCTCGATGGCCTTGAGTCGTCTCGCCGCGATGGGTGTAATGGACCTCGAAGCAGGCAAAAGCATATATGCGTATGCCCTGTGCTTGTATCTGCCGACCCGACCGCGCAATTGATGCAGCTCGGCCAGGCCGAAACGGTCCGCGTCGTTAATCAGCATCGTATTGGCGTTTGGAATATCCAGCCCCGACTCGATAATCGTCGTGCAGACCAGCACGTCGGTTCTGCCAAGAACGAAAGCTATCATCGCCCGCTCAAGCTCGTGTGCCGTCATTTGGCCGTGAGCAATCGCCACTCTGGCGTCGGGGACAAGCTTCTGGATTTCCCAGCATTTTTTGTCGATTGATTTGACGCGGTTATGGACGAAGAACACCTGCCCCTGCCGGTTCAGCTCGCGGATAATCGCCTTTCGTATAAGCTCGCTGTTATACGGCGATACTGTCGTGACGATGCTTCTTCTGTCCAAAGGCGCAGTCGCCAGCGAGCTGATATCGCGAAGGCCAAGCATAGCCATATGCAGCGTTCGCGGAATCGGCGTTGCCGTCATTGTCAGGACGTCCACGTTGACGCGGAGTTTCTTGAGCTTCTCCTTGTGCTCGACGCCAAATCGCTGCTCCTCATCGATAATGACCAGCCCGAGGTCCTTGAACCGCACGTCACTGCTCAACAGCCGATGCGTCCCTATGAGAATATCCACCTTGCCCGCTCTCGTGCGCGCGATTATGTCCTTTGCCTGGCCGGCTGTCCTGAAACGGTTGAGCACTTCGATTGCGACGGGGAAATCCGCAAATCGTTCCATAAACGTCCGCCCATGTTGAACGCTCAGCACCGTCGTCGGCACCAGCACCGCTATCTGTTTGCCGTTTTCAACCGCCTTGAACGTCGCCCGCATCGCAAGCTCCGTCTTGCCGTACCCCACGTCCCCGCAGAGCAATCGGTCCATCGCCCTTGGCTGAATCATATCGGTCTTGATATCCGCTGCCACGGTTGTCTGGTCGGGCGTTTCCTGATACGGAAATGATTCCTCGAATTCGACCTGCCAGTTCGAATCATCGGTGTATGTAAAGCCGCCCAATGCCTGGCGCTTCGCCTGCATTTCCAGCAGTTCCGCCGCCAGGTCTTTGACTGATTTGGCAACCTTTTCTTTTTGCCTCTGCCATCGCTTTGAGCCGACCTTCGACAGCTTCGGCCGTCTCGGACTGGTGCCGATGTATTTCTGGACCAGCGCAATGTTTTGCACCGACACCTGGACCTTCACCCCGCCGTCGTATTCGATGGTCAGATATTCGCTTTGCCGGTCTTTTTTCCTGATGGTCTCTATGCCTCGGAATTTGCCTATGCCGTAAGAGTTGTGCACGACGTAATCGCCTTGTTGCAGGTCTTCAAGGGTGTCAATCGGTGCGCTCGGCCGCATCGGACGCTGACGACGCCTCACTGCAAACTGACCGAAAAGCTCGTGATGGCTGACAACCGTGGTATGCAGCGCAGGGATGGCAAAACCCTGGTGGATAAAACCCTTCAGCAGTTTGAATCGCGATGGAATCTCGCCGTGTTCCTGTTTGATGATTTCGCCTACGCGGGCGACTTCCGCCTCCGATTCACAGTAAAGTGAAACGTTCTCCTGCTGCCTCGCCAGCGCAACCAGCTCGGCAATCGCTTCCTTGTGCCCCGCCCACAGCGACGTTGCCTTGTGCTGGAACTGCTGAATGCTTCTTATATCGAGCTTGACAAATTCACCCGGCTCGCCCGTTGCGAATCTGCAGATGTGAAGCTGCGTGAATCGCTCGATTGCTTTGTGAATGTCGGGCCAGTTATATAGCCGGTCTTTCGTCTGCGCCCGCTCATAATGGACTTTCGCCACCTCCGCGCAATCCGTCGGCTCGTCCAGAATCACGATTGTATCATCAGGCAGGATATTCGGGAAAAGCTCACGCTGCTCTTGCTTTTCTCCGCAAATCGCCGAGACAATACCCACGTTGGAAAGTTGATTTACCGACCGCTGTGTATCCAAATCGATTGTGCGGATGCTCTCGATAGTGTCGGCGAAGAATTCGACTCTTATCGCCTGCGATTGTCCTGTTGTATTGTCATTCCCGCGAACTCTGTCCTGAGCGGAGTCGAAGGAGCTGGAATCCAGTAACGGTGCGTAAATGTCGATGATTCCACCGCGCCTTGCGAATTGCCCCGGCAGGTCAACTTTATCCACCCGCTCGAAGCCGTTCGAGACCAGCCATTCAACGGCTTTCTCAGGCGAAATCGTCCCCCCCGTTTGCAGATTTAACGCACTTTTCTCAAGCTCTTGCGGTTTCGGTATCGGCTGGCAAATGGCCTGTATTGAACAGACGGTTGTGATGTTATTTTCCTTTTCACCTGCCGCGGGCGACGAGATACGAGCGACGGTTTTCAGCCGCTGTGCCCTGATTTCATCAGTCGCGTCTGCTATGTCCTCTTCACCCTCCCAGGCAGGCAGGTGTTGAACATCTTCCGCGCCGAATGTTTGCAGGTCGTCGATGGCGTTGTCGGCGTCGTCGATGTGCTGACATACATAAAGAATCGGCCGCGATAATTGCCTTGAAAGATGCGCCGTCAGCAGGCGCGCAAAGGACCCCCACGTCCCCGCGACCTTCACTACCCCTCCCTTATCCTCTTTGAGCCGCCGGGTTGTCTCAGCTACCGCTTTGTGCCGCCCAAGATTCATATTCTTGTGCGCTATAGCAATAGTATAGCTTCTTGGCGTCTTTTATGCGAGTGCCGGCTTTACCCCCAAACAAATCGGCGGGTCGTCCTGCACAACCCGCCGATGATATTATCAGTTTGTGTTCTATAAACCTTATATTTTGTCGTGTTGCCAAAGCGAAGAATGACGGTTAGAGGTCTTTTTTACAGGATTTCATCATTTAATAAAATTCAGCAAATCGCCTAACCTGTCCACCGTCAAAAACAAAAGCGACATCACCGCAATCACCCACATCGCCGGCTTTATTTCGCTCAGCTTGCCCGACACTATCTTGATAACGGTGAACGAAACGAATCCGAACGCCAGACCCGTGCTTATGCTGTAGCTTAGCGCTATCATCACCATTATAAAAAAAGCCGGGAACGCCTCCTCTATATTGGTAAAGTCTATGCCGCGAACCTCCCTCATCATAAACAGTCCCACCATAATCAAAGCCGGCGCCGTCGCGTATCTCGGCACGATACCCACAACTGGCACGAACAATATCGCCAGGAAGAAACAAAGCCCCGTCACCACCGACGTTAAGCCCGTGCGACCTCCCTGCTCGATTCCCGCGGCACTTTCGGCGTATGATGTGGTGGTAGATGTCCCCAAAACGGCGCCGACGACAGTAGCGACCGCGTCGATTGCCAGAAGCCGGTCCAGCCCCTTGATTCGATTATGCTCATCGACCATTTTGGCCTGATGACAGCAGGCGACTAACGTGCCGATACTGTCGAACATATCAATAAAGGTCAAAGTAAAAATCGCCCCGCACAAACTCCACTTAATAGCGCCGACGATATCCAGCTTGAGCGCGACCGCCGATATATTTATATCCAGCGATATATACTCGGTGGGCTTCGGAACATGTCCCAGCGCCGCCGCCAGCACGGTCGAAAATACTATGCCTATCAGCAACGCCCCTTTGATTTTCCTGATTTCCATAAACAGCATTACCAACAGCCCCGCAAGGCCTATCAGCACCGTCGGCGTCAACTCCCCCGCCGAAACAAGCGTCTTTTCATTGTTGACCACAACACCCAGATTCACTAAGCCCATAAACGTTATAAATAGCCCTATACCCACCGATATGGACGAAAGCAGACTCGGCGGTATCGCCTCCACAAGGCGTTTACGCAATCCGACCACCGTAAGTAGCAGAAAAAGCACCCCCGACAGGAAAACCACCCCCAAGGCCGTCTCCCAGCTTATACCGTCGCCCAATACAAGACTATATGCAAAAAAAGCATTAAGCCCCATACCCGGTGCCATTGCAATCGGCGCATTGGCCACCAATCCCGTCACAAGTGTCGACAATCCGCTGATTATGCAGGTGACTGCTATCAGCGCCGTCCTGTCCATCCCCGCCTCAGCGAGCATTCCCGGCTGAACGAATATGATATACGCCATTGTCAGAAACGTCGTCACCCCCGCAACGATTTCAATCCGAACTCCCGTCCCCCTCTCTTTTAATCGAAAATAATCGCCCGCCACATCCGACCTCCTGTCTTATCATTGATTATTGATGACCGAGATAAACACCACACATCGGTCATAGAATAACCACCGACCGGCATCGGTCAAATTATCAATTATCAATCATCGATTATCAATTTCGCCGGTCCTTTCGGCGAATTAACTGCGAGAGAGAGGAGTCGAACCTCCACGGGTTTTTCACCCACAAGGTCCTAAGCCTTGCGCGTCTGCCAGTTCCGCCACTCTCGCCTAATCCGTTATTATAGTTTACTTCTGCTCTGCCGAATCTTCCGCAATCTTCTCAATCCTCTTCTCCGCCTCCTGAAGAATCTTCCTGCAGTGCTTTATAAGCACCATACCCCTCTCATACTGCTTTAAGCTGTCACCGAGTGCAATCTCTCCCTGCTCTATTTTGCCCACTATCCCCGTCAACTCCTTTATTGCCTGCTCGAAACTCAGCTTGCTGACATCGCCTGTGGTGAGCTTTGTCGAACCGTTTTTTGCCTCTTCTTTCGCCATTGTCTTTTTGCCTTTTTACTTTTGCCTTTTTACTTCTGTCCTCTGTCTTCTGTCATCCGTCCTCCCTCTTTTACTTTTTCGTAACCCTGCTTTCAATCAAATTCTCCCCCGCAAGCTCGGTAACCAGTGTATCCCCAATATCCACATCCTTCGCGGCCTTAACGACCATCCCCGTCTGTTTCGCCGTTGTTATCGAATAGCCCCTTCGTAGCACCGCCTTTGGGTTCAGCCCTGCTAATCGATTCCCCTGCTCTGCCAGACGAATCTTGGCTCTGCTAATCAATGCTGCCACCGCCGCATTCGCTCGGCTTCGTAACTCATTGATATCAACCATTTTCCTGCCTATCAGCCGATGCGGCTCTATCCGAACCACCTGCTCATACATCTTGTTCAACTGCTCTCTCGCCCCAGTCAGTATCACTCTCATTGAATCTGCGAGAGCACCTCCAATCTCATCCAACTGCTGTTCGCGATTGCACACGGCAAAAAGCGGATTCCTGAACACACTGCTGGCTAACAGAGTCTGCAACCTCTCCTGGGCGATTTCGATAACCGCCGTGACTTTTCCTGCCAGCCGACCCTCCGCCGCCGATAATTGCCCTAGCACCTCTCTCGCGTCCGGCACCGCCACGACCCCTGCCTTTGTCGGCGTAGATGCCCGCGCATCCGCCACTAAGTCCGCAATCGTCGTATCAACCTCGTGGCCGACCGCGCTTATGACCGGTATCTTCGAATCACAAATAGCTCTCGCCAGCACCTCCTCGTTAAACGCCCACAAATCCTCTAACGAACCACCTCCTCTGCCGACAATTAGAATATCTAACTTGAGTTTCTCATTTCGCCGGTTCACATCCCGAATCGCCGTCGCAATTTTTTCAGCCGCCCCTTCACCCTGCACCGGCACAGGATACAGATACAACCTCACACAGGGCCAGCGGTTAAATATGCTGTCAACGATATCGTGGACCGCTGCACCGGATTCGCTCGTCAAAATCCCTATCCGCTGCGGATACCTCGGCAGTGCCCTTTTGTGTGCTTCGTCGAACAACCCCTGCGCCGCCAAGCGCTTCACCATCTGCTCGAACGCCAATTGCAGGGCCCCAACACCCGCCGGCGTCATCGACTCAATATAAAACTGGTATTTGCCCTGCGGTTCGTAAACGTCTATATAACCCTTTCCAAATATCGCCAGCCCGTTTTCCGGCTTGAACTTGACCTTCTTAAAGTTGCTCGCCCACATCACACACGGTAATACCGAATTCTCGTCTTTCAACGAGAAATAGCAGTGCCCCTTTGCCCGGTGCACCTTCCAGTCGCTTATCTCGCCTGTAACAGTCAGCCGGGAAGGCAGATTCCCTTCTAAAACCGTCTTTATCAGCGTCGTTAACTGGCTGACCGTATATATCTTTTTTGTGTCGTTTGCCATAATTCCCGACTCATAGTGAGCTTGTCGAATTACCCGTAGTGAGCTTGTCGAACTATTATACCCCCGCCCGGCTCTAGCGCAAAACAAAAGCTGCGGACTAAAGAACCGCCTTTTCCTCCTGCTTGGCTTTCAGTAATTTCCCGTCACACCGCTTCCAAAAAATCACATAACTTTAATCTTCAGTGCCATACATTTGTCACACTCGGACTCATTAGCTTATCCACACCAATGGGACCCGCCGATTCAAATTATGACTTTCCACAAGTCGTTTTATGCCCAAACACCCAACTGGGTGTGCCGGCCGGGAAATTCTATTATGACTTTTCCGGCCGGTTTTTTGCGCATGCTTGAAAGACGTGCATATCTACCCACAGAAATTTACCCGGGACAAACCCCCTCCCTGCTGCTGTCCGCCAAGGCCGCATCACTCAATTCGCTTGCGATATAGACGCGTCTCAAGCGGCTTTTGCCAGCCCGTCCAGTTGGAGTCGCCCAAGTCACCCTCTATTAGTCGCGTTACCTGATTAACTTTTGCATCGAGGTCATCGATATAATAGACCATAAACGCCTCAGGAGTTGCCGGCAGCTTGGGCGAGCCGAAATCGTATTCCCCGTGATGCGACAGAATTATATGCCCCAGCGCATCCAGAATAGCACCGTCAATCTGCACGCCCTTGGCCGCTAATTGTTCCGCCTTTTTGTGCAGCAGCAGAACCGACTTGGTTATGTGCCCGATGAGCTGCCCCGAATCGGTGTATGAAAAGGCCGTATCGTAGGCAAGCTCCTCGGTCTTGCCCATATCATGAATAAATATCCCCGCTAATACCAAATCCGCCTGCACTTCCGGATACAAAGGCAGTATCGCCGAGGCCACCCGCAGCATATTCCACGTATGCTCCAGAAGCCCGCCGATATAGTCGTGGTGCATCGCAATTCCGCCGGGACAACTGCAAAACCTCTTCATCAACTCCTCATCACCCAAAAACTCATCGACCAGCGCCTTCAACTGCTGATTTTTTATCGCCCCAACAATCCGCCTGACCTCCGCAAACATCTTGTCGATGTCTTTGTCGGTCTTCGCAAGAAAATCCTCGATTTTCACCTTGCTCGAATCAATCACGCCGACGCTGTTGACCACAATCTGCAGTGAATTCTGGTAAACCTCGCTCCGGCCTTTTATGTGCACAAATCCCGGCTTTGGAAGTGCCTTATACGTCTCTTCGCTCGCCTGCCACATTCTCCCGTTGACCTGCCCGGTCTTGTCGCAGACAAACATTGCGATATACAAATCGCCCCGCGAAGTCGGCCGAAGAACCGGCTCCTTGACAAGGTAAATATCATCGACCGGCTCGCCCGGATTTATTTCGCTGATAAACTTATGCGCCATCACTCTTATCCGCCGTCGGCGGACACTCCTTATAATAATACAAACCACTTATGTGATTATGCTCAATCCACCACAATAATCAATCAAAAATCGATATCGGTTCTTCACGTCTCCTGCCTGCCCTCGAATGTCGTAATCGGGGGTAGGCAGGGTCGCTCTTTTACCTTGCAGTCCCCGCCTTTTTGGGCTATAAACTTTCCATCATTTATCTTTGGTCTTGTGTCTTTGGTCTTATGTCTTTGGTCTTATGTCTTGGGTCTGAATTTATGCGATACAGTCGAATGTTGATACCGACGGCCAGGGAAGTGCCCGCCGATGCCGAGATTCCCAGCCACAAGCTGATGCTCCGCGCGGGCCTTATGCGAAAATTAGCCAGCGGCACATATACCTACCTGCCGCTCGGCTGGCGATGCCTGCTCAAGGTAATCAACATCGTCCGCGAAGAAATGAACAAAGCCGGCGCGCAGGAAATTCTTATGCCCGCTGTCCAGCCGATTGAGCTTTGGCAGCAGACAGGCCGAGACGTCGATTACGGCCCGACTATGGCTCGCTTCGAGGACCGCCACGGCCGGCTAAATGTCCTCGCACCAACCGCCGAAGAAGTCGTAACAAGCGTCGCAGCAGGCGAAATCAGCTCCTACAAGCAACTGCCGCTCAACATCTACCAAATCAGTTTCAAGTTCCGCGACGAGTTCCGCCCTCGCTTCGGCGTCCTTCGTAGCCGTGAGTTCATTATGAAAGACGCCTACAGCTTCCACGCCGACGATAAATCGCTCGACGACGAATACTGGAATATGTACGAAACCTACAAGCGCATCTTCAAACGTTGCGGCCTGGATTTCGTCATCGTCGAAGCCGAATCCGGCGAAATGGGCGGCTCCGGCTCCCACCAGTTCACCATCCCCTGCGCTTCCGGCGAAGACATCATCGTCTATACCGAAGACGGCTCATACGCCGCAAATCTCGAAAAAGCCGCCGTTGATCCACTGCCTAAGCAACCGGCAACCAGTAACCAGCAACCGATAAACGTCCACACACCAAACGTCGGCTCTATCGAAGCCGTCTGCGCATTCCTCAAAACCAAACCTGCCGAGATGATAAAAACACTAATCTTCTCGGCGGATTCAAAAACCATCGTCGCCCTCATCCGCGGAGACCACGAATTGAATCCTGAAAAGCTCACCCAGGCACTCGGCGACATACACAATGACCTCGCCGACCCGGAGACCATCGAGAAAGTCACCGGCGCAAAGGTCGGCTTTGCCGGGCCGATGGGACTCGCAGAAAAAGTTGACAAAATCATTATCGACCACGCCGTCGCGGCTATGGCAATCGGCGTAACAGGCGCAAACAAAACCGACTACCATACGAAAAATATCGTCCCCGGCCGGGACTTCCCCCTCGAAGGCGACAACGTAATAATTGCCGACATTCGCAACGCCGTTGAGGGCGACACCCACGATGGCCAAAAACTGCTCTTCAAACGAGGTATCGAGGTAGGCCAGGTCTTCAAACTCGGCACAAAGTATTCGACAAAGCTCGGCTGCAAATTCTTAGACGAAACCGGAAAAGAAAATCCCTGCCTGATGGGCTGCTACGGTGTCGGCATAAACCGCATCGTCGCCTCCGCAATCGAGGCCGGCAACGACGACAACGGCATAATCTTTCCCATAAGCATCGCTCCCTTCGAGGTCATCATCGTTACGCTCAATCAGGACGATGCCAAAGTGGTCGAAACAGCCGAAAAAATTTACGCCGGGCTGAAAGATGAAGGTATTGAGGTCCTCTTAGACGACCGCGACGAACGCGCAGGCGTGAAATTCAAGGACGCGGATTTAATCGGCATACCTGTCAGAATTACCGTCGGCAAAAAAGCCCTCGCTACAGGCAACGTAGAAATCAAGCTCCGCGCCGAAAAAGACATTCAGAAAATCCCCGCCGACTCCGCCGTCCAAAAAACCGCCGAACTCGTAAACTCTTTGAAAAAAAATAAACACCTAATAACAACTTAAAACTCAACACTCATAACTCAAAACTACTAATGTGGGACCTGCAAGACCCAAAACCCACAAAGTTGATAATCGGCATCCTCGCCGCGAACAACGATGCCCTGACTGCAGCAATTGAGGCAATCGACAGACACATAGGCCGAATCGACCTAACAAGTGACGTCTGGCCCTTCACCCAGACCGACTACTATAAAGACCAGACCGGCCCGGATATCCTCCGCCAGTTCGTCTCGCTCGAAAATCTCATCGACCCCGGCTCGCTCGCAGATGTCAAACACACCACAAAAAACCTCGAACAATGGCTTGCTGATTCTCTAAAACTGCCCCTGCCGAGACCCGTCAATCTCGACCCGGGTTACATCGGATCCTCGAAGCTCGTTCTCGCTACAACAAAAAACTATTCGCATCGAATATACATTGGCAATAAAATGTTCGCCGAGGTAACGCTAATATATGAAAAAGGCGCCTGGCGGCATTTCGAATATACCTACCCCGACTACAGGCAGTCCTGCTACCACGATTTTTTTAACAGAGTCCGAACCCATTTACTGGAGCAATTGAAATCGTGTCACTGACGACTCTTGCCATAATCCTGCTCGTCGCTTCATTTGTCGTCTGCGCCCTGTTTACCGCCGTCACTGTCGGCCTGTCCCGCCGACTCGGCTTCGTCGCTCGTCCCACAGCCGACCGTTACCATCAGCGCCCCGTCGCACTCGGCGGAGGCATCGCCATCATAATCACTATCCTGTCTTTCCTCATCACCGCTATCCTAATTGCTAAATCCCTCGGCGCTCAGGGCCGATTACCCACGCACAGCGATTCCATAAACGCTTACGTCACCGGCTTCATCGGCAAAATAAATCAGCTAATAATCGTCTTGTGCTGTATCGTTTCGCTTTTCATCCTCGGCCTAATCGACGACAAAAAGCATCTCGGCCCGTTCGTTAAACTCATCATCCAGCTTGCCGTCGCTATCGCTGCCGCGTTCCTCGCTGATATCCGCGTCGAGCTGTTCATCCAGAGCCGGCTCCTCACGTCCCTGATTAGCGCCTTTTGGATAGTCCTGATTATTAATGTATTTAACTTTCTTGACAATATGGATGGCGCCGCCGCTGGCATCGGCGTAATCGTCGCCGCCATTCTCTTTACTGCCGCTGCTACTAGTGGACAGGTTTTCGTCGGCGGCCTGGCACTGCTATTCATTGGCACTTTGCTCGGCTTTCTCCTCTTTAACTTCCCGCCCGCAAAAATCTTTATGGGTGACGCCGGCTCACTGCCCGTCGGCTTCATACTCGCGCTTCTCACCCTGCGAACCACCTATTACCATCAGGATACCGCCGGCCCCTGGTATCCTGTCCTGATACCTCTGATTTCTATGGCCGTGCCCCTCTACGACTTTTTAAGTGTCACCTTCCTCCGCATCAGCCGGGGCAAGTCCCCCTTCGTCGGCGACACCCAGCACTTTTCTCACCGCCTCAGACGAACGGGACTCACAGATACGCAGACCGTCCTGACTTTGTATCTTGCTACCCTCTGCACAGGCATAGGCGCAACTTTCCTCTACCAGGTGAACCTCGCCGGAGCTACACTTATCTTTCTTCAAACCATTATGGTCCTTGCGATTATCGCTATAATGGAGACAACCGCCAAAAATAATCCACCGGAGGTGCAATGACGGCCCCGAAAATTAAAACCGATAGCCGCGACAGCTATATCGTTTCGCTGCTGCATACCATCCTGCTTGTTTGTTGCATTGTTATTATCGCTCTTCGCGTAGTCCACACCGAATCACCTGTTCCGGAATCCATACAGGGCCAGTCCGTGCAAATACAGTCCACGGTGGACGAGGCGCTCTACTCTGTTAGTGTATCGGGCGTTTTGATATTCGCCTTTTTGCTGTGGCTTTTTGTGGCCCTGCTGCGCAAACGATTCTCATACAGAGCCACCGCCGTCGAAATCGGACTGGCGGTCTTCCTCGCAGTAGCGTTTCTCGCCGCCTTCTATGCCCCCGACAAGCGCGCCGCAATCAACTCCATTGTAATGCTGCTGGCCCCCATACTTATGGCCGTCCTGCTTGCCCAGCTCCTCGACTCACCCGCCAAAATCAAAATCCTGCTCACCGCCGTAATCGCCCTCGGCGTGGTGGCCGCCTGGCAGTCGGCCGAGCAGTTCTTCGTCAGCAACAAGCTTATGCTCGAACACTACAGGCAGGACCCGGGCGCAATACTTCAGCCGCTCGGTATTCAGCCCGGCTCTATCAATCATATGATGCTCGAACACCGCATCCAGTCCAAAGACGTTCGCGCCTCTTTTACCACGGGAAACTCCGCCGGCTCTTTTGCCATTCTCGCCGTTTTTGCTTCGATAGCAATGCTGGCCCAGCGCCTCAAAAATCGAAAGGAATTTCGCTCGCCGTTCCGCGGCCTCGCGCCGGCTTTTTTTGTCCTCGCGGTCGTCCTCTTCGCCCTGTTCGTAACACGCAGCAAAGGTGCAATCGCCGCGTTTTTCATTTCCGCAACAATTTTCGCCATCCTTATACGAGTACGCCGGCCGACATTATCCAAGAATATCATTCTCGCCGCCATCCTCATTGCCGTCTGCGCCGCTATTCCCCTTATCGCATTTTACGGTTTCAAATTCGGCCGGCTGCCAGGCGGAAATTCGATGCTCGTCCGCTGGCAGTATTGGCTCGCATCCGCCCGGATGTTCGCCGACCATCCGCTCGCGGGCGTCGGCCCCGGTAACTTCTCCACTGTTTACCATCAATATAAACCCGCCGCGGCAATGGAAACCGTCTCCGACCCGCACTCCTTTGTCCTTATGCTCCTCACGCAATATGGCCCGCTCGGCCTGCTCGGCTTTCTGCTGATAGTCCTTGTCCCTCTGTTTCGCGAGTCGCTTACCGACGGGGATTTTCCTCGAAGCCCTTCAGGCCCACAATCGCAAAAACTGGCCACCGCCTGTATTATCACGCCGTCTGCCGCAATATTATTGCTAAACCCACTTCTTGTCCCCTGGGGTACGGCCACCGAATACTATGAAAAACTCTATGTCTTCTGCACCAACCATCTCGCCCCCGCTGCCGCTTTCATCGTCGGCTCTGCGCTGCTCACGGAACCTCCTCGCTCCGGCCGTAACGCAGGCCAATCCCTGCGCAGCGACTCGCTAACCGCCATCGCCCTTTTCTGCGGCCTGCTTGGTGTGCTGATACATAACCTCATCGATTTCGCTATATTCGAGCCGGGTGTCCTGACTGCATTCTTCGCAACTCTCGGATGCCTGATTGCCGTCAATTCCCGGACACAGCAAAAACCCCCCTCGACTTTCGCCGTTCCCATCTGGCTCAAAATAACAGTCGCAGCAGTGTTTTTGATAATCGGATTTGCGTATTTACGCTATGTGTTTTTGCCCGTCGCTGAAAGCACCACAAAAATCGCGCAGGCACGCCGACCGATGGAGCTTGGCCAGTACGAGCTTGCCCACAATCTTCTTGCCGACGCCTCGCAGGATGACCTGCTCAGTCCACTAGCGCCCTCTATGGATGGCCGGCTCTATCTCCAGCATCTCTATTCTCCGGTTATGCCGCAGCAGCAGATGCTCGACCGGTCGGAGCAGCAACTCTTCACCGCAATCGAAAGAAATCCCGTTGATTTCAAAAACTTTGAGTCGCTCGCGGATTTGTATTCCTTCCGCGCCCGGCTTCAGCCCGAACAGAGAAATCTCTGGCTCGGCAAGGCAATCGACTCCATCCTGATTGCCGTTGACCTGTACCCCGCCTCTTCACGGCTGCACCTGCAGTTGGCCGAGATTGCCGAAGAGCTTGGAAAAATAGATATGGCGATAAAGCATTACGAAAAAGCCATTCAGATTGAAGACAGCTTCCGCCGGCAGTTCCGCATGATGTACCCGGACCGTGAGGTTATCAGTAGAATGCCTGCTGAAGACTATCTGTTCGCGAAAAAACAACTCAAAACTCTCTCCGGCTTGTAGGACGAGTCCGAAAAATCTTCCGAAACGGAGTGAGCAAAATCCAGCGAGCCGAAGGATTTCGTTTTCGAAGCGTTACGGCAGGTATATATAAAAAGCAGCGGACCTCCTCTATCCTGTATTTTTTAAGATTTTTCAGCCCCCGGTATAAGAACTTATGGCCGGCCTGCAAAAATTCGGAAACTATTTTGTTGACAATTTCGATTGATAGCACAAAATCAGGCATCAAGGATTTGCAAAGGTGAAAATGACCGCGCCCGAAGCCAAAAATCAGGTCGTCATTAGGCAGCCCGAATCCGGCTGTAACTCACAAACATCAACGCTCAATTCGGAGGCAAGAGCAATGTTTAAGAAAATTTCTGTTCTGTATTTGACGGCGTTTATCGCCCTGTTCTCAGCAGTTGCAGCGCTTTGTCTGGCTGACGAGGAGGAGGAGCTTTACCAGGCAAGGGTCGGGGTCTGCTCACTTATAGAGGCGGGTAAATTTGCCGAGGCCGACTCGGCAACGGAGAAGCTGATAATTGAATTTACGGATTATCCGCTTTTGCCCGAGGCACTCTACTGGATTGCGGAACGATTCGAACGCAAAAGTGAGTTCGACCGGGCAATACTCAACTATCAGCGGATAATACAGGACCATCCCGAAAGCACCTGGGCCGAGAAGGCAAAGCTGGGCGATGCAAAGTCCAATGCTATGTCCCTTATAATGTCCGGACAGTATGACCGGGCAAAGGAGGTGATTGATAAAATGACTGACGACTTTGCCGGCAATCCGGATTTGCCCGAGATGCTCTACTGGATTGCGGAAAGATACCAGCGGGCCAGCAGGTTCGAGGATGCGAGCCGGCTGTATGAGCGGATAGTCGATGATTATCGCGGCAGCCCCTGGGCCGAAAAAGCCGGATTTGCCGTCGCAAGGAACGACGCGATGGCTCTTATAATGTCCGAACAGTTTGACCAGACCAAAGATGCGATTGATAAGCTGGCAGGCGACTTCGCTGGCAATCCGGATTTGCCCGAGACGCTTTACTGGATTGCGGAAAGATACCAGCGGGTCAGCAGGTTCGAAGATGCCAAAACACTGTATGAGCGGATAGTCGATAATTATCCTCATAGCCCTTGGGCCGCAAAAGCCGGATTTGCTATCGCAAGGGCCGAGGTGATGCTCCTTTTTATGGCCGGCGATTACAGCGCTGCCCTCGAGGCGGTAGATGAGTTGGCCCGGGATTTTACCGGAAATCCTGATTTGCCGGGGGCGCTTTACTGGATTGCAGAAAGATATGACCGAGAAAGCAGGTTCGAGCAGGCCTCGCGAATCTATCTGAAAATAGCTCAAAATTATCCCGGCAATTCATACGCCGGCAGGGCGAATTCGAGGTTGGCGGAGTTGGGTATCGCTGCTCCAGTCGAACAGCAGGATTCGAATCAGGCGGACCAGGACGTTGCGACAGTATCTTTGGAGCAGGAGGAATCAGCCGTTGAGCTTTACCGGCTTGCACGCGACTACGAACAGAAGTGGCCCATACGGACTGCTCTTGCCCGGCAGACATATCAGCAGGTAATTGAGCAATATCCGGGAACAATTAAGGCGGATAACGCTGTGCTCGATATTCGCCGCCTGGAAATACAGGATGCGCTCGATGCAGGCGACGAGAATACCGCTCAGGCACTGATGGATAAATTTGTCACCGATTTCAGACAGCACCCTTACGCCGTAACCTGCCTTTACGAGGTTGCGGAACACTGCTTTCTGAAGGCGATGGAGTTGGACAGACGCGATCAGCCGGACCAGGCGCAGAATCAATACGCCAAGACCGAAGAAATTTTGCAGCGGATAGTCGATTATCCGCCGGATGATTTCAGCGCCCGAAGCGGATTCGACAAAGTGTATTTCCATATAGCCCGGTGCCGCCGGCTGCAGCGTAACTGGCCCGGAGCCGTAGAGTATTTTCAGAAAATCATCGACGAATACCCCGACTCTGAATATGCTCCTGCTTATGATGTCCAGGTGAGAATCGGCGAATGTTACGAGGCACTCCGCGATTCAAACGACGTGCCGAAAGAAGAAATAAATCCCCTGATAGAGGAAACCTATAAAGAGCTGTTGACCAAATATCCCGATAACCCCGGCAATGCGGATACAATGATAAAACTCGGCTGGCTAAGCTTCGAACAGGGCCGGCTGCAGGAAGCAGTCTCTTATTTTGAAAATGCCCTGACGAAATTCCCTGCCGAAAGCAAGCCCACGGATGCCCTCTACGCACTCGGCAGATATTACCAGCAGACGGGTCAAAACGAAAAAGCCGTTAAGGCCTACGAAGAATTACTGGAGATACTGCCCGAAGACGACCCGC